>Ga0065711_1027123_pt1 | contig 53831 bp, 31 predicted proteins | sample Hoacrofraction12_FD_59098 | JGI IMG/M metagenome (GOLD analysis project Ga0065711, IMG submission 59098) | Hoatzin crop microbial communities from Cojedes, Venezuela - Epithelial fraction 12 v2 (version 2) | ecosystem: Host-associated > Birds > Digestive system > Esophagus > Crop | place...
TTTTTTTTTTTTTTTTTTTTTCTTTTTTCTTCTATGTTAATTTGGGAAAGACAAGCTTCATCTTTTAGATCCTGGGATTAAACAGATCCAAGCTCCTCATTATCAGAAAAGCTGCTACCCAAGAAAACCACAAAAGATCAAAGATAAAATATTTGTCTGTACCTCAGAAGGCGACCACATATTTGTCTGTACCTCAGAAGGCGACCACGATCATTCCCCCTGTCCTGAACAAAGGTCCCTGATGCCCTAGGCAATCAATACCCGGCCATGCCATGCTTCTGCCTCACTACCAAAGTCATGAAGGGAAGAGCCGAAGAAACTGCTAAAGAGTCAACAGGGCGGCACGCTCCCTCCACAATACGCAGCAGCACCTTTTGTCAGCAAGAATATATATATCCTTTTTACTGCCAGCTTAAGATAAAGCAAATGTATGTTTTAGCTATTCTAGCAGATGATAAAACTCTGTTTAATTAATCTCTAATCACTTTTAGGATGATACATTCCTGAGAGTCACCAGAGCCCCGCTGGTTGTGGCAATTTGCACTTCTCCAGAAAGCAATACTGAGAACCAGATGAATTCGCTTTAAAAAAAAAAATTATTTAAGAGCAACTTAGTTTAATATATTCTATAACCATTCCTCATCAATCTAATTATAAATTTTCAAGCAAGCATTTTAAGATTTTCTTCCAGTATAGCCGTTCAAGCCAGGATGTGACTAAGTTTGCAGAAGCTTCAATAACGATTCCTGATGGTGGACTTCTCAAGAGCATGTCAGGTTACGCTTCTTTCAGGTTTTTTGCTACTCCACTGAATTTTTAATACAGCTCCAGCAAATACAAGTTTTGTTCCCAAATCAAGAAATCAAGGTACCTGCAACTGGTAACCTATCAGTTGCATAAGCTCTGTATCATCCGTCAATCGTTGCACAGACTACTGATCACGGGAGATCATTTCAAAGCCAGCACGGTAGCTTTATAGGTAGAAAAAGGGTCAGGGTGGTGATGGTGATAAAGTGTGAGGAAAGCAGCATGCAAGAGATCATTCATTGTTTTGTTACTACCACAGTACCCAAAAATCCCAGTGGAGTCCTGAGCTCCCGCCCGCTAAGTGCTACACACACGTATAGTAAAACCCCTTCTGCCCTGAACAATATATATTCAATACATCTGAGGACAAAGACCATGAAAGAGGCAGTAGTGCTGTCCCTGCGGTGCAGATGGCCAACTGGGGCAGGAGGAGGTTATGCACCTTGTGCAAGGTCAGATGAAAAATCAATGGCAAGCAAGCACGGGTCACCTGAATTGCAGTCTGGAGCCCACCACAAGGCCTGCCCTCGCCTCTCTGACGTCTGGACCAGTGCTGCTAAATGTTGTGGTTGGGTACCCCGTGGATCCTCCTGAATGCTGCTCTCTGCTACTGCGAGTTGGTAATTCAGCAAGCAAAAGGAAAGTATCCCGCCAAACGCCCTGCAAAAAAACAAGTGTTTCAGAGCTGTACTCTGAGCATCTCTCAGGATTTTAGGACCCAGCTGATATACGAAGTAATCAGACACGAAGGGTAGAGAATGTATGTCCCTTAAGGGATGCAAAACCTTCCAATAATCTCCCTCATCAATACCCCTCTGGTTACAAAACGCTATGCAGCACTCAGGACTCACTCATTTTTAGCAAAAATACATAAAATCAAGAAGGGCCTTATTTGCAGAGAAAACTGTGGCACAAGCCATTAAAATCAGTGATCCATGGCAAAAGGAGAAAGAAAATCAACTTCATGGTGCTCGCCGAGAAGCTCATCTAGGGGAGGAGCTGAATTAAGCCCAGCAGCGTTACCCCTGGCCCCTAAATGCAAAACCACACTACCTTCTCTATTACCATCAACTTCACAATTATTACTAGCCTGTTTCCCTCTGGAACACTGGAAGATGGCAAGTCCTTGTATTTCATGGATTTGAAAATCGACACAAAATCAGTTAAGTTTAAGCCTTACCTGCTGCAAACACACTTTGCTGTAAATGGCAAGATTTGAGCAGCACCTCTGTGGCAGTTCCCCGTGCTAGCTATAGATTGATTGGGTGTTTTATTCACTTTTGTTGAAAGGATTTTTCAGAACTAGACATCCCTTGTTTCTTAGGATCATCACAGCAAAGAGAATACATCTCATCAATTTGCTTTTCTGTCAATCCAAACTATTTATCACAGAGACTAAGAGTTGACCCATTAATGGGATAAGGATTCCTAATCTATCAAGAATACATGCCAAAATCTAATCATTACATCCTCTGTAAGCCTATACATTATTTACTTTTGACATAACACATCATACATCTCTTTCTTTTACTCAAAATCATTTCTAGACTCACATTGCTCTTGAACTCACAAAGATGGCTACAGAAGGAGAAGTGTTTAACACCAGAAGAACCAGACAGCCTATACCAGCTCCCCAGATAAGATAAATCAACACAGCCACTGGCCTGATTTCAGTAGTGCTGAGCTAATTTACATCAGCTGAGCACCAGGCCCATCATCAATAGATTTGGAAATTAGCAAGCAGATGCAAAAAAACTCCTTTGGCATTGGACAGATGACAGAAAGAGGCTATTACGAAGGTTTCTTACAAGGGTTTAATTTTATGGCCCCACCAATATGAGTAGCTGGCTTCCACATGGGGTCTGTGGATGAAGCTCTTGTGGATACTATGGCACAACGCTCTTCCAAGGTGTAGTTACCAGTATGGAAAGGGTTTGTCACATAGATGACTTTCATGCACATCCCAAGGGACCAAGCTGGGTGGAAGGGAGAAGGACAGAAAGGGGTTAAAGTGATGATATACTCCTCTCCCTTCACTGAGGTTACCCATTTTCCACCCCAACACCCATCACACAGAGTTTCAGCCTGGAAAGGAGCCTGGTCATCCAGACTTCTTTGTTTTCACAGCTCTGGAAAAGAGAAGATAATCCAGAGCCAGGTAAGAAGACAAGTTCCATATTTAAACAGCTACACATATTTTCGGCCTGTTTCAGGAGCACAGGGAAGATAATAAGGAGCTCCACTTTCCAGGCTTACCATGCTAAGAGGATATAAAGAGAACTCCTGTTAATGCTTGTGCCTACATAGTAGAGCATTACAGCCTGGATTCACAAAGGGATTTAGAACTCTAAGTCCCACTGAAATCAGGAAATGAATGAGACTTAGGGTCCTAAGGGCCTTTGTAAGTTCCAGTCTAAGTGCCTCCTTCTTTTGAAGCCAATGGGAACAATGCCATGGCATTAAGCAAGGGCAGAGCCTGCCCACAAAGCTTTAACTCTATTAAAAGACTAGAGGTTATCTAGCGACAAACAGGCACAACACCCTTGGTGAAGAGACTTTGGCCTGAATGTCTTTAAAGCTTCCACCACGTTCCATCAAACAGAGCTGAAGAAAAGTTGAGACCTGTCGATGAGAGCTTTGCAGTGAATTAAGATTTCAGTCCAGGTCCTCTGACTTGAGGCAAAAGAGTTGCTTCTGGGGAGAGAAAGTGTGCCATTAGCAAGCCTGGACCACGCACTGCTACTGCACACAGCTCTTTGGGTAGGCAGGCAACAGCGCACAGTGGTGCAGTTTCACCAAAAAGCCTTACTTTGGTTTTCTGTGATTAAAGCTTCACATCCCCTGATCCACACTAACTTTAAAAATGTTCTGTTAAATAAATACAGTTATGACACCTGCACTTCACTCATTATCACTATTTTAAATACCTTTCAATAAAGACCAGTGGCATGCACTGCTGTAGCAGGAAACAGGGTTTCCCAGAATAGGTGGTATCAGTGTAACTGAAATTTCCACACCGGTAAGGTGAGAAAAAAAATCTGCCCCATTTTCTGTACTCCTGTACAAAAGTTAAGAGGAAAAAAAAAGGCATTATCTAAGCAAGTGTCAAGTGTTTAAATATTATTAACTGCTAATAAGACCTTCATTGTGCTGGTGTAATACGTCCCTTTTGCTTACACAGCTCCAGAAAGCTTCATAACATAAGGCGACGGTATCCCAACCAGTGACCTAATGTGAACCACGTTTGCACGGTCAGCCCCTCTGTAACCAGGCACTCAAAGGCTTTGGCTCCTCTCCCTGTACCCAAGAACTTGTGTACTGAGGCCAAAACACAAACTGCTAAGCGCTCAGCCCTGCCTGCAGCACTCTCCTGTTTTACCTCAACCGCAGCATGTAGCCGAGAAGACTATGAGGCTGTTTTACATGCTGCAGCATTTTGGCACATGGTCTTTCCTTAAAAAGCGGCCCTGAAATCTTCCAGTGCACGCGGCAGACAATTTGACATGGGGTCAGAAAAGATTCATCTTCACTGCAGCAATGCTGTCTCAAGCCCCAGAGCATGTAGTTAAAGCCGCCTCTGCTCTACCTAGTCAGGAGGAATGGAGGAAAAAAAGAAAAAAAGATCTTAAAAAAAAGAATCAATAAACACCAGCACTTCATCTCTGCTCAATTTAGCCCTTTCTGGGAGCATAGATAATTCCTGATGGCAAGTGTCCAAAGTGTCCAAATTCAGACAGTCTGATAGCCCTTTCAGTCGGGTCAGTCCTGGCGGAGACAACAATCAGGCCTCCCACGACGAATTTCATTCAACGAGCAGTGCTGATTACGGGAGTGGTTCGAATCATCGCACAGTATTGATTGGAGATCAATTTTCAGCTTGAGGTATTGTGGAGAACATACAGTACACAGCTAAGCTAAAGGCGGGAAGTAGGAATTCAATAGCTTACCCAACCATGTCAAATAAAAGCCTGCACAGACAGATGCTACAATTCCTACCCCCTGAAGCCCGTGTTTTTAAAGTTACACGCTATGATGAAACAGAGCCCCTGAGGAACTATATTTCATCATTACTTTTTGCTGTATCATTAAAATTACTGTTTCATTCCTCCACTTCAAATTTATTTCAGGTGATGCGCTTTGCTTTAAAAACACAACTTGCCCAAATAGCTCTTTCCTTTGATCCCGTCTTTCCCTAATTAAAATTCTCTGAGCCAGGTAACGACTGTCCTTCCTGCTGCAGGTGCCGTGTCTCCCAGCTCTCCCCTGCTTTCCTTCACCTTCGCCTCCACCAGCCACTGCAGCTTTCAGCTCTGACCCCACACCAGCACTACCTTCATAAAAGGAGAAGAGCTGGTGATGCCAGGCTCCTTGCAGACCCCATGCTGCCATGTGTTGCTGCTCGCTTCTTGGCCATCACGCTTTATAAGAAAAAAAACTAGCTTTGAGGTGAGGAAATACAACATGTCCTAACAATAGTCAAAGCGAAAAAAAAAGACTCTTGATGAGGGATTCCCTTCTCAGGTACGCTCACTGTCATGCATATTACAGGATCACCAGTTCTTCAGAGCATTAAAAGAGGAACCAGGGCTTGATCTGTATCAACCTTCAGCAGGTCTGTGGCAAAGAAAAGAAGCTGAAGATCCATTTTTGGAGACACAGATGCATGTGGCTCTCTGTCAAGTACCAGCTCCCAGGAAAAGAGACCTTCCTTGGAGAAACCTGCACCAAAAGTAGTTTTCTCCTTTGCTTCTCTGGCCTGCAATGCCTAGTTGTGTTCCTCAGCACACGAGAGGGGATGCTGGGATCCTGCATCACTGCCGCTGCGGACAGAGGGAGCGGGGTGGGAAGAGACACACGGAGCGTTGCACAGACGCTCCCAAATCTCCACGCACACCTCCTGGACGGGACAATTTGCTGCAGATGGACAAGCCAGCCTGGGAACATAAGGCTTCAATCTGGACAAACCACTCGTTTTACTTGCAGGGGGAGAATCTCAGAATCGGGCAGATGTGTGGGACTTGATCTGTTTGCACTGAAAAGTTATGGTGACTGCTAGGGTGACCATTTTTCAGGTGTGCCATGGTAGAGAGCTTAATCTTGTAGAGATCAAGAGTTCTTCACTTCTTCTAACAAAGATTTTTTTCACATTATGTATTATTTACAGAACCTATTTTACAATTCCCACAGGGGTCAAAGAACAGTAATACAACGTGACTTTTAAAAAGGAAGACAAACTTGAAAATGGTTATCTAAAAATCACATCTACTCATACAAAATTTAAATTCAGTGACAATGAAACTGCTCACAAAGTCATTGAATCATATTAAGTTATAACAAGCTGTAGTGTAGCAAGGAGGCACAGATTTCCAAACATCTGCCTCCTCACTGAAAGATCCAGCCTATGCGCAAGCCTAACACAGCAATTACTAAACAAGAGAAACTCCTAGCTATAACGGGTGAAATTCTGATCCTTCACAAATCCACAGCTGCACTGACTTGACTTCCCATAGCCACAAGCAAAAAGCAGGAGCTTATGCACATGGAAACAGTTCAATGTTCTGCACAAGATCCCTCTGTTTCTCTTTATTCTCCCATTTACTGTTTTCTTTTTAAGAAAAGTTTAAAGAACACAGTAGAGAAACATTTACTGTGTTCTTTAAACTATCTAAGTCCTCAAACTGAAACACTTATTTTTTTTCCAACCATAACTGTTCTCGAGTCCTCTCTGTGTTCTCACCAACTTTCTTCCTCTGTCTTAGCAAGTTAAACATCAAATCAAACCTAATTTGGTCATCAATGGGTAAAGAAATATAACTTTGTGGTCTAGGGAAAACTATATTAAATGATCCCACGCAAATGTAGCTATAAGTCAAGAACTACCAACAGCATTTAAAAATAGGGAGATGTCAGAAGATGCTGTATTTTTTTTTTCGCGTTTGCATATTTTTCAATCTGTCAAAAAGCAAATATAAGACAACGACCAAAATAAAGTAACCACGGTAAAAATAGTGCTGAATGTTTGAAACAAGACAGTGAACTCAGTCTACAGAAACTCAGCTTATGGATCCCTCATCTACATAAGTCCTGAAACAATGATGCATGCTAACAGTGTAAAGTGTTAAAATGCATCTGAGTTGCAAACAGGGGATTGGTATCCCACAGTGACAGAAAATTACTACTGGATGACAGGGCCTGCGAAGTTAAATTGTCTTGCTTTAAAGGAGAAGAAGATAAGATTACTGCTAGGCAATGCAGGCTGCTATACAGCAGAAGATAATGTGTGCACACCAGGATCAGAGGTCTCTCTTATTATTCCGCTATTGTATTGGCCAAGGCATGACAAATGAATTAAGGAACTTCATAGCAGCTCAGAAGAAGAAATAATTTCAATTTAATAAAAATATATATATATATATGTAAAAAGACACGGCCTGAAGCTTTACAAATAACAGAATTCCTATTAAGTATTAAAAATATTAAATGAGAATTTTACCTGCTAGTTTTACAAGTTGCCTTCTGCCCTCAAGAAGAACAGATGAGGTGTTCTTCCTTTTCTAACCTCAGCCAACTACTTTTTACAATCAGCTTTTCCAAAGATATTCCTGTGCCTGTGTTTCCAGCTCCTCCATTCTGCAGTGCTATATGCTATGGTGTAGCACTTCTCCCAGGGCTTCCCCCTAGTATTGCAATGCACCAAATCTTATGATTCTTACACTTCTCTCTACTATAACAAGTATCTTTAATCATCTAACTGCTTACTTCAAGAACAACTATTTCTTTCAGTATGCTTTGCCATCAGAATCTTTTTTTTAAATGCTGCATGCTTGTCCTTTTAAATTAAACCTCATTAAGAAACTCCTAAGCTGGACTTCCAATAAGTTTGACCCACAAGATCTCCGGTCTGCTAGAAAATCATGGCCATGAGTCCTAACTTTAATCCATTGCTTCTTATCTTCTGAAAAGTTCATCCCCAGCTGGCCAGTTGAGCTATCCAGCAATAAAATTTAAAAAAAATGAATTTTCATTTCTGCAACATGAAAGTCTCTGTTAATTAAACAAATCCAATCAGTAATCCTACAGACTTGCCAAAGCTCGTACTAAAATGACAAGGGGCGAGATAAGAGGAACAATTCAACAAGACCCGTTTGTACATGGAAAACTTGGTGCCAGTCAAAACACCAGCACTCAGGGGCATGTGGAGTCTGTGAAACAGCTGTGATAGCTCCAGGTGCACATTTTAAGCAGATTCTCCCTCTTGCTTTTACCTCTGCCCCTTCCCCATGATGCAATGTCCGGCTAGCCTGACGAAGCTCAGCTGGCTACAGTTAAGATACTGCCATAATTTGGTCTGTCACTGAGCAGTGCTGAGCACCTCCAAAACCTGTTCTGTGTTAACCTCTGTGCCTACTGATGGATTTTAGTGCCCTGGGCTTCAACTGATCAAGGGTCTGTCAATACTTCCTGGAAACAGCCTCCCTACCTGCAGCATGAGGGTTCATTTCAAAGACCTGTTGCTGATTGCTAACATGTTTTCTCATTTACAATACTTTATTTCTTGGTGAAATTCAGATGCAGTTATGATTTCAAGTTTTAAAACACTGTAGCACTGGATTTGAGTGGATAAACAGACTAAGTATAGTTAAGAGTCCCACTGGGAAGTCTTAAAAAGACTAATTTATGAATATGCAAACATATGTCACTCAATCCTGATAAACTCCAGTAGCACAAGCCCGCAAGATGAAGGCAATCTGATACTAAACAAAGCCACAAACTGCAAGAAGAGTAGCTTACAAAGAAAGTTATACTGAGGAATTTTATCCCGTGCAGAAGGTGGTTTCCTTCCAAACATATTGCTGCTTAGTTTCTCTTTTTCTGAAGATGCCATGTATTACTCTCTTGTGACCAGTTTTATCCTCACAGTAGTTTTTGACATCTGCATTAAACTAGCCTATGCATCCCCATTCTTTCCATACTAAGTGGCATAAGTAGAAGAAATGGGATTTTTTTTTTCCATGACATACACAAAGTCACACAAACAAAAATACTGTTACAACTGAAAGGATGAATTTGCTGCTTGCTTTGTTTGCACATAGAAAGTTTATCACAACTGAAAATACACCTTGCCTAGTGACAGTAAAGATGTGTTGGTGGCAATGCATGGGGTTTGCAAAATTATGTCATTGTAGCTTAATGCTGAAATAAGCAGCAAAAGTGCCATCATTAGCTCGGGAGGGGTGTGATTCCAGTCATAGCCTTATAGCCTTCATTGTGAACACAGTCCAACAGGGAGCATTCGGAGCAACCACCCCTCTTACAGAAATACATCACTAAAAGTCAGGATGCAAAACAATTTTGGTTACTGATAGCCAGGGTGCGTGTCCTACGTATGGCTGTGTGCAGTCGGGGCCACATCCTGGCCCAGCCGCCCGCTTGGTTTCAGCTGCTCTTCCAGCTCTCTCACCCTTGTCCTTGCTGTCGTATTATTCTAAGTACTATGGATGATAAACCAGTGGCTGCTGAAGCTCTGACTGAGCCCTCCACTCACACTAGACTGGCTTCACCAGTGTCACGGGAGAAAATCATGCCTACGTTATCAGACGACATGGCAGGAGGCAGGGGGTGACAGAGCCGTGGGAAAACATGGCAGCTTCTCCTCCGGGTGGGAGACACCAGAAAGCCCCGCAACCCATGCAGCCACCAGGAGAGGGGATGTGCCGCCAGTATCTCATCAGGGCAAGAGATGGGGCTAACTGCAAAGCTAAAGATCACAGAGTTCCTGCCAGTACATCCATCCCTGGATGCAGGTGGATTAAATAAATGTGGCCATATAGGTCTGTCGGTTAAATGGAAGGATGTTAAGTGCCCCGGACTGCGAGAGTGGGATGGGTTTGCTCCTTTGAAACAGAATCATAGAATCGTAGGTTGGAAAAGACTTCTAAGATCATCCAGTCCAACCATAATCTATATGTTTAATTTCTACTTTCTCTCTTGTTAGCCTGGGTATTTTCTCATTCGGTCAAATGCGCATAGACCATCTTCAGAAATGTCTTCTGTCCTAGAAAACAGACATACAGCATCTTTCCATGGTATCCTGCAGCTCGTGGAGATCACACACAGTGTGGGGAACAACTCCAACCAACAGGTTCAGAGGAAAGCAAGCAGCCTAAGGAGTCAGGGTTCAGCAGCCTCCCTGACAAGCAAGAAGTTCACTAAGAAGGCCGGAAGAGGCAGACACTGTCTGAGGAGGTATCAGTGAGCTTGAGAGCTGGGGGACATAGCAGAGGAAAAGAACAATTTAAGAGCAGCTGCTCCTCAGACAGAGTGGCAGCTCTCCCATACCTGGAGGACTTTGCCACATCTGTGCACAGCAGCAACAGCTGCTGCCTTTGTCAGGGAAAAGGGATGCTGGAGTGCAGGAAAACCAAGAGGCACGCTACCAAATGCTTCTTGCCCCCCATTCCTGCACTCAACCATTTCTCCAGCAGCTCTCAGCTTGCTGAAATTCAAAGGATAGCTCATGCACCACACTGTGACCGAGCAGGTATGGATTTTAACGTAGTCACCTTTATATATCTTTAAAGAGTGTACTTCCTGCATGCTTAAGGCACATCCATTCTAGTAGTGGGACTGGCAGATATGCTGTTTGCTCCTGCACACATAAAAAGTTTAATTCATGGGAAAGTTGCCGCAAACCTGATACTTTGCCACTTGTATATTTTGTGCGATATGTCATTGCAACCACAGACCCTCGCAAGGAGCAATAGCTGCCCCGAACCCCAGAATGGGGACCCTGTAGGGAATGTGAATGGAGAAAATTTCTTACATGACCTGTGGGCATAGCCCTGACTGACAGGTAGGTTTGTCCAGGGGAAACCAATTTTCGGGGTACGCTGTACAAGTTTCAGGGTGAGCGTCCCAGTGGGCAGGTTAAATGCTGAAGGAGGGAGCTTGGCTCCATGTAGCCCCTCAAGGAGGGATGGCAGGGGCTTCAATCCCCATGCCTACCTGCCTCTCCACCTCCTGGGGTGGCACGGAGGTGCAAGCTGATGGAGCAGTCCCTTCGGTTCCGGGCACTAAGACCATCGTTTCCCAGCAGTTCCCAGACTAATGAGTCTTAGATGAAGGATTCAGCTGCCCAAGGACTGGTGGCTAAAACAGAGCCACCAGTCATCTAAATACTTACCAGGCTCCTTTTATAGTCAGCAGAGATTGAGCCAATGTAGTCTGGGGAATCCAGGGAGTGATTCATCTGACCCAAACAGGGGTGTCCACCAGCACGTACAAGAAGCAAACTGCCTGCCAAGAGGACAGGCCAGCAGAAATTATGCTTGTCCTCACAGCCTCTACATATCTTGTGTAGCTATTCTATAAAGATGTAATTACGTTTCTTCTCAGACTTATGTTCAATTTTGCAAAGAGAGACCCAGCAGTTAAATTGAGTAACACAGACGAAGAGGATCAGGCCTTACTCTTCATGCCCAGCCTGTATGCCCAGCTTTCAAAATGTGAACCGAACACGTCAGCATACGAACATTCCTCTGCCCATGCAGACAGTGCACGCACAAGGCTCTGCCAAGCCTATACAGCGCTGAAACTGCACCAGGGGACTGGGCAAGGCCTGGGAAGCTATGGCACAGACAGGCATCACTTCAGTTTTTTAGAAAGTTCATCTCCAAAACCTGGCAGAAAAATCTAGTGGGAAACCTTGCAAAGGAATTTCCCCTACCCCCCTTTTTATTCTTTTGTATTCAGCATGTCTAGCTCTAGCGTAAGACATGACTAGATTTGGCCATGCGGACTGCAGCCCATCTCACTTTGCAATGTGCCTTGGGTGTCCTGAAGATAAGAGGGGATTTTTACATAGACTAACAAAGACTGCCCAAAAGACAAACTGCTGGAAGAGCCCTTTGCCTATGTTCACCGGTGAAGCCCAGCACTGACTTCACCCAAGAGAAGCCACCACTCATACCACCTTTCCAGCTCTCCTCCAGGCAAGTGCCAGGGGAAAAAGTGGCTTTTCCCATCTCACCCACAAGCACCATGTAAAGGCACAAACACAAAGAGAGCAGAAAAACACTCTATAAAAGTAAAGATTGATCAGACAAATGAGTGAGAGGTGAAAAAGCCAGGGAGTGACTAAGAGCTACTTTACCAATAACCAGGCTGGAGCTGCTGGAAATGCAGGCTGGGGCCCAGGCCACCTGAAGGTCATCAAAACTGCACCCTTTTGAGAAGATTCATCTATGTGAAGACATAGGCTGAGAGTCTCCTCTGCAGAGGTTTAAACAGCGACGTGTGGAAATAGAAGGAATAAGGCTGGGAGCCAACTTCGGGGGTACAGAGGGTGTGGAAGGAGGGAGGAGAAGGCTCTTTGCAATGTGACAAGTTAGGAATGCGGCTCACAAGGCTGGAACAATCCTGTTGTCTGGGTTTAGAGTTGCACATGGTCTTATGAAGTTCAGATCTCCCCCACCCTCTACCCCCCCTTCAAAAAAAACCCCAACAAACCACGCAGGTAAATAACTGGTAGTTGTGTTGCCACAGGATGTCCAGTTGCGAGGGCGTTCCCTTGGGCTAGCAGCTCTTCAAGGAGAAAGCAAAACAGAGTCTCTCCTCCAAAGATGCAATCATTGAGGACATTTCCCTTAACTCAAAAAAAAAAAAAAAAAAGAAATAGGCTAGGAAAGGGCTTGAACATAAAAATGAAGCGGCCACAGCATGGCTGTGGTAAGAAATGGTGGAGACTGTGCAGCCCAAAGCTCAGCTTCGGGTCGGAAAGGCAATGCCTCTGTCTGCAAGGCACAGAGGAGATGGCAGGTTACAAGGGGCTCCTGCTGCTGGCCTAATACTTCAAAACAAATTGTGTCATTTGAAAACACAAGCTCTTTGCACTTCACCAAAAAGAACAACAGCCACAAACCCAATTTAAATTATTTTCTTCTCCCTTTCTTCTTTTGTTATCCAGTGTATTTGGGAAAAGGAGTGAAGCCAGCTTGGTGGGACGAGAAACCTTTGTACAGACCTTGTATTCATGCTCAGAGAGAAAATCCTTACCGAACCTTTTCAGACTCAGTCTTACAATTGCCTAATGTCAGCCTTTGGGGAACATCTGTTCGCTTCCGCATAGTCCTCATGCTCACTTTAAAAAAAAATTAAAAAAAATAAATGAACTGGTAAATTTTCTTCTGTGCATCTCCCATAAACATCTAAATGGCTTCCTCTAAAGAGAGCGAGCTGCTTCCACACAATCAAAAGTAGTTTTCAGTTGCATGTGGCACTCTTTGCGCAGGCAGGAAGAGTTCAGCAAAAGGTGGCAACGTCACGCACAGCCTGGCTCATGCATCAAAAGCTATACGTGCCTGAAAAGCCACCGGTGGCTCTCCTTTGCTCAGCTGAGTCAGGACAGAAATTCCATTTAGATGAACTAGCCCATGGCACAGGCAGGATGTACCACTTCAGATTTTGGGACAGCACAACATCTGGGTAAAGCCCACTTAGATTAGTCAGCTACCAGGGAGATTGCAGCACTGATACCTTGCACTCGGATCAGACGTTTATATTTGCATACATCTGTGCAGGAAGCTAACGCAAACTGTTTGCACAGGAGATGGAAGGAATAACCCCGCTTTACTTTGTAAATTACATTCCTTATCCTAATTAAAGAGGAAGAACAAAGCATCACACTATCATTATTATTAGCTCCTTGGATGCACTCACTTGGAAAAACAAAACAGTTGCACCAAAAAAATAGAACTGCGGTGCTGGTCACTCCTCTGCAATCCTGCTTCCACATCAGGAATAACCACTTCACTTGCTGGGCTGTTAGCTCCACATCTCCACGCACGTGTGAAGGTTGCAAAGTTATGGCAGGTGAGCACCGCAAATGATCCTGTCAAATGCCTGGAACATACAAATGATGTCTGAGAAGTAAGACAATGTGTTTAAAATGCATCCAGAAATCGGGTAGAACTTAAGTGTTTGGCCATATTGCAACATCCTTCAGAAAAGACAACTTCCCGAATGCCCAGGTTCATTTCAACACGGATGCTACGCAAAACCGATCACCAGCTTCCAGGCAGGGATGTGTCAAAAAGCAGAAGACAGCCACATTGTTCCGCACATGCAAGGACCTCTATTTATTATTTTATTATTATTTAATGCAGAAGCAGTTGTCCCAGTGCTTATTATTTGGCTGAATGAGCTGAAGTGAGACTCCCCGGGCAGCTGCTGACATAATGAATGATTGTGTGGCGAAGCCCAGAATGTGAATGATGAAGAATTTTGAAAGGCTCTGGAATTTGTGAATAACAAAAGTAGCTACAGTCCCCAAAAATCTCACCATTTGTTCTCAGCAACAAAGGAGGACTCAAAGGCCTTTGTTTAACAAAATGATTCAAAAACAGGATAGGAAAGGAATTAAGGGTTATCTCTACTGGCATAATACAGCAAGCAAATTGTGTCCCCAAGTAGAAAGAGTTATGAATGTATCCTGTCGAACATATTGTTAACTGAATTACTATGGTCCTGTTTCTTTTATTCTTTTTCCAGTACTGTTACCATGTTTCCTGTGTCAGTAATTCTCAAGGTCTTAAGGCCTTACAGCCCAGACTCTGCAACAGGGGGAGATGCTTATTCCATGGGAGACTCTGGTCCTCTGACGTGCAAAGGGGAAACATAAGACCATGCAACCTCCCTTTCTCCTAGGGTTTCCATCAGCCATGGTCCCTTGGCTTATCTCACTTCTTCGGCAGCATTAAAAATAACTACAGTTACACTTCCCTTAGGTAAATATTCAATTTGCATTTAAAAAAAAATCACAAGCCTGTTACTGGTGTCGCCAGTACAGGACAAGAGCTTGACGGTGCAAGGCACTGGATGGGCCTGTGAAAAAAGACAGCCATGCCCCAAAGTGGCTGCCTTTCCCCTTGAGGGGAAAAAAGCCTTCCAGTTTTGGAGCACTCACTGTAGGGATTACGTATGAACTCGGCAAAAGACGAGCGAACCTGATGAAGATTCATGCCACACTGACAAATGCTATCCAAACAAATATAAATTCAATTAAAAGACTCTGTTGTGTGAGCAATAAACCAAGAAGTGTGCTGGATCAAGGAGTGGAAAGCCAGCTCACCCGTGAAGGTTGTCAAGCATGAGAAATTAGACAGCAGACACGAGCAATGCCGATGCCGAACCCAAAGGCGGGAGCCATCAATCAGAAGAACGGAACTCCCGGGTGAGGGGAGGAGGGACCGACATCAACCGAGGGACAGATCCGGCTCCGCTCCATCCTGCCTCTGTTTGGGACCCTCACCTGAAGCAATGGCAAGGGTTTAGCACCCGCGGGCTCTGCTGTCCATGGGACGAGCTGCCCCAAAAACCTGGCCACGACACACACTTGTAGGGGTAAGAGTAAAGGACTCCTGCACAGGACAATTATGCTGGTTTTATTTTCTTGCATTTAGGCATTCACTATATTAAACCACACATTTCCTACTTCAGCAGCCAAAGTCAATACTGCCTGTGGTGCCTCTTTTGCCAATCGCTATAATGCTGTAGCTGCAAGCAGTGCAATAAAAACTGCTTGTGCTACTGCCTTGAGTCAATGCGAATTTGGCAATCCTTTTCAATCCTTGGGATGCAACTCAGACTTGGAAGTTGCCCTGCCATTAATTTCTACAGGTGCCTCATCAGCTCATCCCATCTCTCTGAGGAAACACTGATTAGACTACAATACAAATGCAGTAGGAACCTGTGGCTAAAAAGCATCTTCAGTTCCTGTCCTCCTTCAGTCCCTTGGGCAGTAGGATGTCTCAAAGAACGAGCGAGATTCATCAGAATATCTTTATAAAGAATTCAGTGCACCTCTGCTGACATTGGGTGCTAGGTTTTCTTGCTGAAGTTACTTTTTTAATGAAAGCTGAAAATAGCACTAAATATTCCAATTCCAGGAGCTGTGCCAGAATTAAAAAAAATAAACCCATGTGATTCATGATAAAAAACACACAAGCTATGACAGCAACATTGAGAAGTTGCCTCGAGAATATGAGATGAAGAAATCTGCTATCAAATTGTCGTGCCCAACATGAAATAAAGCCCCCACAAAACAATGCAGGCTTGAAGAGGCTGGAGAAGTATGCTTTCCAAGTAATGGCATTTCTTGAAATACGGTTTAACACCTGTTATTAATTCTGCTGCCTGGCACAATTGCACCATTACTTCTTCCGTCTCAGCTACAAATTCAAAAGATCACGCCTGAGCTTGACATTAAACTATGGAAACACCACAGTCAGAGTTCACCTATCCTGCATGTTCAAAGGAAAGCCTTCTGCTATCTACCTCTGTGTTACATCTAAGAAAACTCCTAATTCCAGTCCCAGATCTATTATCCCTCCCTGTCAACCCCATTTTAGCTTTTTGCTTTCAGCAATGGTAATTTATGGATAAAGATATATGGCATGGCACTGTATTCTTGCTGCTGATTTCCATTGCTTTTATGTATTGAACATCCAAAAACGCACATGGGTTGCCCGGTGGAGAAACAAATTTTTCACTATTTGCTTTCTAATATCACCAGAATGGTAAATAACAACACCAGAAATACTGAAAATGCAGGAACCTGACAGCAAGTAAAACAGGAAAACATGGGAGCACATGCCCCTAAACAGGGCCGCGCCTCCCAGCTTGGGGTAAATCACTGCACCCCTCAAAATTCTGCATTTATTGGGGATTTCTGCACTCGCACAGTTTGGCACTGGGCATCACCTGGACCACACCACCATTTTATGCTCTCATGGCATACCCATCCCAAAATTTGGCAGAGAGACTTCAATATGATGAAGCAAAAACCTCTCTCCACTTGGTTCTGCCACATCTCAAAACGATTATTGTAATAGCTCATACAAAGGGAGTGCCACAACCTTCATACCCCGACTGTTTTTAAAGCCCTTTGACATCCTCCAGAGGAGTGTTGTGTGGGAAGAAACCACCAGGGTTACATGCGATTGGAAAGTGGGTCTGCTCTTATCATTGCAGCACCTTCAGGATCCCATCTGAACAGCGATACCAACAGGAAATGGAGTCCCTGCCCCAGACAGCATCCCACCGATCAGACACAGAGGAAGGTAACGGAGCCAGTGACAGCTTGGGGAAAAATCAAGCAGAGCTGGGCACAGTTGGCCGCTGTGCATCATTAGGCAGGAATGCTCGTGTACCTTTCCCAACACTGCCCTGCACTCATCCTGCCAGCATACAAGAGCTGGGTCTGGCCCCCGAAATTTTCATCTGCCTCTGATCTCAGTGGTCATTAATGTGTGGACAATAGGCTTAGCCCCTACGTCCCCACGGCTGCGCCCTGAAAATGACCTTTAATTGGCAAGGGACACAATGGGAGACAAGGGCTGATTCAGAGCTGCTCCTGCTGACCATGTCACTTCTTATTTACACTCGCCAAAGCACAATCACCGCATCTTCTGGGAAAAATAAAATAAAAAAGATTATGAATTTACTTTGTCGAGAGTCTGTAGGAGGATGTGGATGTTTTTTTGGGGGATAATGAAGTTCCAGTTAGTCTACATACCACAGCGCACAAACACAGTGCCCATGGGATGGGGCGGGGAACAGATGCTCAGCACAAAGGAATACCCTGGCAGTATGATAGTATTTCTCCAAGACATCCAGGGATGGTATTTATCTTATGCACTAGGAGTCTATTAAATTTTGCGTTGCACATTAGAACTCTCTCAGTAGTCATCAGGAGCACTAAAAAAAATGAAAATCTCGCTGGTTCTCCCCTCTCTATTCTCAAATTTTACAGTCAAATAAAAAACAGCAACAAAATGAGCTCCGCTTCCTGCTGAAAACAGTGGACTCTGCTGCACTTCCCTGTATCAGGAGCCCTATTCCCAAAGCCCCCTGGCCCTTTATAGGTCTATTCCCCTAGCATCTGTAGACACTCTCCCTCCCCTCCTTCCATAGCTCAGGTTGAAGATATTCCACCCAATTTAACAAAGATCAAAATTCAGCTCCTAAGTGGTAGCTGTGCATAATCTAACTTCAGCACCCTGGGACTACATCTCCTTTAAAACAGCCATAGCGTAAATGAAGAAGCAGCAGCAATGCTCCCCCTGGGAGAACCAGCATGGCCCAATCAGTATTTTATTACGCTGGCTGCAGAACACGTTTTGAGGTTTTGGGCACGCTCTGAAAAACTGCAACATTTGTTCATGCATAAAACTTTCCCAGAAGTAATATGATGCTAAATTAGCTATCATTTCTTCAAGTGGGCTGTTTTTCTTTTCTGCTGATGATTTTTATGCTTGTGGTAGCCTCGCCAGACAGGTATAATGCATTAAAATGGAAATGTCAATATGGTGAGACACGATGTGTCACATTAAACAACGTCATTACGTGTATTTATACTTCAGGAGGCAATGACCACAAGATGCAACGCAACAGCAACTTTATCTGCACATTATTAAAAACTTCTAGTTGTAGCAAGCCAGGTGTTATGGCAATAATAATAATAGGCTGCATAAAACCCATTATTGGCAACAGAAATGGTCATTTATAAAAATGTTGTATTTAGAACTAAGTTATATTTACACAGCAGGTCAAGAAGATAAACTCCGGAAATAGCTTTTGCCTTAAAACATAAATGTTTAAAGTTGCCCATCTTGTACAAATACATGCTTTGTGCTTCTTAAACTTTCATGATTCCTATCATAATGATGCCTCAGCTATGTACACACGGGACTTTAAAAATTTAAAATGATCGAGTAAACATTCCTTTCCTGCATGTCATCTCAAGCGCCCACCAAAAAGGCCACCCTGGAGCCCACAGTGGTGTCGGTCCATGCACAGCTCCAAGGTATGAAGCATTTCGGTATCTTGTCCAGCACAGCGCGATCAGTATTTCACTGGTATCTGACCTAAATACATGCATTTCTAAACTACTTTCTCTTTGGATACAAATTATTCCTGCTTAAGACACTAAAAAGCAGACTTCTGTAACTCAGTTTTAGTCATCTGAGCTTAGAATTCGGGGAATCACAGTGTTGTTCAACGCACAAAACTACCTTCAAACTGGCCTTGAACAAACAAGTTCAGATGAGAAATGCTGCAGCCTTTCAGGTCTGCAAAGCAGGGAAGGGCTCCGCCAGTACCCACCAGCTCTGCCACCACCAGGAAGGGAAAAAAATACAGCATATTTCCCAGGTGGCCCTGAAAACAGAAGCCCTTGTTCAGGGCTGAGGTTTTTGCTTGGAGCTGGTAAAGTGGCAGTGACCTTAAAATCCTGTTTCTTTGATCTTCCCTTACCAAGACTGCTTGCCCACACAGCGTCATTAGCCAGCAATTAAGCTAACCATCAATGGGAACAAGCCCTCTATGTCCCCCACCTCCTCCTCACCCTCCTGGCTCATGGTACAGTTCGGTGCATGTCCTAAATACCTACAAAAGCTGTTCTCCCAGCAGAGGAAGGACGTTACCAACAAGCTTCACTTGGGGGTTCTGCTCCACTGTTCAGTATATTTCAGATCATAGCGTTTCCCTCCTATGTCTCCATAATTTTCTCCTTTCCTCAGGGACTGTGAGGGCTGCTGAAATCTCAGTGACCTATTCATCTTTTCCATGTGTAGGAAGAAAAATACCTAAAGGAAAACATAAAACAATTTTATTGCAAAGGTGTGCAAAGAGATGCAAATGGGACCTCTATTGCACTTGGAGACTGGAGTCCAGCTTAAGCAGCTTTTCACTTACTTTCATTAGCAACACAAAACAAAAAAATCCATGCTACTAAGAAACGCTTATCTCGCAACATTTCCTTTTGATATTAGTTAATGAATGGAATTTTAAAAAAAGAAAACTCCACACCCAGCAGGTATAACATTTAACTGGGAAATTAAGTTCTCGGAAAATTTCTTCACACACAGGCAACTATGATTAGATGTTTTAACAGGGGCAGGTTCAAGGATGTGAGTACCACTTGCTAACCTGCACACCAGCAAAAATCTTCCTAGAAAGCCAACGGGACTAAAAACCAGTGAGAAGAAGGTGGCAGCATTTTTAAGTGTTTTCTTAGCCCTTGGGGAAGTACAGACCAAGAGACTCCGATTTCTTCACGTTTTTTCTCCTTGTACCCCAAGCCTTGGGAGAGGGGCGAGACCTCAATTCCTGCTCACCCAGCTCAAGTAGTTATGCTATAAATTGCGCAGGGCTCTTGCATCACTATGCAATCATACTTTCCACCACCGGCAACACATTACATTAATGTTACAGCTATAGACATAATTTATGTAGTTCAGGGGGTGCACAGCCAGGTGGGAAGGGAGCTGGATGTTCTGACAGACTCAGGGCATCTGCGGGACTCAATGTATCACCCTGCCCCAGTGCCCCACCTGTAAAACAACGTAACAGGAAGATTCCCATGCCAAAACTTGTGAGGTGCTCAGCTGTCACAGCAAAGAGGGTCAAAATAAGCAAGTAGGCAAAAAAAAGCTCCTCCTACATCTAGGGATGCTCATATTTCTATTTCAGAGTAATATTAATTTATCACTGGTTATAAGTTAAATTTTCTGTTGACACTTCATAAGTGATGTCAGGCCATCCAGAAACATGAATAAAACACTGAACTAAAATCATGAAAGTATTATTATCATCATTAGCATTATTACTATTAATGATAAATAATCAGACACTTTGACAGTGATCATACAACTGCTCACAAATCACAACAAATTCATCTTTCTAAAAATTGGCCAAGACACAAGTAAGCAATGAGCAGCTGTCCGCGTTTCCATTTTCAGGAATGAATAAGTTTCAACGGCATTTGTCTGACAGAATCATCACCATCTACTACCTGAAAGTGAAGCAGCTTCAAACCTGAGACATGTAAAAATTCAGGTGTCCACCTCTTTTCACAGTAAACCAGAGGACAGTAATAAAAACAGATCCAACCGATACTCAGTCACAAAAGAGGACTCGATGTAAACCAAAGAGCTGTATTACTTCTCAGTAGGGAAAATTACCAGATGAATTGCGTTATTTATCCATCAAGATGGTTAGCATCAATGCAAAATATATGAAAATACTGCACTTTATTTGATGGTGGAGACAAATAATAAACGCTTACCTGAACAGCAAGCATCCTTTCACAGATTGCTTTAGCACCATCCTCACGATACATTTCACACAAGTTCAAAAAACTACAGACCTAAGCAAAGATTTACTGCATCAGCACTTGGGGAACAGAGTGCCATGGAAACTGAACAGCAAAAATGAAAAGCCACCTTGATGCAAGCATCACCGTCTCCAAATGGAGCTGAAAGCACAGCTGGTGATCTGCCAAGGCCGCCAACTCCTCCATTCACCCAAACAAGCTAATGACAACCAGAAGAAACACTGGAAAGGACAAAAGCAACCTTCCTCAATAAAGCTCATGTCACTAGAGGCAAAGTACCAGTACATCAAAATCAACAGACTGATTCAAAATTCTCCCTGCTGTAGAAATGCTGGAGGAATGGCCAGTCATACTTCTTGAGACAAGAGTCTGATTCAGCTAAAACCATACCCATCCCACCTCATGAAAGATCTTGGGTCCCTGCTCAGCTCCCAAGCTTTATGACAGGGGAGGAAGAGCTGAAGCCAGCCCCCAAGGGACGTGTTGTCTTTGGCTCCCAGGGCAAGACAGATGACATGTGAACTCAGCACCCACCTTAGCAATAAACACAATAGCCGCCCTCAGGAATTTACACCAGCTCAGGATCAATTCACAGCAGAACAGGCATCCGCTCTGTTTTCTATAACTAGCATGTAATTTAGCCCTCGCCAATATGGCTTCATATGCATATTAAATTTGATGGCATTTTGCTACTTTCAAACGCATTTATAGTATCAGTCGAGATTTCACAGCAATCACACTGATGGCACCAGACAATTTGGAAGATAAACCAGAAGTGCTATGAAAATCACTCACTGAACATGTACCTGAGACTTAAAAAGAGTTAAGAGAGAAATCAGGACCCTCAGTGCAGCAGCAAACAGCCTCCCCACAGAGATGCCAGCAGCATCCCACAGCAAAACGTCAAGGCAGCAAATCCTTCCTAAACTAACTGTGGCTGTTTCCACCTCCAGAGCCCCTGCTTTGGGGCTGGCAGGACTCCTTCCCCAAACTTCAAAGCCGCAAGACCTCAGAGATGCTCTGTTGGGTTTACACTGGCCAGCAGACCTAATACATTGGGTTGACACTGGCCAGCAGCCCATGGATTCTCACACCTGGCCAACAGACTCCTGCAAAAGCTGGGCTTTGCTCCAGGAGCTGCTATCTTTACAACTGTTTCAAAGAAAGTATTTAAGTCTCTGAAAGTTTTCCCCTTTGAAGAAACCTTGCGGAGGGGATGGCGAGTTCTGGAGTATCTCTGTAAACAGTGTTTGTGAGAGGGGGGATAAGTGTGTATGTGTGTTTAGGAGGGTTATGTTATCTCTTCTACACCACCCTGTATTTTAAGGCAGGAAAAACTGCTCAGAAATGCTTTGAGAGAGAAGCAAAGCAAAAGTCTTGAGTGGAGAAGAGCTAAATATAGCAGGTGAATCCCTAAGCTTTCCTACAGCGTCCCCAATCATGCTAGCTGGCAGCAGTATTCAGAAAAGAAACCCTTAATTCCTAAACTTAAGGTGTATCAATTGTTAAATTCTCCTAGGAGTCAAAGCAGGCTCTCCAGGTTGAATTTCGTTCACTTCTTTTTCAGCTTGTTCCAGCATTTACTATGGTAAAGTTCTTTCAATTGCAAACTACCAGGAAATTTCGCACCCCCTCTAGATGCACCACATGAAGCCAATGGCAGTATCTCACCAGTACACCTCTATTCCAGGAAAGCAATGCTTTAGAAATATTTCTTGCAGGCACTCAGAGCCTTCTAGTAAGTTTAAAATCAATGTCAGACTAAGGCTGTGATTCAAGCAGATAGTGCAATCCAGGGCTGGCACACGCCCAGCTTTAAATCCAGCCTGAGGTATCCCGATGAACCCCAATGGATGATTAATGGAGGCGGAAAATGCTAGTTATGCTCTGTACCACTACTTACAGCTGGTAGAGTTTCTCAGTCTTACTTTTTTAAATGCTCTAACATTAAGGGCAGATTTTCAAAAGACCCATCTCCCGTCTGGGTTATCTTTAATAGTTTCGCTGGCTGGACCCCGTCGGCAGCCAGGAAAGCAGGTTGTATGCAGAAAGCAGACAGCAGAGGATAAATAAGGATTGCTTTAGGAAGGAATAATTCTCCCCTAAGGTAACTCTTAAGCAGCAAACGTTCCCAATATGAGACACTATTGCTTCTTCTGAAAGTCCGTCCAGCATTTCTGCAAGAAAACCCTTCTCAAACACACTGCTATGAGATTTACCGGTGTTCCTGCCTCACATATAGGGGTTCATGCAAATAAAAAATAATAATAAAAAAAGGGATGGAAAAAATGCGTGTCAAGCTTGCAGCTCCACACAAAATTGTAATCAGAGATTTCTGCGTGCAGAGTTTTGCAGACACATACTTCGACCGGGGCATTCAGCAGTAGCCTCTGTGCATTTCAGCAGCTGAGCCGGGGGGCAGGACCAGCCTTTCGCAGCGAGCAGGCTGCGACTAGCCCTGCAGAAGAGCCTTGGATCAATCTGAGTGCAAATTTATTTTGAAAGTCAGGTAAGAACTGATCTGCCCACTTGCCTAAGGAGTGATAATACATGCTGTATTAACAGTAAAATGCTTTTCTTCTCTTTGGTCTTTGTAATTAAGACTTCTATATCACTTTAGGGAAAAGCAGCTTCTTGTGTCCGGCCTCACTCTTGGAAAAACACAGAGCCTCTATGGTTTCTACCATGAAGTAGAAAAGGCAGCGAAAAATTATCTGCAGCCAAAGGAAGGGGATTTCAAATTGTTTTAAACGGGAAACCTGCAATCATTTCAGGTTATCAGCAGTGCCTAAGCAACTTAGTAAAACAAATTCCCATAGACTCCAATGGTGGGACTGTCTCCAAAGAGTTCAATGTGATTTTCAAAAGTGCTTCAATGACATAAGCATGCAAATCCCACTGACTTGTAAAGTGCCCTAAGTGCTACCAGAAATATTTTTAAAAGGTGTTTAGGCTCCTACTTCCCACTGAAATCAACAAGAATTAGCCACAGACGTTCAAAAATACTCCCCAAAGGCAACACAGTATTAAACTTTCATGTTATTTAAAGGAGGCTTTTTCAAAGTTCATAAATTACCGGTCCTTTCAGCTCCTATCATTTAAGGAATGAGGAAAAAAGAAAAAAGAGATGGAAATAATAACACAAAACAAAGAAAAAACCCCCACATTTTCTCTTTTTCTAGCAATGGTTTTCTTTGCATTACTGATTTTCAGAATGGCACCGAAAATAACAGGGAAGCAGAAAGTAAAGATAAATCAGTAGAAAGACTGAAAAAGCTTACTAAGATACTTAGTAAAATATCTACATTTATTATTTCTCCTGACATTTTCACTCGCATATTCCAGGGTTTCCTCACTCGATCTCATTAACACATAAACCCACAATGCAAGACTCCTCTTTCATAGCCACTAAAGAAGGAATGGAAACATTCATTTCAAAAGAAGCTTTTCTTTTTTTTTTTCTTGAAATAATAAGAAAGATACCTATGCAAGACTTCAGCACACTGGAACATGTAGTGTTTAAACAGGGCATATTGCCTATGGCTGAGAGGATTTAAATTCCTGCCTGGGCAGAACAACCTATATGGTTACATTTGTGATTTACATAGAGGACTGAAAATCAGCGTATGGCATCTATGAAGTTTCTCCCAACCTTCAGGACTGTGTGCAAATCCTGCCTAACAACTGATTGCAGCAACAAATTTATACCTCAATAACTAGTAGGATAAAGTCTTTCAACTCCTGGAAAACTGGTTCGGTGATTGTGTGATACTGATGCAAACCAACTTGGTGATCTTGAAATTGCAGCAGTCAGTATGGGGCAGAGGGCTTTGTCTGTCCCTAAAATGGGATGCACTTTGGCTAAATGCTTGCCCTGTCGATATGCAGGGAGAGGAGGAATAAGGTCAAAAGTCCAGCAAAGCTCAGCTGGCTCAGACCAGCACCAGTACCATCCTTGAGTCAATCTGGGAATGGCATGGCCGAGCTTGCACCCAGCCTCCTTAGGATTAGCGCGATGAAGTATCAGCGTGGAGAAAATGGAAATGTGCCTCCTGTGGGAAACAACTACTTTTGCTGTATTTTTAAGAAAACCTAGTCTAACATTTTGAAATGCAGTGATATCTGTAGTGAAAGCATGAAATAGTTTACTGAACCAATTATAAAACCTCTCTCCACAGAAAACACAAAATAGGAAGATTTTCCATAAATACTCTGAAAAAAAAAAAGGCCAAAGCTATTTTAGAGAAAATGAAATCTATGTTATACTGCCAAAATTTCTGATTAAATAATTTAGTCAAAAAGACTATTTTATGATACAACAAAACATAAAACCCTCCCGATATTACTGCAAAACATGTCTTCTGCAAAGGTATTAGATGCTAGGTAGTAAACCTGGGCTCCATTTTATTCCTTTTAAGGTTAAGTAACCTTTTTCTTTTAAGAATAAATTGAGACTCGAAGTCCAAAATTACTGCTTTTAAAACATAAGAGTACAGTAGTTTCAGATCAAAGCCCCTGTTCCAATTTGTTCAGAATATTCTTTTTGACTCTAACACACTGTGTTTTCAAACCTACCAACACTGAATAATTTTACATATTTATGTTCTGTACTGGGTAAGACCATGGCTCATCCAGGAGGACCAGTCTGGGGAGAGAGAAAGGCAGCATGTTTTGCTGTGTTAAAAGTAAAAAGAAGGAAGAGAATTTGCTTGGTCAGGATTTGTTGCATGAGCCCTGCTCACAGTTAGCAAGGCATATGGCTGTATTTCTTCTTTCCCCTCATATTCCACTTTTCTAGCTTCTCATGCATACACACACTTGGTTTTATTTTTTCTTTATTAAGAGGAGTGGCTTTCTCCCTATTTTTTCTCTGCTTTAAGTCATTTTTCTGAAGGAAACAGTAAACTTCAAGCAGGTGGACCACCACCCAAGAGTGCGCAAATGCTAGTCAACCCAAGACCCTTCTGGATTAATTACAACATGGCAACCAAGCCATTCTTTCATTTGCCAACAGCTATAAGCAAAACACCTAACCCTGATCTGGACAAAATCTCCACGGTGCAAGCGCTCCACACGAGCTTCTCTGCTGGTCCACACAAAGCACTGATGGTGTGCAAAGTGCAATGACTTTCCACCATGTGGCAGATGAGCCTGTGTGCCAGTAAACGTGGCTAGCCTAACAGCTTAATGGTTAATGTGTTACATTCACCCATGTGGTATGTAAATGCAAGGATAGCAATGTGCAGTGCTTGTTGACTGAGAACTGGAAGGATAAATGCAAGGCTTTTTGGCAGAGCAAGTAGGAATCAGCCCCAATGCCACCCAAGGTGGGCTTTGAGGCATTGCTCCTACTGCTGGCCAGGGAATGTAGATTTAGAGAGCCGGTGTCTTATTAAACCCACCTGCAATGCCAGCCTGGGTGGAGGACACCGAGCAGGTATTCCTCGCCATGGACGACCTCTACTTCTGTGCAACCTCACAGCAAGCTCTCTGGAAAGCTGACCCCAGCTCGTGGCCACACCAGCAAGGAGAAAGCAGGCAACTCAGCAGCATTCATCTCTCACAAACAAAGAAATCTGATCATCCCCAGTAATTTCCTTAGGACAGATTGCAGCAGCAGCCTAGAGCAAAATTAACTGGATGTTCTGTCAAAGCCATTAGGCTGGGACTGAACTCAAAGAAAATTATGTTCACTGATGTCTTCATATTTACTTTAAAATGCAGTCATTTTGACAGGCTCATGAGGTAGAAGATCTCATTTTATGAAGGTCTTAAGGGACAAGAGGAGCAGAAATATAACATGCTGCTGTCTCAGTCAGCAAAATGATCACAAAATTACTTTACAACTGACTTTCAAAACTACAAATCCAGTTATTTTGAGTAATTTCAGCCTTTTAAAAGACACACCGTGCTTCAGGTTGACCAAAAAAGCAACAAACGTGATAAGTACGATTCGGATAATTTCCCTTACTCGTAAAATAATGTTTCTGCACACAACCACCTTCATCTCCTTCAACTCAAGAGCGACTTCAGCAGCACCGCCTACCAACCAGATGACAGAGTACAGACTTCATTTGCAGTCAAGCCAGCAACATTGCCTATCTCAGGGTCTTCAGATGGAAGAAAAACCCAGGAAACTGAGACACAAGAAAGGAATAACCTTCTCTTGATGCTGCAAGTGAGTGCCACGTCCTCAGCCCCCCCAGCACAGTGCCCAGCAGAGTGCTCCTGGGACATGACCTGGGGTGCTACCTACCACCAACACTGTGTGACATTTAACACTACCATAAAGCATTAACCAGTTAACCAGCAAGAAGGAATTGGCATAACTTTTCTCTAACTTGAGAAAAAGCAGTTTTGGGTTGCCAGTAAAAAACAGGAGTGAAGGACAGCCACAGCATCAGCTGCATCACCTTGTAATCTGGGCTATCTAAAAGCCACTCTGCATTACTCCAGAAAAAGAGCTACATCTGTCCAAAATACTGCAAAGGGTCTTGCCAAACTCAAGATTCACCCTAAAATCTTGTTAAGATTTGCTCATTACCAGCCTAGGTCTCCTTCACCTCCCAGTTTAGGGTTTCTATCCAGAATGAGCAAGACATCTAAATTTCCAAAACTTTCAATACTCTGCTTATAATTAATTGCCTGCTTGGCATCAAAGGCATGCAGCCGCCCCTTTTTGGGATGACATGGTGAAAAGACAAAATGAGGAGAGGCCACCACTGGTACCAGTAAAAGGCATACAAAATTTTCAGAGCTGCTCCATCAAAGCACCTTGCCAGTGACGCCAGGATGGAACGTCGGAAAGTCTCATTTTCCCTGCAGAGCCAACACTCCTGCAAAAGGTGTGTTTCTCACACTGAAGATGAGAAATACACAGTTTACTGCCAAACACGTGAACAGGGTCTTACACAAAGCTCCTTGGAGTAACTGGCTTGTAAATCATCTCTACTCTGCAAGTCCAGTACTATACAATCAGAAAATAACTTGGTGTAATACCAGTTCCCCGACTGTAATTGCTGTGTTCTCCAGCCCTGAAATAACTGTAGAGCTCAAAGCCTTGTTTGTACACAGGTGCTAGCAGCCAACAAAAGCCAGGCTGCTCTGTGCCAAGACCTTCTGCACAGACTTTACTCCTGCAGAAAAACTTGCCGTGAGCAGAGCTGGGTGCACCCAGCCTCGGTAGGAAGGAGAAGCTTTGGGGCTTTTTTTTTAGTAATTTTTGCCTACTCCAACTTTCAATATTTAAAATCTGATGCTCTTAAAATTAAAAAAAAATTTAAAAGTCCACTTTTGTCCTTCCTTTAAATGGATTCTTTTCTTAGCTTCTGCCTCCACTGCATTTTAATTTCATTTTCTACTTTTTGCTTATTCCTGTTGACATTTTGAAACAAATCCTTTGCTACACACAATCTCAAACAAAGAAAAAAAAATCTAACAGCAAAAAACCAGGAATTTAAGACTTCCACCGTTCTTGATAGCATCAAACAAGAACGACACAACTAATGCAGTAAGAGCAATACTGCTCAACTGCTGATTGCAGTTAGCACATTAAATTCCAAGAAGGGCCACTTTTTTGGTGTGCCCGCAATGTTTTCCCCTCCTCAACCCCTTTCAAGTGAAATCCTGCAGCATTACAAGTTGAGGATTTACCCCAGGGAAGCAGCGATGGGGCTGGAGAGGGGCGTTGCCTGGGGTCACCCACAGCTGGCAGGGAGAGCCAGAGCCACCGGTCCCACCAAGGCTGGGAAGAGCCATGGCGGAGCAGGAGCCCAGCACCCCCAGATCGGTCAGGGCACGGATGGCAGAGATGATGCTGGTTTATATCTGAAGCGAGAAACAGCTATTTCTGCAAGTGCCAGCAAGCCCAGGAATTTAAATTCCTTCCCGGGAATCTGTGGCACGTGCACCCTGCGCTGCCCTGACGTCAAGGACAGCCTGAATTAATTAGGGACAAAATAATTAGGCAAAATACATCTTGTAAAATTATCAAAGGACATCTGATATCTGAAGCACGCACAATGTTACAATAACTGCGATATCTGCATAACCTGTCAGAAGCAATAGAAATAAATGAACGTTGCTGTTATTAGTGCTGAAGTTGTCTTTAAACCCATTAAAATCATCGTAGCCTCAGCTCCAGAGAGGAGAAAGGTGGTGTATGACATCGGTGCTGATTACAAGGAAGAGGAATCTGGTCAAGCTGGTAGATACAGCGTTTCAAGTAGGCAGAGTGTTCTGGAAAAGCTATTATTTCTGGACAAAAAGGAGCAGAGGATTGGACTGCACCAAGAAACCAAAAGAAAAAAAGAAGAAAAAAGACAAAAAATATCCTTGAATCTGGATTTCCATTTTGAGCAAAACTAAATCACTTCCACACCCCCCCAAAAAAAAAAGACGTAATATATATTCATTAGAAATCAGATTTCTTAAAAAATAAATGTGAACGTGGTTCACTATAAAGACATAAACTGGCAAAAAAATAAATAACAAGGAAATATGATGCAAAGCTGGTGATCAAAACAGACAATACTTGGCTTTGTTGTAATTAAGATTTACTTTAATGGATAAATGTTGTTTTTGGCATCATGTCTCTCACCCAGAAGCAGCCACTTAAAATTTCTGACTAACATTAACTTTTCAAATTGCCCAGAACGGGAGACCGTCTTAAGTTATTACCCTGGGACCTGCAAAACACACAGGCAAATTTGGGGTTATTAACAGGAAGACAATGTCCCAGGAGGGAAGGGAGAACACCATGCCGGTTTTGGTCACACCCAGATTTTGCAAACACGTGTATGCAATGGACATATCCAGGTACGTAAACAGTAATTTAATCAGTGCAAGCTGGCGAAGTGGAGAGTACGTATATATTCTCTGCATTGAATATAGGCACTAAGGTGTCAAGTAGAGGTCCATCCTCACATGCTGACAGGCACTCTAGCCCAGGCATCCTCCGAGTGCTGAGCCAGGGTGGGATGCTGCTGCTCTTCCCTCTTGAAGTGAGCGCCACAGGAGACTCCCACAGAGCACGGTGAATCCGTTCTCCAAGCACCGCATTTTGATGAATGCTGAACAACGGTGGAAAAACACAGCCAGCCAGGAGCGCAGAGCAGGCGGCGGGATGATTTGGATGGCCTCTCTCTCCTGCCTTGAAGCCAAACACCGGTTGCAGTGCCCCACGCTGCGATCTGAGCTGACTAGCTGTGCTAGCAGGGCAGCGAAGCATTAAAAGTTGCTAGATCATGAAATTTTCCCTCCGTCGGAGGAGTCGAACTCAGGTCCAACTCCTCTCGCAGATAAAAACACCCAAAAATATTTTAGGAACGGCTGCAGCCCTATGAGACTGCCAGCGCTGCACCCGTCTGTAAAGCAGATACACACCACAGCGCTCTATAGAGGATACACCTAAAGCTGAATTCTGCGTGGGTGTTTATAAAACTGCAGAGGAAAAAAACTAAAACGTCCAACCAAACAGGTCTGAACCAAGAAGCACGCTTTCATTACTATGAATTTTCTCCATAGAGGGGGTCTTGTTTTATACAGAATAACATGAGGTGGGGGGACAGGGGGCAAAAGCAGCTCTGAGGTACCAAAGGTGACCCAAGTAACCCAGCTTTGACACGTAAAAACTTGATTTTTTCACAGTTCAGCTCTCTGTAGCGATTCACAGCGTTGGTTCCTTTGCAGCCAGCAGCAGGCAGCTTGCTCACCAGCTCTCACAAGCAAATTGATTTGCTTCTGGGGGCAAAAGCAACTGCAGGTTCACTTCTAGAGAAATCCCCAGGACTCAGCTTTTAAGAATGATTTTCTGTATGGGAACTGTTCATTATCTCAATAAACTTCAGGTGGCTACACATGTGTCCTCACTCCTATGACCTAACCGTATTTCCACCTGCAGCCAGGACGGTTTGGGGTGCACGTGTGGCAAGCCAGCTCGGCAAAGACGAGTCGTCGCCCAATGTTTTATAGTTAGCACTCCTGCTTGTAGCTTGTCCTATTCCCAAGCTCCTCCTTTTAATAATGCATTTACTATTCGATCCTCTAGCATGTAATTAAGTCCAGGGAAGTCTTGCAGGCAGCAGTAGGATGAAACTGATACAGTGCTATGTAAAGTCTAGCATGTAGGTTATGCAGTCGGTGGGTATACGTAAATATATATATGCATATAACATCTTCATTCCTTTGCACATCCATGCATTCTGAACATATAATTAATAGCAGTAGAGCTCGAAGGGCTGCATACGTAGGAACACTCTTGATGTAACATTTTGCATGTTTATTCTCAATGGATATTTGTGATTAACTCTGCTAGGCATTTCTTTTGTATCTCTGTTGAGAAAATATTATTAAATGGAAATAATCCCCTTCTTGCAGGTGATAACCCCCTTCTTACAGGTGGCCTTCAGATTTCATGTTCTGTTAAAAAGTTACAAATTAATTTGGAACACAGGGTAGGAAGGGCAAGTTTTAGTAATTTAATTAGAGCTCTAATACAGCACAGTCCTCCTTTCAAAGTTTTCCTCTTTTCTAAGGAGCTTGCTGACACTGGAGAACAGGAATGGCCAGAGACTGCAAAATCACTCATAAAAATCTCACTTATTTCTGTGAGGTCAGTACTTCACCTATAGCCTGAGCAGCAATACATTGGATTCCTGTCAATTGCAAACATGATCCTGGACACAAACAAATGCTTCTGCATATCATTTTTTTTTAAGAATTCTCCAAAAACTAGCTTACGGTGTCAAAAGTTAATGGTCAAAAATGTCACTTACAGGTATTGCAATTAATTGTGCTGCAAAGAACAAAATCGCAATCCTTATTACCACTCGGTGAGACCAGTGGACTTGACTCACCAGTGTTTGTTTAAAGTTGAGCACTCGCTTCTGATTAAAAATAATATGATATGAAGTGAGCTGAAATGTCAGCCGTCTTCCCACATCTTATCTACAGCACTGCAGATTAGAATTTAAAATCAGGATATAAAGATGTATCTGTCTGCGCACAGCGTGGATATGGAAGGCATTCGGATACCAAACCAACGTTCCCAGCCTTCCTCTGAAGTTTTGTAGCTTTTTATTTAGCAAACAAATAAATAAGTGAAAAAGCCACACTGTGCTGCAGCAATGAAGAAAGGACTCATGGCCACCCAGATAAATACATCGACACGTACGTCTTTTCGTCCATCCAAAAGCAGTTATACCCTCTTTCACTAACTCCACAAGAATAAATGCAAACTCCTACCTCTTACTGCAGGCAAGCCACCACACGGCTGGCAGCGCCAGTTTCCAGCTGTGTGCCGTGATCCGGAGCCCCAAACCCTGCCCACTGGGGCACCTCCACCTAGCAGGGCAGCCCTCCTTTACTTCCCAAAGCTTAGCTGAGACAAGACACAGCACTTTGCCTCCCTAGGTAACTATGTGAGCTCAGCTTCCAAGGCAGGGAAAAACACAGCTTCACCACCACCCAGCAGAGAAACTCTCAGCTGCACGTGCACTTGGACTGCCCAACACATCCTCAGCCAACCCAGGCAGCTGCCAGGTTTCAGGGTTCGTGCTGTTTGCCTCTCATATTTGCTCCATGGCTTACTGTCAATAGCAGATGCTGGATCCACCCCTTTCTGGGGCCTGTCCTTCCCTAAATCAGGCTGCGATCTTGCACTGTTAAGACTGTGGTTACACCCACTGCCGACTTCATCATCTGAGTGATCAACACGGCCAGCAGGATTGTAAGTCAGCCCATGAGCAGCTGTCATGTTGACATGCAAACCCAAAACCTGTCACCAAAAACTCCCCGTGAACCACACCTGCAGGGATGTAGAGCACATTTGGGATCCAGGGATCCACTCATACAACTCGGTTATCCTGAAACCAGTGCTCCTGACGACCTCCTGCTAGGAGAAACCAAGCTACACGCACTAACAACACCCCAGTTGTGCTGTGGACACACAAAGCGGGTGTGTTAGCCCGGTGGATGACCCAACACAGTCCAGTTCAGGGCTTGCTTAGGTCCACGCCCACCTCCTGCTCTGCAGGTACACATATTGATGTATCTCCACACCCAGTCCAGTGGGCAGATGCACCTCTGCTACTCTTACTGCATGACCTGAAATCTTCCATGCTTTGGCCCAGCTAATCGACTAGGAGATGAGGATGTCAAAAAGTAGCGTGTATATAAAGCAAACCAGTCTCAGAGTTTTTAAAAAGCATTTGTAATGAACGTTAAAAGTGTTGAACTGAAACCTCTTTCTCATGTGTTTTTATTTATTATCAGTATTCACCATTTAACGGAAGTTCAGTGGTCCCAGCACTGGGCCGCAGTTGCTTCCCTTCAAAGCCAATGGCAGCACGTTTAATGATTTATTATCATTTGAGCTAAGCATGGTTCACAAACCATAGCTGTAAATTTACTCTCTATTTCACCTAAGAGGCAAAATAAAGTTTGAAAGAAACTGCTCAGAACAAGGCAGACTTTTAAGTAGCTACCCCTCCTCTGCAGTTCACTGAATTTGGCCATCGGAAAAGGACTAAAATGACAACAAAGGGGGTAAATAACTAAATAAGTTAAGTCCTATGAGCTTTCTGTGCATTTAAATTGATATAAAGCCAGTCCTGCCTTCCCAGCACCCCGATGGCATCTCAGGTCTTCAGTGCTTGAAGGTCACAATTCAGCCACCAGAAGATCAGGCAAGCAATTCACACAATAATAGATGTTCAAGACAACAACTTTGGGAGTCTTTCCACTTGTATTTGGGTGCCAGCATTTTATGATCCATAATTAAAAATCTTGCAGGCAGTTACAAGGTAAAGCAGCCAACATGCTGAGATTCCCTAAGGACCACACAAACCTAAGAGATGAGGCCTGATGAAAAAGAGCTTATGCTGGAAGACACAGGATTTTTTCCTGGTGCAATAGCATAGTATGAAATCTTCATTTCATAATTTACATTTTCCTTCATTCAGACTCTATCCCAGAACAGCATGTATTCAGATACCAAGCAAGGCAGTAAAACAGGCTTCCTTGGTATTTCAGAGAGCTCCTTTCTTACGGTGGGGTCTGTAAAGAACCAGCATTAACGGGGTCCTGATTCAGGTTCAGATTCTGGGAATTAGCACACTACAAATAAATAACAAAAACCAGCATGAGAGAAAGAGGAATTTATGGCCTGTCACTGCATGGAAGGAAGCAAAATAATAAAAACTATATATATAATGAATACTGCTTGCAGTACTATCTTTAAGGATAAAAGCACTACTGCTGATAAAGCTGAGATCTGCTGGCTGTCAGACAAAGATGGGGAGGTCGGTTCTTTGATTTGTATCATTGCTGCTCGCACCAAGATACTTAGAGCACTGGGTAGGGTTTTGGTAAGCGTCGTAATAAATCCTAATAAACTCAGCTACGTGGCACCCAGCATAGGCAAATGTTACCTGCTCCGAAAGGCAATGCCCAATACCCACTACTGTCTTAAACCAGCTCGTTTCTTAGCAAAGCAAACATGAGTCAGAGCCCAGTGTTGCCAAATTGGGATGTCTTCCGTGAAACTGCTGCTTTCAGTATATTATTTTTAGCTTTCTAATTATACAGTTACCAAACATACCAGTAAGGCTGAGTGGGCCCCTCCTTAAGAGAAAAAAAAAAAGAGTGGCAGCATATGAAAAAACTGAGATGAATTCAATAAAGCCAAAACAAAGTGACTACCAGCACAGGAGACCACAACGCACCAAAACCCACGAGTCCAACAGAGCGATGAGGTCTGAGAGAGCACCGTTCAGGTAGGCTAATGAACAGAAGAGAAACACAAGCTGGACCCAAGACTGCTGGGGCCAACTCCCCGCTACTCTCCACCCACGAAGAGTATGGAAGACCTTAAAATTAAACCCTAAACTCTCCGTATATCCTGGGGCAGTAGCTGACATTTCCAAGCACCTGGTGAGCTGTCAGCAGCCAGAAGGAATTGTTACAATACACTGTCTATCAGCAGGTAAGTTGCATCATAAGCTAGTTATAATATCCTACGATGGAGCCTTTTAATTTATTTTTAGTGCTGTAACACCCAACAGCAAGGGAAGAAGAATACATTCGCAAATGGGTTTGCTGGCTCACAACCTCTTCGCATTTCTTCTTTAAAAGGGTTACAGACTTCTGGCTTCGGGGTACGGAGAAGGACAGAGTATTTACAGCATGGCAATTGCTAGGGATAACCTGGGCCTCTAATCACTCTGACAGTGGATCCTGCCTTTATCATCACAACTTGAAGTCCGACTGCTCTTTTCATGTAAAGTTTAGCCACAAATTTTAGAAAGATGGATATAGCAGAGTTCAGATGCCTTGTGTGAAGCCAAATCTAAGAGGAGATTGCTGTATGATTTTCAGATTTCCCCTCCAATGGGTTATTTCAACTTCTATACTGCAAGGCACGCGTCCTCAAAGCCTAACAAACAAACTGCTAGGATTAATTACTGCAGTTTGCAACATACTCCCTTCGCTGGCTGCTGCATGAGTCCAGAGACCACAGCAGCCTAGAGTTCACACTACATAAAGTTATCTCTCTATCAACGAAAATCACAGAAAAACATTAAGAGCTAAGCCATCCAGGTTTTTGTCTTCAAGCTCTATTCTATAAGTCAATTAAGAATTCACTCACAACACTGCTATCCTCTCTCCCTTAGGAGGGTCCTCCTGAACCCATGCAATTTTTACTGAAAACAAAAACAAGTGAACAAAAGGCAGAGACCATACCAGCGCAGGCTGCCTCTGGTCTGTGTTCCCTCCACTCCCCTCCAAAGCCCTGTAGCCTTCTACCTACCACCAGCTCTGTGCGAGAAGGGGGATGGGTTATTAATCAACATTATTAATATTATTAATCACCATTCCCAGCATTTACAGGGTATTTCCCCCGCTGTGGTGCACTGCTGCACTGCCCGCAGGTGAAATCCTTGCCTACTCATAGCCCTCTGGGAACAGGAGGAAGGACACCACTCAAGTTTACCGCATTTCTTTTTAAATGCTAAGGGTGTGTTTCAAGTCTTCTGCTCCAAACGTGCAGGTCCCAGTCCTGCAACAATCTGAGTGTTTCTTTTCTGGCCCTGCCTACAGAAGCCACTTCTTTCCATCTGCTTCCCCCATGTGCTTTTGTGAGCAGCTGCCAGCACCTCTGAAGCACCAACACAGGGCCTTATCTCTCACCTAGCTGTGATGTACAAGCAACCTCTTTCTATTAGCTTCAGGAGACTGACACATACATATTTCCTCCTCACAGATTTTGTGAATGGGAAAGACAAAAAACACGGTTGCAGAAGGGCTCATGTTTGGAGCGCAGTGGTGAGAGGCACAGAGCACCACAGCATCCAGACAACACAGCAGCTCCTCCACCCATCCTCTCATCCTGGTCATCTGAAGCTCTGATTTTTTCTTTCTCACTTTTTTTTCCCCTCCACTTGAAGGTTACGATTCCTGCAGGCCATTGACCTCTGGTCAGAGAAAAAGACCTTACAACATGGAAAGAGAAAACGAGAGCTGGAAAAAGATCCCGCCATGACATGTTGGGAAGCTTGTTTGGTCCAGTTAGACCTCGTCTGCCTACAGGAGATGATTTTACTCTTCCAGACAGCAGTTTACCTTAAAATAAAATAAAATGAAGCAGGTGTCACTCAATTGCAAAATGTCAGAGATCCCATTCACGCAGCTTCTGCAAGTAAAGCCTTATGGCACCGCATGGGATCCTAAATTTCTGAAAGTAACCATCCTTAAAATACCAGCTTACATCCCAATGTGGTACTGAAGTCATGGGCCATCTATCTGCAAGAAAAAGTGTTTCTGAAACTTCTTATTTTTATATTTATTTGTGTAATTTATCGCCCATTCAATTAAATAAGAACAACCTCTAGCATAAACATGCATTCTGCTTCCAAATCTAACCAGACTTGGTACTAGCTGGCTTGAAACAGGATGAAAAAGACACGGCTGCCATTCCTAAAAACCATAAAATAGTTGGACAGGGGTCACTTGGAAGCTGCTAGGATTTTATCCCTCTACGCACTTCACCAGACCAGTTTTGTAGGCGCTGGGTAGACACTAACAACCAATCGCGGGTAATTCTGATATTAGATCCGTGATGGAATCAAAGAACTGCCAAGACTGGGTCTCCACTCACGTCCTCCCTGGGTCCACAAACTCTTCCAAGGAGTCAATGCTCAGACGAAGATACCACTGGTTAGTGCTTGGCTCCCATCACCTTTACCTGGGCAAGGGAGGCCAAAATACCGTTAATGGGATAGCAGAGATGAGCAGCATAGGAAAGCTGCTCTGAATGGCAGGTGCTCTAAGGGAAAATACAGAAATACTGAATGCACTTTAATGGCTATAGGAAGCATCTCAAGAGGACTGGCACAGGAAATTTGCCAAGCTCCTCTGTTGAGAGATTTCATCTTATTTCTTGAGGGGTCTATTTTAAGACAATTTCAGTGACCTTACTTAACAGAGATTATGCTGTGTTTCAATTAATTTTTACAGCATTATAATTAATATTTTGGTGTCTGCTGGAAAGCATGCTGAGCTGTGTAAAAATCCACATGCATGGCAAGATGACAAGTGCTATTATCGAGGCGGAAGGAAGACGATAAGAGCCCTCCAGCTTTGCCTGGCAGGGCAGAGCGGCACCGCTTCAGAGGACTGCCCCTGCGAGGGGCCAGCACACTGAGATGTGGGAAAGGTCTGCGTTCTTCCTCAAATCACTGATCCAGTATCGTTAGGGTGGGGATATCTTCTCAGGCTAATGAATTTGCACACACATCCACACCATAAGCAGAGCTTCTTCCCACCACCTGCTCAAATAACTGTGCCCCAAGAGATGAAAACGGCCAAACCATTACAGCTTATTACACACATGCAGTTCATATTACTGCAGCTTTTCTTTCCCCTCAGAGAGCTGAACCTTAGCTCATCTCACCCGACGCACATGGATCACCTCTCATGTAAGCCATTCTCACACCACTATACAGGCTTCTTTTTGCAGGGCTCGTTTCTGTTGCATCCCTGAGCTTGCAGGAAGTCTGAATACATCGCATAATACCATCCCTCCAGTCGCTGCAGGCTCTCTACTCCCAGCACGTTGCATCTCCAAGCCAAGAGAGATCCAGCAGTTTCACTGCCCTCATTCACTCAAGCAAAAGATGGTTTCCATACCCCCACATTTATAAAGAAGACCAAATCGACTGGACACTGAAATAACCTATTTAAGTCCATGGGTGTGCTGTTACTTCTGCAGCAGTGTTTCCCCTCAGTGCAATCTCAAACACTCTTTCTATTCTGATTTCCATTGCTATCATCTCAATGAGCCCCAGCTTTCGACTGCAGGATCACAGCACAACCACACAATCAGGCTCACAAGGATGCCACTAGACAGGCAATTGTGTCTCAAATCGTGCAGCGGTCAGGGCTCAGTAGATGCGAGCGTATCAGTTGCACTTCTGAAAATTTCAAACTCAGAACAAAAAATCTTCATAAAAACTCTGAACAACATGACGTGACTTGTGCTCCAGGAAATTCAGCAACTTTGCAACACTGGAACACAGCCATGAATGTATGTTTTAACCTTCTAAACCTTTGCAAGAGACTGTGGTAGGATGCTGCACAGGGAAGTACTACCAGCAGCATCACTAGAGGCTGTTCAAAATATTCATCGTGAGTTTGTAACAAATCCTAAATCAGCATTAAGTGAGGGAAGGTCACACAGTGGAGAAGAGCAAAGAAGTCCCTTTTTAGAAAAAAAAAATAAAAAAATTCTCCTATTTGAGAAAGACTGACATCAGCGACCAAGGAGGTAGTAAGCAGCAGCTCGTGAAGGGGCTGCTCACTGCAACATCTTACTTCATATACCAAAGCAAGCATGCTGATGGTATAGCATGGAGTGTGGTCTCCCCTGTGAAATGAAGGGTCATTGAGCTCAGTACTGTGCAAGCGTTGCTAGTGAAGGGGAAATTCTAATTGTAACTGCTCAGCAGTGGCAATTCATGAGCGAGGAATGATCTGGCACAGAGGGCAAGGTGGCCCAACTGCAGAAGGGGTTAAACTGGCTGGAAGCAGGAATTCCAGGGACAGAACAACTCCTTGCAAGGGAGTGAAGTTTCCCTTGGTCATGAGATAAGAAACAGGCTCAGCATTGTCTTGTAGCCTTCCAGGCACGGGAGTGTTCAGGGGCCACCTCTGCGCAGCAGAGCTGGGCTGGGGGACGGTCCCAATGACCGCTGGGCTGAGGTGCCCCATGCAGCTGCTCTTGGGATTGGTGCTGGTGTCAGTGCAGGTAAGGAATATGCTTGTGATCCATCTTTGCAGAGTCCATGTAGAACTGCATATTGCAGTAGGACTCTGCCCAACGCATTGTCTATTGAATTTTTGTTTTATATTTAAGCACAAACATGTTTAATTTGCCTCGAGGGGTACCATAAGAATTCCCCACTGCTTTTTTTGCACAGTTCTCTAGTGTAAAAAAAATATAAAAAATTGTGATAGCACATACGAAACTGGAAATTCTCTTCCAAAACAGCCATATCAAAGATATCATTAACAACAAACTCAAGGCTACACTCCTAACTGCAAGTTACTTACATTTGTGGCCAGCTGAGTTAATGATGTTGACTCTGGGCTTGAATGCCTTCAATCACCAGCCAAGAGCCATTTGCAGGACAATCCTTATCTCATTGTTTGAGTTCTCCTTCCTCAAGCCATTTATAGCATTACCTGACCTGTGCAGAGCAAACGAGGCGTGGTAGCAGCTATATTTGGCACAGGTAGGGTACCATCAACCCAAGCAGCCTGTTATTTATGCAATGACAGATAAAAGAAAATGAGGTGTAGCCTGATGAACAAGGTCTCGCCACGAGCAAGTGCAGACACTGTTCATTTCTTGGTTTTTCAGGGTACAGCCCTCCTTATAACTGGAACAGTATAATAAATTGAAGTATTCAGAACATTTCAAGGAGGAATAATGTCCACCGTGAGCTGCAGCTTTATTTTCTTCCTCACTCTGAAATCAATTAGATGTGCTGCTGAACAAAAAAACTGGTTTGCGTCTCTATGAATAAACCAAACAGAAGAAAATGAAGTTTAGTCAAATGCAAGCAATCAAATGTACTGTTTTTGTCTCATGCTTACAGCTATCAATTGCTTTCTTGCCATCACATTTAGAAGCAACGTGGAATATGTCTCACATCCCAGGTTCAGAGTGACGAAGCAGTCTCAGACAGAGCAAGGATTTCAGGCCAGGTCAGCAGGTTGCATGCAGCTGGTCTGCTCCTACCGCAAGAGTTTTGTGAAACACTGCTCACAAAGCAGAAGGATGCATGTAAGCACAGAACAGGTATGCTAGTGTGAGAAAGTATGAACAAAAGGAGAGCGTATGGGGGTGGAAAAAAGCATCTTTTGGTGAAAGCGATATATAAAATGGAAAGGGTCAACACAGAGCACAACTCTTGAAAGAAGAGGGAAAAAATGGGGGGGGAAGCACACTGGAACCTCTTTCCTTTGACGTGTGATTTTTTTCTAAGACTCTCCTATAGGATATACAATCAGTTGACAGCTATTCTGACAGATAAGCCTAAGAGATAACCAACAAACTAGCAAACTTGCTGCAAGTTCTAAATACTCAAAGTATTAATCACCCTGCTGTCCTCTTAAAAGTGGATTTAAAATAGGGATGAAGGAAGAAACGGAAGCAGACAGCAAAGAAGGGCAACACTGGCCCTAAGATTGCAGTATTGATCCTGCTATGAGGAAGAGACAAATGCCAATTCTACATATTTTCACCTCGCTTCTCGTGAAACGATCTATGCCATCGCATCCTCATGCTTCATTGACCTTTTAGAACGAGCCACGGAAAAAACAGCCTTGAGAGCCAGTGTATGCAAAAGGTTTTCCTTTTTCACTTAAAAAAAGGGCGACATTGCTTTATAATTGACTAAACAACATATTTACTCACATACTGACTACATATGTTGTACTTAGATGTCACAGCAGATTACTTGCTAATTACACTAGGAAAAACCCAAGTAATTATCGCAGACTCTTTCCTCTGGTTCAGAAGAGGTCGGAGTCAGATATTTACATGACAAATAATCACACCTACAACTAGCAGTGACTGCTTTGAGCAAAAAAGTCCCCTTACCTTTGGACACATGTCATTAAGTAATCCTTTTCGGTTTCTTTAAACACGCTAAAACTGGGGATGCATCAGAAATGCATACACTGAAAAACATGAAGTGTCTCATGGCTAAGGAGTCAGTCTGCTTAGGCCAACAGAGCAAAAATCAAATTCTTTCCTAACATTTTATCTGATCTTTTAGGCTGATAAAAACTTTTCTGCTACTGAATGAAGGAAATCACATTACCAGAACTGATATTCATCAGAAGTATTTTGAACTGAATGTGTGAACTGCCTTTAACTGAGTTTAAATCGATAACTCCACTACTCTGGTTAGTTTTATTGAATTGTACATTGGAATAATATCATTTCAATTATGTTATGATGACAGCATTACCCTCTGCTATAAGCCGTGTTTATTCAGCTAGAAGGTGAGATGTACTACTTCTTCATTTGACAAATCAGACACACCATCGCTTTTAATGCTATTTCACTGCATGATCACTGGGAGTTTACACTGCTCTGCATGTACCACGCTCTTCCCTCAAAAGGTCAACACCTTGAAAAGCCTCCGTCTATGAGATAGTTGGTTTTTCCTTTCAGAAATAAAGCACTAGAGGGAAGTTCAAACACAATCATATCAACTCACTCAAAACAGCGCACGTTAAGTGCCTAGGATCACTCATGGCTGTTCCCACATATCCAAGCAGTGGTTCGGATGCAAGAGAAGGAGATTTTTGCGTTTGAGGGGATGTGGTTATGTGTACAAGCACTATTTATACATGTGAGAGAATAGTTAAATCTTTATTGCTTTTCCTTTTGTTACCTGTAAACCTTCAGCTTCAAAGTGGGAGAGAAAAAAAGTAATACGGACTTGAGGCTCAATTCTGTTTTCTCTCAAAAAAGTTTCATTTTTAAACCATCATTTCATAGCTTCACATACATAACATTTGTCTTTTTCTTTGTCCTGTTTATCTCCAACAGTTCAAAACCACAAAGAATACGTGACAACCAGAAACAACTTATCACCGTAATACAACACTCCTCAGCAATGAACATCAGAGCACTTGACAAAGGTGGTCAGAATCATTAACCCCATTTCAGTGTGGTTTAGATGCGATGAGGATACCAAAAACAGAAAGAACGACCTCTGCACACAAACGGGGAATAGGATTCTGCTCTCCTATCCAGCCTTGGGATCACCACAAACTCAATTTATATTATAATATTATGACCATTATCATAGATGTGCTGTTACAGAAGACTCCTTTCTCCCTCCGAGCATCAGAACTATAAACTCTAAACCTCCATTCCTGAACTGTCTATAATCAAATGTATTTCTTTTTTTCCTTTGGTGCATCAAAAAGTAGAGCCACTGAGTTTTGTCTAATTGTTTGACTAATGATCACAGAAATCACCATTGTCTTCGACTACCTCAGCAGAATTAAAAAGGACTATTTTTCCTTTACATGGATAAAATGCTACTGAATAGATTTCCCCACAATAACCGATGATCAGCTTTTAAGTTCCACATTACTCAGTGATGTTCTCTTTCCATTGACTTGGAATGATGCTGATTTTCCATCAGCAGGAGAGGAAAAGTTTCCCTCCTTGGAGACATCCAGATTTCACCACTTTCTGTACCTGGGTCCCTCTGCATATCCCCGACCTGTGATAAATGCACTGCCTCTTACTTCCTCTTACATTCACATACTGCTCCATTCCCATAAACACTTCTGCAAGTAGAAGTATAAAGTCAACGTCATTTGTTCTTTAAATTAATCTGAAGTGGGACTCCAAGAGCCCCATATGTCACCTGCTCCAGTTAGGTCTCCTCTACTCAGAAAATACCATTCCCAAAGACATCCGTGTCAGTGTATGCTGCTGCGGTCTAGCCAAGAAACTATTACCACTTTGCAGCCTTCAATTTAAAAGCATCATTGTGTGACAATTAGACATATTAAATTCTCTTAGGCCAACAAAACTTGTGATTTAACTAGCAGAACACATACCAATAATTTATATGTAATTTTTCTATCAGCATACTCCACTAGACTTCATGCCTTGATCATGATACTTGCGGGATTCACTTTTCCAAAAAAAGCACTACAGATATGCAAGAAAACGTCAAGTTACACCACTACCTATAATTTCATTCTCTTTGCTGCCAAGCTGAGCCCGGTCTTTTGCTATGCGTACAAATGCTAATTACAGCTCAACACTAACGCTAATCCTGACATCTGCTAATTAAAAGATCACATCTTCTGCAGAGTCAGCAGTGCTAGTCAAATGAAAACATTAATCAGTTTAAAATTAAAAAAGAAAATCTATCAACAAAGCAGGAATTTTAGTCCTTGGTTCAATTAATATCAAAGTGCAAACTGGGAATACACAAGAGCAAGTGTCAGTATGTTCTCTGAGAATATCTGATCCTTAGTAAAAAGGGAGTTTCTCGGCATTGTGTGATTTCTCTGTTCTCAGTAATTGTCCACTTTCTCTCTTATTCCTTCTTTAATCCTTGCTTCTCTATACCACAGCACCTCTGAAACCCAAGACCAGCCCAACAACATCTCAGCGTATAACCGAGGCAAGCACATTAATCTACGCGTGTACATTTAAATAGCTAAGATGTCCTACTTAAGTTTAATGGGACTGCTCTTTTCTACAGCTAACACAGGCGTCTACAGGATCAGAGACCTCATGGGCAATTGCAATCCATTTACACCCTTTACTATCAACCACTTCTTGGAGACAATAGTTCAGATTTTCTTCCCATTTCAGCACGCACAGTAAGCAGGGAAGAAGGATCAAAAGCAGGATGCAAACCTGCAGGCAAAAACCATCTGCCCTGTAAACAAAATACTGAGATCATAAAACCTCACCAAACAGCCTGCACATGCCTGGACCTAACACATAGGGCTCCTTGATTCACTCATTTCTATCGCAACCCCTGCTGCTTTACATTTTATACCTATTCCTTGTTTTTCCTTCGAGGGATTTCCCACTGCCCAGCACCTCCATCCATTCATCTCTCCATGAAAGGAGTCCCAAGAGCTTTGTTATAAAACCTACCAAATTATATACAGATACATACATGTGTGTATGTGTGTATGTATAAATATACACACACACATATACGCGCCACTTGCCAGACCCTGCTTGCCGGTTGCTTCTTTGACTAGTTTCTTGAACACTTGGAAACCACAGTATAGGTGCTCCACAGACAGAGCAGCTCTGAAAAGACAAGGATCCTCTTGAATTTGGGAGCCTTCTCCATCTCCTTCTGGAAAGGCGGGTCCTGCACAAGTAGGCATTTCTGTTTGTTCTGCAGCTTTGTCTTTCTCCTTGGTTATTTCTGGCCACCAGACAATAGCACCTTGGGTTACGTTTTCAACGGTTCTTGTTAAACTTTGGATGGGGATTCTGTGAGCTGCTCCATTCTGGAGAAATACATTTGCATTTCTGGGTGAAGGAGGAGATGGAGGTCTTGAAGTGGCTCTGTCTTCACCCAGTCTTGCTCCAGAGATGTCTTGAGGGTGGGTCAAGAGCTCCTGGAAGCCCATCCAAGTTCCAAAAGCACCAAATGTAGCCACTGTTGTGAGAAAGTCAATTCTGAACAGGATCAAGTCCCACCACAATGCATCCAGAGAGTCAGCACATGCCCCATGCAGTTTTTTGACTCTTCCTGGTCTTTACGAGAGATAGGTTACTGGGTTATCAGAGAATCAGACAGACTACTCCAGTTTCCAAGGAACTGAGAAGCAACTGCTAGTAACTGGTGATTTTGAGAAGATGCAATCCAATGGCATCCCAACAGCAACACCCTCTTCTTATTGAGCCACCTTTTAGAAATCGCGTTTACTATATGCCAGAGGGATGCCTATTGGTAAACATGAGAAACAGGAAGTCACCTCAAAAAAAAAAAAAAATTATCTTGCCTTAGTAAGGTAACACTCCTACAAACTTTCAAAAGAAGGAAACAATCCCAGCAAAAAAAAAAAGCCCATGAACAACAGCAACTTTGAAGCCAGCATTGGGCCAACATCAAAATAAGGCTCATTGCTCGTTTAGCATACTACTGTTTAAAATTTGTTTAAAATAGTCTGCATTTATTTTTTTGCTATAGCATAATAGATCAAACCACAGATTGAGTTTACTGCCTTTTTAACAATGCTCATATGGCAATGCTCTTTTGATGTAAGGTACTAAGGTTTCTTTCCTTCACCTTCTCAGCAACACCCCCTGCAACTGCCATCTTACTTGCACTTTAAAATTTCCACTCTGGGGAAGTCTTACACTGTAATATATCTCTGGCTAATAATACACTGCAGCCAGTTATAAATTAGTCATGTTGATACAAGGTCTAACAAAGTTACCAGTGTCATTCTGTAATGCACAAGCAATATTATCAAGTCTGATTTAAATAGAATAGGCAATTCAATCAAGCAAAAATGGTGACAGAGCCTTCCAACTGCAAAAGAATCTTAAATCATTAATGAAACTATGAATTTAATGTATGCAAATTAAATTATATATGCATATTTCAATGGGCTAAAAGTTTATGTGCATACTTTACTCAGGAATCTGTCTTGTGATACTATTAGAAAGAAATGGTGACAATTCAGATTTTTTATTACTTTGGACTGTAAAGTATTCATATAATTTATGTTCATTTAAAAAGGTACAAAAATCCACCAGTTAAAGCCAGACTTCAGAGGGTATAAATAGACCGCAGCTCCGCTGAAGGTGCATAAGCACCGTTGCAATACATCATTTGAGGATTAGGTCTCACTGAGGTTATGAAAACCTGGGCATCAGCTTTCACAGAATTTGAATAAAATGATTTGAGACCACTCCTCCTCTGGTAATCAAATTCAGCAACAGGTTCAAAAGTTACCTGGGCATGACATGGTGCACTAACCTGTACAACCATTAAATAAATTTTCTTTCCTGGCAAAATACTTCTTAAAGGTGAAAAGGGAATACATGATAAAATATTAATCTTATTGATTGTGCTGTAAAAAAAACAAACCCACAAACCTAGATGACCCACAGAGGTCCCTTCATGACACTTCATGGCTACTAAATGTCTCTTAAAAGTTAGTATGTTGAAGCTTCTCCCCTTTTTAGTAAAGCAGAGCAAAGAAACACCCCCCCCAACAAAATGTCAATGATTTTTTGACTTCTGAAATCTAACTCAGTATTTCCTGCTATAAGGCATTCCCTGGAAAGACATGAAAATCCAAGCAGTCAACAGGCCCTTTAGGAAACTAATTTCCATACACCCCCCAGCAGAGAATTGCTCTATTATACTGATAAACATACATACTTTTTTTGCCACCTGAAAGCATACATTGAAGCTCAGTGTAGTAAATGAGAAACAAGATGTCATTTTCCAGTCTGAGGCAGAATTTACTCATTTACTACCCACCCCTTTTTTTTTGCCTTTCTTTTTTTCCTTCTTTCCCCCCACCCCCAACGGATTAACAACAGTCCCAATGCAGAAATCACAGCAAAGGAGAAGCACCAAGGCAGATGTTCCCAATGTGTGGTTCCACTTCCAGCTAACACAGAAACGGTGCCCACGGAGCCGAAACTCACCAACTTCACCAGCTGCGCTGCAACAGCGACTTCTGCCAAATGCTGAGCCCTCCCCATTTGAGGTGGAAATCTGTTTTAGGCTCAAACCCAGCAAAGCCTATGCTCAACTACAAGGGAGGATTTAAGCCCTATTACTGCATGTGCATAAATGCTTTGCTGAATTAAGACTCTGCCAGTTTACACCTCTTTCTGTTATCATTTCTCTCCGGTCAATCACCAAATCACATAGGATCTAATGACCTAATTAAAACATTTCTTAATATAGCATTTGTGATGCCAGCTTTCAACACAACTAATGGCAAATGAAGGTTAATAACTAGTAATTGCCATACTCCTTTTAAGATTTTTTTTTTAAACAAAGGAGTGAAGCTATGAAAAACAAATCACTGCAAGAAAAGAGCAAGCATAGATACTATTCCTGAACAGCGCTAAAGAAACCAGTACTACAATTCACAAGAATACATACGCTATAAAGGCCAAATATTAAAAAACAGTTCAAGGTATTCTAGCAGTATGAATCTTACAGACTGCATACATCCAGAATTTCAGCTTAAAAAAAAAAAAAAAAAGGAGTCATCTGTAGAAAAAGCTATTAAAATACTACCTTACCAATCTACAGGAATCAGACTGATGCTTTGCTAAGATACAATTATTGAAGTGTGTCCTCTAACTTTTTATTGCTCTGTAAACAAGCTTGTTCTTTGCTATGACTGTCCTTGCACATATGTATGCCAACCAGTCCCCATGCCCCATTTTTACTAACAGAGATTCAAATTTACATTCTAAAAAAAAAACAAACAACCCCTCTAAATAAATAATAATTTAAAAAATCAACACTACAGAAGTCAGAGCAGCTCCATGAACAATTTGCATTAACAGCTGCTGTAAAACCAGAAGGAATACAAACCTACATTAAAGTAATATTTAAGATTCTCACAAGAGACTAGCAGATTTGCAGAAAAATAGAATGACACTCAGAAAGAAGCTGGTGGTTGGACTTGTCTGTTCAAGTGTGTTCTTCAGTAGGAAAGGTGTGCCTTAATGCAATGCCTCGATGCTATTCAGGCTCAATCAGCTCTTTCTTACATAGGCAGATGCTAAAGCTGGACTGAGTGGAGCCCATAGCGTACCACAAGCTCTAACCAGAAACCTAGTTTTCTCCAACAAAAGGAGGACTTGTTCAGATTTCAAATTTACAAATATTAGGAAAACTACTGAAAAGAAGATGTGAGTAAGATATCATAAAATACTACGTTTAAATTCCTTGGACCCTGGTTCTGTCTGCAAGTGCTGCCCTGGAGAGGAACAGACAGAACAAACTGAACTCACACTTAGGACCTTTACAAAGTTATAGCCTTCACGCTGCTCAAAGGGTTTTTGTCCGTAAATTATTTCTTTTTCAAAATGAATGCATGTGTCTTTGTTAACTCAAGAAATTTTCAGGAACAGGTCTATGCAAAAGCAGTTCACTTGGCCGCTGTCATCAGGGGATAACGCTGACCCGAAAATAAGTAAAGATGTTCGATGCACTGATAAATCCCAAGCAACTTGAGCAAATCAGCAGGACTACACCCTAAACAGACACAAACAAATCACAAAAAACGCCCTATATCTGAGAGAGAGCGGCGTAATGATACATGCGCATAGTTTCATATGACTATGGAATACACTTCATAATCAATGGCTTGCAGCAAACTTATAAAGTCCAAGGGCTACCAAATAACCCTGAAGAGAACATTCTGAATCCCCTGAATCAGAACTGGTCATCTCCAGCAAAGCTGGCTAAAATTTTCACGTAATATTATCCCTTTTTTTGCTGCTTTTGAGGCAAAGAGTCATACAAAGTCCTTTATCAGATCTAACCCCACGTAGCTTCCCTTCGATTCTTTAATTTGATCTGACAATTATGACTGTAAAGTACAAATTCAATTTTAAGCCACAATGAAGTAAACACTCAGCAACATCTCCTTTGTTTTCATTGTTCATTTAAAACTTCTTCAGAATAACAGAAGTTTTAAATGCTCCTTCATCATTAGCTGACATTCTATATTTAAATACTCCTATTGCCTCTCTTTTTATTTAGAGAAAGTAACATATGCCGTTTTACATCAAGTCTAAAGAACAAAGAAATCTTCCCTTAGTCCTCTAATGAGGGCAAAATCATCCAAACAATGGCATCACAGAAATTATACTAGCTGTTAAAAAACAACAAAAAACAGCCACCAGTGTGTTACTACTATAGTACAGTCCCAAAAATCCCCATGTCCATCCAGTTCAAAATGAAGGGCTCTTCAAGGCTTCAGTCCCCTACTTAAAAAATTAAAACGAACAGTGCAGACAAGAAACCAGCACCAAATAATTAAGAATGGGCTGGGTGAATTTAGTGCTACGTATCTGCAATATTGATGGATTCGGGCATGTGCTATGCATATAACAGCTCTGCTTTTAAGATGCAAGATGCAGTTTGCTCTCATGTCTTTCTCCAAAGTTCTGTGCAAGTTGTAAAATGAGTTTGCACTATGCTGAGGTTAAATTCTGTCTGGTTTTATTGGAGTATATTAGAAACAGCGGGAAGAAAGAGAACAGAACATATCTTGCTTAGCAAGTTACCATACATACATATACACACATATACATACATGTATATAAGCATGTACATATATGTACACTTCCTACACACACATGTACATGTGTTTTATATATATATATATATATGTGTGATGTTCAGTGTTCCTTAGAGCAAGAGACTTAGCCAACACATTGGGGACGGACCTTCAGAACCCCTATGGTTGGAAACAGGAAGGTTGGGAGAGCCACCAACGCCCCAGAGAAAACCTCATACACATTTTGAGCAGCTCTGCACTCCCCGCACCCTCCTGCAGCTTGTGCTGCTACCACGCAGCTACACAAAAATCAGCTGTAAACCAGCCAGGAAACCAATTCCAGGCGAAAGCAGCCCAGCAAGAGCTACAAACCCAACGCAGATTTTAAAGTTAGAGCTTAATTTCCCAGCCTGGTTCCCCACGCGGGCATAGAAATAGAGAGAAAACAAAGGGGTTTGATTTGGGGGTGGAGGGGAAGCAGCCAAAACTTGCACTGGAACATCTGTCCAAACTGAAGCTTTTTGGGGACTCAAGAAAGGAGGGCAGAAGTTATTTTTTTTTCTTTGAATCTTAAGAGATTACTAGGATCTATGCACACCATGTTCATACGACAGCTTCATTAGATAAACCCTTAATTTGTCAGGGACCAGGAGCTTAGGGCTGCAACCTGGGAAACTCCTCTCCCACCAACAGGCTTAGCATCACAGGGCGATGCCTTCACACACAAGTCAAGGCAGAAACGTCTCCCAGAATCTGCCTTTCCACCATCTTCACAGATATTAACGTTTCAGGCCTTGAAAGCAAAAGGGAGAGTAGAGGTGTAATTGCTCAGGTCTGAAGGTTTCTACATATTCTTGGGGAAAAACAAAGCCATGGAGGTACAAAAGCCCATGATGGGAGTCCCACTCTCAACACACAGGACTGCACAAAAACTAACAGGAAGGATCATTCATATTCCACCATGCATGCATTTATTTTTGTGATATTTAAGGTACACGCCTTACACCAATTCGACTCTTGCCAGTCCTCCTTTGACTAAGTGAGAGCTCCTCCTAAGCACAAGCTCTGGGAAGACCAGGGGCCATTTCAGTTCCTCCCCATGTGCTTCCCGCTGCATCAGCTTTGCTGCGCCAGGTACTGGCTTATCACACAAATTCACATTTAAATTGGAAATGCACTGCAAGCCAAGAAGAGTAATTTCCCGGGGTGGGAAATTCTCCATCTTAAGATATCTGCAATGTAAATGTCTCTATCTGAGTTTGTCACCTTAGGCTTCCTTTACAGTCAGTGGAGAGAAATAAGCTTTTTAGGGTGCAATTCATCTGACCTATTTTACATGTCTGCTTGAGAATGAAAGGAATCATACCTCAGAAGTGCCTGCCTCTTTCCTTTAGCTAGAAGGACAGTTTACTTGATTAGACTGCATACAGACATCCCTGTTCAGCCAGATAAAATAAACCGACCTCATCCTTCTCCTGTTACAAAACAAAACAAAACAAAAAAAACAAAAAAAAAAACCCACCCAAAAAACTCCACAAAAATCAAAATACAACACCACAAAAGCCACACACACTAATCCCACAGTAAAAGAGCGGTGCAGAGTAAAAGAATAAAATGATAAAAACATCAATTAGCTAAACAAACAAGCCAGAACAAAGCCTGCTTCCTCTGCACCACACTTCAGCACGGCAATAAAAGTTTGCTAATGAGACAGTTAACCACCCCAGCCTTATCCGCTAGCAGCCTACAGCAGATGACCAAACGTGCCCCAGTGAATGCTCTCCAGCTGTCGCAGCACCTTGCTCTGCGCGGCTCAGCCCAACGCAGTGACCGGGCAGGTACCAGCACAGCAGGCAGGCTGCTCACGGGGATGCTCTTCTAGATACTTCACCTGCTCACATGATTTTGTTCAGTTATTTCAGGGAGAAGAGAAAAAGGTAAACTCGCAAGAGCACCATACTCATCAAAAAGCAGCCAGCAGAGGCTCAAGCAATTTGGAGCCAAGGTGAGTTGTAAGGAAAAGATCAGCGTCTGTCAGTATAAAAATATACACAAGTAGGATCCAAGCATCATCCACTATTTCCGCATGAAGGAACGAATAAAAAAAAGTATCTTTGTTCCTTTCATATCAAACATATAACCGGTGTTCTTTCTGGAACAGCAACAACTTCTAAGGTATCTCCAAAACTCACAGGCTTTGGCACATCATGATTTTGGGGAAGTCACTGTACACATGCAACTTCCCACTGGAGCGCTCAAACACCATTCTCAATCAGCGGCACACGTAGAGCTGTCTAAAGAGGAAAGACACGAAACGATAAAGGTCAGCACAGGGACTGGAGGAAGTTCAGCAGACAGCTCATGTGGCATGAGGGGATTACACCGTGCCACACTCGCACAACTGAACTCAGTACTTCTGCTGTTGGTACCTGCAGGCGATGGCCCTGTTAATCACACCTAAGTAATAACCTGTAAGCCTCCTCAAGGAGTTTTACCCCTTACTTTTCCAGGAAAACTCCTATCCTAGCTAACACGCAGGAAAATTCAAGTCCACAACATTCAGCTCGCAATTAGCGGCTATTTTTAATTAGCTACAAACACTATATCCAAAGCCTATATCAGCAGCAACTAGCCTGAATCACCACACAGCTTTTGAGGAAAACAAACAAAGCACGCCCACACAAGAAAACCTCTGCTGGCCTTCATCCAAGCATGCAAACTAAGGGACACTTCCATACCACTTTGAAGATTTCAGAGCATTGGCCAAAGCCAAATTAATAAAGGGAAAGATGGTTTCTTCTCAGTTTAAAAGTGAAAACTGACTCTTCGCTACATAGTTATTTGACAAGAGCAGTATAGAGACAAGGACAAGAAAATCATACACATACAAAAAACCGAGAAACACATTCTTAATTGGCCTGATATCCTAAAATGTAAATAAGATGAGAACTGATATGCAAGGCAGTGAGAAAAGGCAAAAGGGAAGGAAAAAAACCAGTCCCCTCCCTTCGTAAGCTCACTGCAGCCAGAAAATGGAGGTAACCGCAAGGCTATCTGCTCATCCTCCTCCACCGGCACATGCCAGTATCTTTTTTTGCCATGATGTAACGTTAGCATCTAGAGCTGAACATGGCAGCACAAACATTGCAAGGCAATGTCAAGATCAGCGACGTGATGTGATTAATTTGTGGCTCCCAGTAGGCCTTCCCAGATGACGACGTGTCTTGCCAGCTGCTGAAATCTCGCTACCAAGACCACAGACCTGCATTTAAGAAGTCGGTGCTCCTGCTATTATTTTATCTCACCCTTTTGATCAAACACGTCCTCTTGCTTAATTTGAATAATTGCTCTAAGTTACAATAGCATCAGTAGATACACATAGATCATCTTTACACATCCTGGATGTCTGACGTAAGGAGTCTGGAAATGGAAGTGGAGAAACTGCAAGAAAATAGAGCAGGCGTCCAGCCAGGAAAAGGCTGGCATAGCCAGGCATCAGCCCCTGCTTTGCTAGAAGACACTCATCAGGGCACAAAGGGATCCTCATTTCTCCCCTCAAACAGCAGAAAAGTAGCAAGGAGGCTGGAAACTTAACCTAATTACACAGCTGCCTTTGAACCTTCTTACTGCCACACACACCACAAGTTCAACTGCATGGTTGTGATCAGTCCCTTACTCCCTAACACACCGAAAATTAGGCGTGTTAGGCAAAATTAGGCAAAAATTCAACAGGAGTAGAAAGTAAGTAAGGTTACCAAGTGGAATAATTAGGATGGGCTGCAGCACGACACCTTGTGCTGCGTCCAGCGTGGGCACTATCCCCTTCACGTAGGTGGTGTGCAATGCCTGGCCAGGCAGGTCCCCTCTAGTCCTAAGGCGATGTTATCAGGAGGAACTTTCCCTTCCTTGTGGCATTTGTGTACCATTAGTTTTTGCCACCAAGAACGCTGGCACATGCGGGACCTTCAGTAGGCACTGCAGCCCGAAAGCCCACACAACTGAACAAAGTCCTCAACTTCTGCATGAGTGACTTTCAGACAGGAAAATGGGACCATAAAAATACCTCTTGATACAGGAGAAGCACTGCTCCCATTGCACCTTTTCCAAGGGCCACCACGTCTCTCAGCAAGGCAAGCATCAGTGGCACCTTCACAGCATGCAACAACCCAACCGCACACCCAGCATGCATGGCAAGTGATTTTTCTTAATTAAAAACACTGGCTTAGCTTTAGGAGCAACAGAATGCTAGTGAAAAATGCTACCTCCCTTTTTAAACAGCCACCCTGGAAATTTATTCATGATGGATTTTCCTTCTCATTTTAGAGTCCCATTAAAAGTTCAAAATTAGGTGAAGAGAAGGCTGTGAGGGGACCTTACAAATGCTTATAAATATCTGAAGGGTGGGTGTCAGGAGGATGGGGCCAAGCTCTTTTCAGTGGTGCCCAGCGACAGGACAAGGGGCAATGGGCACAAACTGAGGCACAGGAAGTTCCGTCTGAACATGAGG
>Ga0065711_1001795_pt1 | contig 53808 bp, 28 predicted proteins | sample Hoacrofraction12_FD_59098 | JGI IMG/M metagenome (GOLD analysis project Ga0065711, IMG submission 59098) | Hoatzin crop microbial communities from Cojedes, Venezuela - Epithelial fraction 12 v2 (version 2) | ecosystem: Host-associated > Birds > Digestive system > Esophagus > Crop | place...
GGGCGGCGGCAGTCGTGCTGGAGCCGCCCGCCTCCCCGGGAGCAGGGCCGCGGACGGAAGCCCCGCGGCCGGGCCCGGAGCCGCGGCCCATGCTGCTCGGGCCTGCTGCCCGGGTCAGGGCTGCGGGTTCAAGCGGACAGAAAGCTCTGTATTCATCTTACTTTCCATCTGAAAACACGTTCTTTCTCATGCCTACGCTCCAGGTGCTGTTAGCCTAAAAAAGCACCAGAAAAGACACAGGGAGGCCGGGGGCGGGAGACCACTGCCAGCACAGCCCCTGCTCACGGGTCTGCTGCTCTGGCCCCCAGCAGCCCCACCTCTGCAGACCCCACTCGGGGACGTCGTTATTTGGCTAGGTCAGCTCAAAGTCGTTTGACATTTTGGCACAGGGAAAACTAATTGCCTTCTTCCAGTTTGTTCGTCTTTGTCCTCAGCTGGATATTTTTAGGAGCTGCCCCACTTGGGTAGAGTTTCAGCCTTACGGCAACTATGAATAGCAGAGGGAAAGCCGAAAGCGGAACCTGGGGGTTAAAGATAGAGTAGTTTTACCCGAATCAGCAGTACAGTTGGGTTTTAATCTGCATAAGCATGTTTCTGCACTGTTCTTTATGCATAGCAGGCAAATAAGTATATAAATACATATAAATGTATAAAAATAAATGTACAGTGTTGGAGCATAACTGAACTGAGCCTCTGTTCCCCCATGTCCACCTCAGTCATGATACCAGGATGGAAACAGAAACCTCTGGGCATGGAGGGAGCTTCTTTGCCAGTAGTTTGGTAGAAGAAGGAATTGAGAAGCAAGTGAAACCAAACACTTAGAACCAAGCACATAACTGGAGGGGTTTCTTCCAGTTTAACAGATGATAAAAATGTCTGGCGCAGAGCAAACAGTAGGAAACATTGCTGAACAAGCTGTTCTAGAAGTGACCCGACTTTGCAAGACAGAAGGGTTATAACTCTCAAGGAACGGGAATGTACCTCCCGGGAGAGCTCCAGCTTTCAGAGAATTTCAGATTCTGACAGAGAAGCTTGTCAATGAGCCGTTTACGAAAATCTGGCCACTCGGAACTGTTCACGTCTCTTGAGGAGTATTTGGCCACTGCTTTGAGTACTGAGCTCCAGAAAAGGGCTCTCTTGCTCCAGAATGTGCTTCTGGGTCACACTGAGAGAAGACGCTGTGTTCATGGTACTACACTTAAAAATAAAGGGGCCAGTGAGCAAAATGAGGCTGCTCTGGGCTGTGGGAAGGAGCCCCACCTCAGGCGGGTTTTGCTGCTTATTTCAGTAAGATCAAAGTAAGCACGTTTTGATTACAGATTCCTAATAATGAACATATCAACAATGTTTTTGGTAAATATTTTACTAAATGCAAATTAGCACTGTATTAATTTCGAGTAGCTTTCCCTGCTTCTTCTTTCCCTTTGATGTTCAGATCTTCTTCTTTGACTAAACAGTTTTTCACTGTCTTTAATCGATTCTGTTCACACTAAACTGGTAAATCCTTTCTAGTGCAGCTGCAGTTGTACCGGCCTGGGTATTTATAGCCAAACTTTACCTACCTAATTGCAATGGTAAGACATCTTTGCTGGCATAGTGGCTTGTAAAGCCCCCATGGCTGGCAACATTTTCTGAAGTGAACTTGATGACATAGTTTACGTAATCTTGCACATTAAATTGAACAACTTCCCAATTTTTTTTATTTGTTTGTTTATTTGTAGTGTTACCTGTCTTCCTTCAAGGCGTTTGCTGTAGTGATTTGGCTCCTTTATTTCATTTTCTGTCTGGAACACACTTTTTGTAAATATTTTTCTCTTCATTTCTCTGTTGATGATCTGTTCTCTTTCTTTTTTGTATACTTGGACCCATAGATACCTGTGCACTTGTCTGAGCTCATCTGCCTTTGCTGTGCAGGTACTCTGCACAGATATTCAATAGCTTCCCCTGTCTTTGCTTAGGGATTAACTCAGCCTTCTGTATGAAACCTATACACAGATATGAACCCAGTGTATGTTCGTGGCACTCATCCACAAATACAAGCCCTCATCAAATTCACACTAATTCCATTTTCTCACAAACCCATAGCTTTTCCGAGGCATGCACACAGAGCCAGTGTGTCATGTGCTCAGCGTCTTCTCACGCAGTAATTTCTGTTCATAATCTGAACTCTGAGGACAGGTTTCTTTTTTTTTCCCTACCAGCTAGAATGGGGATACCAAACCAGAGAATAGCTAGGAAGAAAAAGCAGGACCAAAACTGCTTGCATTAGCCGTGCCCAGCAAGCAGCAATTCCACCTTTTTCAGAGGCACCGTCCTACATCCTGTTTAGTTCTGAAAAATAATGGTTCCCAGGCATCTCGGGTCAACTTCCAAGTTTGTATTCTTCTTCCCTTTCACTTACAAGTTTTGCTGTTTGCCCCAAACACAGAACTACTCTCCTTTATCAGCTCTGCCACTCCAGTTGCACCTGGCTACAGGCACTGCATGCACTGCTTCCACCTTGCCTACCTCCCCTGATGCATCCCAGCCGTGCCCAGTGATGTTCCTCTGCTCTCGGCAGCTCTGCCTGCGTGTTCCTCTCACACCACCCTGTCCTCCTCGGGTGCTCCCAGGCAGTCGCTGCGGCTGCCAGCCTCTGCAGTTTCAGTCCCCGTCAGCCCTGTTCGGATAAGACGGCCCTACCGGACAGCTTACACTGGCCAGTTTCAGGTTAATTGAAATCCCTAGTTGCAAACTGCCAGTTTAATGTTCACTAGTCAGAATGTGTTTTTTTTCCTGAATGTGACTCTACATTTTATTTGTTAGCTGTTCATAGCTTAAGGCTAGAAACTTCTTTTCCAAAGGTAAAAACTCCCTTATATTGGTGACACCAAGAGCATTAATACAGGCTTATCCTTCTAAAACCCTGCTAGATGGCTGCTGTTCCTGCATGAGCATAAAGCGGAGGGAGATACTACCTACGTGGCTGTTACTGTGCCACATGAGCCACCCCCTGGGGAATCCCCACCTTTCCAAGCCCTCTCCTCCTCTCCCAGTAAATGCTCACTTGGCACAGATCTAGAATAGTTCGTTATAATGTAGATGCTTTAATATTGGGTAGAAATTTTACTATTACTATACATCTGGCATGTCAGGCTGGTTGTTGGTTGGCAGTAGTATCAAATGCAATAGCAGACAGACATTCATGTAATCCATCCAACGTAGCATGAAGGGAAAAAATCCAGTAGTAAAAAGCCTGCAAGAAAAACTGGCTGGTGGGGCCACAGCTGCCTCTGGCCCATCCCAGTTAGCTTCTCAAAGCCTCTCTTTGCCTTATCCTTTCCCTTTGAGATCCTTGGCACAACCATACCTGCCATGTTCGGCCTTACATGTAACACCATCATCTTTTTGCCATTCTTGTCCTTTTCTCACAAGGGTTCCCTTTCCATGCTTACCCAATACAGTACTGCATACAAAATCTGCCTGCCTTACCTGCATTTTTCCCATATTCAAGGCTTTTAAGCAAATCCTCATTTCACTAATACATACACGCGTGTGTTTCACATAATTTTAACTACCTGCAGCTAAAGCAAAAATATACATGCTTAGAAATTATATGTGCTGCAGTTCCAAATGCCTCTCAGCAGTGGGCCAGAAGGACATGGGCAAAATAGAGGGTGAAAACAGTTCTTTGCAGCATCCCAAATGTGCTGTCAGCATCTCCGCAGGGAACACCGAGAAAGCAAGGTAGAGTCTGTAGCTCTCTCTCTTGCCCTTTGAACGTCATCTCTTGCTCTGCTTGAGGGGAGGGACACTACCATGTTGTGCAGGGAGCAGTCTTGGATTTTCACTTGATTGCCTTTTACTGAACTTCTGAGAAAAGCCAGTGTTAGGTCAGGACTTTGGATTGGTAGAGCAAAGTTAAATCACCTTGGCACCGCAGAACGGGAATTACATGCAAAACACAAACATTCAATGGAACTCTATTTTTGCCTGCAGTCTTCATGCAGCTTTTAACTACTTCTGCTCCCAGCTGCCCCATGTCTGGATTTGTTGGCCTAGACAGCCTATGCCTAGAGATATTTTCCAAAGTCTTCCTATCCTTGTTAACAAGCACAGGTTTACAGAGCTCAGAGCTGTAACACGCAGCTGATCCACTGGTTAAAGCATTTCAAGAATTTGTCACGTAACTGATCTCAGTGTTTAAATTACGATTTTCAACTCTGGCAGAAAAGCTCATTTGTTGCTTAAATTTTAAGCATTTACGTGCTTAGAATGACATCAAGCCTTTGTATCTGCCCACCTACATCTATAAGGTAGCAGACACGTAAGAGTCAGTGTGCTTATAACATACGTGGCTGCCATCAAGGGAGACTTCGATTGTGAGTACTGTCATAGTGGAATCAATAGTAGAATAAGACAATTTTTGCAAAGATTTGCTACAAAAGAGTAGTTTGTGTGTTCCCAAGAAAAGCTGTTAATATAAGACTGTAGACTTGTTTACTAAACAAACCTATGACTCATTGTACTCAATATCAGAAATTACACACACTGTGATCAACAGACGTTACACTTTTCACACAAACCAATGAAGCCGTCATTTAATTGCGTAGCAGATAAATATAAATCTCATAAAACTTTCCCAACTCATGTTTCCTGGTTTAAATGCACCCGAGAGACTGACAGTTTTCTCTGTGTTCCTTAATCATATGCAAACAGGTTTGTAGGCAAAATCATTCCTGATTTGTTTGGCCAGATGTGTCTTCTGCCCTGTGCTAACCAATTATTTAAGCACAGCGCCTCTTCATCTTATCCAAGTGAAGCTTCATAAATCATGGTAATATGGAATAAGCAGCTTCCACCATAAAAAATGGGAGAGGACATTGATTCTGACAGTGAAGCATCGAGGACACTTTTTATCAGCTCCAGGAAAACTGACGCTTTCAAGCCCCAGTCCTTCAATCAGTGCGTTCCGTCCACGGCTGCGTGCCCACGCTGTCCCACCAGCCAGCAGCGACAGTCGGGCAGCAGAGCAGGAGTCCAAGCCTGCAGCCACTGGTCTCCAGCAGCCACCATCAAAACACCCCTTGCAGGGTGCCATTGTCTGTGTGTCTGAAACAGCAGCGCGTCCGTGCGCTGGGCTTGGCTTTAGTATGAACTGGAGCGAGCAGAAGTGAGAGCTGGGCGTAGCCTTAAGCTTTGTCATTTACTAAGAGACTAAGAACAACAATTTAGGAAGGACAGACAACCTCTAACAACGCACCATCAATCTAGTTGGAAAAAAACCTGACTGGGTGTAACACTTGGAACGAGGATATGTGCTTGCAGGAGTTCTAGGGCATAATGTGTACCCAGTGCTGACATGACTTCACAGGTTTGGAGAGGGTGTGCCTTTGCACCTTGTACACTCCCTCTCTGCAGAGGTGAGCTTTTTCCCCAGCCGTGTGTACACATTTAGACTCAGAACTCCTACAGCTAATGGAGGCATTTATTGTGCTCATTGGAGAATATGCACATAGAGAAACCCAAAGCAATTTTACTTTGCTTCATTCCTTTAATCAGTTTCTTCTCAGGTGGAATAATTTTTGCATTAGATACCTTACTTTGTATTCAATAAAAATGCATAGACTTTTTTTTTTGCTATCTTCAATATTTTGTTTTGTGGTAAATCAGATACGCAGTCAGTCTCACATTTGAGGATCGAAGAACCTGAATTTAAGGAAGTTTGGAAGCCAGAGCTCCCAATGGCTTCACACAGTGGTAGAATATGTCTTCATTACTTATGTAATTATATTGTACATTATATACACACACACATAGGTACCAGGGAGCCACTTGTTAAAATTCCTGCTCTCTTCTCTGAATTTTATGCTGCTAAGACAATAGAAAAAAGCAAAAATATTTTTCCTTTGTATCCTACCATGCCTAAACTGAAAATCTGTTAACAAGCACAAGAAATGTAATTGGATTGGTAAAACCCAGTGATCTCTACTCACTACTCGTTTCAGGTAGGAGGAAAATAACATTTTTCTGGTGGATTGTTCCTGTGAAAGAACTAGACACGTTTGTGAGACTAGCATCATTTCTCTGCAGGGAAATTCTGTTAACTATCATGAGGCTGAGTTTATCATCATATGCAAATGTGCAGTCAAAAAACTTAAATGCTTTAATTGCAGTAGGGTAGATGCTCTGACTATGAGTTACTGAAAGGCTCTGACAACTTGCAGTAGGGTAGATGCTCTGACTATGAGTTACTGAAAGGCTCTGACAACTTTCTAACCAGTGGGAATGACTTGCCACTAATGCTATTAAACCAGTCAGGCCAGGTATCTTGGTCCTTGCTATGGAGAAAGGCAGGAAAATTCCCAGCTATTCGTCTTTCTCCTCCTTTATCTCCTTAGAATCTCAACATGGAAGAGCTCAAAATTTAATCTAAATTAACTAAATTGGTGACTGTAAAGCAAATATATAAACTGAGTTAAACATGTTCAGATACTCTTGTCCCTGCTTTGGAATAAAGATTAACTAGATTAAGACCAGTCCAATTTAAGGAGAACATTGTCTACACAGTTTTCATGTGGATTCTCTAGTCCACAACAAATTCCGAGAATTATTTTGGAATTGATTTCCAGGGTGCCACTAGTGGACAAACCCCAAGGGACTGTCTTTCCACAAGCTCTTTTGGGATTCTGACTAGTCACCCACAGTAAACATGGTGTTCAGTGAGAAGTCTCTCCCTCTGATAAAGCTCTGCATCTACCAGGTTCAGAGAGCGTCAGAATGGGAATCCAACACCTGTAGTCTGTGGGAGGGAGATGTCGAACTGGCTTCTTGCAGCTGCTGTCCCAGACAGCTTGAAGCAGTAGCTGCAGGTAGCCTAGGATGAGTACCAGAGGTACAGAGCATTGTCTCTGTAAAAAGTCAAATTCTTTTGTTTGACCATGGTTCATTTGATTGCCACCCTGTGTGTTGGCTCCTGACACATTACCAAAGAGGACTTTCTCCCCCTGCAGACACTGGCGGGAGGGAAGTGTGTCAAAAGTTTTTTGTACAAATTCCTTGATTTTAGGGATTTCTAGGACTCTTAGCCTGAACTGTTCTTTTCCTGGTTTGATATATTTTCGGGCTTAATTTCTCCATCACCTTTGAGATTATTGGGGATTTGTTGTTGGTGGTGGTTTTTGGTCATTTGTTTTGTTTTTCCTGTTTGGCTTGGAGTGCGAGGCTTTTTGTTTTCCCTTTTTTTTCTTAATCTGTCCTTTTGCAAACCTACTGTAACCTAAAATAGAAGCAACTGAGAGTTTGTTACGTGGTAATTGTACTGTAACTATAGATCTGATTTTTAAGTCAGTTGAGAGCTTTAGAGAAAGCAAGTTTTAACCTCTCAGCTAAGAAGCTCGACAGGCGATAAAATTTGCCTTTGAACTACAGTTATTAACTTTGAAGCCTGAAGCTGGCGGTGTACACACTTTTCCAAACACAGGTAACATCCAACTGCTGAAGACTAAACAGAAATTTCCTGTTTCTTCACACATAAAAGACCTCAGTTTTATTTACACTCCTACCTATTCTAAATGTGGAAACAGTACTGAAAAAACCCACTGTTGAGAAAAGTTTCCCTGTGGAAAAATGTCTTTTTTAAAAATTACATGGTGCCTTGAGAACTTCGTCCATCTAATTACCGAAATGTCTTGAAACTGGTTTAAATTGTCCAATATGAGTAAAAATAAATATAAACTGTAGTGTAAATAGCATGAGGAAGGGAGAGGTTGCAATCAAAATCAGTTTTTGGTTCTCTCTGCTTTTGCATGATGACTGGTAGAAGAGAGAGACTGAGCCAGCTTCAAGAAACAAAGTTCTTACCTACCGAGATCTTTGAAAAGCCAAAGCCTTTGTATTTATCTACACTACCTTCATTATTGTGCTTTTGTTGCTATACATTAGTTGATAGTACATCAGTGAAAACACAGAAGAAAAGTTTCTAGGTGTGAACCATTCCTAAAAAGAAACAAACCAAGAAAGTATATACTTTTGGGGGTAGAAAACATTCTAAATTACATGCCATGAGTATACATTATGTAACTGTATCAGTTTCAGTTTCCACAATCCATGGTGAAATGCAAGAGAACACGATCTTATTGTGTGCCTGGAGAATACAATAGACTTTAAATACAGTTCTGTCAAGGATGAAGAGGAATGTTCTCTTGCTTGGAGCAGGAAATTAGCAGACATCAAAATACATGACTTTTCATTAGAGGAAAGAAAGGATTAAAGAGATTCAAGAGAAAATATACCCTTTGCCATGTAGTTCCAAAAGATATTACTGCTGTTACACTTGTGGAATGAATGGATCTTTAGCTTTAAGCAAGTTGTGTGATTTAGGGATCGCTGTATTAAAAGAATGCCATGTGTAACCAATCAATCAGAGTTCCGGAAATAGGTTGCTTACAGCATTCATCCATTAACTCATTTTCTTGAAAAGTAAAAGGATCACAAAGAGAAGAAACTCCAGATGTTAAATCTCTCGTGCTGTCTTAAAAAAGTGGGGAGATGAGTTATAAAATAAGCTCTAGGGTAGGCCAAAGCATGAGAAAATTCCTAAAATTCATCAAATCATGTGAAAACAACAATAAAGACACATTCCAAAATGGAAAATGAAGAAAGAACAATAAAAATATATTAAAATACGCATTCAATTTTTACGGTCTTTATTCAAGGTTAAAGAACTACTTTTTTACAGAAACAAGTCGAGGCATTTACCTGTTTCTTTCAAATAGTCTGAGACAAATATTGCCTCGTTTTTTACTTTTAGATTGTGTGTGATAAGTTTGGAGGGCAAGAACTCCCTTATGCCCACTGCAAAACAAACTTGAGCTTCTGTGTAAAGGCAGACAAGACAGAGAGCATCGCACTTGACATCTGAGTCTTGTATTCCAGACTCCTTATCCACTAGTTATATCACAAAACAGAGCTGCATGCAAGCTGGACATATACAATACAGGTTAACATGCAACTTCTATAAATCAAATGAAAAATTATACATTTAACATACATTACTGAAATTACCCTTCTACAGGGTGTAGAAGATACACAAATACCATAAAATTGCTAATGATTATTCTTTTATTCTGTTTAACTCTTCAGTGAATAGAAGTACTACTATTAAAAAATGTTTTGGCCACTCTCGAGGTCCAGCCTCGGGTCAAAACAATATTCATGAAAACAGCAGGAAGACTTTTTCATCCCACTCACCACACGCAAACCACTCATAATTTGGTGGAGAAAAAAGAAAAAGAAAATTATTAAGTTTGGTGCAAATGCTACAAGATAAAAATAATATAGTTAATAAAAAGGATGATCAGCACTCTTGTTTCTAGGGTGAATGCCAAGCAAGATCCTGAAAGTTCTTGAAATCTGGGGGTTTAGTCAAAATTTATGGTCTAAATTAATGCTGTTAAAAGGATGGCTCGTATGAATGAGCCTTGTTTGATATCACTCAATAATGGAAACCTTTCTCACCAAGCCCTTCTATTTTCTCTTTTCTCATGAATTTATAATTATTTGAGTGATTTTTGTCCTGATGATTTTGAAGATGCACAGAACATTTATAGTACAGTCAGTCACAGCAGGATAATTCCAAAACATACTGCCTGATTTCTGTACATCTATGATAATCTGGACACAGACTGCTAGGAGGAGTAGCTGGACTGTAAACGTGGTCTGCATACCAAATTGGATCTTTGCTGATGATCAGAAGATGCAAGTGACAGGAAGAGAGCAAGCAGCTTTGTGCAATGAAAGCTTCTGTAGGAACAGGGAAGGTAGACTGCTAAGCATTTAATATGAAATGCAAACACCACTTTGTTAATAACATTTGAATACTGAAATGTATTTCAGTATTGAAATGAGTGACCTACAGAAGAAGGGCTTTCATCCCTAGTATTGAGCAGCAGAATCAGCTTTCTTAGAAGCAGAACTTAAAAGATATTTAATAAACAGTATAGATTTTTATTACTTTAAAAGTAATAAAAAGATTTTCATTTATTTCAGAGAAAGTTTGTCATTTGATGACTTCTACATGAAAAACAAAAGAGTAACAGATAATTTACATGGGCTAAATCCAGATTTTCCTAGTCCCTTAGGCAATTTTGACCCATGCGGAAGCTAAGACAAAATCCAGGGGCCAACTTTGCCTCCCGTGAGTTGATCCATGTGCCAGGGAAACAGGATCTGGACCCACGTGTAACTTGCACTGACATCTGTGGGAGTCTATTGATTGGAAGGGTCGCAGATGCCAGCCTTTGGCTGTGCACAGTTTCCACTATGAAACATGCAGAAATACTGAAGAGTACAGATGTGAATCTGTAATTAATATGTTCCAGTTAAATGACAGCCATCATTTCCTTCACACTGCAATAATTTTGTATTTAATACGTGATTATAGCATCACCTTATTTCCAAAGGCATCTGATACTGTTTATATCTCTTTGCACAGAAATATATACTATACATTCTAACCCGCTAATAGACAGTATTAACCAGTTTGTTTAAACAAAACAATCTTTGTAAACCAAAACTAATAGTTTCACTGAAACTAGATCCGCATCTGTAGCCATTGACTCCAGTAGGCTTTGGATCAGGCCCTAAAACAGGCATGGGTCAGAGCTAGCTAATATATCAGTCTCGCATCCAGGAATTGTAGAGGACATAGAGACTGAAGTTGCACAGATTTGTAAATATTTATTACAAAATGAACATGGAGTGTTTTAGATCAAATATACGATTTACCATAGGGAATGCACATAGTTGTTTGTCTGTGACTGCATCGATGTACCTTTGATTTCTAAGTCTTCTTTCGTAAGTACATTCTTATGTGCATTTTGACCATCTGTGTCAGAGTACTAAAAACTGCAGAGAAAAAGTGATACTAAAAAGTGAAGTACATTATTATGAGCTTAAAATAGCCCAATGTTTTAATTTTTTATGCCAGCATGTTAGCTGATTTTGCTGATTTTGATTTTTTTTCCTAGTGCTATGTATAACAGCATTACAATTTAAGGATTTGTGGCAAGTCATTAATAACTAGCTAAAACTGAGATTTAAAAATCTTCATTAACATCATGGAAATAGATATGAAGTGGAATCCATAGATCTACTTGTTGCTTAGGCTGGGCGGAAAAAAAAAAAGGACCATAAGAGCTGAATACATTATTTCATACATGAATAAACGGTTTGTCTGCTGGGCCTTGAAAGAACCTTACAATTTTGGGTATATCAACCAGAGAGTACTGTCTTTGTGCGTGAACTTTTCTGACATGTAAAGGGCTCCTGCAACAGTTCGGGTAATGGTCCAGCACGTGAGGTTTATTCTGGGTGCCTAAACAGGATGTAAATAGTGAAATGGAGTTCTGGTAATCCGCTGGTTTAAAGTTTTTCTACCGGGGTCTCTAATTTGCAAATATTTCTCTTTTACTCTGGATACTCTCTACTAGAATGTAAAGGAAAGGGAAAAAAAAAACCATAACCCAACAGTCCGTGCCTGGAACAGAAAACAACTGTGCGAGTGAAGAAGGGCTTGATTTAGCTTTCCCTGGGGTAACCCCAGGGACTGGGTTCTTAAAGAACATCTGACAGCAACAAGGATGAGGGAAATGGGACAAGAAAGAAGAATTTAGAGAGGAGATGTTTCTGTATACCTTAGATATGCAGAAGATGGGCAATAACACTAGTTTTTCTAATGAAAAATATTCAGTCACACGGGTGATACAAGGAACCTCTAACCTCAGTAGTTTAAGCAGCATTCATGAAAAAATTCTCTTTTTAAATTTAAACCCGCCCACCAAAGAGACTGGTACAAATACATTCCTAAACACAAATATATGGGATTGTGTATATGAACAAAGTAATATACAGCTCATTGTATATACTTAATTTCACAAAAATAGGCTTAAATATGAGAATTTTTAATCCTCAGTATTAATGAGAAAATTAAAAATATTTGTGCAGCTATTTTTTTAAGATGGGGACTTTAATATTAAAGGGTTTTAAAAAATATTTCTGCTAACCTTTACCACTAATACGTTATCAATAGTTTTCCCAACACAAGATACATTTTCTCTAATAGAATGATCATACCACTGCAACATGCAAACAAATATCACATAATTAGCTGAGAAGAAACAAGTGTTTTTATATTTCCTGCCAATAAATCTAAGTTTGTGGTGTCAGAGGTTCTAAGAGAAATCTGAAGCCATGGCCCCTTTTTGCTTTTCTTGGTTCTTGTAAGTTACATTTTTGAAAGTGGTTGTTGAGCCTCTGTACAGTGGATTTGTTTCCTAAAAAAACAAAGAAAACCAGAAGAAATGTGAGCCATGCAATGCCTAACTCATCTTGCCATTGCTTTCGCTGCAAGCAGATGCAGATGCACATCACTGCCTTGTGCACACCTCATCAGCAAAAGGATCATTCTGGTCCGTGATTCCTGACCCAGCGTTATGATGCAGAACGTGCATGCACTGGCCAGTACCGCTCAGCTCCCCAGGGTGCAGAAGAAGATGATTCGTACTCTACTTTGTGAGAAACTTGGGCCAGACATCTGCCTGGCCCAGCAACGTGTTCCCAAGGGTGGGCGATGAGGTCTGCCAGTGGAAAAGCTGACACACGTTTCACAAACCTCCTGGCTCAGAAGGGATGTCCTCCTGCTATGGATTTGTCTATGGACATTTTGAATCCATGCAAATGTTGATCATCCAGAATATCACTGGAAATAAATCACATGGCCTTTGCAGGTGTGTGTAATGTTGTCTTTTGGCTTCTTTGGAGCCTGTTATCTCACCGTGCTTATACAGGAAAAGTCAGTGAACAAACATCCCATCTTCAGTTTCCCCAGTCATAATTTTACAGACCAGTAACACACCCTCCTCCCGCTGTTTCTTTTCCCCGATGAGGACCCCTAGTCTATCCTTTGTACAGAAGTAATTTTGTACCTTTGATCATTTTAGAACAGCCTTCAGCAGCTCATTCTATTCCAAGCCACTGAAATTCAGACTGGTCTATACTGGGCAGCACAAACCAGTCCGGGGTCAGGAACATGCTTCCCTTCTCATCTGCCTCCCGGATTACAGTAATGCACATCATCAAACAATACTTTACCAAATACGTGCAATATAATTTGTGTATCAGGTGTCGTGACCGGACCGTTCTAAAAGCACAGGTAGTGTCTCAGCAGTGAGGTGTGACTTGTCACAGTCCTCTTTCCTGAGCCACACAGACTGCCATGCGTTGGGAGGAGGTTGAGTCCCACCAGGGCTTTAAATCCTCGCCTCTCATCATTCACTTCCTATCATTTCCTCGTGCAACAGAAAAGAAAATTAAAATACTTCTATGAAGTGTACCCTTGCCTTCCCTCTCACCATATGTAGCTGCCCCGAAGGCTTGAGAAAACATTCTCAAGTGGCCCTGCCTGTAAGTAACTCATTTTTCCCATCTCAAAAGCTGAAAGGCCAGCAGTGTCCGTCCTTGCAGAAATGTTGCAATCACAGGGCTTTGTACCAGAACGGAGCCGGGTGAACAGCAGCACATCGCCTGTCCTCCTGACACCCACCAGAAACGCTTACTCCACATGCTTTATTTCAAAGAGCCTCAGAAGTCTTAAAGCTTTTGCAGAATAGCAAAAAAGTCAAGGGCAGAAAGGAAAGAAGAAAAGGGAACATGTGGCATAAGCTTGCATTAGATATCCGCAAGCTATAGATAGAAGATTTGTCCTGAATTGCTCTGTCCTTTTACCTACATTTTGGACAGCTTACATTCATTGCTCTTCTGCATGAGTGGCCTCTCGTCATGCCAGAGGCCAGCAAGAATCTCTCTTTCCTAACATGGGCTCTGTTTCCGGGAACAGGGATACACCTCTGATAATTACATAGGCAGAGCACAACTTTGCTAAGATTAATCAAAGGCGAGGTACTAATTAAAAACACAACTAATAAAAAAATGTTCTCTACACGCTTTTACATGTGGAAGAAATTGAACCAGGAGACCGAACTCTTAGTTATTTTTCATCCCTAAAACAATCGTGATTTTACTTTATAGAATACTAAATGTAGTGAAAAACCTACTAGTAGAATCTATCAATTTAAAAGAACAAAAACAAGACACAGAATTTTAAAGGCAGCTGTGCATCATGCAATGAAATTAAAGAATCTTACATAAAAATCAATGCATTCGACATACCGTTTGCCATTTAGCTTTCGATTTTTCTGCTTCAAACTTGGCCACCTCTTTTCGGTCTTGAACTGACACCAGTAATTTCCATATACAAAGTAAAACAATGCCAATGAGAAGGATCGCAAGGGTGACACCCACCATTATCATTGGGATATTTGGAAGCTGTGGGCAATCTGTGGAAAGAAAACCAATCTGGCTGTGGATATTCAATCAATAAATTTTAAGCAATTTAAAACAGCCAAAAGGCATGCTGGGCTTTTCAATTGCTGTGAGCTGTGCATGCCTTTTCCTTTGAGTCCGTGTTATTTTCTTCCTGCTAGTTTGCTAAAGGGTTTGTGAAACTGGCTGAAAAATATTGCATTAAAATGTTAAAAAAATAATTGCTAACTTCTTCCACTGCTCTTTTACTGTGTCCATTAGCAGCTGCTGGATACAGACCCAGACTCTGAAAAGTTACAAAATTATTTTCAGATCCGTGCCAATATAATTCTAAAAAACAGGGCTGAGTTGATACGATTATGAATTTTGCAACGTTACAGCTGAAGCTGTACTTCAATTCACTGATATTCAGCGTGTTGAAGAGGAAAAGGTTCCAGTTAAATCTAGATTAGGGTGAAGTCACCAACGATATTGAGAAAACAGAGGAAACTGCATTTCATTTATGAAAACAATGAGGAAAAAAATTCTATTAGACTTCCTGAAAATGTTGAACTGAACAATTTGAAAGAATTTTGCATTTCAAGTTGTGCAATAAATTTTATCAGACAATATTTCAGAGTCAAAGTTAAAACTGAAGGTTTTGCTTCACTAAAACAGAAAGAAATTTGATTATTTTAATATTAAAAAGTGTTGCTCATGAAAATCAGTGAACGCTACTATTTTATGAAATTTTCTGCTGAATCATGGTTTAAAGACATTGAAAAATTCATTTCAGTCTTAATTGGCATATGTGATTGTATTTCGCATTACTTTTTTGCTTGATGTGATCTTTTAACTGATTCTGAGGGGTCTGGTTTGAGCAATGGGTGAACTGTCTGAGTACTGGTGCCATCTTGACTATGGTTCCATATGTGAAATCAATTTCTAGAGCATTTCTGGAAGTCTCCTCTCAGTTCACGTTCGCGTGCATTGCAGACACCATGGCACAATAGTTTCAAGGCCCAGGAGCAGAAGAGCAGGTGACAGTGAAGCTGGTTATTGTAGAGTTGTGGGAGGGCCACTACACAACATTTAATGAACTATGCCTGCCGTAAGATATTTCTTTCACTTTTTTTTTCAGACCTACTTTAAAATGCATAGCAAATGTATTTAATAAAGACAAATTCTTACCATTAAATTCTTGAGTCTGAGGGTTGTAGTTTACAAAGGGATGTGCTGCTTTAGTACTAGCTTTGTTACAACCATCTCTGCTGTAATAGTAACCTATGCAAAACCAGACTACTCTCCTTGTGGAGCTGCTTTTTTGTCTAGTGAAATCACTTTCATTCTCACGTGTGCTAGAAAAAGACTACACAAAGGGTTAACAAAATAAACACCATTTGTGCCAACAGAACAAGGTCACAAATCTGCATGGCTTTCCCTAAAACACAACTAACATTTAGCCCTGAGACACCATGTGTGTCCAAACAAAAAAAAGCATTTTTATTGCCTGGAAACTAAACTGTCTGGCTGCTGAAAAGTGATATCTGTGTTCTCTCTCGTCCTACATGATGAGAAGCATTAATGAAAAATCAGTAGTGAAACAACAGTAAATAAAAAGGTAATGTTAAATGAAAGGATACAAAGAGATCTGTTGCATATCTGTTAGTTATGCAAAATATTCCAAACTTAGTGATACTGCAACATTAAACATAATTATAAATATATAGTATACCCAATCAGATAGCCTTTTGGATATAATGGAAATGGCGTTTGGTATCATCATGTTAGGATTGCACAGGACTTTAGAAAAATTAGCTTACTGTTACAGCCCAGGGATCATTCTGCCCACCTTTCATGAAAGGCCAAGTGTTTATTTTACTGCCGCATTAAATAAGTACTTGAGGAGCTGCTCTTTTGGCTGGGCAGAAGAGAGCTACAAATACAAGGAGGTGCAGTGCTGGCTAAAAGAGCTCGGCTTCTAGATAGTTCACCCCGCCTGCATTTTCAAAACAGATTTCACACAGAAGCAGCAATATTTATTGCTTACCTTTCTGTTCTATGCTATGAATGACTGTCCTTCCCTGTTCATCCATAGCCAGTAGAAATGTGGTTAAGCATTCGTTTTCCCCTTGCAAAGAGCAGGGAATGGATTTGTCCTCTGAATAGTCTGCAGAGGGAGGAAAGGAAAAAAAAATGTCGTTCTTCAGATCAATGAACATGTAATAACAAGAGAGACTGCTCGCATAATGTTTGTCCCAGCCTTGTCTTCGGATGATGGAGTGAAAAATGAAAATAAAAATACCCTCAGAATTTCTACTAAATTTAACGGCTTTTCTTCCACCCCAAGTTTTGCCTGGTTTCAGATTTTCGCTTGTATTTCCAAAGAACTGCTTCAGGTGTCGTCAATCCGCACTGACCATCTAGTGCACCTTATTAACCTGGTGCACTGTGAATCTCAATGAATTGGAAGTGCTTCCAAGACCCTTAGCCACCAGCTGTCTAGGAAATGCAATAGTCCCCAGTTATAGGACAAAGTAAACAGTATGTTCTCTTTGGTCTACAGCTACTCCTACCCTATCTAGATTATGTTTCAGAAGTAGATACACAAAGAGCAATGGAGACTGTTAAAAGGGCTGGTGTTTATTTCTTCCACAATATCCCTGTCAAAGATTAGTGTGCCCACTATTGTTGCAACAGTAAATAAAAATTAATAACAGAAAACTGTGATTCTGGGATCTTTGTAATGTGATTTTAGGGGAAGCAGATAAAAAGTGACCCGAGATGACAGTCTGCCCCAGTTTATTTGTCTCCCCATTTAATGTAGATCTGCACAAAAATTTAATCAGTTTTTCTTTTCTAGATGATTCCTAACTGGGACACCTCTTCTGCTGAGAAATGTTCATTTAAAGGGAATAGGGAGAGAGGAGGAAGCTGGCTGTGAGGGACAATATAAACAAATAAGATGACCAAAAACTGAGACTACAGGTCCAGAGCCAGAAATACCGTAATTTGGAGCCTAACCATGAGATAATATTTTTACAGAGCAAAAATATCCAAGCCTATAACTGCGTGCAAGAATACTTCTGTGGCTGAACATTTGCTATGTTTCCATATAACCCATGATTTAAAGAGCATTGGCAACCTAGGTATGCTTTCAATACATTTTTAGTAAAACTTCTTAGGTTTTTCTTTTTAGAAGTAAGAAAAACCAGTAAGCTTCTCAAACATTTCTTTGAAAATAATCGTCACTTTCACCTCTCCATTATTTCTTACCACTCAAAACTCTTACTGAAATTTCATAAGCAACTGTGCTAAAAATCTTAAGTCCTTAAATTTTAATAGCAAGAAGACTAATGAAATATAAAGTAGGAATCTGACAGGAACATGGATTTTAAAGAAATCTATGGTACAGAAAATAATAAGTGCTCAGTCTTTTTTTTTTTTTTTTTTTTTGCTTATTGCTTATTATTGTAAGGTTTGATATTATAGAAAAGACTATTAAACACCACAGAGAATAGGAAAGTATAGAGTTTACTGCCCCACAGTCCTTTTCTCAGCTTATTTTAAAGTGAGAATAACATCTGGTTGGATTTTAATGGAAACACGCTCTTGACTTGTGATAATCTTGTATTTAACTTGTTGCCTGTCCTTGGTGGCAGAGCAATGTGTTATCTATCAAGGTGGCAGGCAGACAAGGTTTGCTGGTTTAACAAGATTTGGTTTTGTTAGAAGGACCACAAGCTGCATACTGAGTTTACTCAATTAATGGCACTCCATGCCAGGTCACAATTCCAGTAACACTGTCACAAGTTTTGCAATATTTGTTATTTCCCAATTCTTTTAAGCAAGCAGATCCAAAGAATATTACCTTGCTTTAAAAAAAAAAAAAAAAAGGTAGTTGTGAGCTATCCTCAAGGTGTAGAAAAACTTGCAGGCATATTCCAGATATCCAGAAGGCAGTAACTGCAAATATATGAGTTATTTTTAAACTGTAATTTTCGATTTAATGTCATCATTTGAGACCAAGTGGAGTAGAAATCCGATGATGTGCAAGGATGTAGAAATGAAAGCAAAGATGCCAGTTCAAGCTATTCAGAATCCAACGTTTAGGATTTTTATTTCTCTAACGCTATTTTTAGGACGAGGGATCACTAAGAGAGACTATTGCATAGGTAGTTTTCAGTTCCTCAGCACAAAAATTTGCCTGGGTAGCTAAACTCCTGCAATTTACATCTGTGTAATATTCTCTGTTCTGCAGTGAATCATCATACTTTTCCCACTTCTGTCTGCAGCCTAATTACATTCATTTCAATCGTATTTGAAATCACTGAAGTCACATTAGAAGAAGAATTGGATAATGGTGGCAGGCTGGATCCCTGAAGCACGAAAGACTTTCCTAACAGATACTTAGAGAAAAGATTTAAAAAAAAAAAAGTCTATAAATTTAAAAGTTGTTATGCCTTTTTCTTGTTTGCCTTTTGCTCACAAAATCCTTTTTTTGAGTTTCATTTCCCTTTGAGTCAGAAGAACAGAGCAGTGCTGATATAGAGGTTTATTCAGGCTCCAGCATCCACTCTGTTGCTGTGCTGGGAATTTGCATGGTGTCAACACTATGGGGTAAGCAAAAACTCCGTTTCTCTGAGGGAAGTGTAACTGTGCCTGCTGGGCTTGTGCAGGAGCAGCCTGCTGCCCTGTGCCCAGGGTGATGGCAGGAGGCACTTCTCGGGAATTGCGGTTCCTCCTGGGTAGCGAGTAGAACAAGGGCTCCTCTTCGACCCATCTGGCAAAGGGGGGGATTAGCCTGATTTAATATTCAAATATCAAAAATGGATGAAAATAAATATTCAAAGGTGATGTGGGCCGTGGAGATGAGCCCCGTAAGCGTGAAGCCACATGAGCGGCTGCCCTGCTGCTGTGCCATATCGTGCCCTGCCGGGTGCCTGGGCAGGGAGGCTGCCCACTGCCCCTGCTGCCATGGGGCAGAGAAACCCTGGCACCCACTGACCCCGAGCATGGGAGGCGAAACGCACAGCTCAGGGGCTAAAACTGGCATTCCCAGTAAATGGCAAAATGTAAAGCCTATGCTTTTTTGATTGCTCCGCAGTTCTAGTCATTGTGTTGCAACATACGAAAAAGAGAAAGTAAATCTTTAAGTGCTAATATTTCATTTAGCCTAGAGCTATTCAAAAATTTTTGAATTACTTTCAAAAATTTTATTTATTTAGGTAATACAGTTTTGATTTTAGGATTTTTTTTTAATTATTATTTTCATGATTACTTTTTTCCCCTCAGGATTTCTTAATGAGGCTACCTCCATGCCAAAAACAAAGTCTTGTGCTGTTACACAAGCATTTTAGATGAAACATATTTTGCAAGAGCTGCTTTTTTTTTTTGAGGGGTTGGAATGGGAACAGTTATCCAGCCTTCACTACAGTAGTTACTCTAACTGCTGCAAATAAATTTTAAATCTGAAGAAGTAGCCGACAGTCTCAATCAGGAAAGCATGGGGCATTGAAAAAAGGAGATAAGCAGGAACAGGAGATGATATTGTCATTCTCCTATTCCTGTGACCTCTGTGTATGCGAGCAGAGCCATATAAGTGACTGTTCCTGCTCTTGATTAGTATTAGTTATATTTGAAAGTAGAATGTCTTATATATTCCTAGCTACAAATACCTGCCATCTGGCAATAGCAACCTGAAAATTTTACTGACTACAGAGATACAGTAAAAGCACACATATATTTCTGAAGCATGTAAAGACATTTTTATGTTTATAAACAAATACTGATGTCTAGAAAGGCTAAGCATAATAATAATTTTAGTAAAAATACAAAATTAGAATTAATTTTCCTTATAAGAGCAATATTTGCAACTTTTGACCTCTGTATTATGGATTAACCTAATAAAAACCTAGAGGTGTATCTTTATTGGAAAGATGTGTGTCAGTGAAATTTCTGCATGTGCGCAGCTCTGGATGTGCTTGCACCAGTTTGCAGGCACAATCCTTAGATGTGCATACAGCATTCGGCATTGTCATCCTAACTTTTACATTTGTGTGATTTAATACTTAGTTTCCATCGGTGGTGTGGATGTAATGCACCTGTGCCCTGCCTCACCTAACAATTGTGTTTTGCTATACGATTGGGGTTAGAGTTGCCATTAGAATAAATACAGACTGCCTACTGTACAGGCAAGAACCTTCCCTTACAGGAAAGGAAAAGACATTGGTGTAGTATTTGATTTAAAGTTTGGGGTTTTTTTCCAAGAGTACTCTTTATTCAAGGTTAATTCCTATTCCAGAAATTCCCATTGATGGAGGGCAGTTTTGAATTATAATGAGCCACTGAAAGCTGTGCTTAGCCTTTAGGATACTAGGAATGTCTCCATAAAACTTGACAAGAAGCAGAACGCCTTTGCCACAGGCTAGAGGGCTGCGTCTAATTGCTGACTGTAATCAAGAGCCTGCATAAGGACTGGAATCAGCTTTCGATGAAAGCTAAAGCAGCCACACTGGAACTCATGCTGCAGGCGTGACTTCACCTCAGGGGCTTTCACCAGCCACTGCTTTGCAGGGACTGGTATTTATTGAATTCTGCCCTTTCTTACACAAACTGCTTAGCAAGTAGGTGTGATCCAATGAGTTAATTAACCTGGAGGGGTAATACCAGCCCTGATCTGCATTTTCTGCTTACCACAGAAGAACCATAGACAGCCAGCAATTACCTTATGATCCCTAATATGATTCCATGGTAGAAAAACAAGGCTACTTTCAAATATAAAACTACTGAAAGTAGAAACTACCACCAATCACACACGCAGAGAAAAGGACGATGGAGTGTACAAACCCTCTGCAGTGCTGACAGTTGCATCAACCAATTTGCATTTTTCACTGCATTCTCCTAGTGACTTGTCGTCGGAAGCCAAGTGACATTCCACACAGCTCCTGTGGAAAAAAATTCAGTGGCTCATCAATCTCTGCCTGTCACAAAGCAATGATATAAAAGCCAGTATGTATGCATCTGCATTTTAAAAAGAAGCTGAACAAAAGGTCTTGTGCTACGGATACAGTAGTTCTCAGAAATATGATAGGTATTGCCACCAAAAAAAAAAAACATACACAAAAAAAAAAGCCCCACCTGAATAAAGGTATTGTGGATAAGCTCTCTCTTGTCCTTTATTAGATACCAGACAGAACCCCAGGCAACATTATTCATGTAGGTCTATCAAAGACACGGGGTTACTCACACATAACATTTATTTTCAAAAATAAGTATTCTGAACGAATCTCACACTAAATGCCAGCCAAAGGAATGCCTATCAGATGAACAAAATCTGAAATCGACTTCAGAGAGATCAAGCTCGGGCACCTACTATAAGTCTTCCTTTGTTGAAAGTCTATTGAATAATGTATTAAAACACTATTCGGGTGTCTCAACAGATGTCTCTTGAATGTGATAACTTGTCTCAGGAATTACTTACTTAGATCCTAATTATACTAATGCAATTCATTGGAAAATTATTTACTTTATTTAATGGTGGAATGACTAAAATATTATTTAAAAACGCAGAGTCTAAACTAATTCCTTTAGAAGACTCTGAAAATCTTCCCAGAAATTCAATGAGGATTTTAATATATCCAGATTTTATTCATGGAAAAGGAAACAATAAACAGAATTAATCTGTGAAAATTTTTGATGCAAAATGTATCTTGCTGATTCTTCACAAATAGCTTCAGCCAGATTGAGGGGCTAAGACAATGAGAAGCAGCCTGAAGGATCAACTGCTTAAAGAAAAGAAAAGAGAAGAACTGCAACAAAACATCCCCAAAAAACCCTGGCCATCTCCTGTTGCATTGAGTTACCTATATCCATGGGAATGTGCTGAGGCTACTGACTTTATCTTCACGGGATGGAGATGACCTTATCACTCACTCTGGAGATGGCAAATAGTAAAAGCGAGCAGGAAATGGGATAGCCTTTATCTCATGGAGGCAAATTCAGTGTTGTTGGTGTTTTTGTCATATTTGCCATGTTTCTCATACTACCACTCTTTTTCTCAGCTGCCCAGCCATTAATCTCCATCCCCTCTGATCCGGTCTTTCAGCTCTCACTGTTACCCTACACAGGTATTCCCAATGTTCTCTCTCTTTTGGCTTTCCCTGCCCTGCGTTTCAGCAAGGGAAGACACTGAAACAGAGAGAAAAGATCTAACGCTGCATACAATATACATGTTTAAATAGGCTAATGTAATGCCCATCAGGTAACTTTATATTTCTTATTCTCTGCCAAATTGGGCAGAGCAAAGCAGCAGCATTGTCCTTTGCATTTAGAGCAGTTGCATGCAGAAGTTCTCTTAGAGGAGACTTAGAACTTTGAACAGACAGGCTCCCATTTGTGAGTCCAATTTAACACTAACAGAAATGAGGATTTAATCACATGCCATAGAATAGCTTCTCATCTCAGATATAGTATAGACTGTAATGACAGGCATGAAAATACCAGTGGCAGAGAGCCGCTATAGAAGAGAAATGGGCCTCAACTCTAAATAAGTAGAAATGACATTGTCATGAAACATTAATGCAACTTACACTGAAATAACATGTATTCTGTGAAGCCCAATTCGACTTCTAACTTAAATTTCTACTGAACCCTGCTCCTTCTGGTCTGACTTAGCAACTTCTGTAGCCCTGCAACAGCTCATGTAATACAAGCATAAGTATGGGTGTATTTAGAGTGGTGGTCAGCTTTGTGTCACACGTATTTTTGGTTGCTTTTCCTATCATGCACAGTAGCCTACACCACGCATCACAGCAGGAAAGCTACATAAATTTTGTATGCTCAGGGAACAGAAGACACTTCATTTACAATCAATTTATCATCGACTTATTCATGACATACAGCTACCCACTGATTTCATCCCCAGACTATGACCTACTTTATCATAGGTGGGCCTCTCTATTTCAGCCAAGCTTAACTAAATTTGGACTATGAATTTGCACATGTGTAAAGCTTGAGCAGACAGCATAACCTTATTAATTCCTATGCATGAGAAAGGTAATACAAATGCCAAATTTTCCTGTCAGTCCTCATTTTTCCTGTAGCAGCTATGATGGGATGTTGTCATTCTGTACTGTGGATTGGAAGGAGGTTCGTCGGGTTTTGCCTGATGTCACCATATAAGGCCACCATTCTGATTAGTTGTACAGCCAGGGACAGCAGTGGAAGTGTGATGTTTTACTTGTGCTGCTTGAAGGTAATTAAATTATTTTCCATAAAGTTCTTTTGTACAAGACTAATGCTGGTAAACGGTTGATGTACAAGTTACGACTACCCCTCTCAAAGGGCAAAGAAGCTGTCAGGTTCTGGTCTGTAAATCCAACTTAGAGCAGCGGCAGTAAGCACACTGCTGAGGCAGTATAGGAAATAGATACCTGGATGATACAGACATCAGAGATGTAAAACTAGCACATTACCGCCTGGAACTGCAAGGGTCACCGCAGAGAGGGCATTTTTCACATGTTTGGCCTGAAGCTCCTGAGTGGGTGCAAGCACACGACCCACAGATGCATTCGCCTCTCCCACTGCACAGCGACCCATCCTCAGCAACGCAAGCGCTGGTGTCAGCTGTGCAATTACAGTATTCACCAGTCCATCCACGGTGGCACACACATTCCCCACAGTCACAGTCACCATTGCCTGAAAAAACATTTATTATACTTCAAATCAGTCTCTTAATAACAATCTGAACAATGGCCTTCAAAATCATTCTCCTTAGTAGCAGATATTTTTCCCTCTCCAACTTATCTCACTCTCAAACATCCTTCTTCCTCCCCCAGCATTTTCATTTTTATATCAGAGGATCAAATTTTTGCTTAATCTGGCTGTAAGCCTGTGCAGCTCCGTTCTCATCACTGGAGTCCTCCACACAGATCTTATCTCCCAACAGTGCACAACCTAATGGGTAAATCCTCTTTCATTTATAGCAGCATAATTTCAACCTATCTATTCAGCACAATCTCATGGCTGGTTCCTGCCACTTTAATGCTATTCCCGTTGTTTCAATAGCATTACTTCTGATTTATAATGGTATAGCTCAGGAAAGTAATTATAAATACAAGTTCTCAGATTCTGGTTATCTTACTAGATAAACCAAGAATCATTGAGGTTACTGAGTTAAAATTATAAAAATTATCCTAAAAGGGATTAATTAAGATTAATTAAGATGGCTGTGCTTTGATAATTATGTCAGAGTGAAATTGTACACTGGCTAATACCTATGTATGTCAATGTAATTATTTAAACTTCCTTGGAGCTACAACCATCAACAGCCATTAGAAGCGTGACCCAGTGTGACAGTAGCTTTAGACACTTTAGACAGAAATGATTGCGACTGAATGTATGATAAGAATACAGCTTCACAAGCTCATAGCTAAGAGTGAGACAGCAAAGCTCTAAAGCACAGACGCTAGAAAGAGCAGCAAGGGACCGTACCTCCACACTGGAGTCCTCTGTGTCTCACACACGAGAAGTCGTCGCACTCGCAGCGCGGGCCGTACACCTTTCCGTACGGGGACAGGTGGCAGAGGCACTGCCCACAGTAGCAGTCACCTCTCCCGCTGCAGGAGCTCTGCCCTGCCAAGCCCTTGCAGGAGCTGGTGCCAAGGCCGCTCTCGTCGCACTCACAGCGTGGCCCCACGTAGCCCGGGCTGCAGACGCACACCCCGCACTCAAACGAGCCTTTCCCTTGGTTGCACTTTGGGCTGTTCATCTCGGCCTTCGCCTGGCAGTTGCAGCTGCACTGGGGATGAAGTTCGATTTCCAGCGTGTCGCTGAGCCCCACTGGTTTTATCACAATATGCCTTCTGTTTTTTTCACAAGAGGAGAGACTTACGGTCACATTGAAAGACACCTGGAAGAGAAAATGGTGGCTGCTCAGAGCTGCAGCAGACGTAGCTCTGCAGGGGACTCTGGAAGTACGTGCAGAGGACAGAACAAGGGGGTCATAGATACCGCCTGCTTTTTTGTAACTTGTTAGGAGGAAGATTATTTGATAAAGAGCAAACTCTCTACCTTGGTGTCCTGAATTCTCTGGACTTCATGTCTTTTGGGAATTTGTTCTTTACTTACTGTGTCTCCCACTTTCACATGAGAGCATTTCCTCTGATGTGGAAAAAAGGTTCCGTTGTTACAGATGGCTGTGAAAGAGACATTGAGCCCTTCTGTGTCTCCCAAGACCTCCAGCTCCACCTCGGACCTCAGCTCCTTAAAGGAAAAAGGCGTGAGATGAATGGACTGATAACATTGCCAAGCGCTGCTAATGCTCCACATCTGTGTAACGCGGACTGTAACATATCCCAGCTTACACAGGAGTAAATTCGTGGGTTTGGCACTTTATTTACAGACTTCTCTATTGCAAGAAAAACGGGGAATGAGCAAAACAAAGCAAGTGCCGACAGAACCGGCTTTCAGTGGAAGGTAATGGTGGTATCAGTTTAATATCCGCTGTCATGAGGCTTATTTCCTGCCCTTGCAGAATAATAAATTCAGCCTTTTATTAAATCATCTGTCATCACTAAGTGCTCTGCTGACAGACACGCGTTTTCCTTTAGCACTGGTCTTACCGAGGAGTGGATCTGTGTCCCTGATTGCATTGCTAACACTGGGCTTTTCCTGATTAGCCAGGCTATGGCAATATTGCTCCCTCTTTATCTGTCCTGGTAGAATCAAACCTCACAATCTCTCTCACGGCAGGCAGGCTCTGAGCTCAGTTTCGCCTCAGTGCGGGGCCTCCATGAGTTAGCCCGAAGTTTCCAGGACCAGAGCCAGAGCCGAGTCCCATCGTGAACTCCCGCAGCTGTGGGGCTCGCTCCATTTCTTTCCTCTCCCCATGGAAATTCCTGCTTCATGAGCTGTCAATGCTATTTCAAGTTGCATTCAACATAATTCTCGTTTCTTAAATTGATTTGTTCTATCAAACTTTCATTTACTAAGTGAAAAACTTACTTCTGAAGTCTCTCATACCAGGTTTTTATATTTAACCCTTTAAAATATTTTATAGCAACTTTGCTTACACAACTTAGCCTTAATCCAAAGCCTATAGCAGATCATAGGGAAATTCCCTATGACTTCATTGGACCGCGGATCCAGTAAATGGAAATTTTTCAAAAGTACCTTAGCAATAGCCGAGCAAAAGTCTCACTGAGTTGGCTTTGTGCTCTCGCGTGCTTAATTGCTTTACAAACTACCCGCTGCCCTTCAATCAGAGCATAAGGAGCTCGCTGACCTTACTTCAGTGAGTCACTCCAGTAAAGGCATCAGAATGACTCACTGGAATAAAGGTCTGGTGGGGTAAAACAAACTAAAAGTAGAATAGGTATAAACCTGCATAGACAACAACTCCCTGTTACTCTGTACATGTCCCAGGTTCCCTGGAAGTTTGTCTTAAGGCTGTGTTTGGTGGGGTTTTTTTAAAAGTCTTTTCATTTGGAAAACCTTGTCAGTAAACCAAAGCACTTTAATAAAGGACAGAAACACGTGCAAGACACATTCACATAACACCCAGAGCTCTTTCCAGCACACAGGCAGAGCAGTAGGACTGTGCACTGGGCATCAGGTTGGTAACTTGGTAACTCTGGATGTGTCTAATTTTCCCTTCACGTTTGTTTTAGAGTTAGGAGCTTATGTTACTATGAAACAATGCAGAGATTCTCAGGTAATAATTTGTTTGCAATAGCTGGGTTCTCACAAAAGGACCAAATATAGCAAACCTCTAGATAAAACTGTGAATGTTGATATGTGTTAATGTTACGTGAAATATCACCAAATAGTCCCTCTTCCACCAGCTGCAAAATCATAGAATCATAGTTGGAAAAGACCTCTAGATCATCAAGTCCAACCATCCACCCAACACCACCATGCCTGCTAAACCATGTCTCGAAGTGCCATATCTACACGTTTTTTGAACACCTCCAGGGATGGTGACTCCACCACTTCCCTGGGCAGCCTGTTCCACTGCCTGACCACTCTTTCAGTAAAGGAATTTTTCCTAATATCCAATCTGAACCTCCCCTGACTCCACTTGCGGACATTGCCTCTCGTCCTATCACTAGTTACTTGGGAGAAGAGACCAACACCTGCCTTACTACAACCTCCTTTCAGGCAGTTGTAGAGAGCAAAAAGGTCCCCCCTGAGCCTCCTTTTTTCCAGACTAAACAGCTCCAGTTCCCTCAGCCGCTCCTCGTAAGGCTTGTTCTCTAGACCCCTCACCAGCCTTGTTGCCCTTCTCTGGACATGCTCCAGCAAAATACAAGGCTCCAATAGAGTGCAACTGTGAGAGGAGATTAAATGCTGCTGAACACCAGGTGATATTACTTTGAATTCTGGTGTCTGTACTGGGTCATTATGAACATGCTTCTGTGAGACGTCACAATACACACCTTATACCACTGAAAATGAACACATAAACTGTGGCAAACTCCAGTTTTTTAGAGCTTAATATTTGTGACAACTTCTAATGGTGTTTTAAATCTATTAAGCTGTCTGGCCATAGTTTGGGAACAGATAGTGGATGGGACTAAGCTTTAAGGCATTCACAGAGAAACATTTGTGGTTCAAAAAATTTTCTGAATAGAACAACAGACAAAGCAGTGTTACAAACTGCCCTTGTGTTACCTGTCCTGTTTTAATATATTATTTCTTTGGTCTTGTTTTCCTGTAAAAGAAAAGCAAACCTAGTACTGAAAAAAAAAGAGTGGAATTTTTCTGAAAATTTAAAATCCTGGAATAACTTTAAGCAAATGGCCTGATATCTGTCACAATGCAATTTAGCCTACAGCTCTGCAATACAAAGTCATGCAGAATTCAGTGTTAAACAAAGCAGGCAGAAATATGCTTAGAGAAGAAAATGAATCATACTTGGAAAGAACACGAGAACTTTTAACAAATATTTTGACAACTCAGACTTTCTTAACTTGCTGACTTCCTCTCTGAAGCTTTTAGATAGTAACACATGGTGAATGGTATTAGCAAACCCTGTGTTTGTACAGCAAGCAAAGACTCAAAAGCACTTAAAAGCATAAAAAATTTAGCCTAGCTCTACTCTTGGGGGGACAAATAGTTATTTATTCCTTTTTTATGGGTAAAGAAACAGAGACACCAGGCATTGAATTACACTCCTGAGAGCATCATTAGAGGGCTGTAACAAAAATGGAATTAGATCTTCTGTTCTGCATGTGATTTTTAACCCTCATTCCACCCCTCCCAGACTAAAGAAAATTCACGTCTTCACTTATATCAAATAAGGTGTTTTTCAGTGTTTTCTGTTTGGAAGATTTTCAATCATGAAACACTAAAATTGTTAATCTTTAAGGGTAAGTGTAATAAAATAGGGTCCAGGAAATTTTGAGTGTGACATGTTGCTACTTGTACACTTTGTTCATCTTGACATGTGTGTGGGATTTTAAGAGCCTATGAGCAACCCTGGTGCGTGGTCCAGACATGCTGTACCTGAATGAGGACACAACGAGTCATGGCCCGAAGGCAGGAGCAGTGTTCCTGCAGCCGCCTTCCTGCTGCTACGGGCAAGGAGCGAGCACTGAGCTCAGAGCCCCCTCCAAACCCGGCGCACAGCACGACTGAACCTGGGACTGGCAGGAACAACTCAGGAGCTGCTCCGGGGTCACCATTGACAGCTCTGGGAGATGATCTGCTCAGCACGCAGCAGCTAAAAAGCCAAAAACATCCTGGGCGTCATGAGCAAGGATGCTGAGAACGAGACAGAGGGCATCATTTTGCCTCAGTATAAGCTTTAGTGTGCCCTGTCTTGCGTCCTGCAAGCTCTTCTGGTTTCCATGTCTCAGGAAGGACTCAGCAGACTCAGGGAGGGTAAAGAAAAGGTCAGCTAAACTCACCAAGGGGATGGAGCAGCTGAGGAGACACTACAAAGGCTGGGATTGTCCAGTTTGGAGAGGAGCTTGTGGAGGTGGAAGGTGTCTCAGTAATAAAATATTATGAAACCACGAAGACATGAAGATAAGGTGAATGCAGAGCTGTTCCTTACCAAACCCTGCAACATCAGAACTAAGGTGCACTCAGTGAAATTTTAAAGGGTAGGGAGTAGTTTAAAATCGGAAAAATAAAAATGTATCTTCACACAGTGAAACTGGACTCCTTTTTGCCACAGAAGGCAATGGAGACTGAAAATATCAGCAAGTTCAAAAAGCAGAGCAGAAAAAAAATCATAGGCAATAGGTAACTCTAAGGGGAAGAGGTAAGGATGCCCTCTCCACCTTTCCAGTGTTCCATCAAGGCAGAAGATGCCATGACACTGCAATTAGAGGAAGAACCATTCTGCACTTAACACAGTGTTACAGCAAAGGCAGCAGGACACAGCACTATGTTTTTCCATTACTCACTGGACAACCAAATGGTATTTCAGCTGTCAAATGTAGGAACCTCTGTCTGTACAGTGCCAACCTCAAGGAATCCTGACAGGAACCAGATGTGACTAACAGGTTGGACTCTAGAAGTGAAATCCTGCTGCCACTGAATGTTTAGCAATAGCTTTGCTCATGTAAAGATTTCCCCCTATATTTATTACAGTATGTAGATTCCCAAGATTAATTTTAAAGTTCTTTGCTTATTTAATTTTCCAAAGGATGGAGAATCTTCTGGTATTTTGTATTTCATTTAAAAAACTGTAACTCACCAATGGTATTGCTTTTATAAGAGTTATAAGTGTTACAAGAATTTGGTTTGCCTGCCTGTCATCAAGACCAAAATAATTCTGGGCATAATGATGATCATCTCATTGAGGTGATAGGAGGAAGAGCAGAAAAAAGGTAAAAGTAAGGAAAGAAACAGAAGGTCTTTGCAGAGTTATCTGGCACTTTAGCAAACTGGTAGAGCAGGTTTTTAGTAAAAAGGGGCTGAGATGGAAGCGGGAAATCTGTGGTATATCAGCATATATGTAAATTAATATATCTCTGTAAAGAAATGTGAAACTACCTAAAAACATTCCTCTGACAGAAGAGAACCAGGCAGCCAGGATGCATTTTACAAAGCAATCTCTAAAAAGCAGTTCTGAGTTTATGTTCCTATCACCTTTACAGTATTTCTTGGTATTATCTAAACAAACCCATTTCACCTCCTGTGTTCTGCTTTTTAAAAACCTCTGAACAGCCTCACAGGGGCAGCATCAAATTGCTGAAGCAGAGAAGAGCACTCAGCACAGGACAGGGCTTTTTTCCCCAGATATTCCTGCAGAGCAATTGCACATCTGCTCTGGTGACAGCCACCGATGGGAAGAGAGTTGAGTCCCCGCAGAAGTATTGAACTGGGAGACCTGAATACCTATGTTAAAGAAGGCTTAAGAGTAGGTGGGAAATAAAGGACTATGGAGCAGGCAAGACAGATGAGATGCTGATGTGAATCTAGCATTCCAGCAGAACTAAGGAATGACAGAAGGTTATAGGAATTTTCTTTCTGTGCTCACTTAATTGTCAGAGCGAACAAAACTTTTCCTGAGAAGGTCAGCACCTTAGCATAAAAAATAATGTTCTTACAATCAGTGCAGAAAAAGAATCAAAGACACTTGTTTTTACCAAACTGCATTCTAATTTTGAAAATGTAGACATGCAGGAAGAAAACACCTTACCTGATATGCAGCAATGATCAACTGGAGAATATTTCCAGAATCCTTCTGTAGTTGTCCAACAGTAGCTCCAGGAATAAGCTTTGCATAGTTCTGAAAAATAAAATAATAAACAAAACCTAAAGCATAAAAAAAAGCTAGGTGACAAGGAGCTACCATCTGGAAAAGAATGAAATATGTTGGAGACAACCAAAATAAATAATAGTGACATTTTCAAGGACCCTTGCAGATTAAATGACACACATCCTGTTGAAAAAGTCCTATGGAGAAGCGCTAGTTCCACTGAAAATTAGTGAGACATATATTGCTAAATCACCTCAGTGTACTTAGAAGTTTGAGACTATAGTATTTTTCAGCTATAATTTTTCAAATTTAGAATGAAGACGTATTCCATCAACGGTTGTGGTTTTTCTCTAATAAAAATAACCAAAACCAGACTCAGCTTCTTTACTGCTGCTGTACTATTTGAGAGTCTTGGACCCTACACTCAATAACAGCGGTCACTTTTTTTATTTTTGTGAGCAACTAAGCACCTTGAATTCTGGTTAGCAAAGGCACAGAAGTTAAGAAGTTTAAACTAAGGGCCACAAGAACTGAGAACAAAGGCCCTTAAAAAACTGCTGCTGGTGTGTCATCAATGTAACACCCCACACATATCCCAGTGGTCCGTGGCTATGACTGATTGTATGTTGACTTTATGTTAATAATATAGTGCCAATTCAACAACTGATTTCACTGAAAAGTTTTCTTTTCTTTTTGCATTAAATTGTATTGTGACACTAACATGACATCTAGCAGCTAGATTTTAAATTTGCTTGATGAAAATTTATCTTGCCTGATTGTTATCTACATGAACATCTCTTACTTGTACCTATGCCTTTGAAAAATAATGTGTTCATCATTAAAAACACACACTGTAACATTCATTTTCCTTTGCAATTTATCATATCAATGCTGTTATTTTAATTAAAAAAAGTCCAGAGGGCTATTAATAATCATGAATAATTTGATACCCTTATCTCCCTCTTATACTTTACATCTCCAGAAGCCCTCTGATTACTTTATATATTATATATGGGATACTTATCATTCATTAGATTTCTAAAGTGCTACCGTAAATCAGTGGGATTAACTGCATTTTATGTTACAGTTGGTGATTCTGCATTCCTGCCTCCTCCTGTGATTAGTGCTCACTCCAGGATTCTTAGAATATTGAAACTCTGCGTTTTGTACACGTAGAACTTTTGGGTGATTATTACAAGAAAAGATGATAAACTTGGAATTTAAAGTATAGCACCCTTTAATCTGTGGTATGCAAAACAAACAGCAGGGATATACTGTTCTGAAGACTGCATTTTATCTTTCCTCTTTGAACAAAAATTTTCTGCGTGGTGATACAAGGAGGACATTGGAAGCCAGGTCTGAGTGCGTATCTCCAGGCTGTTGGGTAAACCCTACCTTTTAGCACATATTTCTGTTTAACCATTAACAAGGTGAGGCAGACTGATGCTTTTGGAGTGCTACTATCATAAAACTATCCAAAGGATGTCATGGAATTAAGTCTTTTAGCAAATACTCATTAAAAGATGAACTGCCTTTTTATAGACGTGCTCTGATTCACGCTAGTGAAATTTGACAGTTACATATTTGGGTTCAGTGGGGTTATGTCTAACTTGTAGCAGTGTAAATGATAGAAGAATTTTCATCATAAATAGAATGTCATGCCAAATTTATAATCATAATTTTAAATTCTGCACAAGTGTGGAGACTGGAGTATTTTTAGTTTAATTTTCAGCAGTGAAATGCAGTCAGAAAAACCCAATTTTCAAGTTGTATTCTCCTATGACATAAAAAGAAACAACTACTCCATGAAACCTTAAAGACTGGTGTTTTCTTTTATACCAAAATAGGATTTACACAGTTTGTCAAAATATCATTATTATTTTAATATTCACAGATGCTTTCCAAGTGAATACCTTTTATTGAATAAAAACATTCCCTGCTGCTTTGGTAAGGCTCAGCTTAGACTAAAGATGCAAAAAGTTAGACATATATGAATATATTTTAAAAGGCCCTTTTTTTGGGGGAAAAAAAATAATTATTTTTGTAAATAATCTCAAATTCTCAGGGCTTAGTGTAAGGAACTTCCTCCCCTCTCTTGCATTTAATTTTCAGTGCCCTTATAAATGTTTCCACGTGACTGCTTTTCAAGTCCTTGTGGTCAGGGAGAGCATCAGACTGAAACCTTCCCTCTCTTTCAGACTGCTGTGCTGTAGCTGTGTGATAACTAAAACCAGTTATGTTACAAGCACACATATTCTGTGCTTGTGCAATCCTTAATATTTGTGTGTTAGATAATAATACATATACATGTAAGTGGATAAACTGAAAATTCAGTTGAAGAGGATCAAGAATATTAAATGACTGAATTATTTGGGGCTAAATTGTTGGGGATTATACCAGGCTAGAAATATAAAATATATATTTGAATCTGAACACTGCACTTAAGACTGATGGAATCTACCAAGTCTATTTAAAGAGGTGCATTCTGAGTCCTCCCAGTCATTTTAATGTACGTTTCTCCCTAAGAACTGAATTATAAATAGCAACGGTCAATTTTGGGGTCTGATATAATTAGATGCTGAGTTCAAGTAGATATGAGAGGAGATATTTGGGGAGAGGCTTTCCACCGCAAAGAATAATGAAGTTTGGGAGGGTTTTCTGAGGAAGACAGCAGAATCTTAATCACTGAGACTTTTAAAAGGAAGTGAAACACCAAGAGAAGAGTGGTTCAATGGTGGTGCCCAAGTGCCCAGTTAGGGTCCTCGCCCAGCTCTTCCAGGCTACCTGAGCAGTGGCCTTAACACAAGAATAACTCAGTTTCTTGCTGTGTTCTTTTTACATTCTTAAGCATGGATACCTGGTTATTTACATTTATATTACAAATTTGAATCACACAGATTAAAACATGATGCTATTGTCCCATTTGCAGGTCCTTCATATACCCTGGAAAGTATCCTATAGTGTGGAAATACTGCAGTGAGACTTATATGACTTTTGTACATGCTTTGACGGATTTTTCACATCACCTACAGGACAGAAAGCAGACCGTTACTACCATAGCTATCCATATAAGTGACAGAAAGCAGTACTGAAAAGATGAAAACAGCAAACAGAATATATGGAATGGGATTACTCTATACCCTACAAGACAGAAGACAGTTGCAGGTTTTTTTTACCTAAGAAAGAAAGTAAAAAGAACAAGCCATTCCCCAGTTGGATTAACAATGGCTTGCATTTTTTTGTTAGCTATAAAACTTCGTTTAGTGTTCCCAGTGAACAAAGAGTGCCACTTGATAACTTTGATCCTGGTATAACACTGACACAGGGATACTGAAATAGAAACCCCCTGATAAGAGCACTGTTTGCCAACTCTGAGGGTGACCATCAGCAATTTCCAAGGGAAAATATAATGCTGTCAGTAAGAGAAAAGTTTCTTTGGACAAAATAATGCTCTGCAAATCAAAAAGAGATTTCCAAACTACCTCTTAGAACAGCCCTCATTCATGCAGCTCCTATTAAAATAAAGGAAAAAATTTCACCTCTCATTATTTGGGCCCCTATTAAGAAATTGTTGAGCAATAATGAGATTTAGTAAAAGTCTTTTAATTTTAACTAAACTAAGCTATGACTATAGAACCCCACTGCATTTGTAAGTGATTGACTTCTACTATTGTTGATCTAAATTTTCACGCTTCAGCTCAGTCTTTAAAAAATCCAGGCAGTCAGTGCTCCAAGATGCAGAGTGATTCCTCCCTTGTTAAGACTGTAATCTAAGAATCGGTTTACGAAAGAAATGACTCTTGTAAATTCTGTCAAACATCTGAATTATTAGTCTTACTCAAGACAACTCTACAACTGGAACCAATCGGAGAAGCACTGGGGAGTCTTCCCTGGGTTACACAGAGGATAGAAATAGAAAACTATCATACTGGTGAGTACCTCAAGGGCTCATCTGCTCTCTGCGGTAACACAGGACCTTTTTCTCTACCCTTTCTTTCTTATTTTCCGTGTGGTTATTACACCAGAGAAGCATCTTTCTTCTCACTCATTTACTTTTGGTTTTTAATGTGGAATGCTGTGTGACGGCTTTTCCTTTGGAAAGCCAAACTTATTGTATCTACAGGACTACCCTTATTGACTCCCTCTCAACCAACCTGCATAAATCTGGAAGCACAATTTCTCTCCGCTTGTCCCCCTTCACTCAGCAGTATGTGGCCGGGCAGCCAAGCATAGGCTGCAAACCCCTGTATTATCCTCACCGAATTCTTATCAAGAATTTCCTTTTGCATGTGAAGATTTCTTCCCAGTAGCAGGACCGGACAGAAAAGGAAATAAGAATTGCCGATATCCTTCTTATTTTATCTTAGAGGGCTTTTGCTCACATTCAGTGCCAAAAGCAGTTAAGCAGCCATTGGTGGCTTTGCCTCAGCGTTGGAACACCGACGGGCCAAAAGCAGCACAGGGCTGCAGGAGGGCTTGTATCTGTGGAGTCCGAAAACGGGTGCCCACACAGATGACTGACAGAGGTGCAGGTATGAATGATATTCAGTTTATTAAAAATACAGATTTTTGCATATCTGTAACTGCTGCTCCTCTGCTCTGCCCTCTTTCCTCATGACATGACTTCGTAGAGCAGGAAATTACTCTGCAGAACAGCATTCTGCGAATCCTAACATCAAAAATTCCTGTAATAAAGTGCTTTGCCTCAGTGAACATGAGGAATGACAGATGAGGGAAGAGGACTTTGTCCATCACGTTTTATATTTTTAATCTTGTCGCTGCTTTCTTATTTGTCTCATTGGAAAGAAACACAGAAACAAAGACAAATTAATAAAACTCTCAGGTCAGCTGAAAAAGCCCCCACAGTATCTAAGAGTTGAGCATGAAGACAAATGTTTTTTTCAGAATATATTCTTGTCTCATAGAAGAATGAACAGGCTCAACTGTCCTTGTCTAGCTTATAAAATCCAAAAGGCTAATAATAGTTATTACACTGAATAGTTTAGCAATGCTTATTTTGACAATCCTTGACTTAAAAAATTAGTGTGATTCAACTTGAAATCCAATTTAAATGTTACCTAAGAACATCAATATCAATACATGAAGAAGCACTTCCTAAGTAAAAGACCCTTTCTCCAATACATAATTTCTTAGCTATTTTTATTACATTAATATCTTACAGCATTCAGTACTTAATACTAGAATTACCGCATCAACTGTGAAAAAGGGTGAACCTTTAAACAAATATTGGTGAACTGAACATTTTTGTTTGCTCACCTCATATATGTGAACTTGCTCATTTGTTACAGCAAAAATTAATAAAACATTGTTTTGCACAAGTTTGTCAATTAATTGTCCAATTGTGGGATACTCCTGCAAACAAACAGAAGAGAGCCACATCAGTCCATTTTTCCTCTGCATCCAGTTGCTTATTAACTCTCATGAAACACACATTCAGATGATCATAATCAATACTGTATTGCCTGTATAGTATAAACTATAATTAAGCAATATGTGTATACAAAATAGAAGACAATATATGTAATTTCCTCCCCTTGTTTTTTAAGGAAACCCCTCTGAGAAGATCCTATCTCCATACTGGGACGCTTGGCTCAGTAACATCTGTGAGATAGATAGATAGATAAATAGATAGATAGATAGATAGATAGATAGATAGATAGATAGATAGATAGATAGAAAATCCAAAGAACAACGCTGCCAGAGCAACTGGGTGTTTGCCCCACACTGAACACTGTGGTGTATACATTCAGTATTTCTGAACACTGAACCTTAAGCTGGTAAGGTCTGCTCCGTGAACGGTGTCCTACACATCCCTGAACTCCTCCTGAATTCACACCCTTGCAGAGAACATGCTTAATGCAAATTGTACCTTCCCTGCAGGAGGAAATACTAGTCAGTCCTGTTCCGTGTGTTTTTCAGGTTAGCAGGATTAAGATTTGTGCTTTCTTTTTTCCTCATTAAATCTGTCATAATTGCATACAAACACACTGTCCTCTTTTTACTAAAACGTGCAATTACAAATAAAATAGATGACAGTAAATATCTGGACTCCCCAACTCTTACACATTTCAGTGATGAATGTATACTTTCATTAATCTTCTAAATTGCTCATGTTAGTCTTTAAATTTCAAGAATGTGAGAGTTGTACAAAATTCGTAGTATATTACCAGAACAGTTGACATGGAATACTCATTATTGTGGTCCAAATGACAGTTCCCATCATTAGGAATAACAATCCCTGCCAGTTTACTGTCCATCCCAAAATGGGAATCAGCATCACTCACAAACACCAGCAAATGTAGAGAATCATTCCTCCATCCAATTTTTTCCTGTCATTTAAAATACATTAGTTTAGCAGGCTGTATTGCACTCACAATATAGAAAAGCAGCAAAAGATTTGGAGAACTGCAGCTCAAGATAAACGAAGGGAATCATTTTAAAGGGAGTGTCAAAAACGTGACAACTTTTTTAAGAGATGATATTTATTCTGCTGTCTTTGGCTAACATTTTTTCTCCCGATTCCTGTGTTTAATAACATGGGCTGGCCATGTTCATGTCAGTCTGCTTGCTACTCTAAACATAGTTAATAAAAAATAGTTAAATAAAAAACAGTGAAGAAAACAGACCCAGTAATTATACAGTTCATAATTTTTTTTATCCCTGGCAATTAAAAAGAAACAGTAAAATATTGCAATATGCATGTTTAACTTGGTACAGCCAAAAGTATTTTCACACAAACCTAATGAGGCTCTTGGACTGGATTTAAAAACTCTTGAAAAATAAAAATCTGCTTCTTTGAAATATAACCATGAAATACTAGAAGTGGCAATACACAGAATGATTAATATTATACCTAGAAGTCTGAATTACCTTGCAAACAGCTGCCTGCATAATTGCATCGAATCCTCCCTCTGGAGTGTCGATATTAGCAGAGATTCGCTGTCCTTTCACAATTTCATTGAATTTTTCAGCATTATTTGTTAGTGGCAAAACATGTTTGTATCCAAAGGTGGGTAAGCACTCGTATGGTACACTTCTACAAGAGAAGTGAGACAGCTTATGGATAATACAAAGCAAAAAATCATTACAATGGCTACTTCGCAGGCCTGTGTGGATTAGTTTTTGGCCATGTCTCTCTATGTCTGAGATAGATCAAGTGACAAACATAAGAGAATCCTAGCACACTCAGTGAGGTGGGCAATGCAAACAGGTCTGCATAAAGCCTGGGAAATGCCTCCCAGAGCAGAGCAATTCTGCCAGTTAACAACGTGCAGTCCTTGCTGTGCTCCCTGCTGCGCCCCGTTTTCCTCCTCAGCAGCACTTGAGGATCTGCAGTCCGTTCACGGCACTCCGAGAGCCCCACCAAGCTACTGCAGTCCCGTGCCAGGCTGCAGAGCTCAGCGTCCCCTCCCCGTAGGTTAGGAGAGGGCTAGGGCAGCCTGGGGCTGGGGGAGACTGCCAGACCTTAGGGGGAAAAAAACAGGAAAACAACATTGATGGGTAAAGGAGACTGCTATTTGGTGTTGCGCACCTGCTTGGTATAGCAATGCCATAGAATAATCTACATATGCATATTCTAGCAAATCAAAGAAAAATACACAATTATTCTGCATACCTGTTTGTTAACCCATAAAACACATTTGTAACTAGCAGCAAAAGCTAAAAAGCAGCATCACTCCCAGATTCCTCTAGCCAAATTACAGAAGACTTAGCAGAATAATGATCAGAGTGCAAAACTAAAAGAAACAAATCTTGTTTTCCAAACAGACTCAGCTACAGCTGGAAGAGGGCGGAGGTTCCAGTGAGGCTGCTAAATTGAATTTTAACCTAGAGATTAATATTATGACTTCATGTTGACTTGCAAACAGAGGCAGGTATTCTCCCTGCCTACCTGCAAGGGTTGTTTATTTCTTCAGCTGTAGTTTTGATAAATGGTGAAACTGGTTTTTCAACAAAAGATCCAAACCCCAGTCTGAAGTTGCTGGTCAGTTTCGACATTTCTTTGGAAAGAGTGGAACCCAGCTCTTTGATTGTATTCAGATCGTCATCCATGGAGGCTGAAAGATCCATGAGGTAATAGAGATCAATTGGATAGTCTTCAGTTTGGCGAACCTTGATCTGTATTGTTTCTTCATGTCCTATGAAGGTCGTGGGAAAATGGGATACGTATTAGCACTTCTACATGGAAGTTATGAGCAATGTGAATTTCTTCCTAAACTTATATATATGGTGAAAATCATCTAGTATTTTAAATAACTAGTAGAATTAAGAAAAATAACTTCAAAAACTCTCCGTCCACAAAAACCTCAGACGGGGTCTGAAAAAAAAAACAGTTCTAGTGTTTTTTTTTCTAAACCGTTCTTCAGTAAAGCCAGAAGCATAGATTTACAACTGATTGCTAGAAGTCAAAAAAAAATATGAGAACATCTCTTCTGCAGTATGCAGCTTTAGAAAATTCAGCTATAAAGGTAATTACAACTAAAGGTAGAACTTATGGGACATACCACGTCCTGCAGAAATTTAAAGAAAACCAGAGTGTACACACAGGTTTTACTCTCAGTTCCAACACTATGATATGACCTAACTGGGTGCCTCTTTACATTTCTTTATTCCAAATTTTCTCCAGGAAACATTCACATCTCAAGGACTTCAGAGTAGGTCTGGGGTGTTTCCATAAATGTCACTGGTATCTTGTAAATCCTCAAAGCAAGATTTTATGTTGCCTCTGAGATACGCTGTTTGCCAGACCTGTGGGGAGAGGCAAGGGAGTGGGGCTGGGGAGGAGTGGGGGATTTCCATTCTCTTACTTCCACCTCAATGGCAAGAGAATAGAAGAACTAAAAAAATATATCCTTACTTTTATGATGTACCCAGCATTTCTGAAAGCATTTTGCAATTCTGAAAGTATTCTGAACTCAGCTGAACCTGGTTTTCTTCTGATGAGTCAACAGGTAATTTTGGACTCAACACAGGTTTTTTATCTTTATTCTATCAAGTTTTTTTTTGGACCATTCTGTTTGAGAAGCTTCAGTATATCACATTGCGTGAAAAAAGTATGCCACAACTATGAACTGAGTGACTTACCTGGTCGCAGCCTGAGAGTTAATTTTTGAGGAGAAATCTGTGTGACATCAGAATTGTTCTGCTGGGTCACTAGAGTCAGGGGCTTGTTTCTGTGAATTTCTACTTCTGAAACGGGAAATTCAATCAAATTCAACGGGCATCCTTTTGACAAAAGGTTTTCTGGGGTATCACACCTGCCATGGATTCCAGCAGAGTCCGTGTAATTCTAAAGCAAACAGAAGGCATGAAGGAGTTAAATGTACTTACTGACCAGCCACCAGCACCTGGCTGATGAAAGGTCAGCCCAATGCAGGGAACAAGAACAAAGGTGCAAGTTAGTGCAAACTAGTGCAGAAAGAGATCTAGGTGACAGAGAAATCTAAATTTGCCCTTCATGGATCATGTCACATCGTTGTATAATTAATGTAACTTACACCGATTTGGTATCCTGGGAGAAACTGCTCTATTGTTGGGGAATGGGAATTGTGCCACTCACCGCATTTGGCTGCTTGCAGTACTGGGAAAGACCACACAAAGCCCCTAAAAGCCCCTGGTGCTTCTATTACAGAATTATGCTGCAAATTCATCACCCTTTCCTAAATGGTTTTGACCTGCTGATGGAATAACATCATTTAATAACAGAAGCAGTCTCGCAGGTAATAAACTCCTACAAACTTTGTGACAAACTGATGGTGGAGTACCCAGTGTCCACTGGGGTTTTTTTCTGACCTACTCTTTCTCCTCAGCACTCATTTAACATGTTCACTGAAGCAGGCAGCAAGTCTTTGTTACCCTGGCTGGTGCCCAGCAAGCACCACAGCCCCCCTCCCTCGCTCCCCAGCGCCGGTGGGGCTCCTGGCATGCCCACATCTGTTACGTTTGGCCCAGCGTCCTACTTGACCTTCTCCCACACAGAGGAAATCACAAGCCTATCAGTATCAGCTGGATAGCTTGCAGTTTATTTTCGTTACTTATTTCAAAGCACTTGATATTCATTCTTTTCCACAACACTGCCGCAGGGTAGGTACTATCTCTGCGTAGCAGTGAAGTTAATGGTTAGTTTTACAAAAAGGCTTCTGTGCCTTATTACCATTTCCTAGAGCTACGTCTAGAGTTTAGATCCTCAAAACCAGTCAGATGCCTCCTGAACTGCAAACTGCTCTGGCCTCCAAGACCTTTCAGACAAAACCTAGGCAATCCAGCAGACCTGGCACCAAAACATTCCATTCCTGGCTGGTGGTCATGGGCCCATACCAAGGGGCTGCATTTTTCTTCTGGATTTGGGTAAGCAACCTGGGGTTCAGGCATTCAGCCACAAATATTCTCTGAATTTAGTCACTGAAAAACTTTCCAACCAAAGCAAAACTGGGACCCTTCTTTCCACCATAACACCAACCTTCATGCCTGAAAATTGTAGGATCTCATATATTTTGGTGGAAGCAAAGTTGAGACACCTGATGGGAACAGTGGTTTATTATTCTTCAGACCGAATCTGATGTCTCTGCTTAGGCAAAAGTTACTCCTGTATCTTTTGCACTCTTGATGTGTTGGTGTCTAGCAAAAAAGTGAATGAGCCTATGAACAAAGAACCATCATGTTTACTATTCTGAAGTTTTCAATAGTTCCCCATTTAAAAAAAACAAACAATAAATTGTGTTTCAATTTTGTTTTCTGAAAATACATGGCAGTAGTCAGAAAAATGTGATCAAATTTCATTTGAAGAAAACCCTGGTTTGTTTGATAAGTACAAACAGAAAAACTACTGCAAACACACTAATGTGGGTGGGTTTTCTTCACATAGCAACATTTTTTGTGAACTGCTATATTATCTTTAGCAAACTTATTTTTTTAAAAAGTGCTGTTTGGTCTTTCTCAGCTACTTCATAAAGCAGTATGTGAGACCCACACTACGTATCATTTTGCTATTCAAAAAACCAAGATATACTTTTAACAGCAAAGGTGAAAATCAGAAACCATAATGAAAAAGACTGATTTTCTTTCTCTAATATTTCTGGAAAGTTTTTAATTGTAATAGCTGACTATCTTGCTAACATTAATGAACTAAGACCTAGAATATTTACTGTGAAGTGGGGAGATGTTACTTAGCATCATCTACAGGTGAAAGTTTTAAAAGCAGAGAAGTTAAGTGAGTTGCCCAAGGTTATACAGAAAGTCTGCAACAGATATTTAGGAAACAAATAGAGATTTTCTTTTTTTAAGCCCAATATTTTAGCCAAAACACAGCTATATCATACCAATTATAAAACTGACATTATCCTGATACTTAAAATCAACCACAGATTAATCATTTTTATATGCAAACTGACTGGACCACCTTCCGTTTACACTGTCTGGCTTGGCATGTAATATATACTATGCAGTCTGGTCTCTGACCTGATGTCTGGTGCTTCATCATCAGTCCTGTGGGTGAGTCAGCCCTGAGGCTGATGACCTGAGTCCCTGTAATTGCACTTTTATTTCTGCCTTAGATGAGGAAGGTTGTTTTTTAAAAAAACCCCAAACCAACAACGAATAATAGACCATAAAGTCCAGATTGAATTCCACTTCTGATCCCCAGGAAGGTTTCAACGAGCACTGCATGCATTACAAAACCACGGGCTGACCCAATTAAGTCAACACTTCATCACTCAGAGCTACTACAAACACTTCAAGTCTTACTTTAAAAGTTTTTTTGTATCATTTACTCTACCTCTTGAAAACACCAAGCACAGTGTGGTCCAGAAAGCAAACAGTCTTCACAAGTCACTGCTCTTTCCTGAGAACAGATCCCTAAATTCAAATCCGAGAAGATAAAAGACTATTAATAATGTGTTTAATCATTCAATTTATGCAGAGTCTTGTCATTTAGAGAATGTGGGAGGTGAAAAATGCACACATTTAGCCATATTTAGGATTACTGATAAAATTCCTTCATAAAGGTATTTCTATTGGTAGAAGATTAACTCTCTAATGAAAATTTAAAACCCACAACTGCTGGCAACTAACATATTTACTTTTGCATGCTTTATGGATAGCATTCACTGAGAACATGTTACTTGTTTTCTCCAGTGCACCTGATAAAGTGTTACATGTGTTTCTGGTATGGTGCAGTTAAGACATACCCAACATAACCAGGGATATTAGAAGAAAAGATTTATGTTCACTCTCGTACGCTTCACTCAGGTCTGCAGATACTTGGTATGATTTTAATTTATGGTGCAAGTAGCAGTGAAACTCTCATTCACATGTATGGTATTCAGTTTCTCAGCAGATCAAACAGCGATCAGTATAACTAAAATTGCTCAAATGCCCGTCTTTTTCATACATGTTGTGCTATGTAACGACCACACAAATCTTAGATGAATTTTGCCCTACAGCAGTCTGTTGAAAAAAAGAAGTCATTAAACAGAGAGGACTGATTAAACACAGAAGACAGAAAGCTATTTTGTATCAACTTCAAGCAAGAAACAATGCAAAAATGGCTTTGAATTGGATCTCCCTACCCCTGAGCCTTACCTTGCACGCAGTTATTTCTTTGCAGAAGTAGGAAACAGAGGCAAAGCAATTCAATCCCCATTCGTTTTCAGTGCTGGCTGCGTGACAAAAAAAAATTACCGTGTTAATTATCGTCCGCGTCAAGGTGGAATGTCATAAAAATCATACATTCCCGCAGAGTATGTTTTCAGATGTCACCTACACCGGATTGCGAGGAAACTTCAGCCCTACCGGGACAGACCATGAATAAAAGTGAAAACAAGGGCTACCTGGGCAGGTAAAGAGGACAAGCTGTGCATAAAGTAAAGTGAACATGGTTATCACTTCCTTGTTTTCCTGGACTCCTTATAAGGTATAAGGGGAAAATTCATTCAGGTGAAGATTTCTGTCAATCCCAGTCGCTCTGGGTCCTAGAGCAACCCAGCCAATAGAGCGGGTTTTTGCGTGTACAGCAACTCTTCAAAGGCTCCCCTAAAATAATGCCTTTAATTGTTCTCTGAGGGAGTGCGCTAGGCAGACAGGTCATAGGATTGCCGAGTGAGTATACCTGGAGAGATGTAAAAATCCCATTTTTTCAGACTTCCTGATGTGGAGGGAAACTTGTAAAGGCAACTGTGAAAAAAACCAAAAGCGATTACTTAGGAGAATGGAGGACCTGGCTTCAGTAATTCAAGCTACAGAGTACATTTATTTTATTGAAATTGCAAACTGGAAAGGAAATGCTGCAGCTGTGGGTTTTTTAACGTGTAGAAGGAGGAATAATTGCATTCTCAGTTCTGCAACTGACTTGGAAAAAAAAATCACGTCAGCTTTAATTCTTTGTAATAAGTGGCCAAATATTCCACAGCACATATACAATAAAATAACAAGTTATTGCTATCTCTTCCCCCACACACACACCTGGAATGAAGGCAAAATACACATTTCTTACAACTTTATTAAAGGAAATAAAATTTCTTATTTGTAGATTTCATCTCTCCTTCTTTCATGCTCTGCTACTGTCTGTTTTGCAAATCATTTGTTCAGGACAAGCCCTCTCTGATCACAAGGGTTTGCAACCAACTCTACACACTGCAGCATAAAATTACAATTTCATCAGTCGTGTTGCTGGCCTGAAAACATATATCCTTTTTTCTACAGTCAGAAATCCTACCAAGGTTAGCTCATAAGGACTGGGTTGCTCTCACCAAGAGAACCGGCAGGATCAGACCTCCCCTCCCTTTTCAGACTGGTGGTAGCTGCAATCTTGGGGCAGGATGCGATGGGAGGGATGGGTCTATACTAGTTAAATTCAACACGCCTGGAAACATTCCTGGGCATTGAGGCCAACTGGCACAGAAAGACCTGAGTTTATGCTTGCAAATTGTCTACTGGGACCATTCTAGCAATCAAATAGTGCCCAGAAATTGTTTGCAGAGAGTGTTAATTGAAAGAGGTCAGATTCTTGCCAGGGAGAATTTTAACAGTTTAATAGCATAGACAATCTCATTCTAGTGCCTGGAAATATTCCCAGGCACATCTGATTTTACTAGTATTTACACAGGCTATGGGTAGTTTCACAGCAGCTCAAGATGGATTACGTCAAGCCTACCTTTGCCCTTGCCCCTGTGTTCCCACCCCTTCGCTCCTACCAGTGCTCGCATCCAAACAAACAGCAAGCTGACTCAAACTGATCCCATTAAAATCCGCCCACTTTCCGTGGGGAAGGTGGGGGGGCGACTGTTCCCCTGGGTGGTTCCCTTGAATCGTGCGGCTGCCCAGTCCCAAGCGAGCGCCAGGCCAAGGCAGGGAGCAGGGAAGACAGGCAGAGTTGGCACAAAAGGTAGGAACTCATTAGGCTGAATTTAGCCCAGCTTAGGCTGTTGTGGAACCGTATCTTAACATTTCTGTTTACAACAACACTCCTACGTCTCCTTCAACTGCTTTCTATAGTTTGGAGTGTCCTTTGTAAGGCACTTGCTCAGCTGCAGCAATTTACTGTGGCATGAGAAAAGCATCGATTAGATTATGTTCCTTCAGCTGGTGAAGACACAACTCTGTGAGGACTCTATAACTACAGAAGGTCAAAAAGAAGTGGAGTCAATTGAAAATGTTTGCTCACACTAAGAAAAAAATCCTCCTGTATGTGCCATCCAACACATCTTAGTTTTATTTTTAGTTGTTTTAATTTTTATCATTATTTTTTAAATTTAATTTTTTAATTTTTTAAATTGTTTTTAAATGTTTGTAATTTACATTTGTGTACGTGTCATTTAATACTGTTGCTATGTTTACAGCCTCATGGAGACCCAAAACGCAGTGCTTTCCCTTTCAATGTAGAAGATCACTTTGTAGCTCTTACTAGCCCCTGGTAAATAAAACAATCCTTCAAAGCGTGCACTCAAAGGACTTGCTGGCAGGCCTTCAGCCACCAAAAGGCACCAGACACCAGCAGTGTCCCAGATCAAGGACCAGCCAGCTGAACAGCTGGCAATTAGCAAATGCATATTCTTAGATTCAAGATATCAAACTTTTTAGTGTAGAGAGAATTAATTAATACAGCCTGCGTAAAACTTACACATTCTGTTTGATATTATCAGTTCCCTGTTTGCTTGTGTGATAGTATTTTATATAGGTCTTGGCAAGGACAGCATGACGGGAGGCTAAGTGCCTGCCTCTGAAGGGGATGGCTGCCAAAGACTATCTGAAGAAGACTTGCACGAATGAAATAACTAAGTTTCTGCAAATTATTACGAACAGATCTCCCCAGATTGTCTGGAAGGGAGCAGAGAAGGAAATGAAAGTAGCAGAACAAACAGCAACAAAAACACACAAGAAAAAAGACAGAAAAATCAAGATCAGTTTTGATTTTTAAAAACTCACACAATGAGAAGATCACAAGACTGGACAGAGTGGGAATAAAAAACTCACTGACAGAGGCACGGGGGGTTATAGAGGGGTCCAGAAAGGGAAAGAGCACATACCAAGAGTAGGTCATGGGCAAGGCAAGAAAACCTAGGCAGGAAGCTGACAAGTGATTCTTGTTTTGAAACATCACCAGATACCTAGTGTACTATCTAAAGGTAAGTTGACCAGGAAATTCCACTATTAATTTAATGCTTTCTTGGCTTTAACTATCACACGTTTTAGAAGAGCAGAATCACAATCCGGAGCAGCCACGCTGATGTGGGGAGGGTGCGTAAAATCCTTTGGGGTCTTGGCATTGCTTAGTTTGACAGCAAGGTTCCCCTTCTGTAGAAGGTTTATAAGACAGTATCTTGTTTCGTTCACCCAAATTAGAAGCATCAATTCAATGAGAAATAACAAAAAGGTAGTTTACACTACAGACAGTTTTCATCAGCCATTACACTTTCATTTTGGAACAAATTCTGGTCTCAATTAAATCAGGGTTATGATTTATAGAAAACAGCCATTCATCTTTCAGTGTGGGCAATGCTGAACAATGCAAGTCTGTGGTTCTTTAAAAGATAATAATGTTTTAATAGGATAAAATCTTAAGTGCATTTTCCCCCATACCTGGTATTTATAGTACATGAAGATAGCACAGAAAGATATTCTGTTCATCACATCAACTTTTAACAAATTCACTGGCAAGTAACAAACATTGAATATTGAGGTACAGAAAGCAAGCAAGCTAATGCTGTGGATAGGGAATAAGAAATAAACTAAAAAACATTAGACTCAAGCTGAATTCCATTAATAACAGTGGCCTTTTTTTCTCTAGAACAAGAGTGCATCTTTTCTGGCACACTGAGCTGAATCCAGAGGGCGGCTTGGTGATAGATCTGTAAAGGTCCCAGAATGGCAAGTGTTTGCCTACAGAAGCGTGCCTCACCATTGGCTCATTCAGACCAAGAGATTACTTCATTTTAGAAAAAATACCAGCCTCTCCTGCAAATAGGTTATGAACTGATATAGCATAATTACACATACAGGGAGACCAGCCCAAGAGAAAACAGCAATTCTTTCCTTTTGTGCTAGACAAAACCTGGAAGAGAAGGCATGCTAGCCCCAGTGAAAGCTTGTGAGTCAACACAAGAGATCAGTATGTCCCAAGCTCATCAGAGTAAGGAAAATCTCTTTTAATTAGAAGCTGGAGAACTATCAATATGGAGGAGAAATGCTTGCAATGACCTCGCAGCCTCACACACAACTCAGCTCTTAATTCCCAAAGCTCTTCTCATACACACACTCACCCTGAAAGCCTGGAAAAATACAGAGCAATTTAAAGTCTGTATGTCCCACAGTCTGAGACTGTTCTCAGAACATTTACAAAGGTGGGGGGAAGTCTCTCCTGCACTTCAGAAAACACTTCTCTCTTCTTGCCCTTCATCTAAGAGTTTTGTGGGACTGGAAGCAGTGAGGTGGGTTCTCCCTTACCTCCATCATATACAGTGACGTTCACCTCCTCGGTGCATCTGTAAGAGGCGAAGGGCTACACTCCTTAGGTCAGAGGCAGGTTGCTGTGCATTTGAAACATCTGGTGACTTTATTCTCTGTCTGGTTGGCTTCCAAATCAGATCCGTCTAGAAAGGTCCTGACAATCTTTAATGGGGAACCAAAGTACACTTTCAAAGTTTCGGTCAAACTTTTAAACCCGAAAGATAACAACTGAAGAATGTGCAGAAGTCTACAGAATGAGTGGTTAAAGTACTTCCCTCCCAAAGAAGACATATGTTCTGTCGCTGCACAGTCAAGTGCTTCTGGGCTCTTGGGCCCACAGAAATGGAAGGCATTTTCTTCCGAAAAAGTCACGCAGAAATATATCCCTCCGCAGCCTGACAGACCCAGTTCCAAAGAACGGCAATGACAGATGTTTCAGAGGACGCACGTCAATTAGTTAAGCAATGAAGCCTAAAAAAAAGTTTCCACGCTCGAAACTTAGATTTATTTCTATGGAACTAGAGGTGCTTTGAGTAGCCACACAGCAGTGTGAATGTCCTGCAAACAGGACAATGCAGCACAGACAGAAACCATGCACAAACACAGCAACGATACCAAAGGACTGTCCTGTCTCTGCTTTTGCTGCAGCATAGGTCCTGGCCATGCTTTAGGAAGAGCTGGCAAAAACATTTCAAGGGGAAGCAACAATCCCTAACAAACAGTTATAATTTACTGGGGAAATTCACAGTGATGGTGATGAGTAATTTTCACTTGAAATTTTTTTCTAGATACAAAACAATAATATCACCTATCAAATCACTGTGTAAAATAAATAAATGCATTTGGATTTATGCATTTTAAATGCCAGATGATACTATTTGCTGCCTGAGTGAGAGATGGGTATGGCTCCAACAGAAAATGGCATCAGTCCAAAGACACCTCTGCAAGCATTTGGGTCCTGTATAAATGACATGGAGCCTGCGGTAAGCGAAGATCTGAGTGTGCAGTGACTGAGCTGCTTCACGCCAGCTCCCACGTTTTGGGGTGTGCCAAGATCAGACCCTGCTAGGGGCCTAGGACCAAAACACTGCTGTGCAGGGCGAGCCACAGAGCCCCCCACGATAGGGGCAGGTGTCTGTGAAGGCCAAGGCCTCGCTTGCTCTTCTTCTCCAGGTGTTGTTTGCAAGCACCGCTACGCGCGATGAAGAGCGGCTTTCAAAGAAGATGAGGGGTGTCTGTAGCTCTTTCCAGCAGGTTGTGGGAGCCACAGAGCCACACGGAGGAAAGGAATTTTTCCCCTTCAGCTCCAAGCAAAGCGGGGTGTTGGGGATTCATGGCTCAGGCCGTGATTCATGCTCCGGTCTCCTCTCGTTTCCGGGGCAGCGCGCTGCTGTTAGACCAGGGCAGAGAGTGAAGTCAACAACCCACCTCTGAACAAACAGAGAGGAAGGAGAGGAAGAAGGAGGAATTGCTCACCAACTGCAATGAACAGCAGGCAGGCAACCCCGGGTGTTTTCAGCTCGTATTTACCTTGCCTGCAGCTCTGCCCCAGCTGGTTCCAGCCAAGGGCGTGAGCAAACCTTTGTCCTTGGTTTCCTTTGCATGGGTGAGCACCTTGAAAGATTTGTTTGCTTTTTGAGATTTGAATACGCTCTTACACTCAAAACAAACTAATCTAGCCTCTGAACTGCAGCAGGGCTCAGCTGGAACAAGTGGGAAAATCATGTGGCATTCGAGCAGGCTGCCAGCCAGCCAGCCCACAGCACCCAAAGCATGCCAGGGATTTCCACACAGCCTCTCAAACCTGGCCTCAGTTTCTGTTTGCTTTTCGCAGTTAGATGGTACACGTTGTTCTCCCTACGCTATAAAAGCCCGATGCTGGGGCAGAGCAAGGACCTCTGTTCAGTGCCAGGGCAGGGCTACAGACACTGATGGTGGGAGCTGCACTGAGCACTGGCTCCACAGCTCCTCAGACCTCCGGCACTGCAGTGGGAGAGCTTTCTGTAACTTATTCCCTTCGGATTAATGCTGAGGGCCAGCTGGACCCGCTGTCCCCGTTAGAGAAGGGCCAAAGTGAGCCCTGAGACAGGCGGGCTGCAGTGGCACCCAGAGAAACGCGGAGCTTTAGCACAGCCCTACAGCAGGCTGGGCCAGGCGGCAACACAGCGGGAGGACCTGCTTTTGAAAAAGCTGGTAGGGTTGTGTAAACACAATGTATTCAGGCCTGATTTATCCAGATGTAAATTCTAAAATACTGAGCTGCAATTAAAAGACTTGTAAAAAGTGATTCCACTCTGGTCTTACACACAGAAAATAAATTTATCTTACAGTTGACCTTGCTGTACTTAGACCTACAGAAGTCCAGTGCTTTGCTGCAACGCAGGGTTTGAATAAGGTTGATCTACAATAACCAAAGCAGATAAGCATCTTTAGCTCAGCACCCAAGCAGCTGCTAAGCGCTGAGGAAAATGGGCTCAGACCCTGCCTGAAGCCCGCCACGTTTCCGCAGCCTGCCAGGAGCTGTTGTGAACTTGGCCAGCACGGTTTCTATTCTCAGCCACGCCAGCAAGTGCAGGCTCCTTCTGGGAAAAGAGCAGGATTTGGGATTTCAGGAGCCTTTTGCGCAGAGTGCTGCCATCTTATGGCTACTCTGCTACTCTGGAGTAGAGAAATTAACTACCTACAGAGAAGAAAGATGTCCCGGTACTAGCAGCCCTTTTGCCTTTTAGCGATATTTTGCCTTGCTACATATGTAAGAACCTTTGGAGTCATTCATATCTTTGTTTAACAATTCGGGAATTTCTGTTCGACTAGAGTTACAATTTCTTGTTAGCAGGCATTTTTCAAATTCCTGTCGCATCTCTCACAGCAAACCGAACATTACTTCTAGTGGCTTTGTCATAAGCTCAGTTACATGATTCTGAAATGTCAGAGATTGTTTCCAGTACAATTGTCGGTACAAATTATTACTATGTTTTGAAAATCTTGCCTTATTGCTCTGTGTGTGTTTCTTATGGAAGTAGGAAGGAAATTTAAACCAACAGTGTCCACTCACATCTAAACAGAAACATTGGAAAAACAACCTTATATAGAACAATTAATACTTCTACAATTTTTCTTAAAGAACTGGTAAGAATTGTCAGTAACATATATCTCACTAAAACCATGCAAGACTATGAACATGTAAACAGAACCATCTCTAAATAAAAATAAAACCAACTAAATCAATTCCAAGTATTTTGGCTGAGTAATGCCAAAAGGAGAAGGCAGGGCAAATTTTCCTTAACAATGTTTTCCAGGAGTTCAAAATGGTTGGTCATGTAAATATTGTCAATAATATTTGATCCACCAATACTTTATGCTGCTTATCTCCTATGCTTGCAACAGCATTGCTGTGTGGTGGTTGGACACTAAGAATTACCAATTACACAGAATTACCATAATTTTAAACCATTTTTTAAAAAATTTAATTCTTAACATTTTATAGCACATCAACATGTCACAGGAGGCCATAGAGTCACACTTTGTATCTAAACCAACAAATCAACAGAAATTTCAAAGCATGCTATTGCCACAACAGTACAAAGCAGAGGGCACAACACTGCAAAGGATCTCACAGATACTGAAGACAGGGCCTTTCACCTTACACAACTGTGTTAATGAACTTATGAAAACTCCATCATAAGACTACTCAGACTGTTTAACTCTCTGGCAGAGAGGCAAATAGAAAGCGTCTCTACTCACCTTTACAGCATATGCAAGAACTAGGTGAATTCTGTATTATCCAATTTGCAAGCAAGTCCCATTTTACTGTGATACCCTCACCTACAGTGGTTTGTTCCTGGCACTCGTACTAGAAGACTGTTTCGGAGACTTCACTCTTCTCATGACTGGAAACCTACTCAGCTCCAGCCTGGATGGACTAATTTTCAATTTATATCCATTTGTTTTAATGACCACATTGTCTGGTAACTTAAATAACTTCTTTCCTTTCATAGTATTTGCCCTGCCCTTCTTTCCCCTCCCCTTGATGTATTTATAGACAGCAATTGTATATCCCTCATTCTTTTTTTTTTTGTCCAGTACTACTTCTCTGCATTTCTTTCAATGCTCTTTCCTAATTATGGGTGACAGTACTCTACAAGAGCTTTGACCAGTGCCGCCAACAACAGTGACTGTACTTTTGTACCCCTCCTTAAGGCTCCTGCATTGTACCTAAGGAGGAATATTTTTGCCTTTCCTATGGCTCCATCTCAGCTCTCTCATCATCCTTTATGACTGACCAAGATATTATGTATTTTCTCTTGCCCAAATGATAACCCACAATTTATAACAGAAATTATTTCCACCTCAGTTTGTGTGTGATCTGGCACCTGTGCTATTAAATCATACCCCACACCTCCAGCTCTCAAGTTCCCCCACATTGTGTATATAATGATACAGATATTTTTCTCACCTGACCATGGCACTTCTAGCAGCAATGAAAGTATTAGTACTCTTAGGGACTAGCTGAAATTGTGATGCTTGAAAATCTCTACCCAACTTTTAGGTAGCCCAGTAATTCCCTTTCCAGAGCAGATGGTACCATACATACATTTCCTCAGGCCTAATACATTGTATTAAACATTTATTGCTTTCATTCTATTTTCTCCATTTTTTTCTTCACACCCTTATTTGTTCCTTCTCGCAAAAAATGTGTACAAAATTTCCATATTACTAAGGTCAGATTAATGAAGCTGTAGATGTGAGGTCACTTTTTCCTCCGCTCTTCTCTCTCCTTTGTTTTGGCAGATCTTTTAAGAAAAACTTGCTCCTGTACTTGAAATTTATTTTGCTTATTCTTTCAGCATCTTAAGATGGATAGCAGACATCATTCCACTATGGTCCTATTACACTCTGGATTTACTTCTCAAGTTTGTGAATGTGAGCTTTTATTTCTACAGATTCTGCCCATCTTGATTCTATTTTTCTCCATGAACTATACGATCACCTTCACAGAAAAGAAGAAAAAAAATTTATTTGGTTTGGGCAGTATCTACACAAGCTTTAATCTCTAAGCCATCCTCGCCACATAGCAGACCCCCTTTTATTTGTGTGGTAGAAGAAATTTTAAGTCTTTCAAAATTTGTTTACAGATGGTAAGTCTGTAAACTTGACAGATCTGTCTGCACCCTCTGCTCTTGTTTCCCAAGATACCATTTTCATTGATGATCTGGTATGGTGAGATTTTCTTCCCCTATGACTTTCACTCTCTTTGCTCATTCCCAATATTTCTTTGTTTGAAGGATTTATTCACCCAATAAGGTGCTAACACCCTTCGCTGTCTACTTACAGTGCAAAGTGTAGATTATTAAAATACTATTTAAAGAAATTCTAATACTCGGATTTGGAACCTTCATCCACTTGACATCACTAATTAGTTTCTTTAGGTACAACACTTCAGAAGGACAAATTTTGAGAAACTAACAGGCCTATTCTTGTTTATTCTTTCACTTATTTTCATTTTAATGAAGTTGAGATAACTTTAGCTAGGTTATTTTCTACAGCCAGCTGCTCTATGTCATCACTACCTAACAAAGACCACCTAGAATAGCATCATAGTAGTCCATTGACTGCTTAGTGATGAAATCTGCCAGCTATTACACCCTAGAATAACTGGCTCTACCGCTATCAGTAACAGAATCACACAGAATCACAGAATCACAGAATAGTAGGGGTTGGAAGGGACCTCTGTGGGTCATCTAGTCCAACCCCCCCGCCGAAGCAGGGTCACCTACAGCAGGCTGCAC
>Ga0065711_1000847_pt1 | contig 53803 bp, 30 predicted proteins | sample Hoacrofraction12_FD_59098 | JGI IMG/M metagenome (GOLD analysis project Ga0065711, IMG submission 59098) | Hoatzin crop microbial communities from Cojedes, Venezuela - Epithelial fraction 12 v2 (version 2) | ecosystem: Host-associated > Birds > Digestive system > Esophagus > Crop | place...
CGGGGCCGGGGCCGGGGCTCAGAGCTGCTGGTCGGCGGGCGGCAGCCCTCGGCTCCGCGGCCGGCTGTCTGTGGGAGGGTGGGAGATTCCGCCGCCGGGACTCACCGCTGCCCGTGCCCATCGTTCCCCCCCCCGCGCGGGTCTTGCTGTTCCTCAGCCCGCAAACCGGAGCCTGGGGGAGGACGGAGGGTTACCCGGCTTTCGGGAGACGCCCTGGTGAGGCTTCAGCCTGGATGTTCAGGTCCTCAGCTAAATTTCCCCGAGTTAAACAGCCAGATTCCATGGAAAAACAACCACCGCCACCATCTGCTTCCCAGCGTCCCTCGGTACATTTATAGAGTCATAGAATCACAGAATGGTTTGGGTTGGAAGGGACCTTAAAGATCATCTGGTTCCAGCCCCCCTGCCAGAGCGGGGACATCTTCCACCAGACCAGGTATTTGGTAGCTCTGAGCCTAGATTTACCGGCAGCATGGTGAGGAGCGTGCGACGGAGCGGCGAGGAAGGGTTTCCTTCCCCTGGTACCATCTCTCTCCTCTCTGGAGAGCGAATCAACGCTGCGCTGGGCTTTGGGCAGGCAGAGCTCTGCCGGGTTTGTGAGCAAGGTGGGGAGGAAGGATCAGGCTCTTCACTTGGACCTTCCCTGCCCATCAGCCAAGTCTGCCAGCGGTAGTCCCACCGCAGAGCTGATTCCAGCAGGTCTGTGAGCCATGGGGGTGGGTGTGTGCACGCGATGGGGCAGCCATTCACGTGGGCAAATTCTGGTGGGACGTGCCAGTGGAGGTTCTCAGGCTTGAGCTTTCAACAGAAGGACATTACCCAGCTTGCCTCCATCAGTGTCGTCTTGTGTGAGACAGAGACTCTTGGGCAGGCGTCTGAGCACACCTCTTCTCCTGGGCTTGGCAGGATGAGAACATACTCTGCCCTCCATGCGTGGGAAAGCAGGTTTGGTTGCAGATCACCTCCACAAAGGGGGCTGGTCCTTTTCTACCAAACTCCCTCCGTGCCCAGCTGTGCATCCCTACAACAGGCCGCAGCCGTGGCGCGCACACGGCGTGCGGAGCTGAGGATTAGAGCTCAGGCGCGTGTGCGGTGAGGGGGCGTGGGGGGTCCCCAGCACACTGAGCATGGTCAGTCGGTTGCTGTGAAATTATGGCAGCTGTGGAAGCCTCATCGTGTGCCAGGGTACCAGTTCCTGTTAAGTAGATGTAAAGAGTGAAAAGCACTTAAAGAATGAAAACCACCCGAAGGATGAAAACCACCCAAACGTCCACATAATCTACGGTGTGCGTAGCCGGTGAATATTGTTCTCCAACCAAGGGAGCCAGTGGTGACTCTCTGTTTCTCACGTTGCCTGTGTTTGTGCACAGTCTTCGGTTTGTATCTTGTGTCGTTTTCGTTTAATTCATTAAGCTCTTCTGTGCTTACAATGCTGTTGGCTTCACTTCAGGGGCTACCATACTGGGTTTGGACTGTAGGATTCACTAGCACTAAAACCATCTGGCTGCTGAAATTTTCAGAAGTGTGGGCCATAACCGAGGCACTTTTAGCCCTTCCTGCCGTCTAGTGCCCAACTCCGTTCCTGCACTGAGGCTCAGCAGACCACGGGTCTCAATTCCATACCCTAAACTAAGCCTAGAGGCCACACTCAGCAGCCTGGGGCAGGGGCTTGGCTTTTCAGAAGCAGTGAGCAACTCTCACCAGGTCCAGGGGTAGAACATCATTTCCAAAATTGTGGCCACAAGGGTTTGTGTTTTCAAACTCTTTTCTTTTTCTTTTTCCTTCTAACCAGCTGTGCCATAGCTTTAATCAAATATTGTAATATGCAGGCCTTATAGTTAAAGTTGGATTGGTTTTTACATGGTGAAATTAAAATTTGAGCCCACTGGGAGAGGAATGTAACAGATCAACAAAAGGGTTAAAATAACTTGTCTGAATAGTGTGCTTCTTGGGGTTCTGGACTTGCACTTTGCTCTCCTAAGCCAAAGCTCCTCTTCGTTGTCAGCAACAACTGGAGGTGGCAAAACAAAGTTTTATGCAGTAATGTCACCTGTAAGTTTTATTTGCCTGCCCTGGCAAAAAGAACAACCAAGCAAAAACAGTAACGAGAGAGTTGCAGTATTGTCCCCAGCGCATTCACACCGTCCTTTCGTCTTTGCTCACACGAAGCTGCAGCCCGTCCAGCTTTCCATAGTGGCCTAGGCTGCTTTCGTGTTTGATGAGGGAGGGTGCTGACGCCTTCATGTCAGACGCTTGTTCTTGCACATGGGATCTGAGAAGAGCAAAATAAATTCTGCAACGTAGCCCCACGCCCTCCTGCCAGGCTGTCGAGGGGTGCTATTCCTCTCATCGGGCTGCAACAAATATCTCTTCTAAAGACTCTCTTACTTCAACCTTTGCAGCCTGGATGGAGAAGAACCAGGCATGCCTTGCAAACCCAGGAGCACCTATGTCTACTTTTGGGGAAGTGGGACAAGTGTCAGGAGTAATGAAGTTCTGCTCTCTGCTGAAGTCCTTACTGTTTTTCTTTAGGTGCAGTCCACCCTTCTTGTTCTAGGTGCCCTCTCTTCAAGATGGGCCAGGAGGGAAATAACCTAGTAGGTGGCTTATAGGAGCCAAAACACATCAAACGGATGTTTGTCTTTCTGCGTGTCTCAGAGCCCGGGCCTGTATGTCTCCCTCATCCAGTCACCTACCAGCACACACACTTCAGGTATTCACCCACTCCTGCAATCACATTACTACATCTGGGAGCTATTTCTCCATCCGTAACTCCTCCATTTCACCTTCTTTCATCTGCTTTGTGTCAGGCCCACCAGTACCGTCACGACTAGCGCAATGCTCTGTGTAGGTGTGAGGCAGATTAATCTGGCAAAGCACAACACTGACTAAGGTGTGAAAGGGTTAGCCATGTATGCCATGTGGAATATTACAGCAGCAACACTTTGTTAAGCATACAACTACTAGCGACATAATCAATCATGGATACATCTCATTGTCCTCTTGCAACGTTCTCCAGGGGGATTTACAAGCTGTTCTCCCCCTCCACCAAAGCAGGCAGGCTGGAGGTAAAGCTACCTCAGCTAGAGGAAACCAGTAGGAACCTAGTAGCTTGGTCTAGTGCAATGGAGTCTGTGAAGGGTATTGTCCAGTATTTCCAGCTGGGCAGAAAGGAGAGATTGGGACATTACTAAATATAAATAGCAGGGCGCTCTGTCACATTAAATACTTTACATGTTCACACCCTTGGCTGTACACAGCATGCAGGATGTTGGGGGCTTTTTTATTTTCCCCGCGACCGTGCTTTCCCCAAGTGAAACCGTGTTCCTTGCTTTTGTAGAGCTGAGAGTCCTGATGCACATGGTTACAGATCACATATACTGGATAAAGAGGGAATATTATACAGTGTGGGAAAGAGGAATATTATACATAAATGTAAAAGCAGAGTATAGTGGAATTGCCTAGTGCCTCCCATAGTCAGCTGAGTTGCAGTCTGGCAGGAAAAGCTTACGGAGGCAAGGCAGCGTGCAGACTTCTGCTTAAGCCCCACCAGAGGCGATCTTCACTTGTCCTTCTGAGATGTCCTGGTTTCAGTAAAGTGAACGCAAATTCAGTCCAAAGGCTCCCCAGACACAGTCCTTCCTCTGGAGGCGTGTGTGTTACCCTGCTGCCACTAACAGTACGTGTGGTGGGGCTGTGTCACGGGATTGTGTCTTTGTTGTCTTTCCCGCTCAGAAGCAAGAGGTGAGCAAGTTCCTCTTGGGGGCTGGTGTGATTTTCATGATCTTCTTTCGTTAGGAATGTACTGTGTTCTCTGTGACAGAGCCACCTCCAGCGCCTATAAAATTTCGGGAGTTAGCTGATGGCAGGGAAGGCTCCACCTCAGGGCTTGGTACCTCTTCTTTGGTGTCTCCCATCACTGACTCCTGTGAGCTCGTCTCCGGGCTGGAAGCTGCCTGGAAGCCGATCTCAGTGCTGAGAGGCTCGCTGTTCTGCAGGGGAAGCAGGGCCCGGTGCCTCATCAGGCTGTCATCGCTGTTCTGGGCCTCCAGGGAGTTCCTGCGCTTGGCGTTCCTGTTGGGCATGGCGTTCTTCTGCGGCTCCTCGAAGCTCAGCGACAGAGTGACCGTGCCACTCCCGAAGCTGACTTTTTGCTTGCACCCACGCTGCTGCTGGCGCTGCCGCTCAGCGGAAGCCGGTAGAGGGAAAGGATCTTCATGGTTGCTCTTGCTGCTGATGGAGGAGGAAGGGGTGGAACCAGTGGAGCCTCCCAGGCTGTTGGAGCGCTTGCGTGACACGTTGCTGCGTCTCAGCGTGGCTCTGGCGGCCACCTTGAAAGCGTGGGCAGCTGTGCTGCAGCGCACCTCCTCAATCGTGTTGCGGGAGGGCTTGAAGAGGATAATGTAGACTTTGTTGAAGAAGATGCAGGCCAGGAGCCCAAAGCTGGCAGCCAGGATCGCAATCACCTCCACGGCAGAGACAAACTTGCCATATGTGCTGGCATAAGCAGGGATGAAGGAGATCCACACGATGAAGAATATCAGCATGCTGAAGGTGATGAACTTGGCCTCGTTAAAATTCTCGGGCAGCTTTCGAGACTTGAAGGCAAAAAAGAAGCAGATGGCCGCCAGCAGGCAGGTGTAGCCAATGAGGAAGCCAAGGGCCATCAGGGAGCCTTCATGGCAGGTGATGAAGATAATCTCATCCTCCAGTTCATGGTTTCGGTAACTGGATGGCGGGGCTGTGTAGAGCCAAATCACACAGATGACAATCTGCACAAATGTGCACAAGAAGACCAGGAGGAACTGGAGGTTGAGGCCCCACCACTTTCGGTGGAGGCTTGTGGGGATCTTTGCCTCGAAAATGAGCAGGACACGGTTGGTTTTCACGAGGATGCAGGAGATGCAGAGGACAAAGCTGATGCCGAAAGCTGGCTGCCGCAGACGGCAAGTCCAGTTCTGGGGTTCACCAATGAAGAACAACGAGCTGGAGAAGCAGCAGAGCAAGGAGAAGAGTAGGAGGTAGGACAGCTCCCGGTTTGTGGCCTTGACAATGGGCGTGTTGCGAAATTTGGTGAAGACTCCCAGGACAAAAGAAGTCAGGAAAATTCCCAGCACAGCAAATAGAGTCAGAGCAATCCCAAAGGGCTCGGTCCAGGACAGAAACTCTATCTGCTTGGGGATGCAAGATGTGTGGTTCTCGTTGGACCAGTAATCCTCGGGGCACTTGTCACAGGCACTTGCATCTGAAAAAAAAGCGACAGGGAGAGGGAAGGCTTGTCAGAATGGGAGGCTGAAGATGACATACACGGCAGCTACACACCAGCCTTCAACTTAAATATGTGGGGCATTCACTTTAGGTGTTTGCAGGTTCCCAGAACCATATGGTGATGTCTCAGAGTGTTTTACACTGAAACAACCAGCGTCTCACGAGCTATATAGCAGAACACAAAGTATGGTTAGTTCCAGCTTAAACAAAGTCCTGCCCCTGCACTCATGTTTTTAGAATCCATTTCTTGGCAAAACTTTGCAAACTTTGATTGCTACCACCTGTTACACAGGCTTTGTCCTTCTCTCTTTCTTGTTGCTTCATTTTTATTATCTACTTCTGTCTTCATACCTCTCACACTTTTATCATCATTTGAAACATCCTGCCTGTCTCTATTACAGAGAAAATTAAAAACGTGCTTGCATCCTTAAGTGCTCTGAGAACCTATTTCATATTCCATGGAGGCAAGTCTTAGGAGTGTTTAAATTGCTCTTCCCTGAAGGCAGGCAATGCCCTGGAGTCCCAGCACTCTCTCATTTCATGTTGGAACATCAGAGGAAGATGTGTCTTAACGACATCACTCTCCCTACACCCAGCAAAGTGTCCCACTGATACTTACAAAGGGAAAATTGATGCCTCCATCTCTTTACTCTACATGAAACTAGTTTTGCCTGCTGGGATGGCAACCTGTGCCTCCAGCGGTTGCCATGATCAAAAGGCAAGGAACTGCTGCTTCTTCTTTGACCCAAATAGATCTCATGCTCCAGTGGGGAGGATCACGGCTCCCTTGATGGCAGTGGAAAGGGGTTGAGAGCAATGAGCTGAAAGTCACAACCTACCTCAGCCTTCAGGATCCCAGCAGTATAGCAATGGGCTGCAGTGAGTTCTGGGAATGAACACTCAGAAAACCCCTTTAGCAGCAACCTCTCTCTGAGCTTTGCGCCTAAGCACACATGGAGACGAAGAGCATAGCTTCCAGAGCAGAACTTGATGCTAATGAGAAAGCCAGGAATGACCAGCTAATGAGGGCAGAGGATTTCAAGCTCTCTCGTTCTGGAGAGGTAGCTGGAGGGAGCATCTGTGACGTGATATGATGCTGCTTTCCTAATGACTAGTTGCCTCACCTAAGCTGTTCATGTGAAAAACTCGCACTTGATGCAAAAGCTCAGTGAGAAGCTCCCATCACCACATGTCGTTTCATTTACATCCATTCAGCCAATCATTTTTATTTTTCTTCTGCCTTTTACCCGGAGGCCTATTGCAAACTGCAGGCAAGGAGAGCTAACTTCACGCAGCAGGGAATTCAGCTGCTTCTGCCAGAGACAGGGGCAGCTATTTAGCGCTGCATCCTAAAGATGCGCTTTCACTGTTCTCCTGAGGTGACTTAGAGACCATGCTGCCAGCGAAGGGAGTAAACTAGATTCAGCTCCTCCTACAAGGCTGCTCATTCCTGCCGCTTTGGGTTAGCGCTAGAGGTCGTACGGCTTCTCATTCTAGCTGGGAAATCAACCTGCCAAGAGTTTGTTTTCAGGAGGACCAGAGACCAGATCCAACTCACTCTGTGGTCACACGAGTATCAGCACTGCTCCCAGGCAACGGGTGGGAGCAAACAGCCGGGAGAGGACACGACAGATTCTCTCCTTTGGTGGTATCACTGTCTCAGCTGGATGAGACTGGTTATAATACTGCTCTCTATGCCTATAGAACTGGCAAGCACAGGAGATAAAGAGCATTACTGTCAGCTGAAATAGCAGCAGGAAACTGTGGAGTCAGAAGGCCACCCCACAAATTTCACCAGCACACCAGTGCCAGCTCACAAAATCCTGTGAAAAACATCAAAAGACTCCTATGGCACACGACAAGAATTGCCTCTATTTCATTTGAAAATGCTGCTCCCAGGCATCTTGCAGTACTGTATGTTCATACTAAAAAATTGTCATTCCTTTCTGATAGGATGCAAATGAGATTATCCCAAAGGGGAACAGTTGTTCAGTCTCGCATGCAGCCTACTGAAGTTTTCATCTCAGGCAAGGTCTGCAGTGTGAACTGGGACCAGTGCTGCTGGAGAGGCTGTGAGGAGATGCCGTGTGATGGGGACTGCTGTTCTGAAGGGATTTACTTGCCTTCATTACCCTGGGGATGCCCAACACGGAGGGAGCACTAATGGTGTTGGAAACTCAGAATTTTTCAACGAACTCTAAAACTGAGGTTACCTTTTCCCTCCACGGCAGAACCCGAGAGGCTCGATCCAAGCTCTCACTGAAATCAACGAAAAAGATGTCCCTGGGTGTCTGATAGGACCCAGATATTCTGGTCTCTTGTAGCAGCAGTGCTCAACAGAAGCTGTGGTTCATGACCCCATAAAGGGAAATACCCGTTTCTGCTTGTGAAGTCAGGGATGCAATGGACTTTTTTTGTTAAGCATGAAGTAAAACCCTGACAACATGAGGAAAAGCAGACAGATAACTACAGAATTTAGGGTTAGGGTAGGGAGTATCTCCTGTCTCCTTCCTCCAGTCTTTTGGAGGAACAAAATGGAGTTTGCTTGTGGCTGCCTGAGAGGCTTCCTATATACAAGTCCTTTTTCAAGTTCTCTGCCCTACTCTTCCTAACTCAGAGCACAAGGGACAAGCAGGCCTAGCAGAAGACAGGACTTGAGGGCCACAGGACTCGAATCCCATAAGCTTTTCAGAAGAAGCGCGTCCAGACTTTCAGGGAAGCCCCCTGGCAAAGCAGCCTCCAGTTCAGCACTGCAGGGAAGCGATTTCAGCGCAACTGCAGGTGACACCCAGAGGGCTCGCAGGGTCCCAGAGCAGCTCTGTGGGAATTACCTGTTTCATCACTGTATTCCCCGTCGGGGCAGTCCACGCACTCAAAGCAGCAGGTGGGCTCTCCCTCGATGATGCCCTTCCTGGTGCCTGGGAGGCAGTCCCTGCTGCAGTTAGAGAAAGGCACCTGCAAGAAAAGAGCCCGGGGAGGGTTAACGGTGGCAGTGCCCCACATGCAGCCTCTCTACAGCAGGACCTTGGGCTTCCTCCAAGGGTGTTATTGCTTGAGTAGCATGCTGGATGGAGAGCTTCAGAGGCTCACCTCTTCCCTCCACAGAACAGACACATTTTTGCACAATAGTCCTTCCTCGACCCACTGCAGTGATCTTTGTTTGAAAGAACACATCAAGGAATGGTAGGGAAGATCAGCAGATCTTTGCAATCTCTGCTGTGTTGTGGGCACTGCGAACTGGTATGTGACCCATGATACACATACCAGAAAACAGTCATTAGATGGTTAAAAGAAAAGACAATCCATCTCTGCTGGCAGGAATTTGAGTCAGCCTTGGCGATGATGGGTTCTGATGGCTGATCCCCAGTCCCTTATGTTGCATATGGACTGCTAATGATTTATGGGAATTTAAACAGTTTCTTGAAACCCACTTCCTCCTGTTCTCCTGAAGACCCTCTCCAACCTACAAACAAAAATGGTAAATTAACTGAGCAAGAGGAGTTTTCATATGAAAGAAAGGCCCCGTTTTTAGAACACTGAGCATCTAAAGGTGCAGATCAGGAGCTATATGCAGATCCAATGGCTTCCAGACTGCTGCTGCTGCTGCAAATGATGAGCTGTTTCACCTGCCGGCTGTGCCTTTATGCTATGTGGGATCTCACCTGGGCACGGTCATATCCCAGCAGCAGATGGTTGCATGGGCATGCTCACCGCATGCCTAATGCACACTGACAACAAGGAGTTCAGCATAGTAAGTGGAAGCCTGGGCCTTTTTTACACAGAAGCACAATCTGAGGTTGAGCTCACCTTTTCCCAACTAAATTAAGGAAAGAGAGCTGACACAGAACACGGCTTTATCAGCTCAGGGGAGTTAAATCCACAGTTTCCACTGCCAGCAAAGTACCATCACCTGGGCATACGTAAGGGCTGCTCTGGTTGGAAGCCTCCGTTCACCTTTTTGGAAGTTTGCTGCTAGTGTGCCCAAGTGCTGCTAACCTGCAGAGCTCCAGGAAGCTCCTGTCTGTGTGCGCTTAGGCAGTGAGTCTGGGGTGAAACTTGGAAATTGCCTGTGTGCAGGCACTGACCTCAGCCACCGGGTAAGCAAGCCCTCGGTAGTGGCAGCTCCCGTGCGGAGATGCCCGTTGTGTGGCTCAGGTATTCCCCTGCAGCTGAGAGCAGTCGCTGCTGCCTATCACTCCGAAGTATAGCTGCAGCATGGTTTGGGAGCACCGTTTCTAGGCTGTTAATCAGGATTGCCTAATTGGACAGACACACAAACAAGGCAAATCCCTGCAGCTCCCCACTTGAATCACTCTTTCCTGTTAATACCTATTGCTACTAATACAGTGTGCTGTTAATACCCATTCCTTGGGACAGACTTTCGGCAGGTAGTGCATCCACCAAGAGGACTTCCTCAGCCTGGACTGTCTTTCCCTAGGCTGCCGCTAATGATTTTGAACAGGGCTGAATCAAAGGCCCAGCTGAAGTCATGCACTGCTTGCCCATTATCTACTAAGCTGATTGAGCTTACAAGGAGGAAAATTAAATTGGTTTGGCATGATTTCATCTTGACAAATCCGTGGTGGCTTTTTCTTATCAGTTTATTATCCTCTAAGTGTTTATAAACTGTTTAATAATTTTTGTTATCAACTCTTAGATTACAGAAGCTCAGCTCAATTGTGTGTAATGCCCTTGGCTCTCCTATATCTGCTTTGAAAAACAGGTATTATGATTACACTTCTCTAATCCTTTGAGACATCACCCATCCTCCACATTTTTCAAAGATGAGTTGCTAGCACTTTTGAGATTGCTTTGGCTGCCTTCTTAAGTATTCTGTGGGGAATTTAATCAAGTTCTGCCAAAATGAATCTATCAATCTCACCTACTCCTTAACTTATTCTTTTACAAGTCTGTCCAATGCTGAAGTTCCTGTGTTAAAATTAACTACATTTAATCTTTGTTTGAGGATGACAGAGGCACAGCAGCCTTCAGTGAGTGAAGTACTGGCTACTGTCTTTGAGCAGAGCCTTTTATCTAGATAAATTCAAACTTATAAACCGAAAAAAGGCTGCAGCAGACATAGACATGACAAACCCCTCCACTGGCATACAATTTACATGCCCTGGCATGACACTCAGCAACATCCAGCCACATTTTAACATTTTAACAGTTTAGGACAGAGAATGAAGATAAATATTGCACTCTTGGAGCAATTTAGACCAAGAGGTCACAATTACTCAATTTAAGTAAAAAAACCCAAAACCCTAAGTGTTGGAAAAGGTGCATTTGCAATGATCAGAAGGAGGGGTTAGAATATAATGTTTTTTTCATTCCACTTGTAGTTTGTGCTCAGAGACTCCAGCTGGGCTCAGAAAAGCCTGAGCTCAGTATTTCTGCGGTAAGGTGCCGTGTCTGACCCATGCCTCCTTCAGAGAGCTCTGAATTTAAACCATAAGTGAAGCTGGGGTGTCTGGAGTAAAGGTAAGGCTTAACTGATGGTGTAAGTACATTAGGTAAGTGTAGCTACTGCAGAAGCAGTTACCTGATCTGTCAACCAATGTCAATAATTACCTGGAAGTGAATTGCCTTATTCATTAATCAGGTGCTGATTTACCATGTCTAAACATTGCAGCAGGGCCTGGCAGTGACAATTCTAAGCTAACGCTCACGGTGTCACCTCCCAGGCCACAAGCCAGATGCCTGCTCAGTATCTGCCTCCAGGAGCCAGGGTTTCTGTCCAGGCTGGAGTGGGCTGCTGCCAGCTATGACGGCAGCTCACTGGGCTCTTGGCCGGAGATCTCTGCACCACATTCCCATCACGCGGGGGAGACACGGCCCTGGCTGCCTGTGACGATACAGGTATGCTGAAAAGATCTAACATATGCAAGAAAGTGCAGGAGGACTGAGGCCTGACTAAAGTCAATGGCTACATCACGTACTTTTGAGACTGCACAAGCACCTTTTGGTAGATTAACAAAAGTTAGCAGGTACTGGTATCTCCTGCTATTTGAACAGCGCATCCAAGTTAAGCTAGGCAGATTGACAGTGCTTGTTCTGTTCGGTTTGCAAGGCAAGTGTGTGAGGATGGCTCTGGGACTTGGAGGGTAAAGTCAGCAGAAAGAGTCGTTAATTTATCTAGGAACAGGAGGAAAGTCTTCTTGATAGAGAGATGCTGGGAGTGGAAGAGATAGAGGTCTTCAGCAATGAAACTACTGAGCTCAGGAAAGTCTGACTTAGTCAACAACTGGACTTGGGTAACGAATTTCTCATCCTTGTGGAAACAACACTGCAAAATTCCAAGCTATATACTTAGGCCAGAAAAAAGAAGTTATTTCCAGAAGTGTGTAACAAGGGTGTGAAAGACTATGGCAGAGGCTACGTATAGTGTAAGATGAATGGATCTTTTAGACATGGACCTATAATACAAGGAGTGTGCAGGGTTAATTCACATTTTGGATGTGGAAACTTGGGAAACACTGCTGTGAGGATTTAAGCACTTACCTCCTTAGAGAATCCACTCCACAGGATCTTGTTTTCATTGATAAAGAGCCTCTCCCCTTTCTTGGCATAGACGTTGTAGTGTCCAACCTCTTCAAAGACAACGGAGCCATCCTCCGGAGAGAGATGCCAATTGATTATTGAGTAATTCCCTACCAGGTCCCCAAACTCATCAAAATCCACTTGCTCTCCCATGTTATTGGTGAAATTTAAGTGCCGCAGATGCTTGAGAACCTAGAGAGAGATAGAGAAGCATGGTGAAAGCCTGCTTGTCACAACCTTACCACAGCACACATCTGCTATGGGGACAGAACTGGAAATAATCACTTTCCTACAGTCCTTAATCTCTTAAAAACCAATGAATCACAGCACTAGCAGGCTCTCTGTCATAGACATCACACGCACACACAGAGCGTGGACAAACCTCATAGATGGCACAAGGTATCATGGCCCTCAGGGTGGTCAGCACCCATCTGTAATCCTTACCAGTTGCTACCCCATCAGCCATTTAGCATTCCTTTTCAGTCCGTTTGAGCCACCTCTGCAAGCCCGTAGCTCTTCTTGGGGAGCAGAGAAGTTGCAGCAGCCACTGAAGTATTTCAGTCACCCACGCATCTCTCTCACCCTGCTCTTGCAACTACTCTGCATAAATGCTCTCAGTTGGCATCACTCGTCTCTGAATGATCACTCAAAAATGGGAATGCTTGAGAAACAATTCAAACTTGACTTCTGATTGAAAAGCCCCAAGCCTGATGCACTTCAGTAAAAAACAACAAATCAAGCTTGCTCGCCTCATGGCAGGCCTGGAGAATTCATACCACTTTTTTTGTGGCTGCTGTCTCCTGGTTGTGTAGTTTAAAGTAATCACATTCCACCTGTCCCCACGTGTTGACTCTTGTAATTTTCAGCTCATGCCTTGAACTGTCATACGCGGCGGACAAGAGCAGTTAATCCCAGGGACAACTGCAGTCAGAAAATTCATGATCTAGATAGCCTGACAGCTAGACCAAAGAAAACGCAGCCTGAAAGAAAGCCTGTACTGGCAGCCGTGATACAATTCATCCACCTCGTGTTTGTCTTCAAAAGTTAGTTGCTGGTTTATGCACTTATCAGCTTTTTTTCCCCTCTCATTTAACGGATGTTCTTAGTTACTGTCTGTGTGGAGCTCATCTATGGAAAGCTGCAGTAACTCTGAGGGCCCCGGGCTGTCAGCTGCCCCCAGACCACTGCGGCATAGTTACTGCTGTGGTTCTGGTGCCTGCGACAGCTTGTAAACCCAGTCCTCTCTCTCATCTGCGAGTGCCCAAACATACAATCCTGGATGGCAAAGTGTAAGAAAAACCAAAATGAAATTAATTTGTCTGGGCAGGCAGACCGCTCCTCAGCCCATAGACATGGAACAGACAATATTGTTTGATTAAGCCTTTTCACCTGGAAACACAGGGGCAGGGGAACAGAATCACTGCATTAATTCCTGTCAGTTTTGCTAACTGTCTCATTTTTCTCTGTTTCCTTTTGGGATCCTCCTATCTCATGCTAAAATCCCCAGAGCTACGGAGATAACCTCCTCTCACTGGCTATATCAATGCCAGCCTGAGTCTGGAAGACTCATAGCAGTACTACGCAGGATGTGGCTGGCAATACCTTGTCTGATGTTGATGGAAGTACATCAAAATATTGCCACAGTACTCAGCCTTTGAATAAGGGGTGAGATGGCGGAAACAGGATTTTTTTCTGTCCTTCTCATCCCTGCTGGCCCTCCTCTGTAGACCAGCTCCCCCACAAGGCGTGTAGCTGAAATGATCTCACTGAAGAGCCAGGATCTGGAAGACCTCACCCTCTGATGGACACAGCAAAAGAAGGTGCTCTGCTCTGGCACCTTGCTGTGGAGAGCGGGGCATGGCCTGCTGTATGGAAGAAAAGAGGAGGCTGCTCCCCTCTGCTCCCCCTCGTCCCTGAGGGGCACCCAGGAAGATGCTACTTGTCCAGCTCCATCAGGGAACAGTGACAACAGGGCAGAAGCAGCTCTGAGATCAGAACGGATGACACAGGGTCTGCAGAGCCACAGTGACGTCTGTACTGCATCAGCTCACTTTGGCCTCATCTGCAGCGAGACTGCAGTCCTAGACATGTTAGCAGGAAGCTTGTCCATCAGCAGTGTGTGTTCCAAGCAGGGAACCCACATTGCTCTGGACCCTCTAGCACCTACCACAGGGTAACAGCTGCAGCTTTGATGTCCAGATCAGATTTGTTACCTTGAGCTGAATGCCCTGTTTCTCCTCACTCCAACTCCGTATTGCTCTCTCACGCAGCACTGTAGCACTCTGCTGAACGACACTAGGATATCCTGAGTGGACATCACTGCTGGGTTGACCGTTATCTGGCTAGACAGGAGGTGCAGACCTTGCACTTCTTTTGATTACACAAAATGCGCACATACTCTTACACACATTAGGAGACAACCTTGCAAGAGGCATATTGAAGATTCTTCAGTTCAAGTCCTGCCTCTCCTGGCCAGCTGCAGCGGCAGGAGGCTGGCTGGTCTTACGGTCAGTGAGGTGAAGGGTGGAAAAACTTCTGGATTACCTAGATGCATTTTTTTGTTTGTTTAATTTCATAATATTAATTTCATTTATTCTATTCCTTTGCCTTACCTCCTGACGTTAGGCCTCTTAGAAAGTAATATGTACCCCTGGTTACTGGTGGGTTTTTGTAGGATTAGTTTAGCAGCGCGTTTCCCTTGGTCACACACTACACCTGAGGATTCAGGTTACAAACCATTTCGTGTATGACTTGATATCTCTATCTGGCAGGTAAATATTAATATAAAAACACTGATCTGCACTTAATGTTGTCTTTCCCCAGGCACAGAATAGCAGCATCAACTATACAGCCATAGCCATGGAGCAGGAGGGCCACAGTGTACCAGTTCATAGAGGAAAGACACATGCCCTATTTAAAAGCCCAAATGGAGGGGCAACAGGAACAACAGGAGTAACAAAACCTGTTTTCTCTTTCCAGCAAATACCAAAGTTTGTCTTCAAGTCTAAATTTCTGAGGAGCAGCTTGTGAAAGGGTAACTGAACGGCTACTAGGGCATGTTCCTGTTTTAGATGGTAAGAAAATCTCAGGATGATATCTGTATATCACACAAGTTCTGCTCTCTACAGGATGAACATATGGTTTCAACAGCCAAGGACTATATAAGCACTAAACTTTAAAAGAGTAAGTTGTAGACTCTGAATAACTACAGCACTTTTATAGGCACCAGTCTATCAATGATTAGCTAAAGCCTTTACAGTTAAAAATACGTCACTGTGTTTTGTAACTAAAGATAGAAACAGAAATACCCAGGACTCAACCCACAAAGACTTAAAAGACCCTGCTTCAGCAAGGGCAAGAGCATGTGTCAGGGGTGCATGTATCATATCCTGGAACCAAGAGTTTACGAAAGAAGTGTTGGCCTTGTGGCTTGAATACACCATCAGCAGCTGGTGGAAGCCCGTGAGGAGGGCATTGTGCAAGCTGCTGTCTTCACATGTTTCTTTCTGCAATTTTTCCTTCTTTTTTCTTCCCTCTGTCACAGGCTCCACGTTGAATTGCAATGCCTTTTAATTAAAACACCTATTCTGAGAAAGGACTTGCAAGCTGCCCTCTAGTTCACCTTCCCATTATTCCTGGTAAGGCCATTCCCAGCCATGTAGCATCCCATGCTTTATCCAGGCTAGATATTCTGGGTCATGTGGTTTCCACTCTCACGAAAGGAACACAAAACCATAACATAAATAGAGTTGTATTACGTCAGACCGGCAGCTCATCTCCCCAGGACCTGTTTCTGACTGTGGCCAACGGCAAACGCCTACACAAGAGTAGCAGGGGACGTGACACTTCCCCGGAATGCTCTCACACATTTTGCAGCTCAGTGACTTCCTGGGCCAAAGGTCTTTGTACCTGATAACCTGCAGTGGATTTTTCTTCCATGACGTTGCACATTTGTGTTCTGTACCTGTGTGAACTTTTCACATTCGCAGCCTCCTGCAGCAAAGAGATCTGTGTTTTATGAGAAAAGCACCTCTTCTTGCTTTCTACGCTGTTGGAACAGAGCAGCTGCTAATGTCTTTTGACAACATTCATGCTTATGTTGGAAAAGACAAAGAACTGTCATTTGCTAGTCACCTTTTCCATGCTTCTCACGATTTTACAAACCTTTTTCAGACCTCTCTTCAGCCACCTCTTCCCCAGGCTGATGCACCCTATCCAACTTTGCTGCTTCTTGTACAGGAGCTGTTCCATTGACCCTTCTCCAAACTTTCCCAGACTCCTTCATCAGTTCTAAGACCTCCAGAAGACATTGAAGTGAGATTCACCAAGGCTTAATGAAGTGGCCCCGGGGCACTCTGTTTACCTTTCTGTCCCTTTTCCAGTGTGACTATTCTTAAGAGTGCATTTGATTCTCTGACGACTCCTCAGCCTACCCAAGGACTTCTTCAGGCTTGAAGATCTCATTTGTGATTAGTCAGAACTCACCATTTATTTTTATTCTCTGCTGACTGTCTTTCAACCAACTGTTCATCCATGAGAGGGCCAAATTTGGTGACAGATTACCAGAAGCTTTTTAGCAGCCTGAGCACACTGTATGAAGAGGAGCTTCCTTATCCACATACATCCCAATGCCTCCAAAGAACTTCAGGAGTTCTGTGAGGCAGACATTCTCTTTACAAAGTCATGGTGACTCCTCCTTAGTATATTCTATTTTTCCTTTCTTCTTATTATTTTTTACAACAGTTTCTAATAATGGGCTCAGCCAGGCTCTGCTAGTTCCTTGCATCTCCTCCAGAACCCTTTTAGAAAACTGATGTCACATTGGTCAACTTCCTAGGCCTCAGGGAATAAAACTGTTTCAAGTAAGGGTTTGGTCACTGTAGCCAGCACTTCAGCTACTTCATCTACGAGCTCTGGCAGAGCTCTTGGGTGAACATCATTCACTTGCACTGAAGTATTAAGGTTCATTTTGCTCTTGTGTCCCATAGCTTCTCCTACAGTCACTTCAGACAGATTCTCTACAAGTCCCCCATAAATCAACAAACTCAGGAACCTTCTCAAGTTTGTCCATGAAGAGCACACTTTTTTTCCTGCCGTGGCCTTACCTTGTCTTTTGCGGTGATAATCTATGGCTCAACAGACAGTCCTACTGCTGAAGTGTTTAAAAAACGATTTATGAGGTTTTACCCCATTTACAGCCTGTTCCTTATTGTGGTTTTTGGCTTGCCTTATTTTATTTTTACGTTTAACCTGCCAGAGTTTATGATCCTTCCAATTTTACTCACTGGACATAACTCAGCTATTTGAAGGATGCTGTCTCACTTTTAATAAATACCACTTAATACTTTTGTTTTGCCTTGCCAGCTTCCTTAGCCTTTCTCCACCTTTTCTTGATCCACAGTAGACACTTACTTTGTGTCACTAGTATTAGGGCTGGCGGCAGGCAAAAAAACCCACTTAAACTGCAAACATTGTCAGGCAGCAGATGATTTTGTGTGTGTGTGTGTGTCCAAAGCTGAATTTTTGTACTCTGGAGCACAAGCTAGGTGCAAGCAGTATGCAATAGTTGTACATTCTGATAGCAGCTGGACTAAACAGAAGTGGCATGCCCTGAATCCTCTGATTAGTAATGAGGTGTGAGACAGAACTGCCAGTTAGGAGGCTGATCGCAACCAAAACCTAGGGCTCAGGGCTCGAAAGAAGAAGGTGAAGATCATGTCTGGATGAAAAACACTGGAAGTGGGGAAAGATCCTGGAGATGAAGGAGACGTGTGGAGATGAATGTTGGGGGATGCCCAGTGACCTTGGCCAGTAATACTTGAGACTTGTAACTGTGAGGAGCTGCACAGCATGAAACAATGACTTCCACCTTGACAGATCACCCACAATGTCCCTGCTGGGAAAGGAAGGTGAGACCTAGTGACTGTAACACTGTGGGGAAAGCAAGCGAGTGTGTGAGATAGTAAGCAGGTTGAAAGCTCTGGTCTTGTTAATTCATAAATAAACATCGGTATCCAGATCTGCTATGGGTTGTCATTTACTCTTAACTGTGACGGGTCCTTAACTAGTCTCCGTATACTGGCAAGGGTTTAATATCCTTGGCTTCCTTCTGTAGTTTCTTTCTAACATGTTTCCTCACTAGGTCAAATGGTCCTGCAAGGGAAGTGAACCTGGGCACATTACAGGTGTCTGTCTCCACAAAAGACAAACGATGCCCCCTCCTAACATGCAGTTGGAAGGAATCCTGTCTTGACAGTTAACGTACATTTTCCCACACTGGGTTTGAATTTCTGTCTACCTAGCTATATCCAGGCCTGTAAAACAGTTCTGGACCGATCGCTACCAAATGTTTTTCTCTCTGCTTTGGTAGGGTGCCCATGCTGAGAGCAGCAAAACATTCCACTTCATGGCTCCATGTGAAGATGAAAAGCTGGCAACTGTGCTGAAGACGGCAAGTCCTCCCTTTCATTCTTAATTGCTGAGGGCCCATTCCACCCTCTTGTTTTAGATCCTAATCAAGCACTCGGAGAAGATACTCTTATAATGCTGTAGTAAGCATAAGGGCTTGAGAGCTCAGCTATCACATTTGCCCAGTGGTCAACGGCATACAGGATTTGGCTTCTGCCAGTGGTCAAGTATCAGGAGGAAATACGTCCATGCCAGTTCTGAAAGAGCCATTTGTCCAGAGGGGTCCAGAGGTCCAGAGGTGGTGATGATAGCTCTTAGACAGTTAATCTGACTTCCATTTGAAGAGAAATGAAAGTGCAGGATTGTTTAACTGTTCATGACACAGGTAGTGATTTGTGGGAAAGAGGTGACATATTCTCACAGAAGCAGAGACCCCTATCCCTGCAAAGCTGACTGACTTTATTCAGGTCTCCAGAGAATTACAGGACATCAAGCTGCCATGACAAGATGTGCTGACTGACATATTTTAATTGGTAATTAGTTTGGCTTGGTTCTGCCTCCATCATGGATACGAGATCCCCAGGCAGCCGAGAGATGGATCTCTCCCGCTCTTCCATTGACCAGTGTCCTCTGCTTGAGCAGGAGCAGCAGTGGTGCTGACGTGGGCTCCCATGCATACATTTTGTTTTTTCTTTGTGAGAGAGAAGCAGGCCCTCCAACAGAAACGTGCAGAAATTGGAAGAGGGAGGAACCCAGATGGACTGCGTTGGAAACACCTCACTGCTCAGCGGAAGGTGCTTGGTGCTTCCATGCTCGTGCTGTGCGGTGAGTGCTCCCTCTGCTTGGAAACTGATGAAGCCTGGAGTTTCCTACGACAAGGACCGGCTGGACTGGTTGTAACTGGGCTTGATGGGTTAGCTTATGCGGTTTTCTTGCCAGCAACAAAGGGACACTGCTTTGCTAATTCAAAACTGCAGCAGCTTTGACGCTTTCTTGATAGTGAAAGGTGACAGAAGTAACAAATTAATAGCTGCTACAACAGTAGGAGAAAGTAAATTCAACCAAAAATGTCAAAGGAGTGCATTTCAAAATGGGACTTGATATAAAACAGAACTAATCTGATTTGGGGTCAGATTTACTGCAGTAGTATGTTTACAAGCATATCCAGAAAGAATTCAAAAACACAAGCCTAGTGGATTTCACAACAGAGGCTGCGTAAGTCAAGTCAAACTGAAATACTTTAGAAAACCCCATTAGGTATTTACTAGTGTTTGCAGATGCCTGAATGCCATTACAGAACTGGGTCTAAAATGCTTCAGAAAGAGCTGTCTGCTGAGTCACAGAGGTTCCCAAAGGAATCAGGAAATGATCTTACAGTATTTTGGCATCGCATGGCTGGTTTTCCAGACTGATTTAACTATCAGTTAGGAGGTCACAGGACACAGTGAGGATGGGACCAGGATATTCTGCTTCCTGAAGGTCCCCTGAAACTCATGCTGGCCATGTGCACACCTGCTGTTTGAAGTGCACTTGTCTATAGAACACAAGTCCCGAGCCTGTACTGCTTAAAGCAAAGCTGATAGCTAAAAGCACATCGCTTAAGCATGCTATGATAAAGTAAAATGATTTTTCTTAGTGTGACATGACTGGAAAATATAGCAAGAAAGTTTTCATGTGCTTGGCCTTGACTGGATCCACATGATATATGAGGAAATAAACAGAGTGGGAACATCCTCTGCATACATCTCTGAAACCAAAGATTTACACAGGAAAATATTATGTGAAATCCAGTCAACTGAAATCCAGTGCAATTATGTTTTTAAAGTCAAACTTCAAAATATGACCTTCAAGTCAGACTTTCATTTTTAATTATAATTACTTTTAAGTAGGAAAAAGGTGCAACACCTTATTTTGAGTCTGACAAAATGCTCATTTGGACAGTGTTGTTTCAATTAACTGCAATTAGTGAGTTTGACTAACTCCAGGGGAGAAGAGAGAAGACAAAAGAGCTTTTTCCCTCTAACATTATCTCCTTTTTCTGTTTTAAATTAAGATCCAGCTGTATGATGGTACCCCAATACATTTGTATGGCCCAAAGCATGATATTGTGCTATTAGTTCCCTAGAGTTCAGAGGAGTCCTTCCTACAAGTAACTTCAGGAGTTAAGGCATCTGGAGTAGCCTCCATCCTAGTTCAATGCCATCCCAAACAGACTTAATCTGATCTACTAACTGCAGTAGATTTCTTCTGGAGAAAAATGACTGGAGTGACAGCATGTCTTCCCTCCTTACAAACACTGTAAGCATGAATGCAGTTACTAGTAATCAGGACAAAAATCATGGTAGAGAAATGTAAAATAATGTCTGTGGAGAATCCCTAGATGTGGAATATAATGCTATGCAAAATTAAGCAGGCTTCTGACTAGTCTCTGCCCCAGTGGCATACAAGTGTAGGCCAGTGATGATGGAGGTCTCTGTACTGAACAGAATGGAGAAAATCCGTGAACAAGTAAAGGACTGAAAGACTGTACCCTATGCATGATGAGCCCATTATCAGTTCAGAAATTTTGGCTGTGTTCATTAAAATAAAAGCTCATTAATGAAAGCGTAATGATATATTGCTATCCTCATCACACAAATAAAGCTCAAACAGCAGTATTTATTATGGTGTGTGCTAAAAGCACAAGTCCAACACAGACCATTCAAACAAGGCTGCGAAACACAAGTATTATACTAACAGAAAGTAAAAGTTAAAACACCCTCGACAACAAAGAAGAAAAAAACACTAGGCTGCATATGAAGAAATTTCTTGAACATACTAAAATTCAAGGCCGTCATGTATGCCAGATCCTCATGACATAAGGCTGTAAGAGACAGCTAAAGAGGATGGAAAGCTAAAGAGACAGGTAAGGAGGAGCAGGAAAGCTAAATGAATGATATGTTATTGCCCTTGCTATAAGAAAAAAACCCTGGACATTCTCATCCCAAGGGCACTTATTTTGGAGCCATAATTGAACATTAACAGAAGTAGAAGGTCCTGAAAAAGAGATTAGGGAACAGCGCAAGCAATTTAAATCAGATCTAAAAGGCTGACAGAACCATAGAGTTCATCACAGCACTCCATGAGCAATAAAAAGAGCACTAATACAGTAGGTTTATGATATATGCATAAAAATGCCACTGGCTTTAAATGGCAAAGTCAATATGCTATCTAATATTATTCCACAGCAATCCCAATCCACCTTTCTGGTACATGTGTACTGTACTCCCAACAGCGTGCCTGAAGTTTCTCCCTGTGTCAGTCTGTGCAGGACATCAATCAGAGCTAACCCCTCTTACAGAAGCTTGTGTTTTTGCTCGGTGGGCTGCTCCAGAGTCGGCCTCTGCTGCGTTGCAATAGCTGCCAAGCAAAGACAATATCGTAAAAGGCAGAGGGATGTCGTCTGTAACCAAGGGCTGGATAGCCTGATATCAATCCCAGGAAAAAAAAATGGGAAAACAAGAGCTTTGGGTTGAGGATCAATTAATACAAAATGGTAGGACAGAAACATAGTTGCTGCCAGTCAAAAAGGCTTTGAATAATACAGATCTTGTCAAATCCAAGTTTGGCTGACAAACACACACCTTTAGAAGCGAAATATCTGAGCTTTACATTTAATGTAAAGCATCCATTCATGGATCAAGAATTGCCCAACAGATTTGTGAAAACAGATGTCAACAGAGACAGATCATCAGTTGATGGGGCATTCCTCCAGCCTCAGTAAACAGCTCACTGTTACCCAATATGTTCATCAATACTCTGGCAACAAATACAAAGGTGCTGCTGGGAATATTTGGAGAAAATGCATGGATTAAGGCAATGGTAAATAACAATCAAGACAAAGCATTTCCCTCAGATTGCTCTCAAACGTCTGGTTTTAATGCAGTGAAATTCAGATTTACACATCAAGGCACTGGTATTTCGAGCCATAGGTACAGAAAGGGTACCACACCCTGCAAAGTATTACTGGCAACTTGATCCGACCTTTCCATTGCTTGCTAGCAGGCAAGGAAGGCTAATTCAACTTGTGCACATAAAAATGACGAAGTAATCAGAGGGTGTAAATGTGGGATTTTTTTCACTGTCTGGCTCTGCTGAAGCTGTCAAAACAACAGTGAATACACGCCAAAAAAGCAGGATGAGTAAACGGACAAGATATAAAAATAAAGCAGAAAACATATCTTATGACTAAAACCTCACTCTGTTTAAATTATCAACATAAGACCAAGGAATAATTTAATCAATGTGCATAAATACCATATGGAGCAAAATTATGAGTACTGTATCTAGACTTTTAAATCTAATAGAGCAAAGCCCACTAAGGACCAATGAAACTAAAGCTCAGTTAAATCCCAACTAGAAATAAGACACAATCTGTGACAAAAGATGTTACCTGCTATGGATCGTACTGATAAAAAAAGGTCTACTATTCACATGTCTTTGAGGAAAATAAATCTCGCTAAATACAAGTTTGACTGGCAAACACAGCCCTTCAGAAGTGAAATACCTAGGCTTTACATCCAATGTGAAGCATCCCTTAGCTGGATCAAGATTACTTTCCTGAACGTGGTATAAGTTTATATAATTTATTATACAAAGGATTTCAAGCTGCATGATCATTTGGAAAGTGACTCCAACTGAACATATTTTAGGTTCCTATTATGGTTTCGAGGAGAGAGATAGTCTCTGGACAGACAAAGGCAGCTGCACAGGTAGTATGAGAACTAACTGTCAGTGCTGTTATTTTTGTACTGCACTCGGTGTGCTGCTGTCTTTATCTACAGCCACGATGTGAAAGAACCATCATGGTCACCCAGTCTAGACTTAACGCCATAGTTGATTTGTTTTTTCTTGTAACAAATAGAACACAGAGAAATGCATTGGGTACAGTGGCCCAGGGTGCTGTGTGTACTAATGGTGAAGGATCTATTAGCAGAAGTCCTGACAGAGTAAACGATCTTTTAGTGCTCTTGGGAGGTCATCATACTGCACAATAACTGTTATGGCGAAGTATCTAGAAGCTGAAGATAGGGCTCTCTTTATTAATTGAAGTCTAAATTTAATACTAAATAATACAGAATTAATTGTCCAATTATTAAAGCTAATAATAGAGCCAATGATAATCCTACAAGTTCAGTGTTTTCAAGTAGCACAATTCATATATAATGTCTTGCATAATCAAAATCTGATTGCAATGGCTTTTCTGGAAGGTGTTTAATGCCATCTCTACCCAGCTGTGCAGAGAATGAGTCTGTATATGTGTCTCTCTGCACCCATTTGCTGACACTTTCTTCTAATAGCCTTTTATGGATGAGTCTTTTCAAAGTCCCAGCAAGGTCTGAAACTGCATCCTGCACAGAATACTGCTGATATTGATTTGAAGAACTGTGCCTTTCTCTAGGCCAGGAGGAAGTAATAACTTTTGACTGTGAATTCTTTCCTATTTGGAACTATAGGATGAATTACTTCAGTGCTTGAGTAAGCTGCCTCTCTGTTGCAATGAGAACCAACTGATACTGCGTACCTGGTGTCATTTCTTTTAACAAAACAATAGCCATTCGTCAAACATGAGTTCAGTGGTTGTTTATAATCTATTCAAGAACTACTATCCATTAGAAAAAAAAAAAAAGAGTCCTAAAGTTTCCTACAGTCACACTGAGTTGACTGAACTCATGTAATCATTTCAGACATTTAGAATGGGCATCTGTTGCAAGCACAGTCATAGGTCCCATCAATGGTCAACTGAAGTCCTGGTGGATTCCCTGTTACTGTGTTTGGGCGCATGTTCCACTGGGCTACTAGCTTAAAACCATTTTTTCCATGTCCTTTATCAATATAAGTCTTGGCCAACAAAGAAATCTCATGCCAAGGCTTTGATTTCTACAGTTCCTAAATAACCTTAATGTAATTCCTCCTAGAGACACAACCCTTTCTGAATAAAGTATTGCTTCTGCTCCAGTGGGGAGATTACTCTCTTGATTCTACAAGGCAAAATGGTCCTTTACGTGGCATAAAAGGTAATTTGTTCTCCTTCCTCCAAACTTCACCTACTGTGTGGAGCAACACCAGTCCTTCATAGTGCATGAAAGTTCACTTTGAGGATGAAACTATGTAGCTGGTTAGTAAAGCATCTGTGAAGATGGGTGACCACCCAGCAAGAAAAGAAATAACAACCTATGCTCTGATTATCATGCCTTTGAAGTTAGCTTCAACCCTACCTTGGGATAAATGGAAATCAGCCAAGTCAGAGGAATGATTATAACATGAAACTGAATTTTTGATAAATCCACTTGTTTCCTCACCTCACTTCCTGAGTGCCTTTAGGGGACTCTCAAGGTGCCCTTTGTCATCAGCTCCATTTGTGAGTAGCATCAGGAAAGGTCAGTCCTAGAAGAAACTTTACATCCTTTTGTGTAACAAAGACATGTCTTAGTAAAAGATACTGATGTCTTGGTAATTCAAGGCATAATTATGATCTGAAGTTGCTACACACAGAGACATTATACGAGCATCTCATGGAGCCTTCCCTACAATTCCCAGGTCCAATATAGGCTGAAAAACTGACTTCTTTTCCCCAAGTGACAAAGGTACAAATGAGCTTCATAAATATTAGAAAATGCTTCTTTTCAAATACAGCTTTTGTCATAATGCAGCGTATAGGTGACTACATTAAAAATGACTTTTATTAAAAATTCAGCAGGTTTGGGGGTGGGCAGGAATACTGCATTTTTTGTCATCCAGCAGTGCGTACTACCCTGATTCAGAAGAATCTCAGCCATTCTCTACCAAGTAATTAATAACCACAACTCCTCACTTCACGACATAGAGGTTGTGTATTTGCTGCATGCAGTTCATTCACTCTGCTTCTAGCAACGCTATTAGGGCGATGGTTTCCCTGTGCATTATCCACTGGTGTCGTTACAGGCCTGACTGCCCTTTAGTAAGGTCCAGTTAAGTCTTTCTCCTTTTAGTTGCAGAGACATCTAAATAATACTCCATTTATTGCCTGCTTAGTTGAAGAGCTCACAAGTAATGTTCTCAGCTGACGGCAAGTTGTTATCTCCAAACTGATGAATAAGCGATCCTCTGTTCTTGCCCTTATGGGGAAAGAGCTGTGTTTGCTGTATTGACCCACATATTTCTGTGTGTGGCTCAAGTTGTCTGCCTCTCAATTCAGTCTCCCACAACAAAGGCACACTGGTGAAATGCTTGTTTTCTGTTCGTAACAAATATATGTCCAGTGCATTTGTAATGCAGACTAGGTGAGGTTTTGCAGTTGCCTGATATTTAGCAGCTTCCTCCATCTTCATTGCAGTTCTTCCCAAATGACTAATTTTCACACCAGCCTCAGTTAATACCTGTTCTGATACTGTTTCATTCTCTATACCACAAAGCAGCTGTTTTCCATACAGCATTTTAATTGTTCAGACAGGCATATATAGTTCAAGAGACACAAAATTGATTAGATAAGTGCTCAGGCTCAAAGGTCTGGAGAGACGCATGTCATTTCAGGTATCATTCGCTTCTTTAAAGCTTTGCAGAATCAATTTCCAGCCAGCCAGACATACCTAAATGTAAAGCTGGAGAAGGCACCAATCCATTTTTACCACTTCATAATGTGTATCACCAACACAGAGGAAGGAATTGTTGGCTGGGAGGTGCACAGGTGTAATAAAAGACTTTAGGTGTTGCTAGGTGATGCCAGTTTGTATTTGCATTTATTTTGTGGAAGAGCATGTGGCAGCTTTCCTCTAAGTCCGAGGTCAATCAGATTTCTAGGCATAGAATAACTTACATGAGTGTGTCTTTAACCTGGTTATATTTAGGACACCACATTTTTCAGTCTGTGCAGCATGCTTTGCCTTGATGCCTAGAAGAGCTATCTCATTTTTCACTCATGAGCCTGCCAAAGTCCACAGCCTGCAGTGTAACCACAGCCAGAAAACTGTCTGGGAGTCCACCTAAGGGTGCCCTGCTCCACGGCCCTGTGACTGCACACCTTTGCCTTCTCAAATCCATGGGAGCTTATCTTCCTCATTTAATTGCAATGCTTTTACTGTGAGACAGAAAGAGAGGCCCATCAGCTGCTTGTTGGCAATCATCAAGAAGCCTAATGAATGGGCAGAAACATAGAGTCAGGATAGGGTTTTCCTCTTCTTACACAGAAAGAATATGAAGTAATAAATATTTTCTCTGAAGGACAGATTAGGATCCCCTGCTGGTTTTCCTCTTATCTTTTGCAGGACCACCCAGTGTTTGAAATGAGAGAGACACCAGAGAGGCTCCTGTAAATGCCCCAAAGGGATATAAATCTTCACTCAGAGGGGAATTGAAAAAAGAATAGATGGACTTGCTATTAGAAGTGACCATGGGAATAGGCATGTGAGCAGAGACCAAGTAAACAAAAGAAACAGGGGGACCTGGGAAATCTTATCAAGGAAGATATGAAGAAAAAAGGCTTCAAAACCAGACTGTTTGAGCTGTTATGGAGAAACAGTCCAAAGATGCAGGGAATTTTGACAAAGAGGCAGCATCAGTAGAGGAGTCCTGAGCCCACGTCCACCTCTTACTACACCTTCCTGCTGCTGTTCTACAGCTTATGGGAGAGCCTGTATTTGGGGGAGGCCAGTCCATGAACCAGAACAACACACAGAATTAACCCTACTCAACACAGACTCCTAAAAAAATCACAGCCTACCGGCAAAAAAGAATGGACATCTGATAATCAGAGGTGATAGTGTTCTTTAAGAGGATTCTTTCTATTGTACTATTTGCAGTCATGCACTTTAATCCTTAGTGCTTTGTGTAGAATTTTGCCTTTTTCAAATGTGACAGAAATTGCTTATAGATTTTGCTCTGGATTGCCCTGCACCTTTTTGTTACCAGAACAAAACACTGTAAAAAGAAGTAATTAATGTGATCTTGATCAACATAGTACAGGACACAACAATGGCACATGCAGAGAATACTGTCTCCTCTTTGCAAGCATCTTGCAAGGGTGTGCACCCGGATTATCTCCTGCCTTGCAGCAGCGTAGGTTCTTAAAACATGCCAGCTGCAGGCGTATACATTGCTCAGAATAAGGGCAGCACAGACACGCTTTTAAAGTACGTAATTTTCTGTAGAGTACAGAAGTGCCAGTTTTCCCAGCTCAGACAGAGAACTCTGAACCTTGGTAGCACTACTGTGTGTTTTGGTTACATTCCCTGCAGAAAAGACTGAGCTGAGATCTTGCAAAGTGCACACAGGCTACTCTGTCTTGTATACGCAGCCGCTGAGAAGAGCTCCCATGCGCGGAAGAGATGTGGGAATGGTGTGCCCACGGCCAGCTCCACGTGTGGAATGAGTGACACAGCTCCTGCCTGGAAGCTGCCTTGCCTGCTCACCAGCTCTGCCTGAGCCTGCATCGCTGCAGCTCGTGCTGTGGCAGCCTGCGAACCCAGGCTGCCCAGTCCCATCTCTAGTGGGGATGCTCACTGCCAGCTTCAGAGGTGTTCGTAAAACAAAAGGAAGCAAGACCAGGTTTATGGACAGGGTCTGTCACAGACCACTGACATAGGTGGAAACAATGAGTAAGCAGCTTCTTAAACAAGTAGCTATAAAGAAACAGACAAGAAAGTTGTTAGTATTTGATATTTCATCTTGGGAGACACAGAAAAATCCTGTGCTCCCCATGCTGAAACATACTTGGAGCTTTCTTAAGCAGTAGATGGTAAATTCTTCACAGGAGAATTGCAATTTAACCATCTCACAGTAATTCTGTGCTAGGCTTCTTGCTGTCCAGTTCAAATGAACTGATCACTGAGGTAAAAATCTTATCTTTATACATACACCCACACAAGCACCCTCCACAAATTTTATAAACCAGTTCCTCCAAACAGGGTTATATTTTGAGTACATAAAATTAACAATTAGCAGACAACGAATAAATAATATGTGCTAATGGGATAACACTATTGAAAGGCAACAAAATTAAATGGTATACAATTAAACTGTGGAACACACCATTTATCCTCCGCAGCCACTGACCCTGCTGCAAGGGTTGCTCTGGACAGGAGCTCAGGCTAATGGAGCCACAAGTTCATCAGGTTCACTGTATCTGTCCCACACACCACCTGGTCGGTGCTTGCAGACACTGTTAGTGGCTGCTGCCTCTAGTCTCAGGCTTGGAGCCTTCCTAACACTGTCCTCGCCCTCCCAGGTCGCTTCCTATGAAGAAACTCTTGAACCGACAGTGAGAAGAGGGAGCAGGCACTAACGACTGGCAGAAGTACCACTGCAAATGAATTTGACTTTAGTAGAAAGGTTTTCTTTTCTCTGGTTGTCAAGAAACTGCTCTCTGGAGATGCTGGAGGATGCACGTTTGTGAGGTGAACTCATTATCCCCAGGACTGAGGAAAGCTTCCAGAGGGTAATGAGCCACAATGCCTGATATGAAGTAGGTGTGCACACATATTTGGCATGTACCTGCTATTCACGTGTTTGATTTTGAAATGAAGTGAAAAAATGCACAAATATCAAATATGCTTGACAGTCAACACCACATAATAGTGGTCATTTCAAATACAGCCTGTTCCTTTGTAGCACCTACTATTCCTACCCAATCATATTATATCCCACATACTCTTTCTTGATGCTGATTACCTCCTTTAAGGCAAGTATGGATACCCAAAAGTGTAGATCAGCAGGACGCTTTATATTTTGATACAGCCATCCTTCAGCACCAGACGAGCAACACAGAAATAAGAGGCCATTCTTCCCAACTGTGGAATCCTCAACAAACACCACATTATTTTACTTAGCTATGGTATGAATATCCTACTTTACTTTCCAAGTTGACAAGGCATAAGGGAATGAATTCAAAGTATATTTATTCTGGTTCATTTTTACTGACACACTGAAAGCTGAATCTGTCTGTGACTTGCCCATTTCTGCCAATATGCTCCTGAAAAGCAGAATAGCTTTGAAAGATAGAAACCTCAGAGTGAGACAGCAATTACAAGATTCCTCTAAACCAGGGTCAAACCCTGCACTCATCAACTGCGAGTAAAATGGTTTTGGTAAACCCAAATCAGGTACCTAGAGCAATGCAGGTTTCCCACAAATGCCAAGACAAAGCCTTTTTACTTTGATCTGACTGATATTTTTGAGTTGACCAAGACTAGGCAGAAACCAAACTACAGTTCCCACATGCGAATGCTGACCCAACATCTGCAAAGTTTGTGGCATGGATAGCCTTCATCTTAGTTAGACTATCTGAAACAGAGGAAATTACACGTGCAAACAGGGATGTGATCCTCCTTATATTCATCCGTGTTGTTCTGTTTTCAGGTCTGTTTGAGTCCATGTTTTCTGTGATGACCAGAATGGGGCAAACAGAATTTGCTACATATCTGGCATATCTTCATTTGATAGCCTTACAAGCTAAATCTGTTATTTAAGAATGCAGAGGATATTTAAAACACATACTGAATGTCACATTGGATAGCACAATCAAACGTCTGGTAAGGCATAGAGTATTCATAAAGGATTGGAAGACAAAATGCCAGAATACCATCCATATGCCAGTGGACAGAAAGCACTGAATGAATGGGTAAATACGACTGTCAGTATCATTTTATCAGTTCACAAATGCCACTGCTGAATCAAAGCAAATATCTATTATTTGCCCAATAGCTGCACGTTATTTTCCTTCCTTACTCAATCTGCTTTAGTCTGATGCCATATAAGCTTAAAACTATGGCAAAAACATACAGCCTGTATGGAAAATTGCTGTGGGATTGCAAAAGACGTAGAGCTTGCCAAAGAAAATGAACTCTAAAAACTGTTTTCCTTGTTTATGTGCTCTCTCCAGGCCCCCTTGTTTATGTAAGGGCTCAATATATGATCAAGTTACCTTGCATCAGCCAGGCTGCAGTAATTGTCTGTGTGTGCCCTTTTGGCCAGTTGCAAATGCAAGAAAATTTAACTTAGTTTAAGCCCCTTTCACCGCAGGCAAACCTAACACAACTTACATTACTTTCCCTGGTGGGGTGGGAGTGTGCACCTAACTCACACACAGTGATATGTTAAGTCCCAAGAGCATTACGTTGCGTCTGAGACCCAGGATTACGAAAGGCACCCTAAAAGACATCCAGGACAGCTCTTTTTTCTGCAAGTATATTGCACCAGGATGCAAATGAAGGACTTACCTGCCATGCCTCAACCTTCTTAATGTCTGCACAGGATCCGTTAGTGAAGAGTCCTTTCCCAGGGGTACAGGTATATATATCCTGCAAGGCATGGGCAATAGAATATACTGCCAAATACACATTATAGGATATCCGCAAGTGTGTGTAGTCCATGTACGGTGTCTCCACACTGGTGATGTTCTCATCCCCTGTGCACGGAGGTCGGAAGGCAGCCGTTCCATTTCCAGCTCCCGGTCCCTCTTCATGGCCCTTGTGGAAGGAAGTTGAAGCTGGAGAATTTTTGGACCCGTCAGGGAGATAGCAGTTAAATGTCTCCTCCCAAAACTCCTTGGCAAAGCCGTTGTTGTTGGACTTCTTGGGATGCACCTTCTGCAGGAACTCACGAAAGCCTGGGATCTGTCCTGCCTTCAGTGCAAATCCAATGGTGCTGCCGATGACACGGAAGAACTCTGGCATGGCTATCAGGGAAGAGCTGGCCCAGGCCTCGCTTGCCAGCCAGATCTTGCCAGTGATGTTTCGCCTGACGATCTCTTTGATGAGAGGCTCCAGGTCTGGGCCACTGGAGAAAACAACAATCACCCTTGCTGTGGAGTTCTGGATGACCTCCACCACCTGCTGGATCTCCTCTTCGTCGGAATACTGGGAGATGAGTTCGCTAAAATCAATGCAGATATCTCTCTCCTCTGCCTCCTCCCGAAACTTTTCAATCCCTGGCCGGCCGTAGTCATCGTCAGCTGCAATTGTTCCCACCCAGTTCCATCGAAAGTACTCGATGATGTCTGCCATTGCCGTGGCCTGATGCTCGTCATTGGGGATTGTGCGGAGGAAGGACTTGAACTGGTTCTTATTGCTCAAGAGACGACTTGATGAGGCATAGCTGACCTGTGAGAGCATAGTAAACAAGCAAAACACACCATGAAGTGAACTGCCTGGGAATAAATTGCCTACATTTATCTAGCAGCCCTGTCAATCTGTGTAACCTCAGATGGGATGAAGAGAGAGCTGAGCACCACACTGGCAGCTACGTACTCTTAGCCTGTGGTTGCACACAACCTACTCTGAGAGTCTATGTTCTTGTAGCTGTGATTGTCTTACAGGGGCACATGTACAAGAGCAGCTGCTTGGACCTGAGAGGCTGGAGCAAGCTTGTGTCCACCTGTAAGGTCAAGCATCTGAGGGAGAGAGACACTGACAGTAGCTTGGAGGCATGGCAAAGAGGTGAACCATGGGTGGCCTACACGCATCTCACTGCACTTCCTGCCAAATCCAGAAACAACAAGAATGTATCTTTTAGATAAATGAGGGCAATGCACATAATTCAGACAATGAGGGCAACGTATATAACTCAGACAAAATGCAGGCTTCCTCTGTTCCAAACCAGACATCAGACAGCAGGCTGGTATTGCCATCCCAGACCTGCTCTGTCTGTCTCTCCTGGCCTCTCACCTCTGTTCCCATCCTTAAACAGGCAACATATGCATGTTACATACAATCCCTGCCAGCTGAAATAAGAAGAATGTGATGTATATCAGCTACTTTGACCCTGCGAAGTTGTTATGGTAGTGCTGATCGATACTACCTTAGCAGTAGTTCCTGATTGTTGGCCAGAACCCATGCTTCCTGAGCCACCATGTTTTACAGTTAAAATGGGATTTTACTTCCTTTCCTAAAGCTATCAAGAAATATTTTTTGTTGTAATCAGAACAAGTGCCATTGTCTTCTCCTCTGGACAGGCTCCTGCCCAGTGCTACCCTCATCTCCTACAACCTATTGCCAGGAAATACAGGCAAGGTACCCCACTCCCACATGTGCTGTAAGGGTACACTGAGGTGAGATACTGAGAAACAGAAGTCATAACATTTTCAGTTTCTATGTCAACGGAATGAGCAATGAGCCTTACATTAATTGTAAAATACATCTCCAGCTTGTACTGAAATGCAGGGTCTATTAAGCATGGATTTGCTAATGGCTGTGCTATAAAAGACAGCGATAATGCATATTCTAATGCTGCCCAACAACTCCCAGTTTAAAAGCCTGCTTTCAGCTGTCATACGTCAACCACCTGGCTGAGATTTCATTCCAGAATTGAACCTCCTAACGTATACCCATTGCTGCAACCTCTAGATAAGGCTACTGCCTTGTAGCAAATGCCATTCCCTGTTCAAAGGGGAAGTCCGAGAACTGCAAACATCTCTTCTGTTCAGTCCAACCCACCGACTCTTCTTGGCTGCCCTTGTTCACCTGGTAATGTGATGTGTAAATCAATAATAACCCTTAAAATGCCATCACAGTGCTTATTATATGCCACCTTCCCATGTTACTCCAGGCAATACCTAGATAGCACATATTGGTCTTAGCTTAAGCCATTCTTGCCCTGCTCAGAGACCAAATGTACATTTTTTTCAGACTCTTGCAAGGGAGTCAGGCTGTTATCATTAAATAGACAAGATATATTACTGTGCAGGCAGTCAAGAATCCTTTCTTCTTCATTTGTGGTGCAGATGGGAATTGGAGCCCTGGCTGAAGTAAAGATATATTTTCTCAGGACAGACTGAGAGTGCAGCATGACACAATCTTGTTGCAAGGACTCTTGTGAGCTCTGGCACCTGTATTCTTTTTAGAAGAGGAATTGGAAATGTTAGGCTATGCAAAGCAACACAAAAATGGATAAGGCCAAGCACTTTTTCCAAAGTTGTCTTCAGTGTAGGAATCTAAAATCAAGAGCAATAACATTGAGCTATAATATGCCAGCCTCATACTTTGCTTAGGGTCTTGTCAGACCAACCAGCTTGTTAAACAAAAGGATGGGACCATGGATGCCAGCGCTGGCCCCAGTAGAGTCAGCAAACAGCAAGACAGATACTGTTGACACAGGAGGTGGCACAACTACACCACCACAGATGATCCCAGGACAAGGAGGGGCATATCCACATACTTTCACAAACCCTGTTTTAGAGGCCCTAGGGCAAAAGAAAGGCATGTCAGCCCAGAAGAAACCTTCACAGCACCTGACCAGCACATGCAACAACTTTACAGATCACCTGCTTGAAAGATCAGAGATGCTGAGAGACCTAAGAGTAGCTGGCAATGACTGAGCTCTGCTTTAAGTGGGCTCTGAGGGAATTGGGCATGGCCAGACAGTGACCATGATGAAGTAACATCACAACTAACCTGTCAAGGCTGGCAACTGCCAATGACTGACCTAAAATATCCCTGTTCACAGACTAAACCCCTCTAGAGGACTCTAGTCCTCCTAGACTAAGTTGCTGTTATTGGCTGCTTAGTAACCTTTGTGTTTGGGGATTGCACATTGCCAGCAAGACATACTTCTACCAGAAGAAAACCCCCACATTTTATATTGTTTCTCTCCTTGAGATTCTATTGCAAATGGCAAAGATTACACAACCTTTGTTTAATCTCTGCAGAGCAGAGAGGCAGGTCCCTTCTGTAACCTGAACAAGAGAGGTGAAAGTGTACCTGAGGTATGTAAAAGAGTCCCAGCAGATTTGCCACAGCGGTAGAGATGCCAGAGCCGGTTGCCCCCACGACTGCAATGGTGGAAGGGATATGGTCTGAGCAGTTGCAAAATTCGTCCAGGTTCAAGGAGTCTATCTTGTTCTGGGCCACAAAACTCAGTGTGGCCTCCAGGGCCTTAGAGACTGTATTGCAAGTGTCAAATATCCTGTATCCCAGGGTCATGTTGGGAAGGAGAGTTGGGCTACTGTTTATTTCTTCTATGGCAAAGATCATAGCCTGGAGCCAGCGAAAGCCTCGGAAATTGTACCTGTGGAAGCAAAAATAAAAACAAAATAGAATGAGAAGAAGGGAAACAGAGGAGATGAGACCATGACTGAGACAGAGTTAAGAATTCCAGATACAAAAGGCAAAAGCAACTTATACTATTTCTTGCATCCTACTAAATTTGGAAAGTTTTGCTTTTGTCTTCAGTGGTTACAGAAGAGGTGTACATATGCTACAAGGTTTCGTTCTGGTATTCAACTCTTCAGTTTGGAAGCTCTCTTCAGAGGCTGTGAGGATGAAATGAACTTCTCTAAGTCCCCTAAAGTCTGGGAAAGTTGAAAGAGCCCATGCCTGGGGTGTTGGCTCTGGCCTGTCCCTTCCGCTCAGGACCCTAAACCTGGATCCTCAGCATGATTCCTCAGCAAATGCTGTGACACAAAGCTACACCTACCAGGTTTCCTTCCAGGCTCCTCTGACATGTTTCTGAATGCAGATGGCAGTGTCTGCTAAGCCTGTGCTGAGCTCGATGCTGCCAGGGACTTGGGCTCAGGGATACTCGGTGTGTCAGCTCCTCGTGGCTTTACGCAGGCAGAGCAAGCTGAGACACAGCACTGGCATGCCGTTGGATGCACAGGGGTCTGGGAGCTCTGCTCAGGGAAATCTGGCCTCACTTCACACACTTCACGTTGTGAGAGAGAGCACAGTCAACCTGTTTATACCAGAGAACAGAGACATGCTATAAATGTAAATCCTAGTGTAACTTGCTAACCTGTTAATTGGATACTTCAGGGCTTTCACTGAAGGAATAACTTTTCTCATTATTGTAGTGCTTTCATACATTTGCTTTAGACATGAGCTCAGAAGATGCCATCAGAGCTGGCCTGTGAAACTGAAACTGTGTTTTTTGAAGCTGTTTCTATTCTCTGAAATGGAGAAGCTGTGTTTTCTGACTATCTCTCAGCTGCACCTGGAGCTCAGCCAGAGCTGGGGAGTGGTGGCAAGTGTGCTGCAGGACCTGGAAGTCCCTGTTTAGAGCATCACATGGGCTGGCAGTGAAAGAAGCTGGTGCAGTGTGAGTGACTACTTAGCCATAAAAGAAAGAAGTTTCTTCCTGAAAAGCAGGGGGAAGAAAGTATCTTTGACACATGTTATTCTCCAGTTTTATTTACTGTGTTTCACCCCATAAAGTTGCACAAGCAACCAGCTGTGTGCCTGTGAAGCTGCCATATTTTAGGGTAATTCAGCTGGAACGGCAAAATTGAAACCAAACTGAAACCTGCCCTTCCTTGTAATGCACTATGGTTCAGGATACCAGTTGATTTTCAGTTTTGTGTTGAGTTGCAGCTGAGAACAGGAAAGTGTCAAAGCTGTTATGCTTGAGATCCATTAGGAAAACTGACGGGCCCCAGAACTGGAGGAGCCTGGGGAAATAGCCTGCCCAAGAACAGATTCTATATGAAATGGTAAATTTTAGGTTTCATGAGTGCCATTTTGAAATGCTTTGAGAGATGTTTCCATTACCAAGGTGAAGATTTCTAAAGATAAGCTTCATGAAATCACAAACTTTCAATCTCTGACATATATGTGACCTGAACATTTTTTAATTGCTGGATTAAATGAATTGCTTCCAAAGCTGTTGTTAGCTATGTTTGACTTCTTCAAAGCTGAATGAACATTGCCACATCACTTCCATTCCAGGAGTTTTATCTGATTCATCTGGGATCAGAATTTCTAAAGATATCACATCTAACGTTTCTCTTAAAGTCTTAAAAACTTCATTTATTCAACTTGATTCCACCTGCTCCAGACATCTTTGGCCAAAATCCAAATGAGGTTCTGCTCTGAGGTTGCACCCTAAAGACCAGACAGCATGGTTTCAGTACAGATCACTTCAAGTCAAAAAGTTTGAGGCCAATAAAAATCCTTAGTTATAACCTATAACCAGAGGGACAACCAGCTTTTTTAAGATCACATTTCAGAAAATGGATACCCTTTAGAACACGGGAGTGTGGGTTACCTTTAGAAGTAATTTGGTCATTTAGATTATTATTCTTTGCTCTAGTTCCAAACTATTAAGGAGTGAGACGCAATGGGAGAGCTCTCACATAAAAGGGCAAGTCTCAGAGTGAACGAGGCAGTGAGTGTTGTGTACAGAAAAAAGACACGGCAGGCACAGCATGCTGCCTCACATGGTCAGCAGTGCCCACTGGGATGAATGGCAGCAAGGAGGGGTTTTGTGACACTTCTTTTGAGAAAGCTAAATGTGTTTACAGATATTTTTAATTAAAATGAAAATAGGATTTGAAACAAGGAACTATATTCAGGCTCCTCACGTAAAAGAGAAAAATCTGAAAGCATTTTCTGAATTTAAAGGGAAGACTGCTGAGAAGCTGGGAAATTCAAAGGTACCGCTATACTACTGTGAAAAGCTTCACTCATTCGAGTATGTGTAAAAGTAAATTTAAGCATGCTCACATTAAATTATACAGGTGGAGTACAACACAAAATATGTTGCCTGCTTGACCAGCAATTTGGCTTAATTTTTTTAAAATACCACAAGGTGGTATCTTCAAACACAGTGAGAACTGGACTGTCTTCCCCTTGACTTCAAAGAAAATATTTGCCATTTAATTCAGTAAATGCAGAGTAAGGCCTATGACACACAGTTGCTTTTATATTCCTTTCTGACATATGCTCCTGATGAATGTTTATTTACAGCATAAGACCTGTACTTCAGGTACTTGTGCTTGGATTGGTTTTATTTCAGAGGGGAAAGGAGGGTAGAGGTGTTTTCTGGGAGCTAGACTCCAAAATGTCTTTGAAGTGCTTTTGATACTTTACCTCAAACAGGCCTGGGCAGGAGACCTGCAGTTCTCTTCAGTTACACCTCTGCTGATAGAAGCATCAGCAGATCAGGAGAAGAGGATCAGATGGGATGGAGACAAACACACCTTGCTCTGTCTTCTCTAATACCTGATAGAGCTTCAGACAAGGTCTCATTTTGTTAACTGATACAGTGTTGTATCAGTACTGCAACACGGAATATGGCCACAAAACTGGTCTAAATGAAGCAAGATTTGATGAGTCCTTCAGTCCCTGTGAATGGAAATTGTGTGGATAAATTCTCTCCCATTGTACTCTAAAACCCCAGAAAGAGGCTGCAGGTAGGTTCCTCTTGGCTTGGTGAGTACATGAGTGATGGTAAAGAGCAGCTTTTGAGCCTGGCAGCAGGTTACACTGATCCAGTTGACCTCCTGTGCTATGCTGCTGCTGTGACCAATATGACTAGTTACTGGAATGCTCTGTCAAGCATGCAGAAATTTGACTGGTCATTTCCATGAAGAAACTGCACAGGAGTTGCTAACAGAAGCAAATTTTTCATTAGATTTCCAGAATATTTAAATAGCCACTGATATTTTCTTGGTGGACCAAAAGCAGCCTCTGAAACTTATTTTCTGCCATATTACTTTACAGGTACATTGGCATAGTCTTGTATTTAACATTTCTGAGATGTGGTGCTATGAAAAGAGGCCATTAAACTCTAAACGAGAGTTTAATGTAAATAAATCAGTGCCCAAAGGTGTAGATAGGAAATTTTTATTTACACTCTGTTCTTTAAAGGTTTCCACTCTGATGCCTGTTCTCCCACTTGTCAGAGTATGCATCCCACTGATCTTTCTATTCCCAGGCAGGAGCACAAAGAGGGAAAGAGAAATCAGAAACAATTCCTCCACAAATCCTCATTTTAATTGTCACATCTGCAGGGGACAGATTATCTTTGCAGCAGCCCAGTTTGCCAGACTGTAGACTCACAAGATCTCACTGATTCCCACAGGTTTCTTCCTAGTTGGTATAAACATGTCAGTCAAGGGGTGCTCAGGATGGCTTAAACGTCTCAGTCAATGTTACAAAACAAGGATATGTAAATTAAGGGACACAAGCTCACTGCACAGTTTAAGCTCCCCATAGCTCCATCCCCTGTTTGTTTGCTTGTTTGTTTGCCTGGTTTGGTTTGAACAGCTCTTACTGTCTGGATGCAGCAGGGAAATTAGTCCTGACCCCTGTTTGTCTCCATAAAGGAATAATTTACAGCCTCCTGTGAATTCATGACCTTCATTTATGAACACTTGCAAGGCACTAACCTAAGAGCGATAGAATACGAAGGAAAATAAGGAGAAAGTAATGTGAAAGCTCTAAATACAGTTTACACTTACTCACCCATATCCGACAGGTACTTCTATCCAAGAATGGTGGCAAAGCCTGCAAATGCCTCTTGGCTCATGCCAGTACTCCTCTTTCTCCAGTGGTTGTATGCACATACTAATTTCTATGTCCTCTCTAGATTTCCAGTACATTAATTACATGTTATTGCTGCTACTACCACTGCTATTACTAAGCTATGCAAAAGGGAGACCTTCAGTCATTTGTTGGATTCCTGAAGTCAGTAGGTATACTGAGTTGCTTACCATTCTTACAAGCTAGGACTATGGGTAAAGGGAATTGTGCAGACAAAGGGAAATTAAAAGTTAAAAAAAAAAATTCAGCAGGTGGGTGGAACAGAAAGAGGAAAAGGAGTTAATTCGGTCTTAGGAAAAAAATTCTAAATACCATGTTATGCATTCAGTTCTGCAGTGGGATTAGCAAATACATCTGCAAGGGGTAGAATTAAAATTCTCTGTTCTCTCAGATGGACAGACAGACTCAGTGAGCTAAAGTGTCCCAGAGCCATGCTCTGGGAAGTCCTGCACTATGACATGGGGACAGTGTGTCACCACAGTTTCGCAGTCTGAAAGCTATGTGTCGCAGTGTGAGGCCTTTGCTAGGTTGCTCATCAGAATACAGGAAACAGGCATTAAAAGTGATGACCTAGTGACACCATACTGGCAACGCCGTATCTCAGCTCAGTAAAGACATATCTTCACTGCAAGCTGTTCATTACAACAAGAAGAATACATGGGTATGGCCCATCTGTGCAATAATGCTAACGATACTACTACCACCACCACCATCACCACTACTGCTAATCTACCTGAAATCAAGAAAGGACAGAGAAATCAGGATATGAATAGGCCTCCGTGGGTGCTGACGGGGAATGGGGGTCAGAGATTGCTCTGCCTCCACTGCACACATCAGATACGCATCAGCAACTGCTGCAAGGAAAGTTGCTGCAACAGCACCTGAGGCATAAAAAGGCAGAAGGTATATTTATACCAAATGCGGGCTACTTGATTGCTTAAACAACAAACATGAAACCAACTTGCTCTCACTTTCTGTACTCCTATTTGACATTTGGTGTGGCAAAATCATGAGAAAGTTTTCACTTTGGACTCTACAACTCAGTGCTTAAAGAATGAAGATGCATTTTCAGTAGAAATAGCACAAAAAGAAAAGAGAACAGATCATTACTGTTCCCCCTGCCTTTTGCTGCTGTTATGCATACAATTTTCCAAATAACCATGTGCAAGGTATGCACAGTAGGTTCAGGCCAGCACATATGCTGAGCTGGGGTGAAAGGTACCATGCCACAAGAGTATGAACAGCGTGAAAACTGAAAAAGTGGAGAAAAAACTGTCCTACCCATTTTGAGAAGCCCTGTTTAGGAGCACAGCTATGGCACTGAACATAGCTAAATGTGTGGGAGGACATCAAAACAGCACAGACCAAGTTGAACAGTCCTCAAAAGAAAGGAAAGCCACGTTATCTGAAATTGTTTGATATTGAACTCCAGAAAAGACTGGGGCAAACCATCCACAGGGTTTCAGTGGGTCCCTCAGGGCTTTTCTCGGTTTCAAAGCAAGGAGCTTTTTGTATGGTCTGATGACTTGCTCATCATCATCTTGCATATCTCCCATTGTGCCCTTAAAGCAGCTGGTCTGGCTTTTCAGGATTTGCCTGTTGTTTGCAGTGCTACCTCATTACCAAATCTTTTGGCACCACACACTTGTAGTACTCGTGGGGGAACTTTCTCCTGTGATCCATTCTAATCATGTGACCATGTCATGACAGTCACCGAGGTTGACCAAGCGCTGACAGAAATGAAAGCTATGTTCAGTTCGCAAATATTTGCACTGTCCTGCCTGCCGCCTGGAGCAAGGTGAAGAAGACAACGGAGCTGAAAACACCCATTGCTTTTCAGCATTCCAGTTTTAAAATGCTGCTTCTGGGAGAGAAAAAAATGCTGAAAATCTGGCAGAACATCTTGCTCCATGAAGTAGACATTCCACGTACATTTAGTCCATGACTTTCTTGTGCATGCACAGAAAAAGCCAAAAGAACCCCTGCTTAATTATGCTTCTTTCTGCATGTTCCCTATGAGAGCATCTGGAGATGATCTTATAACCTAGACGGATGTGTCTTGCTCCGTGTCTCAGTGGGAAACTGCACCTGAAGTCTGTAAGCATAGCAGGAATGCTGTCAGCCATCCTTCATTACCATCTGCAACAAAACTGTACTAGATCCCCAGTCTAGGATGAGAGGTCCAAGTAACACCAGATGGACAATTTTTCACGTATTATTACAGAAGATGGCCCATAACACTGAAGTGTTTTCCCATGCATGGTCATGACAAAATTCCACATCAATTTCTTATATTTTGTTTATATGACATTTGATTTGCAATCAGTTTCTGTCACACTTTCCACTTGTATGTATTATGTGCAGGTTTGTACTGTTAAAAATTGTTCATGTTTCATCATAAAAATGGCTACACTTCAACAACGAGAGAATTTGTTTTCATGTGCATTTCTCCCTCCAGGGTTAACGGCCAAAGACTGAAGACAAAACCTATATGCACTGTTTACACAGAAGAAAAGGACTTGGATGAGGAAAGCCTGGGTAAGGAGTTTAAGTATGGGACTTTGTAAAGGTCCTAAAGAGACATCTATGTGTTCAATGGGATTTTTCAAAAGCAATGACCTGTCTCACTTTCACCTATTCACTTATTTAGGCCACTGAACAGTTTGTAAAGTCTTAGAAGATGAGAGGCAGAACTGGAAAACAACCCCAGAATTTGATTTCTAAGATATTTCACCATGCATGACTGCAATCAAGTGAACTTAAGGGCACTATGGGTTAGTTTCCATCCTTCTGCTAGAAAAGCTAATTTTCAGATACTGTTCAAATGTCCCCTGCGAATGGCCAGAGAGATCATTACATTCATGTTTTGGCAGCTTTGGGTAATACAAAAATTGTCCTCCTTCACTGTCCAAATATAATTTATGTTACTGTTTAACATATGCACTTCCTGTCCTTACACACTTGTTTTTTCTATTATTTACTCCATACCTTCCCATTGCCTCTTCAAGCATCAGATCACAGACCTTATTTACACAATGTATAGCCTGTCACCTGAAGTTGAGAGAGGTCAAGTCTTTCCCACCAAAACTTTTTATTTTTCCTTTTTGTAGCTTACCTGATACACTCCACTGATTCTGGTCTTGATTTTAGATCCTGGTCTTTAGCAGCCACTCCAAAATGAATGGGGAACAATCCTCCGAGAATAATGTCTCCCTTCTTCTGTGCCCGCTGGTTTGGCCCATAGGCAGCAGCGTTCCAGGTAAATAGCAAAAGAATCAAGCCGTAGCTATACAAAGTCATTGTTCCTCTTTTCACCAAGGGGTTATAGGATGCAAAATTGGAAAATATGATGTAGGAAAGCAGATGTCGTAATGTCTAAGCTTTTCCTTTCCTTAATACAGCGCAGGGAGGATTCGGGACACATGTCTCCAGGGAGATAGGCAACAAGGTGGGAGCCACAGTGCTGGTATTTCTCCCTCTATATTCTCCATTGCAAAACGACAATTCAGTGATCCTTCTTTCTTCATACCAAAGCATTATGGAAAGCCCATCTCTGAGCACTGTAGAAGAAAGACATGAAAAGTGATCCCAGCTACACACCAGGGCCCCACGCTGCCACTGTGGTTCTGCTTTGTCAAATCAACCCCTCAGTATGCCCCTGAGGCTGCCCCCACTCAATAACCCACCCGGCACACATACCAAGACAGAGTAAGCCAGGCACTCCAGTGGTGCCAGCCACACCTCCTCAAACAAGCATCAGATGCCTAATTCTCTGTCACATGTGTAAGGTGGGTTACTAAATCTTCCTATGGTTCTGTGTGACTCTGGTCGCAGAAGACCCTGTAAAACTTGTGATTGGACCTCCATGAACAGAGCACGCTGTGAGACTTGGATGGCTAAGTGGGGAATAAGGAAGCATCAAATGCGTAAGAATCAAACCTTTCTCTTAAGCAAATAACTATGGTATTCCTTTTGGTGTCAGTCCATCCCTTCCTTTCCATTGATCATTCTTAACTCTCTGGTTTGAACTTATCCTTGCTAAAAATGAAACAAGCTCGCAAGAAAGACTTCTTTGACATCGAAAGTGAGGATGACTTCCAGGGAAGCATTTGAAATCAAGATACTTCTCCACAATGAATCATGAAGGCTTGAAAGGTTTCGTGATCATGTCATTGCAAGTGTAGCTGTAGAGCTTTGAAGTCTGCATCCTGGGGATGAGAAACATTGCAGCTTCTCTGTGCTCAATACATTTTCCCTGCAGCACATCTACAAGCATGCCAAATGAAGAACTAATTTAATTATGGCATATGAAAATGGCTATGGATATGGGGGAGGAGGTAGCACAAAAAATTCACCATAAACAGCTCTTCAGCCCATATGGAATGTATCTAAAAGCTAGTAATATATATCTGGTTAGTCAAACTCAGAATAGAAGCTAGGCATACGTTGCTAATCCTAAGGACAGTTAACATCTGAAGCAAGTAATCAAGAATTCTCAAGTGCTGTGAACCTTTTTATGAGGATGACTTTATTACGCACCAAATGTACCTAGACAGATATGACCACTACCTATTTCAAAAAAGGAGGTGCTTCAGCGAAACACTGTGATCATGGGGGTTCTTCTAGTAGCCAGACTTAATGATTATGCATGCTGCATAATCACCAAGCATTTGGAAATATTTCACACATTTTTGTTAAAATGAAGGTCCAGATGTAGTAGTCAATGGGAGAAGAGAGACAAAGCTCACATCATTCTCATGCCTCTGCAGTAAATACATTTAGACAGCTGGGTAGACGCTGCACTTCTCTGTGGCAGGTCCATTCTAAACCATTCTTTGGTCCTGGCTTGAATAAGCACATTTTTATTGGCAAGGCCAATCGAATCTTTGGCTAGAGATCAAAATATATCTAGGCAAACAATTTTCTACCAGGAAATGTGGATTCACACTGAAAGATTTTGTAGGAACATACTGGTTTTCATATGAAAAAATAAGTATTTCGTGTTTTCAGCATCCAGCTGACTCAATCCAAAATCAGGAACTCCCATTTTTAACAAACTTGACTGTTAGATACCTACTCCTGAATGGGGATTTCAACACTATACTAAAAATCTGAAACATGGACATTAAATGTCCAGCTGCTGCTGCCACTGGCAGTCAGAAAACACTTTGGGATATTCCTCTGGCAAGCAACTGGAGTTGTGTCACACTGATTTGTCAAGGATGCAATATCGTCTATCACTTGGGAGCCCGTTGTCTTAATATATGACTGGTACCTTTTACTGAGGAGCCTCTGGTATTGGCATGTGGCCCCTTCACAGCAGGATGACAGAACTCTAACCAGAGCCAGGATTAGGAGGTGACAGAGCAATGCAACAAGTGAGTGTTCCCAAGCATTTGGGTTCTCTTTTTTCCTGGCAGATGGATGGTGGTTCTTGCTTCTTCGTTGCCCAACAGAATAAGGAAGGAAACACTGCTATGTTTCAGCTAGGGAAAGGTCATCTTCCTCCCACCACTTATGGATTCAGAAAAGATAAGAAAAAGCATATCAGGGATTTTTTAGACTGATGTTCTCTTTTTCCACCTGGCTGAAGCTAAGTCTGCCAGGTCCTATAGGATGAATTACTGAAAGGCAAAAAATCATTGCAGTCAATTGCAGATACTTTCCATTCTGTCCTGGTTCACAAAGCCCTCCTGCCATCTGATGCCCCATGGAAATACCTACAGTCATCTACAGAATGGTTGTCTGGCCTTGTGGCAGGATGAAAGATGTGGACTGCCAGCTGCAGAAAAGAGCTTTACGCCATGACCCACTGCCTTGACACATAGCTAGCTTTCCTGTGCATACATCCGGACAGATTGTGAATGCACAGCAAGCTCAGCACTTCAGGAGTACATTAAATTTACTGCAGATGAGGAGGTTAAGTATAGCATGCATGCTGTCTACATCTGCTCACAGCCCACTCCCTGCCCCAGTGTGAGGACCACTTAGGAAAGTTTCCACCCACATGGAGAACCATGGCTAAAGCATCACTGCAGCTACTCTATCTGTCCTTTTTCCCAAGCACTGCTCAGATAAGGCAGCAAAGGATGTATGCAGACAAACTGTTCTACTATTGTCAGTCTGTTCCTCGCTGCCATCCTTCCAAGGACATTCTCCCAACACTGAGTGAACTGATAGCATGGGGTCCCTAAGAAAAAGTGTGGTCTGTTGCCAGCTGAACTGCTTCACCTGTTTTGCAGTCTGCTCTTCAACCACATCCAAAGGTGGGTAGGGCCCTCACGAATTGCTCTGGGGTCTGTAAACGGTCTGTGACACACTGAGGCTGACAAGTGAGGTCTGTCACATGATCTCTGGTCCAGCCAGTTGCATCGTGAATGACATATCCCAGTGGAGCAGGGTGCTTGGCCTTTGGTGCAGCTGATTGCCCTTGTGTCCTTGCCTGCTTCATTAATCTATCTGAACATCTCCCGCTCAACCACCATTTCTGTCTGGCACAGGCATGAAGAGCTATGCTGGGAGCTTCTGTTTTTACAAGCAACTATGAGTTGAACAAAATACTTTTACATTAATTTTGATTAACTTCTGTGCATGTTCTATAATGAGCAGTCACAAGAAGATCAACAACAGGCCAAAATTGTGACCTCTCCTGGACAATTCAGTAAGAAATACCAGCCAAAAAGTAAGTAAAATGTTCTTCTGGGTAGCAAAGTGAGATTAAAAACAGGGAAGTAATGCGGCGGTATTATTAAAGTCAAATATGCTTGCAGATAATATTGGCTTAGATACACCTGTCCCAGCGTAGCATTTAGCACACATGAAAGCAGCTCAGAAAGCTGGCAAAAAAGTTGAGCGTCCAGGATTGACTTCATGGTTAGAAAGGCTGGTACTGTTGAAATTAAGAGAGGATACAAAGGAAAGGGAAGAGCAGAAAAGATCTGAAATGATAAACAGTACCTCGAGCCTGACGTGACGGGCAAGAGCTCATGGTTGACGCTTGTGGACAACGGGAAAGAAGAGCAACCTAGAACTTTGTGGGCAAAGGGAAATAAGAGCTCCCACTTTCTGTTGGGAGCCCTCTACCTGCATCTGCCAGAGAGCGAAGGGGTCCAGGGGAGCCAGCATTACAAGCACAGCAGTCGTGCTAGGGAAGAGCATTCTTGTTTAAATACTGCCAGGTTTGAGGATAGTATGAATAGAACGCTGCTAATCACATCTGGTAATGAATGGACAAACCCTGCTGTGCCCACACCAAGGGCAAGCTGGGGGGTCACCCCAGGGCTGAGGAATCTCCCCAGCCAGCAATGTAGCCTTCCAGGACAGCAGAGAGGAGTCTTGGGAAAGTGAAACAAAGAGGAAGAGGGGTCTGGATTTTAATTTCTTCAGTAGTAAAAAATAAAAAGAAGGAAAAAAAGCTGATACAGTATACTGAGGTGAGGGCCAGCAAAGATGGGGCCAGCACTTAGAGGTGAGATGTTTGAATCAGGGAGAATAATTTCTGAAGAGAGGCTGCAAAGAGACGGGATGGTTTGACTAATGCTATTTGGCCTAGGGCATCCCCTTCCCTCCCTCCCTCCCAGCTGGCAAAGGCCTGGATTGCATGCTCCTTCAGGGGCAGAAATGGAGGTGCCCAGCTATGGAACTGGGAAAGGAACCGTGTGTAGGACAGTGGGATGACATCAGTGTCATCCCCATCTGCTCTGGGAAAAGGGTGAGATCGAGACCACAGCCTGCTGATTTATTACTCTGCTTTTCTGCTTTTCCTTTAATAAGGCTTTCTTTTACCTTTGGGGTTCTTTGCTTATGAAAAAGGAAACCATTTGCATCATGAACAGATAGACAATGTAATTTAGTTTGCTGGGATGCTATGGAGGGGTTTGAGCTGGTGCTGCTGAATATTTAGGAACCACTCTACCCCCAGACAGTACGTGGCTGAAGTATTAAATGTAGAAAAAGCAAATTCATATTCTTATTTCTCTTTTCTCACAGCAGGCAAAGTTGAAAGATCTAAACTGGTAAAACAGGGTTCGTTTTAAAACAGCATCTACAGCACTCAGTACTCGAAGATGTCACTCAAGAGCATGACAAGGGATTATACAATGAAAACAAAGTTATTCATTCATGGTATAGGGTAATACTTGGTATCCCTCTGAAAAATTTGGAACTGGCTATTCTCAGGGACAGAGCACAGAATTGCAGTAATACCAGAGGTGCTGTCTGTGAACAAGACGGCATGTGTATACATAAAACACATCCCTGAGGCAGCATCTGAGGGATAAAGGTCCAAAGATGCACTGGCACAAAATGATATCCAGAAAAAGCAAAACTAAGTGTATGACCAGCTCCTTGTAAATCTCAGTGTCAAAATTTACAACTCTCCATACTTAAATACCAACTATAGCTGGGAAAAACCAGGTATCTCAAACTCATTTAATAGAAGACATAAGTCTCCCAGCTGCTTTCAACTCCTCTCCACACCAGAGTTTGAAAATATTTGAAGACACTGATTTCCTGATGAACAGTTATTAGCTTGCTGCCAGTACTCCAAGATAATATCCTCTACTATCATCTTTTGTTGTGGCAAATCTTCCTTCAGTTGTCTTTTCTTTAATTGGATTAAGATTATGAGCCTCTTCCTTATTAAAGACAAGTATTATGCGGCCAAAGATTGAATTACCTGCTCATGCATGCCTGAAGACATAAAACTTAGCAACATGTAGGTGGAAACTGTACTACTAATAGAACAATTACTGTGGTCCTGCAGTTTTAAGATAATAAATTAGAAAGATTAAATTAACAAGCAACTGAATTAAGAAGGAAGCTCAGAATCCATTGCGCTTTTTTTCCTTTGCAAATATTTTTACATTTAAAACATTATTTAGTATTCAGACGTAAATTCTTTGATTATAAGCTCTTCAGTGCAGAACACTTTTTCCCTGTCCATATATTTAGCAAATACAATTACATGAGATTTATTTTGCAAGAAAAATACAAAAAATAAGCACTGTCTTTTCCATTATTTTTGACACAACCTTATTTTTAATCCCCCTCCCCTTCTTTAAAATATTCTTTAATAGTTTTTTTTCCACTCTGTTTTGTAACTATCAGACATTTTGGTTTTGCACTCTCTTGGAAGTGAAAGTAAAGTAGCAGCTATCTCGCCTAAGCTTCAGTGGAAGAACTTAAAGTGGTTCCAGGAAGAGAGGGAGACATTGTGTCACTATTGTCATAGCAGAAACAGTACCTGAGGGGCGAGAGGTTGTACCCTGGGTACAGTTGTGGGTATTTGAAGGGCTTACAGCAATCGATAGTTTTTCTAGTTGAATGAATGTTTTAGTTGTCAGACTAAATCACGCAGAAAAGCCAGAAATGTTCAGTAAATGTTTGTTCTTTGGGTGAAAAGAAGCTGAATGGCACACTCATGGCATATATTACTTATGAAGTACTTCTTAATCAAACAGTAACTAACCCCAACTCTAAACAGCAGCTGCTCAAGTTCATATAACAGCTGAGCTGGAAAGGATCTCAAGTGGTCATGCAGCCTGTCCCTTAGTCCAAGAAGGGCTCATTAATAGTAGTGCTGTTATCAGCATATTTTCTCTAAAACCTGTTGAGGAAAAAGACCTGTCAGACACCCAGGGCAGCCTACTCCAACGCTTCTCTGCTCTAACCGAGGCAAATGTTTTCTCACGTCAGACTTGAATTGTTTTTGTTGGAACTTAAGCCTGTCTTCTTCTCCCATCTATCACATGCAGTCCAGTGCCTCCCTCCTCATAATCGCCTTATTTGGGATTTGAATTCACCTCCCCTTTTTCTCTTTTTTCTTAGACCCAGCAAACTAAATTAATTTAATATTTTTTCATAAAGATGCTTTCCTGAGCTCGTATTATTCTTGTTTTGTTCCTCTGGCCTCTCTCCAGCATGTCTCCACATTTAGTGCAGAACGCTGCCCAGAGATGGACACAGTGTCCTTGTTTGGCCCTTACCAGCATGGAGCAGAGTGGTAGGATTACTTCATGTATCTTGCAGACTATAGCCCTGTTTATATATCTCTGTACGGCACTTGTCTTTTCTGGAACAGCAAGACATTGTTAACTTATGGTAGAACATCAGCTGAACACAAGGCAAAGCTGAGCATGTTTACATCTGCGAGGCCATGAAACCTCATAAGAAATTTTCACCTTCCTAAAGGTTTTCTCTCCCATTCAGCCTAAAGGTAGAACCTGCTAAACTTCATGTGATCAACCTGGATAACAACAAGGAACCAGTGTGCTCAAGCTCAGCTAAGTGTCCTGGGCTTTCAGGACCTTTTTACAGCAGAGAGCTGGGGAAGATTCCTGATCCTGGCCATAGCAACAGGGCTGTCCCAGACCCCAAAAGACCCTGGACTCCCACACAGCCTATTCAGCAGCGTTGTCCTGCCTATGGGAGGCCTGGATGTCCCATGGCCAGCATAGCCTGCAGGCAAGGTTGCCCCAGACCTGCAACGTTGGGTGGTTTGGAGGAGCTAAGCTGCTCCATTCAACTGTTCTGTCTTTAAAGAAGGCAAGTGGTAACTGAAAATTACTATAAAGCACTTATTGCCAAAGCTGAAAGAGATAATTCTTACACACCACACTCACTCCCCAAAACAAGGACGTATTTGTCCAGACAAATAGCATGACTGGGAAACGGAATCTCAGCCTCAGAAAAGTTTGGGGAGAGACAAGAGGAGTGTAGAGCAAAATTCAGATCTAGAATAATGACTCTGTTTTAAAAACACTACCCATACACTTGATTTTGAACTAAATACAAAACATGAATGCTAGAGTTTTTACAAAATCATCAAGATGACCATCACAGGATCTCCAGGACAGTATTTCCATAACCTGCTATTAGCTTAAGGGGGTGTTATCTGTTACAGATGAAATTTTGCTGGTAGGAATCAGGATGCTAATATCCTATTACATTACAGTAAATGTATGTCAAAAAAAGATACATTACAGTCACATTTGGCATTGGAAAAGCTAAGAGGCCAAAAATACTGCATACAGATCAGACATGGTACTGAAGAAGCTGCTGAAGCTTGTAAATAACAAGACATGGCAGTTCAAATGAATAAAGCCATATTCTTATCGCTGGGAGGAATAGCCTGCAAAAGGAAACGTAGGCCTAAGAACGTGTTAAAGTTGGCCATGAAAAACCTAAGCACTTGTCCTAGAGTAACATTCTCAATTCTCCAAGATAAACTAAACATAACAAAAAATGAGTTACTGTTTAAGTTTCTAAAATTTTTTGTACCAATAACATTATTTTCATGTAGCAGTCATATAATTAGTTTTTCTTTATTCCTACGATCATGTACTTGTGTCCAAATAATAAAGAGCCTACTACGAAAGAGTATGGAGTCACACCCTGATCCATGTTTAGCGCTACAAAATACAAGAGTGGCAGGAGTGACAGAAATATGCCTAGGGTACCACTGCTGATATTCTGCTCAATGCTGCAACTTGAGAGCAAGTAAGCCTAAACTGTTAGAGGCTGATGTCCGAGCCTCTGGGGACTGCAGATACAGAAAAAGGAGCCAGGACTAACCAGAAGACTTTATTTCAAGGAGTCTCAAACAAATTTGGTGGTAGCAACAGCAGTCAAAAGAGCATCAGCTCGTGGCTCTTGCACAACCAGGTAAAAACCCAAACATGCCCACAAGAAGCATTTACTGTGTGCGGATTTAACGTGGGATTACGAGGCCTCTGATCTCCCTCCCACTTCAGCGCTGGCTCGTAAAGTGCATGTGATCACATGCCAAGCAATGCAGCTGGGACTGAGCGGCTTTATAGCAACCCCCTTTCAAGCAGGACTGTACCTGACTTTGGGATTCGCATAACACTTCTCAGGTAATTTTCATCAGTATCATGTTCAAAATCCCGGATCAGTATGATTTGGGTCCTGGGAACTGATATCCCTTTGTGGAAATAATTCTGAGTTTGCTGATGGTGGGAAGCAAAAACAGAAACAGAAGTGGTAATAGAAAATACCTTAGAGACTCATCGAATGCACTCAGTGAACACCATTAGCAGATGCAGGGATGTGTTAGCAGACACAGAGCTGTAAGTGGTTTCTGAGTAGTGAGTGCTTGGTGGAAATCTATGTGAAAGGTGACCTGTTTGGAGCCATTTCTACACAGGTGTGTCTGTAAGCTAGCCTGAGAAGCAGCTCTATGGCCCTTACAGACATGACAGGTTTTATTCCTCTGAAGGATGTTTTCTGCAATAAGAGCTAAAGCTCATTTTTACAAAACATGTAACAAAGCTCTGAAACAAATACCAGAAGGGAATAAGACAATTCTGCAACTTCTTGTCTTTCCACTCAGCCTTTTTCAGTACATGTGCAGCAAGAGTGCATATATTTATACATAAAAGGGAGTACTGAAATGCATGAGGTTATTAAGGCATCCTACTAAGCAAAGCATTCTGCTGCACCCCCAGCACTCACTGAGAAATGACTAGACAAGAAACAACATCTGACAAATTCATTAGATTGCTTAATGAACTGCTAAGAAATGCTGAGGAGCTACGGCATCACACAGGAGCTGTGGCAGAACAGCAGGGCTTGGAGGGATTTCCAAGTCCTAGGGAGTTCCAGAGGCACAGCAGCCCATCTGCTGCCTTTTGGGAAGTTGCCATAAACCTACCAGTTACTGACAACCCTAATGTATGCTGGAAGCTGCATCAGACTCTCCAGCAATCTCAGATTTAGAGAGTACAAGGACCAGGGAATCTATCTAGTCTGCATCTTAAAGCTGTCCTGTTTTGCCTCTCTGCGTTCTAGACTCTTACCTTCTCTTGCTGTGTCACAGTTTCCTAACTTGGTTGTTTCCAACCCTTCCTGTTAAAAGTCTACCATCATATCAGTTGTTTAAAGTGAGTGAAATGATGGCTTACACAGAATACCAGTCCAAGGCTTCTCAGTTGTTTCAATGATTTTTCTCTTCATGTACAGGGGAGATTTAGACCGTTAAGAGTTGCAATAAAATAGGAGGAGAAATATTTTGCTAAGGTATCATTTTATATTAAATTAGTTTCCCTAACTTTCCTTGTTTCTGAAGAAAGTCCCACCAACCATGCTAACAAGCGTGCATTTCAGTGACAGTTGTTTTACCTCACCCCATATTTTTGGGAAGTGACTAGACCTTCCAGGACAGATGGAGAAAGCAAGCCTGGGGGATGCTCTGCAGAATGAAGATACTCTACATCTTTGTAGGATGGTGCATATGGCAGTGGGATGTTGTTTGCAAAATTTGATTAGTTCAGACTTTTGCCTGCAGGTGAAACCGTCAGGCATTCAACCTGTGTGCCTTTCAGGGTACCTTACATTCCTGCATATTCCTGCATCTCAAGCGAGCCTTTCCTCCTACATCCAATGCAGAAGTTTTGCCGGCAAGTGTCACCCAACTGAACAGCTCTTCATTCCTGATTTGCAGGATTAATAGCTTGTCTGGCCTTAGAAGATACGGAAATGTTAATGGGTGCTGTGTTCACAGCCCACAGAAGTAAAGTCCACAACTGCTCTACAGAACAACCCTGCAGAGGTAACTAAGTTTCTCCATCATTCCCAGCTCCTAGTCTATCCTAGTCTATCCTCTTCCTCTCTCACAACAAATATCTCTGGGGTTGACAAGAGAGCTCAATGCCCCTAGCACAGTGTCTCTTCCTTGCTAGGCATGCCCATAAAACACTGTGATTGTGTTATGTTCTTTGCATCAGGGCATTTCTTTAAGATGCACTTCTCTACAAGCAAATGAAAAGAGGCTTCCTCTCATTTCTTGAATCATAGAATCATTAAGGTTGGGAAAGACCTCTGAGATCATCAAGTCTAACCGTCAACCCAACACCACCACGCCTACAAAACTATGTCCTTAAGTGCCATATCTACACATCTTTTGAACACCTCCACAGATGGTGACTCCACCACTTCCCTGGGCAGCCTGTTCCAGTGCCTGACCACTCTTGCAGGAAAGAAATTTTTCCTAATATCCAATCTAAACCTCCCCTGAAGCAACTTGAGGCTGTTTCCTATCATCCTATTGCTGGTTACTTGGGAGAACAGACCAACACCCACCTTGCTACAACCTCCTTTCAGGCATCTGAAGAGAGATGAGTGATAAGGTCTCCCCTCAGGCTCCTCTTCTCCAGACTAAACAATCCCAGTTCCTTCAGCTGCTCCTTATAAGACTAATTCTCTAGACCCTTCACTAGCTTCGTTGCCCTTCTCTGGACATGCTGCAGCAATTCATTGTCTAGATGGGCGTCACACTGGCAAGCCTCCAGTTGTCTGGGACCTCCCCTGTTAACCAGGACTTGGCAAGCTCCTGCACCAGCTCCTTCAGTACTCTCAGATGGATCCCATCTGGCGCAACAGAGTTGTGAGTGTCCAGGTGGTATAGGAGGTCGTTAACTGCTTCCTCCTGGATTTTGCGAGGTTTATTCTGCGCTCTGTCCCTGTCTTCCAGCTCAGGGGGCTGAATACCCTACGAATAACTGGTCTGACTATTAAAGACCGAGGCAAAGAAGGCATTAAGTACCTCAGCCTTTTCCTCATCCTTGCTGGCAATGTTCCCCCCCACACATCTAATAAGGGATGGAGATTCTCTTTGGCTCTCTTTCTGTTGTTAATGTATTTGTAAAAACATTTTTTGTTATCTCTTACAACAGCGGTCAGATTGAGTTCTAGCTGGGCTTCTGCCTTTCTCATTTTCTCTCTGCCTGACCTAACAAGATCCCTGTACTCTTCTTGAGTTGCCTGCCATTTCTTCCATAAGTAGTAGACCCTCCTTTTTTTCCTGAGTCCCAGCAAAAGCTCCCTGTTCAGCCAGGCCAGTTGTCTTCCCCACTAGTTTGTCTTACAGTATGTGGGAACAGCCTGCTCCTGTGTCTTTAAGACTTCTCCTTGAAGAATCTCCAGCCTTCCTGTACCCCTTTGTCCTCCAGGACTGCCTCCCAAGAGACTCTCTCAACCAGCATCCTGAACAGGCCAAAGTCTGACCTCCGGAAGTCCATGGTGGTGGTTTTGCTGATCCCCATCCTTAGCTCACCAAGAATTGAGAACTCTGTCATTTCATGGTCGCTAAGCCCAAGATGGCCTCCGACCACCACATCTCCCACCAGTCCTGCTCTGTGAACAGCAGGTCAAGTGAGGCACCTCCCCTGGTAGGGGATATTGCCCAGCTCACTAGGGATGAGCCTAGGCTTGGAGTGCCAAGGCCAGGGGTGAGATTGACAGCCCAGCTCAAGTGTGTTTACACCAATGCATGTAGCATGGGCAATAAACAGGAGGAGCTG
>Ga0065711_1027124_pt1 | contig 53798 bp, 26 predicted proteins | sample Hoacrofraction12_FD_59098 | JGI IMG/M metagenome (GOLD analysis project Ga0065711, IMG submission 59098) | Hoatzin crop microbial communities from Cojedes, Venezuela - Epithelial fraction 12 v2 (version 2) | ecosystem: Host-associated > Birds > Digestive system > Esophagus > Crop | place...
TTCACACTAATGGTCCTTTATTCCTTTATGGTCACAGGAATATTGCAACTGCAGTTTTAATCTCCTTCCACTTGAAGTTAATTTTAAAAAAGAAAATATATATATTCAGTGTATGATAGACTCAGCAATTTCCTTAGGAAAGCTTAACATTATCATTGTTTTCTGAAAGCTGTACCTCATTTATTCATAGACACCTATAAGAAAACAAATGTTTTAGCACTAAATATGGGCTTAGACACACTTGGCATACTAAAAGAATTTTTTTTCAAAGTGTGGCTATTATTATTCTCTATTTTTATCCTTATTTTAATATCAAGCTGTCATGCAAACATCATGAAATTTAACCTTGCACCACCCTTCAGAGGCTATTTGCTGCATCAGGTCTTTGCTATTCCTGATATCTCTGGCAAAGCAAATAAAATCTCAAACCCATTCAGTTTTTCCCTATATTTGGGTTCCTTCAGTAACAACTGGTCAAATGAAGTCTGCAGGTGCCTCACTGCCTCATCTTAATGGTAAATGAATAGATGCTGTGTTTGCCTTAGCTACTGTCAATGATTTCTAGTATCCCATTTCCCTCTTGAAAATATGCTGCCTCATCCTTCACATTTTTTATCATTATTTACATTAGAAAAGCTACAGTGGTTGAAGATCTTGTTGCCATTATGATTTCTACTATACAGGACCTCTGTCCCTTACCTCAGCAAGCTTGGAGACCCCAGAAGAGCAACTCAGGCACACAGAAGTACCCTCTGCCAGCTTCTGTTTCCGTGCAAAGATATAAAACTCTGGAAAGCCAAAAATCATCCAGGTTTCCCTTACCATCTACATCCTGCTGAAATGGGGAACAGATTCTGAAATCCATTCTAAACATGACATCTCAAAGAACAACAACTACCATTGGAGTAAGTATCTGTCGTCATCTCTTTCCCCATGTGCTACTGAATCCTCCTGCAAGCAACTGATGAGCAGAGAACTTATGGCCTCTTCCAAGAGTGTGTTCTGGCTGTATCTGTCAAACCGGGATTACAGGGCTGCTCTCCAAAATGTGTCATCAAAATGGACTTTGGAGTCCAAGGCACCTTTGTGTACCAAAATTGCTCTCCTTCTGGATTCCTCCCATCTTCAGATCAAACCTTCTGCTTTTACTAGGTCTTGCAGTGTTCTTGCAGTGTTATACAGCAGAAAAGAGTACACAAACTCACCCCAAAGCTTATGAGGCCTCTTCTAATGGAGCATACTCCAGGTATCACATCTGCTAGACACCTGATCTTTAAACGACTGTAGTATTACCATAGAGTTTGGGGGGAGTAAAGTTATTCTTTTCAGCTGTTAGTAATTCAATACTCATGGCATTTTTTACCTCTTTCGGAATGCCACATGCTTGAAGTAGCAGAACAGGCTTCCGGTGGTAACATAGGACGCCAGGCTGCTCCCTCCTTCAGAGGTTTGGCTGCCCGCACGCCCTACCCCCTGAAGCGCAGCAGGACCCAAATGGTTTTGCTCTGGAGACTTGCTTTTAGGTCCTTCCTTTGAAGAATTATATGGAATAGATGTTTGGAGATATGTCTAGATTCTGGGTAGTTCTTTTTCTTATTATTGATGTTCGGCATCAAACTTGTCAGTGCTGGGGGTAGTGTGAGGCTGCTGTTGCCTTTTTCCACCATCTTTTCATTCTTGGGTCCTGCCTGAAAAAACTTTGTTCAAATGTCATCGCACAGAGTGACGGCACAGTACAATTTGAGACAACTATCTCTGGACATAGAACTGAGAAAAAATAACAGCAAATTGAGCATCTATATGAAATGAGTCTATTCCCCAATCTGAATTAACAAAAATAACTGTTTCTTTATAAGATTGGCATGGATCAAATCTAAACTGTTCAGCATTACTTGCAGCAGTCAGAGTAAACTAACTGCTTAATCGTATTTCACTTCTTCTGTTAATGCAGGTCATTTGATAAGTAGTGGTATTATTGGGTAAGTTTTAATTGTCAGCAAGATTAGACAAGCATTCAGTGGAGTTGTGGGTTACATATTTCTGGGTTCCATCAAACTACATTTGGTGGTAGACTATTTACTTACAATATTGTGACCTTGTATTTATGAAAACCACTAACATCTTCATCTCCAGGCTGGCGCATGACCTTGGAGCTCATTTTATTTGGTATTAGATGTGCCCTGAATGTCAAAAAAATGTGTCTGTACGAATACACCAGCTCTTGTATTTCTGGCATTTATAACTGCTAAACCCCGTTCTGATTCCAGCAAATCACCTACAATAATCTCTGACTTTACTCTCAGCGAGCACCTCAGATAAACAGGCATACAGGGAAAAAATATGCTTCTGGAGATAGTAGGTCCTTGGTATATCATATGACTAGTTTGTATTATATTTCTCTATCCTAGAAATGATTCCTTCGGTCACAAAAAATGTACATCCATATGTCTGTCATCTTTGATTCTCAGTTTTGAGCTGCATTGATCTGATAACTCAGTTTTGTGCAACTGATGTTTTCATATTTCTTACTGGCATGTTTCAAATGTACACTCTGAGTCTGATATATAGCAACTGTAAACCTTTTCATCTTTTATTTCACTGTTTTAGCACTCCAGTAATTTTCAGATTTAGAAATCACCTCTGTCAAAGTTATGTCATATTGCTGTATTTGGCACAGGTCAAAACTTTAGTTTATGTCACTTCTGAAGATTTCTTCCCCACACCCAAAGCTATCCTATTAAGTGGGCAAGAAAACAGTAAGGATTAAGGTGAAGACTTACACAGAAGACTAAATCTTAAACCACCCGTCTTCCTTTAACTCCCATCCTCTGTTGCCCTGTCACGCTGCTGACATTACCGATACGCTCTGTGCAACACTGCCCTACCCCCCGCCCTTCAGATGAGCCCTGGCATTGCAGGGGGAACCTAAGTGACCCTTAGCAGGACCAGCAAATGGAAACGGATGGAGCAGCTTAAGCCTCTTCCCAACAAAATCCTTGTACCTATGTACTTTCCCCTGCCTCTGCGAGGGTATAAGAAACCATACGTGCATGGCCATTAGCTGGGGTAAACAAAGCCATTTTTTTCCCATCCTGATGTATGCCAGCAATTGTTGGGACAGCTGACCCGCACCTTGCTTCTCTCTAAAGCCAACTTTGCCCACTTCAGCAGTTGATAGGTAACAAACTGATTTACTGTGTAGGAGCATGCAAACTTTAACATATGCCATTACCAGTGACTACCAGGCTCTTTTTGTTTGACAGCTTTCTTCATAAGGTCCCAGGAATTTTGAATAAGACTGGGCCCATTATATTAAATATGGTGCTAATGTACTTAAATTTGCATTAATAATCTGAAGCTAATGGTATGCTGGGCCAACAACTTAATTCTATAAGACAAAGACTTCACTGTTCCAAAACACTTAAGTCATTCACTCGATATGGAACTAATCTAATTCTCTTAGATCAGAATTTACATGATATTAAATATATTCTGACAGCACAGCGATAAAGAAGATTAAAAGAAAAGAGTGTGCAGACTGTACAGGTTGCATCCATCTTCATATTACTTTGGGAGGTTTTTTTTATTTCTCCACTGAAGCCTTGAGTTTAAAGAGCCTCCCACAAAATGTGAGTGGAAGGACAGGGGTTCAAATCAAATAGCTGATGTGTGTTACTATTAAGAAGCCCCTGATGTCATCAGTGATAACAAATGGGTTGGATCTGTAATGCAGTACCAGTTAAGAATTTGGGCAGACTGTATCACAGAAACAGCCACTAAATTAGTAGCTGGAATAATATTAATTAACAGACACTGCAATATGGTTTTAAATTTTTTGGTACAGTAGATCTCCAGCAGAGATGTCAGACACCAGTGTAAACAGCATTGCCAAATCCCTGGGTTTCTTTTATCTTTGACTGGTTTTTGACCATGGGCTGTTACTGCACAGGCCGAGGACGGATAGCTGCGATTTGTGCTTCTTCACAGCTACCCACAGCTTCCGGGACTGGAAAACTGCTGACTGGCCGGCATCCAGCAGCCGTCCAGGGCTGTGTTAGAATGGCCAGAAACTGGACAAGGAAAACATTAATCTGTGCCTGCGCTGCCTGGGCAGCTATCAGATTTGGCAATGACCTGCCTGGGGCATTGAAGCAGCAGGATTTCTGACAGAGGGGCTCAGTGTTGCTCCCTCACAGATTGGAATGTGCTGGCAGGGCTTATACCAAGCCCTCCACCATCAGTACAGGGCATAGTAAAGAAACCTGAATAGAAGTGAATATATGGACACAAGAAAAAAGTTGGCAGGAGTCATTGTTTCGGCCTGATCGGTTTCTTCACCCCGGCTTCCTACATACAATACCTTCTTTTAACCCGTATCATGCTTCTGAATGCTTTTACTGTGTATGTTGTCAGCGTTCCCAAGGTCCGTTTTATGTATTGCTGTCGCTGTTGTTCTGTTCCAGTTTTCTTCCTAAAGTCTTTGGGCTGGAGGAGGCTGCAGATGCCTCAGCTGCACTGTCCTCAGCCCTCCTAGTAAGTACACTGCTGTGCTTCTCTGTAGCATCCCAGGTACGAGCAGATCAGGGGATTTAGGCCAAGTGAAAAGGCACAGCGAGCTGAAACTCAAAGACCTCTTTTAAGGCTGAACCACTGTCACCTCATCAATTTGTGCTGAAGCTTATATTATACCTTTAAACACGTAGTGGCATGCACTACTATGCTGCATCTAAGCAACTGATTAAACGGATTCCAGCGAGAAAATGTGAGGTTCACTTTGGGCTTGAAGCAATCTTATATGTACAGCAGGAGTTGTAATTCCTTTTCTTGGGTGGAAGATTTGAAAGTAACTTTTCGGAAAATGAAGCATACAAAGGGGACCTCAGGATGTTTTTTTCTTGCATGTATTTTTTTTAAAAGCGGTTTTAATAATAATGGAATTCCAGAGACATCCACTGTCTCTAAATCTCTGTCTTCAGGAAACTGTTCAGCTGATATTTTAAAACATAAATGATTACTTGTGATCCTTGATAACTACTTTTTAATGAAACGGCTCAACCTTTCTTTCCTCTCTCCCCCACTCCCCTGCCCCTGGAATTGTTTTTTTAGTTCACCTTCACTTTTAGTAACACATTCTTCATATAAATAATTTGCATTTTCCAGGTTCATGGAGCTTTGTCTTCCAGTTTGATCTTGCCAGCAAATTACATCACATATTAAATATCAAATAAATTAAATTCATTCAACAATCTCAACAAGACAGAATATGTAAAAGTGCAGCCAAGCTGAAGAAGTCTTCCTGATCTTTTCTCTCCAAGTAAAGTTGTACTTTACAACCAAGTTGCAGTGTTTAATTCTGAACACATGAGTCATTGCCTGTACACAGACCCTCACAGTGAGGACTAAGCTTTCCCTGGAAAACCTGGGAAAATATAAAACCTGTATGTGTTTCACCACAAAATAACTGTGAGTTCAAACTCATGTAAAATCTTTACACGATCCTCTAACAAATCTGGATAGATTTAAATCAAATTTGATCAATTTTTACCTGCAATTTCTGACTTCCCCCTGTAAAAAGGTATACATGAACAAATGCAGCAGATTTTTTTCCATTCTGTCCATTCAGAAATTAGGTTTTACTTTCAAGATCTATATGCTGAGTGTTACTAGCACTAAGACACAGTTCCTTATTTATACTAAAAAATTCTTGGTACTGCATAAAATTTGCTTTTTTTTAAATTTTATTTTAGCTTTGCTAGTGTAGTTCATGATGAGTCAATTTATCTTTAGAAGTATCACTTGAGCTGATGATGTTATACCCATACCTTGTAACAGTAGTGTTTAGACAACTATATGATATAAACCAGTACAATATACGCAAACCCTGTAGGGCAGATTATTCTACTGGAATTATCTTATTGCTTCAGAACAAGTATTGCTTTAAGTCACAGTTAAGACTTCTGCAGTAAGTCCCATAAAAAATAATCTGTTTAAAACCAAATCTTAGAAGCACCAGTAAATCTGTGTAAAAAAATGTACTTGTATACACTATTCTTAAAATGGCACAGGGTATTTTCATACTCCTTTAACACATGAAGACAAGTAATTGAAAAATTTAATCATGTAATCACATATATTTAATCACTTTATGCAGCAGAATGAGAGAAGTTTACTAAACCATTATTAGAGCTCCTCATTTTAAATTGCTTATCGAATGGACTAATTTTGACCTTTAGCCAAAGATAAAAATATCCATAAAAGCAAAAGGATAAGACCTTCAGGTACAGCAATTTGTGACAGCTACTACAAGGTCAGCAGAGCTTTGAAAGCTGATCACTCCTGTCTACTCAAATTAATTCAAGACATCTGGTTGGATTCTAGATGCTCCAAGAGACATAGTGTAACTGAAGTAATAATTTTACAGTTAATAACTTTTATCGTTTTTCTAAACACTGAAGTTACTCCTGAGTTTTGTATTATAAACACATTATCTGTTATGCTTAAATTTTGCCTATACAGTATCCAATTCTAAGCTAAAATTTTTAATTGATTGTATTTTGCATATATCACTTCACTAGAAACAATGTACAGAAAACTGAAAAAAATTCTTACTTTATCACTTTAAAACGTCCTGCTGGAACAGCCAATAGGCCATTTTCTTTCTGTGGTTTTGTTTTAGAAAAGCTCTCTCAGGACTCACTTTTGTAGGGGTTCAATATTGTGCAGCAAATGCAGTTAATAAAGGTAATAGCGCTACGGAACTATAGTTATTATTAGCCATAACAAGTCAGTTATGCTGGTGATAGAGTCCATTAGACGTGCGCATGAATCCTTCGAGATTGACAGCTGAGACTTCGTGCAGAAGAGGACCGGTTCTTCATTAATCAGCAAATTTAAGAGCATATAACACACCAACATGATAAGTGTACTCTGTCTCAGCGGAGGTGCATCCTATTTGATTTACATTTGCTACCCAGAGAATGACTTAACATAACACGTTCTTTTCATGCTTCAATTCTGCAGTGACTTCCAGTCTTTGTGATGACACCAGGCATCTCCGATGGCTATTTTTCACAATTCGTTCACGCAATAAGCACAAAATAGCCACAGCACAACAGCTTTCATTAAATGATCTAAACTCCATGCCTAATCTCCAGGATTAAAACCTGTTCCATTCCCTGTAATTTCCAAACTCTGCTGTGTAGGCTGAAACTTCCAATGATGGTCTCAGTACGTGCAAATCCGGATAATTTTCCTGAAGGACTGCCCAGCCGATGATTACACATTCCTGCTGTTTACAGTTTATAAGAAACAGTTTATTAGATAAAGCCACAGATGCCATTTTCTTTACAATTTTTCATATATTGAACAACAGCCTGCATGATTCTGTCCATTTGTTCTTCAAGATTATGGTTCTTTAATCATATCTGTGCTTCTAATGAAGTAATTTCATTGCAAAGACTAAAACCCATGTTCTATGTATGGAATAACAGAATAAATCTCATTTTTACTTATTATTTTGTATATAGAAAAACTTCACAAAATTCCTACCTATAAATGCTTAGTTAGGCAGGTGATACCTGCTTATAAAACAGTATACTTGCCCATGATATCTCTGTATTTAGTCCTGTGAAGTCTTTCACCGATACTAACCTAAATAAATCCGTTTAAAAATAAATAGCTGTGCCTCACTGGAGACCATAATGAATTTCACATCTAAGCACCATTTCTGTATTTTAATGAAAGGTCAAAAATACATAGGTATTCTTCACTATACTGAACTCTCACCTATATATAATGAGTCTCAAAAGGTTATGACTTTACATTCATTATGCTGTCATTACAATCTGTATATTCTTCCTCTAGCTCCCAAGACCTATCTATTCTCCTAATGCAGTCAGTATACATTTATTAGTTAGAAAATAATTTAGATTCCCATTGTGTTTAACAAATAATACAACCTGGAGGGGTTAAAAACCCAGTGTCTTTTGCCTCTCAGTGACGTTTGTTTGTAGTGTACAGGCAGTATGCATGAGCACTCTGTTTGTTCGTATTAGAGAAAAACATTCCTAGATTTAGAAACCATCAACATGAAATTCTGAGATGAGGATGTACTTTCATGCTCCTATTTACTCATCACCTTTGTCACCTAAATAATATTCAAAGGCAAATTCAGATTTATTTCTAGTTCTAAACATAACTTCTGTCATAGTTCAGAGACAAGCTGCATTCGTGATCTCTTTACCTTTCTAGTTTCCCTCTCCAGGAAAATTTATACTCTGATCCAGCTGAAATTCATAATTTGTGAGGCACCTTACCCTTGGTGTACTGTTGTGCCAACACAGACTCCTTACTGCAATCTCCTTTGAACACGTAACATTCTCGTAATAGTACTTTTTACCTTCCCTCTATATGCTAAGATACACCATATTGTCCAGCCTACGTACATGAGCTAGATCTGCTGTTACACCTAGCTCTCACAAGAGACAGATCTTGTAGGCTGCTCGAGGACATCTGCTCTCCCTGTGTTTACACGAATCCCGCATTACCATGCAAGCACTGTACGATTAGGATAGCTCTTTTCACATCTGCTGTTTTTTGCCCTGCCAACTCAAATAGCTGCACACTGGCTAGTCAGTCCTTAAGTAGATATTCACTAAAATTAATGCTTATTTCCAGTTGTTGATATTTTCCTTCTAACCTGCTCAGTCATCATTTTTGTAGCTATCACAAAGTCACAAAACATTTTCCTACCTCCAACCACTGATTTGTTTCCAGATTACTTTTTCCAATACCCTTTTTTAATTTAGCTCTGCATAGCCAAAGAGTAATGTCAAGCAGATGAATCAATGTAAATATACTTTAGTTACATCTTATACTACATTGCATAGCTGTATGTTAGCAGAAAAAATGACTAAAAACTATATTTTGAGGAAAGTAATACATTCACAGACAACTGTGAGCAAAGAGATTAAAAGCTATTAAATTACTCACTTTCATGAAGTATTTGCTCAGCCCTACTAAATGTCTACAAGAAATATTTCTAGTTTTCTGCTCATCAGTTTCACATAATGAATATTAGAAGGTGATGGACAGAAAAGAGGAAAATCTAGCAAGCAAAATATCCTTTGAAAAATACAGAGAAATGAAACACAGACTCTTTTTTGGCATTACTGAAACATAGACTAAATTGCAGGGAGAATATATTCATTAGTTCCCTGATCCCTAGTGGAAATCACAGTCCTGAAATAGGTACCAAGATTTTTCTATGGTATCCACAGAGATTCCCAGATGCTTAGAAATTATTGCTACAGTAACCAGTCTGTAGGTAGCCACCTGCATTTACAGGATGGAAATGGAGCCCTAAGTCCATCCTGCCCTAGACATATTGATACTTAATTCTAGGCTGAAGAAAGGTACCCATTTCCACCAAGGATTCAGAGTGCTGAGCACTCCCGCCATGCTGGGTCTGAGCCAGATATTGCACTCTCTTGAAACACAGCTGAGAAGCTTCGTATCAATTAATCCAGTGATCAGAGCCATTAAGGAGTTAGAAAAAATAGGTCCAAATTTAGGATTTAGCTCCCTGCCTAATCTCGAGGGGTCTTGAAATATGTATTTTGTATATGGCAGAGCAGCTGTGGTGTTAGTATTCTGAAAGGGACCCGTGGAAGCTGGGGGACTTTGCATTAAAAGCTAAATATCAACCGAAGCAAAAGTCAGAACTTGGTTGGTCCCATGCGAATCCCCCAAGCTTTAGGGTATTTAGTATTCTCATCTTCCTTCTAAAAAATCCTCAAGCCCTTAAGGATTTTATTAGTAGACAGTAGGGCAGAGAACCATTTTAGATGTCAGCCTAGCAGGCACATCAGTGAATCCAACACCTCCCTGAGTCTAACGCTGAGGCTGTGAAATGTACCCACGACATGCGGACTTCAGCACCTTTCGGAACAAATTACAGTCATTTTCTCTCAAACAGCTGCCTCTGCCATCGAAAGCCACCGTGTATCAAACAGCCTTCGTGATGCACATTCAAGCAATGCATGACTGTGGATGACGTTGGTATGTAAACAAACCTGACACACAATTTCTGTGCACTGACCCTGTCATGAAATTGTAGCCTAAATCTGTAGCATTTTGGTGTCTTTTGTGAAGCGTGTCCAAACATGAAAATCCACTAACCTTTGGTTATTTTAAAATAATGTCAAAATTTGAGTTTAGAATTGGGACTTGCGCAATGGTTAAACTAACAGTTAAAATTCAGGGTGATAGAAATAAAGACTTTGGATAATTTCTCTTGAGAGGTGAAAGTACAATAATGGCTAGTAAAAAGAAGCAGAGTAAGGCAGGTAGCTACAGAGAGCTTAACAGGTAGATGTTTTGGGATATTTGTCTTCTTTTTCAGCTAGCACCACAGAATATTTCAATAGGGGTAATACACTGCAGTCTATTTTTTGGATGGAAGATGTTGAAAGCAGACTAGTAGCAAAGCTGCCAGTATGATTTCTGCAGGTGAATCCTGAGAATGAAGGCTTTCTACAGTGACATTTGCTCATTCTTTTTCATTCCACAAAGCATCCCTGTGCTAAATGAAATAAGGTATAATTACATGAAAAATTAAGATGTATAAGCACGCTCTGACATACACATGCTGTAAAATGTGGATATTATCAGAAAATTACCACTTAGCTAAAGAAAACCTTTATGGATTCTGAGCCTGAGTTCTTATTTTATTGGCAAAGATTCTTTTGGCATTCTCACTACTTTTACCTCTTATGCTTATTACAAAACATGTAGTCACCAGGTTAATATAAGGGATTACGGTAATCAGTTATATGTAACTGGCATGTTAGCATTCTCAGTAGCAGTTTATTGTGAATTTTAGCAAATGTAATTTAAATGAGTAATCTCTTTTACAACAAAATGGAATTTAGACTGATTGTATTCTTTATATTTTTTTATCATTATTTTTGTGAAGAAAACCTCTGCCCCCTACAACCCAGTATCAAAAGCCAGCACTTATTGTTTAGATCTTCATGTACATTAGCTAGTATTTAAGTGTTAGCAAAATTTAAAAAAATAGTTGATTTTATGTACTGTATCTCTCCCAAGAACAGTAGGACAGGCAAATATATCGGACTTCAGACTGGCCAGTAAGAAGTTACTTGCAACTATTACTAACTTTTCTACCTGAGGTTATTCTCCCCTCTATGGCCTCATTGAACTGTTCTGTTCCAAAACACTCCAGCTTAATTCCTAATAATACTCTTGTTATGCACTTACTGAGTGAAATCATGACACACTGATGCCAGTAATGCCAAGTTTAAATCAAGATATATGGGAAACTTCCATGATCTTTTTTTCATTTGCTATCTTGAAATCTGTGTATCAGACTTCTCAAACCAGTTTTCATTTTTCAAGCAGCTAAATTCATCCCACACTACACAGCTTATCATCTAGCTTTCTTCCTGCAGAACAAGCAATTTTCCAGAGTTAGCAATGATGTTGTACCTAGCTGCTATATATGGTGCTGTATTATGTCCAGCCAGCCAATGCTGCCTCCATTAAGAAACTGGAAAAAAGTCTTCACAGTTACTGTACTCCATCAGTTTTTCCAGTGACTTCAAATTATTCTCGTTTAATTAAGTAAATTTACATCCTGATATGAATGTGTATCATTATCTCATGTTCATTGCTATATGCATCAGTCTACTTTTTACACAACATTTGACAAAATCACTGCTCTGTGTATTGTAGGGTTCCTCTTCCTCTAACCAACCTGCTACCCAGTTCTAACTTTCCATTGGCACCCTCAACAGCTTTACATGCTAGTGTAATGAAAATGAAAGAAACTGCTGTTCATCATCAGAGTCCCCATGAGTCTCTACGTAGATAAGAACTTTTCATTTTTAGGCTCTGTTTTAGAATAAATGAACAACACAAAAGTAATTGTGAATAGTGTAAAGGCAGACTCAAAAACAAACCCCAGGAAGGCCTCTGAAGAGAGAAAGTTTGGGTCGTGTGCAACATTAGACAAGAAAAAGGAGTAGATGCAAAGATTACTCAGGCATTTTTGGAGTCTGAGAAGTACTACAAGCTCTAATGGTAGACGTAGCCATTGGATCGTGCTGCAAACTTTCACCAGTGAGCAGAGAAAGCCAGAATCACCTTTCCTTCTGGTAGAGGCTGGTGAAGGTCAGCTTGAGGCTTCTGTATTAAGCCACTTTGTCTAATGCTGCTTGTTTTCTAAAAATTACTTTTTCTAAAAAACATTTATTTTAGACCAGTGGATCTAAATATGAAGAAACTACACTTGCTTCACCTCTTGTCTTCTGCTATTACATAATGCAGTAGCATTTGCCATGTGCTAGAAGAAAATGTGAAACCTGAATCAATACCTTTTGTTGTTACTGATTCTCTAGTATTTTTGTTGCTTACTGTGAGACACAGGACTATGAAAAATGAAATCATGCTTTTAATGAAGTGATATTTGATGCTAAATGCTTTCATATTGTTGCAGTATCAGTCATAGCAATATTTTAAATATTTGATTAACTAAATTAGGTAAATGAGGAATGTAATTAAAATGCTATTCTCAACCTATAAAATAATTTAAGAAATTAGACGAGTGATGGATCGGTTCACGTACTTTACAGGAAGCATTGACAAAAATAAATTATTGTTTCCCACCTGAATAGGAAGTCAGCTGATTTCAGCATGATTTAACCCTCCCTAGTTATTGTGAGTACAGCACTGCTTTCTTTGGGGGGACATCACTGTAGGTTAATGTTTAGTCTCTTTAAACCAAACTAAACCAAGACAGCGTTTCAATCAGTTCAAATGACATATAGATAACATTCTCAACTTAACATTCTCAACTTTGTCTCTACGGAGACCTCCTCTGTCAGCTTGAGAGGTCTTGTCTGTCCAGCTGAGCAAAGAACTCCACTCCCCTTTGAAATATGGAAAGTCTAAAATCACCCTAATGCCCTAACATTCATTTACCACTCCATCGAGCGTTGTGACTCTTCGGACTAAAAGCCTTTGAGATGTGATCGGGTTTTTTGTTGTTTCCAGTTAGCCCCTAGTTAGAGCTGAGTGCATGTCCAACAACTAGAGGGAGCTCAACTCTTTGGAAGACCTCTTCCTTCAGCCCGACTTACAGCTGTTAGAGAATTCAATTCTGCTGATTATTAGATGGAGTCATAAAGTCCATGGTAAACAGAATTGTTACACTTCATGACAAACTGAGGACACAGAAGTGTAAGCAACTTTTTCACTTCCCTGCTAATTTACCTGAAGAAAGAATTCTGATAACCAGGAGCTGGCAGCGTTACACTCAGTAGGCACTCTGAGAGCTACATGCTACCTTGGAAATGTATGTAGGAAAGTGATTTACCCACCATAGGGGTCCATTCTTTGTTATAAAATAAAATAGCATGCAATAGATTATTTCTTTTAAATTGACATTATTTTGTTAGTTTATAGAAATCATGGTCTCTTTCAAGCTTGGAAAAAGTATCACTTCTGTAGTATTAAAAATTGCTACTATAAGAACATATGAATCATAAAGAACATAATATAATGATCACACTAAATATATAATCATGTATCATAACATAAAATAGTATGAAATTATCATGTGAATTCCAGCAATATGTTTTAGATTTACATTTGCATTGTTTTCAGAATAAAGTTTACAAAGTACAAACTTTTCTTTAGCTCTACATTACCCTAAAACTGCCAGCATACATACACAGAAGTTGCTACTCATTATTTGTTATCTAGACTTTGCCTTAAAAAAGAGGCCCTGGAACAGGGCAATAGTCCCAGTCAAGAACCCAGCATTCTAAAATGGCACCAGTTAATAAAATAAGAATATATGGAGGTTTTATACATATATGCATACATCCATATAAAATACATTACATATACATATGTATATTATATACATGTATGCATATATATGCAAGTCCTATGAGAAGTGGCTGAGGGAACTGGGGCTGTTTAGCCCAGAGAAGAGGAGGCTGAGGGGAGACGTTATTGCTTTCTACAACTGCCTGAAAGGAGGTTGTAGTAAGGTGGGTGTTGGTCTCTTCTCCGAAGTAACAAGTGATAGGACGAGAGGAAACGGCCATAAGTTGCGCCGGGGGATGTTTGGATAGGATATTAGGAAAAACTTCTTCACTGAGTGGTCAAGCATTGGAACAGGCTGCCCAGGGAAGTGGTACCCTGGAGGTATTTAAATGACACGTAGACGTGGCACTTAGGCACATGGTTTAGTGGTGGACTTGGCAGTGCTAGGATAACAGTTGGACTTGATGACCTTAAGGATCTTTTCCAACCTAAATGATTCTATGATTCTATACACACATATATATATAATATATATGCATATATACAAAGAATATACAGATATTTTTAAATACACTATTTAAAGATTCTCTTTAATAGAAAACTTTGCTACTTCCTGGGGAGGCAAAACTTCTCTGTTCTACTCACAGGGAAGGTAGACCAGCATTGGAGGTGACCTCTATGAAAAGACAGGAATAGAAGGATAACCTATATAGCAGATATCCACATTCCATTGAGAACTGAGAATGTCAGTCATTACCACCTTGTTACCTCTACATTTCTTCTTGAGTCTTCCTATTGACCACGCTTTACTTGAGAGCTCTCTATTGCTTCCACTTATTCTCTCTTCCCCCTTTAGGGGAAAAAAAAAACACCCTTTGAACTTTCTGTCTCTTCTCCTCTTTGACTTCAGTTTCCCTTAAAGGATTCAGAATGGTAGCAGTGAACTTTTAACCACTGACATTCAAATAGGATCAGAATGATGTCAAAGGAGTTCACACCTCCCTACCAGTATGTGTTTATAGAAAATGACTTGAATTCTGGCTTCTCAAAATGTAAGTGCTTGTTACAGAGGGAGAAATATGTCATAAAAAGGAGATACTGAAGAAAGGAAGAGGCTTTACCCTCCCTCCCTTTCTTCTCATGCAGTTCACAGAAGGTGCCACATTTCATTTCGCTCTAAAACCTGCTCAGGCTTTGGTTTAAAAAGACCAGGAGTATGAAATCTTGCGTGTCCTGTCCTCTTTGGATCATCCAGGAGTGATAAGAGATTTTCACAGATGTTATCCGCAGATAACTCATGAATACTGAGCACTGCATATTAGATCAGTATTAATGTCAAAATAAGAAAAAAGAAAGCAAAACAAAAACCCACCAGATTCCCCCCCTTCTCCAACTGTTCTATCCAGTGAAAAGTAACGCTTGCCTGCTTGGAAATGTGTCTTATGTCATTCATTATCAGTTGTATATAGACATTTCCAAACAAATTAAATAGGACCTTGAGAAGCAAACCATAAAAACTGTGTACTGTCTAGTCTTTCTGAAAAATCTTGGTTGGGAGGTTCTTCATATATTTGTTCCCTAATCTCCTGTGTTTGTTATTCATCGTAGTTCTACTCATTTTTCTTTACTAGTTATCATCCCCTAATACACCAGTTTGTGGAATTCATGTCAGTAGGCAAGAAAATCTGAAAAAAAAAACCAGATTTCTCTGTGCAAAACGATGATGAAGTCATCCAAAGTAAGAAAGTTCCTAAAGAGTCAAAGGCCGTAGATAAAGTGGCCTCCTTCTGACATTTTAACAGGTGAGACTTCAGTAATCCCCCCACTCCCAGGCACCTGAGCTCCTCACATACTGCCCTAAACTGCTGCTGTGTTGATTTAAGATAGCATTATTGTCACCATCATATTCAGGTACCATTAACAACCACATTTTCAGACAACTGTGAGAATTTTAAAGAAGTGCCAACAAAAAGATAACAAAATCTTTCCTTGTTAGGATGTGAGAATGTTCAAATTCCATTTCATTCACCCCCTCAGAGGTGACGATTGCCTTTTCCACAGCTTGACATCACCTTACTCTTTTCCTCACAAATTTGTCTTCTCACATAGACACTATAAAACTTAACTACATTGGTAACGTTACCCCAAGGATCAATTTATATTTACTTAATCTGCATGTAACAGAATATTTGTGAATATTCAGCCAGACCACTTATTTCACTGAATAATGAATTATTTATCTATTCACAAACATGACATTGCATTAATCATGGCTGGATCTATTTTTGCAGGGTATGAGTGATTTTTTTTTCAACTCTTAACAGTTTCCTAAATTAAAACATATTTAACTGGTATCATTTAATTCAGGTAGTTACAACTTACAAACACAGAACTTCAGTTCTACTTCAATAATTATGGAAGAGCATTTAAACTGCTTCCAATCTTTTTATGGTATAAGTGTCACTTATCATTCAGCCAAAATTATCCAGGAGAGGGATACTCTTTTTCTGTTGTTGACCTGAACAGATACAAAGCATTTTCTGGTAAGACTTAAAGGATGAAAACAAAGAAAAAAAAGACTAAAATGAAAAGAAGGAGCCAAAATGACAAATATTCTTACCTACTGACATGAATTCCACAAACTGGTGTATTAGAGCATAATAACTAGTAAAGAAAAATGAGTAGAAATACGATGAATAACAAACACAGAAGATTAGGAAACAAATATGTAAAGAACCTCCCAACCAAGCATTCTAGGTAACTTTCTTGTAAATCACAATTCAAAAGTTCCAAATAGTTTCCAGCACTTCTGCCTTTGTACAAGTAGCAGACGCTGGTGGAAATAACACTGTTCGAATTCAGCGCAGAAAAAAAATTATCAATTTGTTCAGCTGACATCCCTGGCATAACACAGAGTTAACTGATGACATAATATGCCATCTTTCCCCTAGTTTCTCAGTACGAAACTACAAGAGAAGGAACAATCTCTTTGACATATACAGTTTTTGAGTGTGCTCTCCATATGAATCATAGTACAACTCTGAACAATACCACCAGCAGGTGCAAACGTATGGACAACGGCAGGTAGTACTAAATTGTTCAGGTTTAAAATTTAGAAGAAACATTCATGCTATTGCTTTCACCTTTTCGCTACCCCATTTTTCAGAGATTTCATGGAACTGTGTTCATGCCTTTACAAAACTAATTCTCAGAAGTTCAGGAACTATGTTCATGCCTTTACAAAACTAATTTTCAGAAGTTCAGGAACTTAATTAATGATTTATTTTAGCATCTTAAAATGAGCGCAAATGTTGATAATATATTGAATATTAAAATTTCTCAAGAATTTCTGTATTTGTATTATTTCAATAGCTGCTTTACAGGTTCTACAGTATATTCTGATCCTCCTATCTCTTGGAAGACAGCATGTTTTCTTAAATAAGTTTATTCAGCGTGTCAGCTATTTTAGAATTGATGAATTTCATCCACTCTACATGAATTCATGCAACTGTTTTCTCCTTGTATTTCTCCGCCTCCCCCCCGTCTATTTATAAGAGCTTTTATTCCCATACTGCCAACTAGGAAAACCTTTAATGAGTTGAAAGCTGTAGTAAGAGGTTTTCTGTTTTGTATCAACATCTGCTAGACTGTTCTTTGATGAGTACAAGGGCAGACCTGCAGAACAGTGACATGAATCTCTAGCACTGAACTTTCAGGTTTTACATCTGGATTTTACAAAATCCAGTACCACCTACCACATTCAAGTACCAGCCTTGAATGATGCTGCAGGTTTCGCTCTGAGAAACACAGGGTTGATATACAGGATTTTAGATAATAAAGATCAGACATACGTTCTCCAAATACTCACAAATAGGACACTGTAACTCAGCAACCTTCAAGATTTCCTGATGCTACTGGTCTCCAGTCTAGAGTCTAGCCTAGCATCAGTGCTGCAGCACCACAAAATCAAATTGAAGGAAGAATTTATCTGAGAGGAACAACGTGCATAAGGACATTCAGCATTCTTAATAAGCCTAATGAGTCGTTCTACCTGACCTTTGCCTTTTGTTGCTTAGTTTCTCTTTCATGTCTCCCCCCATCACCAAGTCTTCTGCCTCCTGAAATAATAAATGGCTTATCTAGAGTTTTAAAAGTTATAGGAAACAGAAATTACCTAAGGAGGGCATTTCTCTTTGCTTTTTAAACTATTTCCTATCATTTTCTAGCAGCAGAAACCCCTTGATTTTCTAGTAGTCTTTAATTCTCTGTGGAGGAGTCTGATAGCTCGCTGTCAATCTCTAGCAGAGTAAACCATCTCTGCTCCAATGGTACCACTTTTAGACCTGAGTTCTTATCAGTCATCCTAAGAGCCATCCTGCAATTATCTCATAAAGATTAAATTACTAATACTAATGAAATACTAATTAAAATCACTTCTCTTACACTTGAAGACAGAGGAAAAACCCCTGTGGATGTTAAAGAAAATGCCAGCTGGTCAATGAAATCTTGTAAACCCTATTTTAAATATTATCCCACCAGAGGAAAATCAATCTAACACCGATTACATATTACAAATGAGGGTTGGGGTTTTTTAAACATAATTTTTATGGTTAGCATGGAGAGTGAGTATGATCACAAAGCTGCTATATACAGTGCATTTGCACTGAAATCTTCATAGCATAATGGGCAAATAACGACAGACTTGTATTATTTCTTTTATAGAAAAATGTTTGTTGAACAATTTTTGCAAGGTATGTGCAATAGTAAGAGAGAAATTACTGTTATATACACCATATCAACTCTTCAGGACTCCAAATGAAAACTAAAACTGCGATAGGAAAGTAACATTTTGAAAAAATACCTTTTTCCTTCTCTTTGTAGAGCACTAGCTATTCAAAGACAGAAAAAGGCCATTTTCAGTAATGAAACTAGATAATATATTGTGCCCAATATGATCTACTCTTTTCACTAAAAAAAGTAATAACATTAAGAAGCAGCATAAATCGCATTATTGATTTTTTGATAATTTTATTAATAGGTCTATAAAATACATAGTAAAACTTTTCTTTAAATCACACCCAGCATAGTTTAGTCACAGAACTCACTTTTAGATTTATCCGAAACACGGGACCAGTATTTCACTTATACTACAGTTATTTTAAATAGCAGCAAACAGGTATGCTTAGAGGTTTGACCTGAATGTTATTAAAATACATTATTACTAGTGAATGATAACAGTTATGTTCTTTCTAGAGATATGAGCCTGAAACTTTCATGCCTGACCTAATTTAGTAGTATTTCATGAAATGAATCTTAAAGAAAAAGAAACCATTTTTGTAAATTCACCGCTCATGTTAGAAGTCTCAAGAGTTCTCATTAACAGAAAATTACATTCATGGGATCAAGAAAGCTTTTGTCATCCTGCAGATGAAATAAGTCTGTGTGGAGTCATGAACTAATTTGAAACTATTTGAAAAAGCAGCTAAAACAAAAAGGGGCTTTCTTCTGATGAGTTCTTACTAAAAAAGGAATATCACTAAGGAAACTAATTATTCATGTGAATAGATAGTTTCTATCAATAAACTGCAGCTATCAAAAAGTTCCAGTCTGGGCACTGAATGTGGTCCATGAGTGCCTGAAGCAGAACTGGTCCCCTTGCTGCATGGTATTTGTTTGACACGCTTGCAGCTACCTCTCCCAGAAGTCAACTGAAAGCTTCCAGATGCAGTGAGGTCCTCTTCATTTGTACACGAGTGGAAATCTGCATTTTTTTTCTATAATCAAAAGCAGGTTGCCATATCATGAGGTGCTGTAGAGTCAAGATGATTTCCTGATCTGCTTAAAAGTAAACCACTACTAGTAATATATAAAAATACATGTAATTGCTCACATTTTTTTGTTTACGGGTGTATCTTTGGAAATATATACTTTTTAATATATACACATTGTTCATATGTCTATAAAACATAGATGAGACAGACCTGCATAAGGGTAACTCATTCTCCATATACATGGCTGCCATATACAGCCATAACTGTATCTACGTGTTGATCAGGGTCATTGAGAAAGTCGTTGAGACTGTAAATTGCTGGTGAAGTCTGTTACACACCTGTTCTTTCAAGATAAACAAAGGGCAGGGAAAGGGAGCAGAGACTTTTTTGTGGCTAGTTGGCTTTAGTTTTGTGATGTTTCTAAAAAGTAAATCCTTCCAACTCTATCACAAGGTTTACTTGTCAGCAAAAATTAGTTTTAACTGGTACATCAAACTCAAATTGCTATCTTCTCAAACAAGTAATAATTTTATGTAATGCAGAAATAACAATCCATTCACTTCCCATCACCTTATTTGCACAAAGAATAGGTTAGTTATTGTCTCCCTTATGAACACTTGCTGCAAAAATATGTCCAGTACATCCTAAACCAATGATATTACTGCTGCCTTCCCAGCAGCCTTTGCACAGATTTGTTCTACCATAATCTGTTAAAGGTTAAGCATTCCTTTAGCATGTGTATTTCACTGATCTTGTTAAATCTGTGCTTCTTACTGAAAGCTGCAGATTGGCATCAGTCATTTAATTCTTTTATTTTTTTGGATCATTCTGTATGTCTATTCTTTTAAGATAGTCAAGACGAATCCTATGATAACTTTTAAGGAAAAACATCTATAGGCTTTATTGAATAAGAACTGCAGAGTCAAACCTCGTATTTGATTAACCTTACTGCTTCCAATACTTAAAGCAGTTTGGCATGCCCATTGTGCTGAACATGAAATTATACATTTGTAAATATTCTATTATTGCTTACCATTATTTCTAATGTCCTTCCTACAGTTGATATCAGTTGGTTTCATGAACAATAGAACGCCTCAGGGTTGCAGGGAGTAATAGCGGTGGTTCAGGCGGTGGTACTCTTGAGGTCTTTGCTGAGCAAGGGACACAGGGTTCTCACAGGTGCACACTCCGAAATACCAAACCATTGTCCTATCTACTTCACACAAAATATGCAGCTGCTGTAACAGATGGTGACCTAGCAAAAAGGTTAGCAGAAAAAATCCCAAATAATTATGTTGGTTGAAAAATACCCTACTCAAGTCAGGAGAAGGTGGAACTGCCTTGCAAGGGCAGTTCTGAGTTTCTGAGTATCTACTGATAATCAGAAATACCAGCAGAAGTCAAGGCAAATGACTATTTAATGTTTCTAAATACAGCAAAATTAAAATCTGTGCATTCAAAAAGCTTATTTTTAGAAAACATTGGTGCTAGTCTAGCCTAATCTAGATTGTGATGTAGCCAGTTTACATCTATCTAACAAGGACGTCATTAACAAAACAATTTTTCCTCCCCTTTCTTTTCTCCAATACACGGTATCTGCTGGTTCATTACAGGTAGATGAAGTGCCGGTCACTGCAGTGAGTGGAGGCAGCAGACATGCCCAACGAATAGATGTAAGCTAAGAATACACTGTCTCTGATGCAAAATGAAGCAGTTCTGCAAAACCAAGCAGTTCTGTAACCTGCAAATCTTATAAGCTCTATTATATTCTGGATATTGATTTGTAACTCTGTGTGCACTCCCTGACAATACAGTTAAATTCATACCACATCTCTTCACTCAGTGGTGACCCTAACTGATACCCTTCTCTTTATCAAAATGCTTCTTTCTCTGAAATCTGAGGTCTGTAGTCATGTTTGCTGCCATACTTATAGAATCATAGAATGGGTTGGGTTGGAAGGGACCTTAAAGATCATCTGGTTCCAACCCCCCCTGCCATAAGCAGGGACATCTTCCACTAAACCAAGTTGCTCAGAGCTCCATCCAACCTGGCCTTGAACACTTCCAGGGAGGAGGCATCCTTAGGTTTAGCTGAAATTGAAGAGATCAAAAGGCAAGGTCAACTGAAGACAAATTCTCCTCTTCCTACCACAATTTTTAATGACATAGCAATCAAAAATATTCCAGTGTACAAAAAGAAAGGCAGTATTATCCATGAGCGCCTTGTGATGCCAGCAAATGATAAAGCTAACGAAAATAGAGTTGATTTAACAAATTTTTGGTGGTATCCACAGGTTTAGTTTTTGTAACATTTTGTTCTTCACATACCTCATTGAAAACAGCTGGAGAAAAGTATTACGCCTTACTTCCTAGGCCTGTTCTGCTTGCCACTTACTTAACACATCGGCACAAATGAACCAAACCTTTGAGACAAGATCCCAGCTCCTCAGACATGCGACGGTCGTCCAGTGGTTATTCTCAGGTGTTACTTCCTGGCATAGTTCTCCTTTCTGTTTATGCAGAACAGGACTTCTATCTTTTTGCAAGTTCTGAAGCTTACTTCAGTGACGAATGAATAGCTCTTCCTTATTTCAGAGGAATTAAACACTTACTTTAGACAATGTCCCTGAAGTCATTTGCTAAGAATTTCTGTAAATAAGAAAGAATTGTGCACGCATTGTGCGAAGCCTAGTTTTCTATGTAAGTGCCTGGGTTATGGGTACCACAGGCAGAGAAAAAAAACTGATACAGACCAGGCCAGCTCAGGTCCAGCAAGGTGATACCAGCTCTGGAGTGCTGCCAGTATGTGGCTTCTGGAGCAGCCACACAGGAGACAACTTGTGTGCTGATGTGCTGAAGTGAAGCCGGTCTTAGCATGCCTGCCATGCCCTGCTGGCACTTCTGGCTCCAAAATGTGCTACTGGGTCAGGCGCAGCCCCTGAGCTGGCCCCACGTGTTTGTGCAGTGTGGACACTGAACAGTTCTGGGACAGCCGGTCACAGGTGGCACACCAGGCTTTAGAAGCAGTGGAATTAAACTCCTCCTCAGCCTGGGAAAGAGAGCTCCTTCCAGTCTGTTTTCACTGCAGATAACGGCGTGTTGACTTGATTTTAATGCTTCAGAAAACCTTTTTTTCCCTTACTGGTAACACTATAAATAACATCATATTGTACAGCGTTCAGCAAACTTGGATGTGCAAACCCCACCAGTTCCAAAATGAGACAGCTAGCGCACAATGAACATTATTCCAAAAGTTTCCATAAAAGGCAATTTAATAATATAGACATCTGTGACTTTCTTTGGGAAAAAGGTTTATCTTTGCAAATGATTCTACTACAATACTACTTATTGCCTTGTCTCTGTGCAACTGAGAAGCGCTTTAGACAAACGTTCCGTTCTTCTTTCTTTAGATTGACATCAGCTTTACAGGAACATTTTCTTTTCCCTCACCTGCATTAGAATTACTGGCTATTCATATTAGATATAAAAAAAATCTGGCTGTATCACCTTCACTCCTGTGTTTCTTAAAGACAAAGACTCACAGTCTCTTTCTACATTTTGTTGTGTTTATTTTGAAAGACAACATGATTTACCTTTAAGTGGTGGCTGACTCCAGGTTACTGAACATACAGACACGTATTTCTTGCCTTGTGCATTTATTTGAAGTTATTCACCTTTTTATCTACTTATTCATGTTTTCCTCTTCAGAAAATGCCCTGAGTTATCAAAAAAATGAAATTATACGAATTACACATTCTGTTTCTATAAATTTATAGGTATCACAAAGTAATTAACATGTAGCTATTCTAGCCTGTAAAACTTTTTCATACTATGAAAAGTCCAGGTGCTTCAGAAATCAACGGGGAAACTCACATTAATGAGCTAGGATTTCACTGTTAACTTGTTCTGAAAGAGAAATGCCAGTTTAGCAGTTCACTGATGATGGGCTACCATACAGTGCAGTGACCAAAGATCAATATGCCAAGCTACTAGAAGAAAAAGACATTGTAAATCTATGTGGTGCATTGCTGAGAAAATGGTTTTTATAGAACAAACAAGTTTTCCCACACTTTCTCTCAAAAGTGAACTCAGCATTTATGAAGACTGAATTGTACTGGTTCAATCTGTCTGCAGGCTGTCCTGATCAGTCCAGTCCAGAATTACAGATTTCATCAGTCTCTTTAGGTCAGAGACATTATGTCAGCTGAGGAGGAAAGGAAACTAGACAACACCTCTCTTACAAATTACCTTAGAACATCTCCAGAAATCGCTAATAGCCTGCTAAGCCATTGTCTCGCCATAGATGCTTCGCCTTCTTCCTCAGCCATAGCTGAACATCTAGGTCTTGCCTAAATGAATTAGCATGGAATTAGGAAAAATAAACCTAGTTCTTATCAGTTTCTTCAAAACACTTTCTTCCACAACAATCAGTACTGTGTAGAAATATAGACAGTATCTCAATAAATTGTGAGAGCTAATTTATAGGCTTAAAATGTAAAAATTAAAAACATGCTTTCATATCATTCTGATTTTACACAATTGAGTACAGCCTGTTCTGGCAGAAAAGAACAGCTGTCTGAAGTAACTTCATGCTACATCTCCACTGGCACATAGTTTTCTATCTAGTTACAGACAATTCTATGCAATTACAACATTTTAGTAATCTTGTAAAACAGCTCATTTAGTTGTCTTCACCCCCCCCTTTTTTTACCCCTTCTAATTCTCTCCCTCCACTTTCTGAAGAATAAACTGAAATCCAGACTGGGTAAAATAGGGACTTCACAAGTGTTCTTAACAATCTTAAATGTGGACCATCCACACCTCCCATCTTTATTGCTACAAATGTTGTCCAGACATTACAACACTGTGTATTGAGTACAGCTCTCCTGTACCACATAAACACATTTCAAACTTTTCTGTTAGAAAAAATACAATCAAATGAAGTCAGTATATTGGTCCAGCTAAACTGACTGGTCATTTAAAATTCCAGAGAGTCAAATATTTTGCAAAATTTGTATTAAAAGCATGTCCCTGAAAGTCTTTTTCCCCCTACAGCTTTTCACAGAATCACAGAATGTTCGGGGTTGGAAGGGACCTCTGTGGGTCATCTAGTCCAACCCCCTGCCAAAGCAGGGTCACCTACAGCAGGCTGCACAGGACTTTGCTTTTATTTGTACCCAAAGCATAGTGAGTTACAACTTTCTAGAGTCCCTCTAATTTAACTTTTCTTGGAACTTGCCTGCGGTGCTTGTGCTGTACTGCACCAAAACCAGGCCTATACCAAAACTGTGAGGTGACTGCAGATTTTCTGCATTTCATCTGCACCTCAGTCTATGCCGAAGTCATAAAACCCTTCTCCTGCCACTGTGGGTGGTCTTTCGACAAGTAAGCGTTAACAGGGTAGAACAAAGAATGCTTCATGCAAAAGAAGATAGAGTCATTTATTTGTAATTTTTTATAAAACCTTAATTAGACTAGCTAATTAATGCTTCTTGAGCATGTCAGTTCTGCCTTTCTCATGCAGGAGAAATCAAGAGATCCTCTAGGTCTTTTTGAAAATCTTGGCCATTATTCAAATTACTTCAATTCCAATGAGACTTTCGCTTGAAATCACATAGGTATTTTTTTCCCCCAAATATGGCAGTGGGTCCCATAAGGTAGGTACACAGAATAATATGAAAGCATTTAAACAAACTAGCTTTGATTTTTCAGTGCTCAGCACCCAGAAGGACAATCAAGGTTAAATGGACATGCAAATACTGTACAGTTCTTAGCATCAAGCTATTTCACTGTGGCACTGCAGCTGACCAGTTTTGAAATATTACATAGCATTCTTGCACTTGCAAGAAATGTGGGGGGTTTTGTATTTCAGCATTTATTTTCCATAAAGGTTTGCTAAACTACAGAATAACACATGTAGGTCAGTTTTCACTAAAGCTAGCAAAACAAATAAAACTTCTGGACACTAGCTATGGAAGGTGCAAATAAACAGTCCTGGGATTTCTGCAATTGTCTGTGTTTGTTTCTATAGTGAGTAGAAAGGGAAGTAGTAAACAAGAACGCTTGTTTCCAGTAAGGGCTGTACGACCAATTTTATACAATCCTAGCATTTTAAAGGAAACCACAATACAGAAAAATGAAGTTATGGAAGAAGTCTACCTGTTTCATCTGTTGAGTGCAATTTCAAAAATGCAGGTTTCTACTGTTCTTTCAGTAGGTGGGAGAGTGTTTCTAGCCAACAGCAGACGTGCAAGTTTCAGTGCCAAAAAACTATAGTAAAATGTCAGCTTTTGCTACAAAAAATATGCAAGCAAAATACGCTTTCCGTTTGTAGATTAAATTACCCATCAAATACAAAGGAAAACCAGAACAGCCTAGTCTTGTAACAGATGCAAAAGGCTTCTAGGTAGACTTCATATAATTATTACAAGCATGAAGAATGAATGGCTATCCATGTATAAGGAAGCATTTGTAAGAAATTTTTCTGAAATAAATTCTTTCCTAAAAAGTAAAAACATTGTACAAATCAGCTGAGAAGAAATTCACAAGGGGTTTCTGTAGATGTAAGCATACTGCTTTATTTTCAGACCACCATCTTCCATAAATTTAAGTGCTCAATATTGTACCAGGTGTCAGAAATGAACAGTGAACCTGCCAAGACAGATGTTTCCATTTCTGAACCACAATCCTGGTCCATGACAGAATTCATTGGCTTTTTCACATGTACTGCTACTACTCTCGGAGACAAAATATTACCTCTCTTTAAATAACTATCTTTACACCAAATTTGTTCACTTCAAGTGCATTCAGTATGATAAATATTTTGATTTTTAAAAAGATAAATTAAATAATCTAAATCCTTAGTATTACTAAGTTCTTCTTTTTCGAGAATACTAGAACACACTTTTGACAAAGGGCTTGCTTTATAACATAAGCATAATACAAGCACAATGTGCAGTAGATTTTTCCCTTGTCCTGGTGGGACCTGACGTTTTACTTCCCTGAATGGGTATCTTAATCCACTAGGTACTGTTTCTATTAGGTGTGCTATTTCCTATGATGACAATTTGAGTTCCCAGTCTGACCTGATTGCCTTCCACTATAGTTTAGGTGTTAGTAGACTCAACAAGACTGTTCCGCTGTCAAAACGCTGATATAAAAAGAACTCATCAATGAATGGTGACTCTTCAGGAGTTTGCTGTATGGTGTAGCAGTTCCTATGGTCCGTGAATTATGAGATAAATTTGCATCACAAAAGCATAACAGAGTTATAGGAAACTTCTGTTACCAAAACTGGTTTTTTGTATCCCCTTCTGAAAACTCTAAATAACATCAGCTATGGCAAAGGAAGGCAAAAGCTTTGCTTTGAATCACATTCCAGGTTTTTGTTTATTTCTGTTGTGTTTCTCCCTGGTGGCCAGCCCATGCTGATCCCAGAATAAGACTCTGATACAAAGGTCACCATTGCAAGGTGAGGGATCTGCCATTAGGCATACAAAGACTTAATTGAGCAATCATCCAGGTTAAATTTTGCATAATGCTAATAGACCTTAGGTAAGGTTCTTAATTGGGAATAGGTTGCCTTAGGAGTTAGATTGTTCTCAGAAGTGAACTTGATAAAATCTTTGGAAGACAAATTTCTCAAATCTCCTTTGCCATGTGTTCAGTCTTTTAATTAATTCTTTTCAAATGTGTCTGCATAATTTTGTCGTATGTTGGCACTGAGAGGTTGTTCTTTTCCTCCTTCTCTGCTTTATCGCTAAAATAATACTATACCAAAAGCACATCACTGATCCAAAGTCATCCATCTCTGTGTCTTTAGTAGCCCTGCAATGAGTAGGCAATTTTGCAGCTTTCACTGCAAAAAGCCACATTTTGATGAGGAAGCCTTTGGAAATCCTTCTGAACTCCAGGTTCAGGAAATGCATGTTCTTAACAGTGCAGGTTGCATTTGCACCAAAGATCGCTCAGGGAATAACAGAGGAAAACACTGCTACGAGGACACACAGGTTTGCTGTGGTTGTGTTTCCTTCTTTCATGACCTCAGTGTTCTCTTAAGGTAGTAATTGTATGTGAATATGAAAGAAGTGTTTTCCTGATTGTGATAAAATTAAAATGGCAAGTGTTCTTCTGTGTGTCTTGACAGATAATTTAAAACAGTAACAGAGGACTACCAATGATTTTTCTGGGAAAAAAAAACCAGACTTTCCATCACCCTTAAAACATTTTCTTATCTTCCACTATGATATTTTCCACAGCGAGCTGGCAAGATGAAGGTATAATTATGTAAACCTGAGAAACCGTACGGTTCTCTTCAAACAGTAGGTTATCTTCTTCATAACAAAAAGTATTCAAAATCTGATTCCAAAAGCGTATTACTCCTGGGGAAAGCTGTATTTTCACAATTACTCTCAACAGCTTCACCTCAGGATTTTCAGCGCATAAAATATTTTATATTTGGAGAATACCTATGAAAAGCCAGCTGCAATTCTACAAATGTTGCACATTGTCAGATTATATAAATTTAACTCTACGAGTTCTCCTGACACATACAGAAACACACGGGTTCTGTATGTCTTCAAAATCACAGACCAGGATTTAGTGATGCAATCATTTGTTTTAATACACTGTCGTGGAGCTTTATATTCCATACACTTCAATACTTTCTACGGGTTTCATGCAGCCCTGCCGCAGGGGATGCTTTGGGGCCCCCCATTCTCTCTAGCAGTGCACATGCCCGGTGTCCTACATCAGCCTGTGCTCTGCTTCTGAATTATGGGATGACACTAATGTAGTCTACCCAACGAAGTAAGTTGTGGGTTTATATTGTTGTCAAAAGAGGCCATTGAAAGGGGTGAGTGGCCATTTCAAATTATTTCTCCGGCAAACGTGCTACAGACTTCATTGTTAGCAGGTGGTACTAAACTGTTACTAAAGAAACAAAAACCTAAAAACGACAGAATATGTTGTTGCTGCTTGCATCAGTTCAAGCTAACAAAACTACTGTCCAGAAGCATATTTCTACTGTGAATAGTGTTAAGACCAAAAACAGTGATTAAAATACAGTATGTAAGTGTAAAATGTTTGTACTGTGCCAGCCAACTCAATTGCTTACCTATCTGTGGGATCCACTTGGCTTAGCTGAAACACTGATCGTCAAATGAACATTTAGAACTTTGAGTTATTCCTTACATTGATACAACAGGAAAGTTAAAAGCTCAAGGTCAGGTTTCTGGGAGCTTTAAGAGTATACATTTAGGTAAGCAATAATGCCAACTCAGCTTCCAAATCTGACTTTTGTCCTTTTCAAAAATAATCCACTTTTGTGGGCTATCTGCCCACTTCTGCTTTGTTTCCTCCTTGGTCTTGCTCCCATCGTCTCACCGCAGTCACACAGCTCTTGCCTGTAGAGTAGCAGCAGTCTACTTAGGAAACAATCCCAACTTCTCCAGGCTTCATTCTTAACCTCCTTGCTGGGCTATGCTTAATTCTGTTTTCTAGACAGTTGTTTTCCATCTATCTTTTAATGAGCTCTTGCCCGCCTCTCCTGTTTCATCTCTGTCCTTCCTTCCGAGTACATGCGTGCATACACACACACGCATTTCATCACCTGGAGTTGTCACCGTCCGAAGTATCCTCCTGCTCTCCACCCCTCTGGCTCCAGCCTCCTTTACCAGGATCCTCATTCAATCGCAGACTCATTTTTATTGCTTTTTGTTTATAGTTATGAAGGGGAGATGCTCTAGTTCTCCACTAAGAATGAAACATTTATTAAAATTGAAAACCACAAGAATTTAATTTTCCTTTTGTACTTTCATTTCCATGTGTTTTGATTGACGTTACACAAAATTCTACTGATAATAAGACATACCTCAGAATAAGCTTAGACGTTCCATTTCCAGCTACATCAATTTATAGATACCAATTTTCCCATTTTTTCTAGTAACATATTCCCTATTTTAAAAGATTAGAAGCCTACGCATACACTGTCTTTTCCACCAAAATACATCACAGCTTCATGGAAGCCAACTCAATAACAATAAATAAGTTCAGTAAAAGTAGAGAGAGCACAACAAACAATAAAAATGGAAAATTAATTTATTTTAATTCATTATTATAGCAGGGATGACACAGATGAGGGTTTAGTGCCAGGAGAGCATACTGGAAAATCATTGAGCTTTCGTTTCGTTTCATTTTGAAATATGTTCTATAGTTACTATGTGATTTTTTTTTTTTTTTTGTATGGCTTGATTTCTTCCTTAGTGTCTCTTACTTTCTATTCAGGCATTTTATTCAAACTCTGCTTGACAAAGGTACAGCAGGGATGCTTTGACAAAAACTCAAAATCCTAGATTAGTGCAGAAACTGAATATGTACTAAAAGTGTGTGGTTATGTTAGTTCCCATAAAATGAATGGATATGAAGTTATTTTTAAAAGAATGTATTAAATACATTCTTTTCTTACTCCTATCCCTAAAAACTCTGCTTTCATTGTTATCATTTGAAGCACATGGTTAGAGTACCTGGAACCAATCAGTCCATTGAAGCTCATTCTTTGCCATATATTATCATTAAGAAGAAAAGGATTCTTTTAGTACATTAAAGGTACAGCCAGAACTTACACCGTCTCCCTGCATTCTCTGCATGCTCACTGATGCTTTCAGGGAGACAAAAAGGAGACATTGAATTAAAATTCACCATGCTTCACTCTTCAGAATATAACTGGAATTAAAAGGTGTAAAAATGTTTCTTTCACACGAATATCAGGGGATAGGTTTGGTAAGAGCAGAGTAAAAAAGTGCCGCTTTCACGTAATGAATATAGAGAGTTGGGTTGTTACATACCCAAAGAGGTTATGACATTTCGCTACAGATCTGGAGTGGATCACCTCAAGGGATTTTGGAGAGGGTTCAAACAGCATCATGCTTCCTTAGCTAGCCAATTCAAGGCTGAAAAGGAGCATCAAAACTTCACATCTTTGTTAGAAATTAATGCCAGGAAATCCACATGCCTCCCCTGAGAGGAATTATCCTTGGGACGCACGTAATGGAAGCAGTCTTCCTCGTACTCAGTGTAACGCAGCCCGGCTTGCCCCCGGGGATCGCTGACATACTTTGGTGCACCCTTGCACGCGTAGATGCAGACCACGCATGAGGTGGTTCAGGAATAGCACCAAAGTAAAACCAAGAATAACTACTGGAGGGTGATATATTTATATAAGTCTTTTAGATCTTAATGTAGAACCTTCCTTGGCAAAATGGCTACGAATACAGTCAAGAATAAGGTACTCACCAGAATATGGAACAAACTAAGGAAGTGGCTGCTTTGTTTAGGTATTTAAATGTTTGTTTAGATAATGGAAGCTCACCTTTCCTCCCTTTATCTTCTTTGCCCAGGACACACATGTGTATAGTCAGCATACAGGCTTCAAGAATAAAAAGGTCAGGTTTATGTCGGGGAAAAATGGTGAAGGCAGGTGTGGGTGACAGGGCCGACTGCCTCGGGGTGAAGTAGCAACATTTTTTGTAGGAAACATCCTCTGCCTGACCTTATCTGCTAAGTCACTCCCACTGCTGGCTTTGGTCAGGACTCTCACACCTTGTAAGAGCACAGCTGAATGCTGGGCTCTGTGTTTCCAGCTCTAACCCTCAGCAGGCCTGGGGTGGGGGGTGATGAGGAAGATGACATAATAAGTGTTCCACCCCTAAATAATGTTAGGAAGGTTGCTGTGCCAATGTTTTCGGTCACACATGGTTTCAGGCTCAATAAGTGGAACCTTCTATCCACACTGTTTTTAGGAAACGTAAAAACTACGAGCCTCCTCACCGACTGACCCCCTCTCATCTGTGTGAGAGGGAAAAAAAGATCTTGTCAGAAGATGATCTAGATTTTTTCACGGTAGAAGGGTCTTGATTCTTCTGCTTACAGTTAACATACAAATAATTCTATTTACATGGGAATTACAAAAGAATAAAGCAAATGTTAGTATCAGGGGAGAACATGTGCAATACAGCTTTCCTCATTTCTGTGCACCAATACTATCATTGGTTTTAATAAGATATACAGTATGTATTTTATCATCCAGATGACAAAGCAAAACAAATTAGTTTCACGTTTTCCATAGGCTTTCAAAACAGAAAGCTGTGCATGTTTTCCTCACAGCTTCTCCTTTTTCCAGTGTAGGCATTTTTTCAAAAGCTGAAGAACGAGGGGATCTTCACCCTCAGAAGCTAGCTAGAACCAGAGGGAGCCTCAACTTAGTGCCCCAAATTTTTCCAAATGCACCATGGTGTTCCATGCTACTGTTCCCAGAGGTGCTGGAACACTATTTGTTCCCAACAGCAAGTTCATATGCTGTAACAATTAGCTACCGTGAATAAACGTCACAGATTTTCAGTGACAAAAACAGCTTTGAAATGAAAACAACGATTTACAGAAAAGCTGCCTTCTGAACACAGATGGGTAATTTGCAAGTGTGTATGAGGCCAGGAGTGGCTTCTGCTGCTCTGTGAGGCAGGGACAGTCCTGCGGGCAGAGCCTGCGGGGGGCCTTGCCAGTAAGCCAAAACCCAGTCACCTCCAGCTTGAGGGTAACAAAGGGCCAGTGATGGGACGCTCTCAGCACACTGAAACTGGGTTTCTGCGTGGGACCACAAGAAATACTGTACTTTAATCCCAGTGCCTGTAAGACCTTACTCAGCAGAGAAAAATAAATCCTACTGCCAGACAAGCAAAAACAACTGGGAAAAAAGTTCTCTTGACTTTCAGGTTCCTCCTTGTATTTCTGTATTTCCTTTAGTGAAAACTATCTTTCATCTATAGCATAAAGAGAGAGCTGACACAAAAGTAACCCCCCAAATAGCTTGTTCCACACACTGGGCAGAATTTTTAGCAGTTATCTCCTTGTTAATGCTATTTAGAAATATAAGCTTCAATATATTTCTACTTATTCAATAAGATATACCAAATACATCAGAATATAATGTCCTTCCTGATGTTCAGCTGTAGGCTAAGAAAATGTAACTCTCAAAAATACGTCAATGTTACTCCAAATTGTTTAACTTAGTGAATGGGCTCAATTCTAACACAAAGATCTGAGATTATTTCTAGGTCTTATCTGATGACGAGTTCTTTAAATTTCATCTTCTTCTTGGAGATATTTTTATATCTCATTTTTGATCAAATAATATATCTGTGATTTATCTTCAAGATATGGAAATGATAATTCTTTCCTATTGAAAATGTGCCCCATAACATTTGAAAGTATTAAGAACACTAGTATTATTCCCATCCAGAAACCTGTGAGCACTCAAGCAGCCCAGTTTCAAAAAACACAAAAGAAAAAACCCAGACAAAACCCTCCAAACTAAAGCATTTGACTCATGAACAAAATACACTCCTTCCTTCCTGTATTATAACACATCTTTCTTTGAGCAAAAATGTGTGTTAGTGCACATGAGCTCTCCAACAGATCAATTTGTTAGAATTCTATATGGATATTTCTGGGTTTTGTAATACTTTGATTACATTCAAGATTCATCTTAAAAGTGTGGTGGTTCATCTCTCAGACGAGGGTTGAAGCAACAGGGTCTGAATAGATTACCGCCTCAGAGATCGGCACAGGCTTCTCTGAAGAGGAGGATGGGATTAGAAAGTAATACAATCCACCCTGTATACAGAATACAGAGCAAGTGGACAATTAATCATACAGCGCCAATCAATGAAGGTCCCAGAATCTTTTTAAGGATGATTACACAGTAAAGTTATCAGACTCCACTGATGCCATGAAGGGCTGAAGGCCTCAGTTTGCACCAACAGCAAGCTGTAGGAACCTCTTTGAGGTAGAGAGCTCAAGAGGCCGCTGGAAGAGATCAGAAAGAAAGGGAATGCATCAAATGATTAATATCCTAAAAGTTAACAGAAAGCAGCCTGACTACTTCAGTAATTCTGAGACTAAAACTGCAACACTGTAGACTACAGATGTCACTGGCCAGAAATAGAAGGTGACACAAAGAATTCCCGGAGGTTTAACTTTATACAACCACACTGCCAGAAAAGTTCATATAATCTGTTAATTTTCAGCTTTGATACACTGACTTTTCTTAGATGGAAAAGTAAATGCTTTTCATTAGAAGACTTAGCTAGAACATAACCATTTATGTCTTCAAAAGTTTAGGTAGTGCAGAGACCAACTAAATTTTTCTCTGTTATCGATAGCAGAATTGGGTTTCAGTTTGTTCCAGATAAATATTTGGATAACTAAACTGAGCGTATTAAGAAAATATTTCAGAACAAGAAAGAGGTGGAAAAGCTGGCTGCACTGTCTGGCAGCTAACGTGGACTGCAGACTCCTTGCATGCAGACCCCTCGGCCTCCGCGACGGGACTGCTCACAATCCTCTGCCATCTTCTGGATAAGACTGCATCAAAATATTTACAGGGAAAGATGTAAATACTAACGTAGATTAACCTGGATTTTATTAGCTCTTTATAGTTTGACATTCCAAACTAAACCACAGCTGGGTACTGACTGACAAAGACTATTTGGTGTATTATGATACACCTCAATGAAGTAGAAAAATCCTGTACAACAGAGTAACTGGTCTTGTGATGTTTTATGTGGCAACAGGAGATTCAGAACGTGACAATAAGGTTTTATTGTAACTATTCAAAACTCGTAACATGGTTTTAGTATTTAAAGGCTTGTATAATAAATCTTTGCATCCTTACTAATTTTAAATGAGTTTTGTTGTTAACCTTTATGAAAAAACAGTTTAATGTCTATGAAAATTAAAAACAGATTTCTAGTTTCTAGTCCCATAGGCTCCATAGCTTTTAATTTTAATTTGGTTTTAGTTTTTATCTGTGTTTTTAAGAAAAGTGAGCAAAAATGCTGTATTTAAAAACTTAATGTTCATAAGAAATACTTTATCTGGAGAAGAAGCTTTATTGATTTTTAGGGCTGGGCTTTGGGAATTGAATTTTTCCGGAGCATAACATTTTATTTACTGGTGGTTGATGAACTGCAGTGTCACCTGCCAGCTGGCTTCAGTTAAAGAAAGATGACTGATAGACCAGGACATTCATACGAAGAACAAAACTCTAAAAATTGTAGAAACATTTCCACCCCTCTGCCCCCCAAATTAGTCAGGCTAGGTATTCGTTTGGCTTGAACAGGATCGTTCTCACTATTTGCCGCCTGCGTTATTCTACCTCCTGTAGGTACAAATCACCATCACAGTTCCTGCGTACTGGGCTCTCAACATTCCGTACAAAAAAATGGTTTGGACATACTATACAGTCTACAAATGCTTATCATCATACAGCCTAATTTAGACATTTATCCATGTGTCAACTTCAGTTTCATTTCCTCTGTATGAAGATGTGTGTACTAAACAAAGTACTCCAGTGTTCAGGAATAAAAAAGAATTACATTAAAATACTTCAGATGTTAAATGGTGAAGCAGAAAGCAATAGCTTTTCCAAGGGGTTTTTTTTTGGAGGTTTCCGAAACAATCGAATGACTACTTCCTTCAGCTTTCTATACAGGACAACTAGTTTAGGTGAGGTTACTAGTAAACAAATAGCGGCTGCACCACAGTTTCTTCATTTCTTCCTTTCTCTGCCTTACTGTTTGCCTGAATCTTGCCACAACCTTTTTTATTGCTGGCCACGGTTCGCAGGCAACTGCTTTTCACACCTATTAACCATCTTTCTTGACTCGTGGTTTGGAACAGCTTGGTCTGTCAAAGGGAGATGCTCTTCTCAAAGAGTCAGAAGCCCAACTGCCCCCCTTCCCAAGTTTTGCACTTCAGTTGATACAGGACTGGCAGCAAGGCCAAGGAATCCTGTACAATACTGATATTTCATAACCATCTTATCTGTCATCAGATGTGTAACAAAGACTGTGAATGGCAGAACAGTAATCCTAATTTTAATTAGTATTAATGGTGATTCTGAATTTCAATTAAAAGTAATTATCTGGAGGGCCATTGATTTTGGTGAAAAACAATGCAAAATTAAACTTATCAAAGAGGAGTATCTTTATTAGACACACTTTTTTTTAATTCCAGAGGACTTTGTATCCAAACATATTCATGAAGACTACAGAATATATATTTAGTACAGTCCTTCTGTTATGTTTTGAATGTCTAGATCATACCAGATTAAACCACAGAACTCCTTATAACGTTTTGGACAAATCACTGTTTAAGGCAGTTACTATCTGTCTGTCAGGTGGAGCCAAAAAAATATTAGGGCAATATTAGGGCATTAAATTCATGCATGTAGGTAGTCTGCAGGCTGTCCACCAGCCAGACACACGGACACAAAGCATACAGTATGGACAAATGCATAGGACCAGTCTGTGGCTTTAGAGGCCTCTCTTTTGGCTTACAAGCACTCACCATTTTAATCAACACACAGCGCCCATCTTCTGTGCTAGGAATGGGCAGCAGCAACTCCGTCATTCACCTTGCCAGTTCTCTAATGCAGGCATAGAAGGGATCCGCCACACGGCACTACTGGACGATCCTTGTACTGCATCACGTTCTATCCAGAAAACCGGCAAACAAAAACCCCTTTGCTATTCACCAAGGTCCTGGAATCATTAATTTTGGAGCTCCATCCTGACCCCGTATCTTACGATACCAAACACAGCAGCAGGAGAGTAGGAAAGTGCAAACGACTGTGCTGTTTTGCGGCTGTCATCAATCTAACCAGTCCCATACTTCAGAAGAACAGACAAAGAGCTCTGTTTTAGTTGTCTACCTGCTTCATTTATCATCAAGGAAATGCTGATCTCAAGTTTCCTTAAAATTAGCTGGCAGCTAAAAAAACCCACAACAACAAAACCAAGTCTGCACTAAACCACCGTGACCATCTGCACCAGCCAAGGGCACTCATCCTACCTGACCCTCAAGGCGGAACGGTGGGTACTTGTCCAAGAGCAAAGGCTGCAGCTCCGGCTGGGGAGCCCACACCATCTACCCCAGCGGTGGCCGATGTCTCCACCCAGATGGAGTTGCTGAAGGGACAGGCTGCAGCGCAGACCTCAGACTGCAGAAAGCACCAAGACCTTTCCCCTGGGGCAGGGGCAGGCAGCAGACCTGCCTGCAAAAGGTATGCCCAGGTGGAGGACCTCCTGCACCAGGTGCCTGAGCTGCTGGAGGCGGTGAGAAGGCTGCAAAACATCAGGGAGGCTGGGAAGGAGATAAGACAGCTGGTTCCAAGCACAGTCTGCAGCGGACTCGCAGCCCACGGCCAAACAGCCAAAAACTCCTCCACCGGCACACACAGAAGGGAGGGGGGCAGTGCAGAAGAATGGAAGCTTGCATCAGCAAGGACCATCAGGAGAAAGACACTTCCCCCAAAGCCTGAGATGCCCCTGCCAAACCACTTCACCGTTCTGCAGGCTGAAGATGGAAGACCCACCACATCAGGAGAGACGCTGGAGACAACTGAGGCAGCCCGATCTGCTCCCCGTGTAGCAACCAGGGCAACTAAGAAAAGGCAACGGGTGACAGCAGCAGTTGACTCTCCCATGAGAGGTGTGGAGGCACCCATCTGCCAACTGACGCACTCCCTGGAGAGGTGTGCTGCTTACCAGGGGCTCGTATCAGGGACGTCACCGAGAGACTACTAAGCCACATACAATCCACTATTATCCACTGCTGTTGTTTCACATGGGCACCAGTGATGCAGCCAGGAGCAGCCTGAGGGAGTATTAAGAAGGATTAGAGAGCCCTGGGAGCGGTGGTGAGGGACTCACCTGGGAGCGCAGGTAGTTTTTTCATCAGTCCTCTCAGTCAAAGGGAAGGGTCTTGAACAGGTCAGTCAAATCTGGCAAATCAACAAACGGTTACAAAACTGGCATCACAGCCATGGGTTCAGCTACTTAGACCACGGGAATAGCTTTGAGAAACCTTGTCTACTGCAGGCTGATGGTTCCATCTTTCAGAGGTGGAGTCACAGGCTTGCCAAGCTGGTGAAGAAGGCTTTAAACTAAAGCTGCCAGGGGACAGGAACCTCAATCCATTCAACTGCTGCCAGTCTGATGCCAGTCCCAGCAGCAGATGCCAAGAGCCTGGAGAAAGATCACAGGTCAGCAGAAGAGCACCTGAAGGGCAGCACAGAGGAACTCTGCCAGTGAGTCAGCTCCATCAGGGGCCCAACTGAAATGCCTCTATGCAAACACATGCAGCATAGGGAATAAACAAGAGGAGTTAGAGACGTGCACACACCTGCAGGCCTGTGATCTTATGGGCATCACGGAGACGTGGTGGGATGTCTCCTGTGACTGGAGTGTTGGAATGGAAGGATACAGGCTCTTTAGGAAGGACAGGCAGGGGAGATGAGGAGGTGGTGTCACCCTCTATGTCAGTGACCAGCTGGAGTGCATGAAGCTCCTCCTGGGGATGGATGAGGAGCCAACTGACAGCTCATGGATCAGGGTTAAAGGCAAGGGAGCGACAGGTGACATTGCAGTGGTGGCGTGCTCCAGGCCACCCAACCAGGAAGACCAAGCAGATGAGGCCCTCTACAGGCAGATAGGAGTAGCCTCATGTTCACAAGCCCTGGTCCTCGTGGGGGACCTCGACATCTGTTGGAGGGACAAAACAGCAGGGCATAAGCAATCCAGGAGGTTCCTGGACTGCGTGGATGATAACTTCCTTCTCTAAGTGACAGAAAAGCCAACGAGGAGAGGTGCTATGCTGTACCTTGTTCTTACCAATAAGGAGGGGCTGGTGGGGAATGTGAAGATCAAGGGCAGCCTGGGCTGCAGTGGCCATGAAACAGTGGAGTTCAAGAACCTGAGGGCAGCAAGGAAGGTGTACAGTAAGCTCAATACCTTGGACTTCAGGAGAGCAAACTTTGGCCTCTTCAGGGATCTGCTTGGTAAATTACCATAGGATAAAGCCCTGGAGGGAAGAGGGGCCCAAGAAAGCTGGTCAATATTCAAGGATCACCTCCTGCAAGCTCAGGAGCGATGCGTCCGGACAAAGAGAAAGTCAGGCAAAACCACCAGGAGGCCTGCATAGATGAACAAGGAGCTCTTGGACAAACTCGAACACAAAAATATAAAGCCTACAGAGCATGGAAGCAAGGACAGGTAGCCTGGGAGGAATACAGAGAAATTGTCTGAACAGCCAGGGATCAAGTTAGGAAAGCTAAAGCCATGACAGAAATAAATCTGGCCAGGGACATCAAGGGCAACAAGAAAAGCTTCTATAGGTACATCGGTGATAAAAGGAAGGCTAAGGATAATGTGGGCTCTCTCTGGAAGGAAACAGGAGATCTGGTTACCTGGGATATGGAGAAGGCTGAGGTACTCAATGACTTTTTTGCCTCAGTCTTCACTGGCAAGTGCTCCAGCCACACTGTTCAAGTTGCAGAAGGCAAAGGCAGGGACTGGGAGAATAAAGAACTGCCCACTGTAGGAGAAGATCAGGTTTGAGACCATCTTAAGGAACCTAAAGGTGCACGGGACTTGATGAGATGCATCCAGGGAACTGGTGGATGAAATTGCCAAGTCACCATCCATTGTATTTGAGAAGTTGTGGCAGTCCGTTGAAAAACCCACTGACTGGAAAAGGTCAAACATCACCCCCATTTTTAAAAAGGGAAAAAAGGAAGACCCAGGGAACTACAGGCCAGTGAGTCTCACCTCTCTGCCTGGCAAGATCATGGAGCAGATCCTCTTGGAAACTATGCTAAGGCACATAGAAAATAAGGAGGTGACTGGTGACAGCCAACATGGCTTCACCGGGGACAAATCCTGCCTGACAAATTTGGTGGCCTTCTACAATGGGGCTACTGCACTGGTTGATAAGGGAAGGGCAAGTGACATCTACCTGGACTTGAGCAAAGCATTTGACACTGTCCTGCACGACATCCTTTGTCTCTAAATTGGAGAGACATGGATTTAGTGGATGGACCACTCAGTGGATAAGGAATTGGGTGGATGGTCAAATTGTTTACTGTGAGGGTGGTGAGGCACTCGCACAGGTTACCCAGAGAAGCTGCAGATCCCCCCTCCCTGGAAGTGTTCAAGGCCAGGTTGGATCAGGCTTTGAGCAACCTGCTCTAGTGGAAGGTGTTCCTGCCCATGGCGGGGGGGGTTGGCGATCTTTAAGGTCTCTTCCAACCCAAACCATTCTATGATTCTATAAACAAGCATAACCCACTTGGAGGACATGACACCTGTTCAGCATCTCCAGAATCTGCAAGAATAACAAGAAAACAAGAGTTCTCAGTTTCATTCCCAGAGCAACGTAGAACATCTGCCAATGGGCACTATCATAACAAAACTAGCTTGCAGTGCAACTCCTGCAACTTCACTTCCATTTAAAGACTTGCATTAAAGAGAATGCAGCAACATCACTTAATTCATGCCTGACTGACTGTCCTTAACAGCTGGTCACTGGAGTCAACCATGGCTCAAAACTTGATGCCACAATGCAGCAAGCTGAAGGAAGCTGCTCATTAGTCAGTCTCTGCTCAGACTTACTATAATTGTCATTGAAAGACTTTCTTACATAGGTCAGTCCTCAAAGAGCTGGAGACAACCTGTAGCTGCTACAGCCACGTTCACCAGCTGGGTCTAGTCAAGACAGATTGATGACAAAGACCTTTTGCCAGTCATGTGCTAAGTTACTGTGGTCTGTTACAAGTTCATAGGTGACTCCCCGAGAACCCTTGCTGGAAAGCAGTTTTCAGTGTACATCTGAAGATCCAGTGTTAACCACTGAAATGCTAGTATATAAAAGTTAGAATGATACCACATTAAATACATCACATTTTAGACATACTAAGATAGAAGCATTTTTTATGTTCAACTGTGCCAAAAATTTAATTCTAAGTAACATTCCACATTCTGATCCATTGTTGATTCTGGCTGAGTGATCCAGAAAAGTATTTCTGGTAATGTAATATGAAACCATCCACAGACAGGACAAAGATGTCTAGCGACAATACTGCTTGGTCTTTCTTGCACAATCCAACAGTTTGCTAGGATTATCAAACTTAAACAAACTACACTGTAGAAGCACCTTTTCTGTCAGAAAATAGAGCTGTGAGAGAGTCCAAGGGATCTTAATGAGTCAAAACTAAATGTCTGAAATTTAGTATTTGCTTGTGTAACACCAACAGTGGAATCTTTACTAGGAGCAGGATTGCTGGACTTTGGCTGTGATTCACTGCAGTTTCTATTTTGTCTCACTCCTATAGATCCTTTTCTTTATCTTACAACTTGCATAAACAATTTACACGCATCCCAAAGTTGGGTGGAAATGCTGAGGTAAACCCTGCAGTGAAAATTAAGGGTGCAATGGCAGAATAAGATGATTCACTACTGTTCAGAATCTCGGAATCACTTCTGCACAGCAAGGCCAAATCGTTTAATGTGTATCTAAACACATATACTACACAAATTGCAATGCAGAGGTACACTGCCTTAAGCTACATCCTCAAGTAGCTACAGTGCTGTGTGCTTGAAACAGCTTCCAGCCCCAGCCCATGGGTGCAACACAGAACGGCAGGGATGAATCCTCCCTCCTCCCACCCACGTCTCTTTCAGCCTTTTGCAAACACGGAGGAGTTACCTGCATTTAGTGCACCCCAAACTATTCCATGCAGGAGCAAGGGGCAAACGCATGGCTGGGAAGGAGAAAGCTTGTTTGAAGATTAAGCTCCAATTACATCACAGTTCTTCCAATGAACACTGGCTGTACCATTTTCACGATTTTGGGGTCTGTCTGCATAAACTTCACTCATAAATGGACAATACATGTTTTCAAATTAGTCTTCCCTGTTACAAATTTTGTTTTTATATAATACTTATCTTTCAAAGACACTAAAGCTAGCTATCCACTATGGCTACAAAAATCCCTTCAAGGACTCATTTAATTTCTTTTTATAGTTCTTTTATGTCTTTAAATGTTTAGATTTTTGATATTGTAGGTTCCTTCCCTAGATTCTCTAGGATTTGTACAGCTTTGTATGGCTAAAGACTTAAAACACTGACGCCAGTTATGTTGCACTGTGACTGGAAGTGAAAAGTGGCAGTTTATGATCATAATTCAGGGAAAGGCACTTCAACAGAGGCTATGAGACTTAGCAAAAATTTTTCATTCACGTTAATTCAGCCTTTATTTCTGTTCTTTAAATCCCAGAAATCTCTTTCTTGTTCTTTCACCTTCCTTAGAAGTGACTCTGAAAAAAAATCAACTCAGAACTATTTTGTTCTGAAGAACTTTTTCTTAATAACTGACACTATCAGAATTCTTCATATCCTGCTTCAGTTGCGATACTTAAGTTTTGACACTTCACATACTTGGATCATACAGAAATGATGAGGACTTTATAATCTAAGAAAAACTTATATGTACTGGGATAAGACAGACGTAAAGTCAGTAAAATACTGACAAAGCAAGTGATTTTGTATGTGTGGTTAGCCCACAAGAAAAGAAATTACATCCTAATTATGAGCGTGTTTCAAAAATAAAATGAGCATTTGAAGATCTATTTTGTTTTCATCTACTTGACTTGATGTCCATGATGAACGATGAAATGTACTGTCAGCCTGAATGCCAGTGTTTCTAAGAAGTTACATATCCTTATCCCACCAGCACACTCAAGACAAAACCAAACTTGTGCAATTTTTTTTTTTCCTTAAATATTTTGGAATACTGTCCATCAGTACACTCATACAAACTCATGTGATTTTGTCTGCAGTTTGGCTGGTGTCTGCACTAAGAATTTACTTTGATGGCAAACTGGAGGTTCACCAGCAAGAATATAGCATTAGGAATAAAGAATACATGGCATTAAAGACAAGGAGTCAGAATTTAACCTTGAAATTACAGCTTTGAATTACTCTACTAGTCATAAAATTGCTCTCTGGACATTTAAGAATTGTATGTATGCGGTATAAACCAACCAAACTGACTGAATGCCAGCCCCTGCTCAGACACAGGAGTTACGCCCGTGGCATAATCATACTCCAGCAACTCCTGACTGTTATTCCCTACAGGACTATTACTGTCCATCCAAGTTTTGTCAGCTCAAGTTTGTTCAATTTACCCTTGCAGCCAAACAAGCTACACATTTGTATTTGTAGATATTTATAAGGATTAAGGGAGCAGAAGCAGTATTCCAGTATTTCCCTATGCCACACCTCAAATCCCTGAACATTTCCCTGAGAGGGCTCAGGATCTGCACACGAGTGCCTACACTTTGGGTGACTGCTGCTCTGGAAATAGAGATTTCACAGATGTTCATTTTGCCTCCTGCAAATATCTGAGTTTTAACAGCTCAGTGCCAAAGCCTACTTGATTTTGTTTCCAACAAAATCAACATGAAGTACAGCGAATGGTAAAATTAGAATGCACTACTATTACCATGTTCTTTTCCTCTGTAGGGCCTGTAAATTCCAATCTTGTACAAAGTATAATTCCTTTTAAAAAACCCAAAAAATAAATCAAAAAAAGCTAAAAAAAGTCCCTGCCCCCACCTCAGACTCACACAAGCAAGCTTCATAAATAGGTCTTTTCACTCTCCACAAAATATAAATACACTTTACTAGCACATGCAAATATCAATTTAATAGGTAGCTACTGTATTAAACAGGATACTGCTAATGTGCTTATTTGTTACATCCTTTTTCCACTGGTAAGATTTCAGAATATTTCTGCTCTATCAACTTGAAGTGATATTTAAAAATTAAAAAATACTGGAAGTGCAAACACAACTTGCTGACAGCCTGCAAGACGTCACTAATCATGTTGACTTTACAAAGCTTGTATCTGTGATGAAACCCTGAATTCTCAGCTGACCTAAGAGATCTTTCAAGGTAGAGAGAAATCAGTGCATTGTCAACAAGTCCATCATATATGAAGTTAAGGTCTCTAAAAATACAGCTTACTAGAAGCTATGTCCCTTCCTTTAAACATGATTTTCCTTGACGGCAAAAATTACAAATTGAGAGATGCTCTACAAATTCATATATCTAACGTGGATTGAATCATTAATGGCAAACTTCATATGCTTTGGAAAGGGGCTATTGTCCTTCTTTACATTTACACTGCCTCACGCAAAAGCATCCAAGTCACATGTATGTAAGGAAGAATACTATAAAAAAACACCGTATGTTATAATATTATATATAATACTACCAATAATAATAGAGTGGCTCCAAAATGAAACGTGAGTTTCTGAAAGATGTCCCATTTCTCAATGTCATATGGCTATCTCAGAAATTAAACTACCTTGCTGTAACAGACTTCTGTGAATATAACTACCAGGACTAACTCCAGCAGAGTATCAATTGACTGCAACCTGCTATCTCATAAAGAGATATTTACGTAAAAATCACATCTTCATAGGCATTAAAAAAAAAAATCATTATAAAAGACTGAGTATGATCTCTGGGAACATCTGACAACTCACCCGGCATTTGCAGATTGAAAAGGGTTTTTTTAAACAAGATGTAACAAAATTTTGTATAGATTCACAAAAAGGTGGCAAGAAATTAGAGCTGGACTTCAGAAAAGAATAGACAGATTTAAATGGCTAAAAGATCCAGATGGGATGGGTTTTGCCCATTCTAAGTACCAGTACCATTTAAACATCCATAATCCAGTTCTAGATTTATTTTCAAAGTTTTGCCTCTTCTTCCCATCAGAAGTTGGAGATTTGGATCCAGTACTTTGGATCAAATCTTCTGCTTCAGGTTCATAAAAACAAATTGTAACCCTCTCCACAGAGTTAAGGTAGTTGGAGCACACCATAAATCTAATACAAAAAGGTTGCACCAGAGACACAAAACTTCTCTTCCAATCTGCTGTTTTAAATAAAATATGCATTATCCAGGAAGGAGGAAAGAAGATTTGAAAAATGTCAAACTACAAAATAAACTACAATTAATGGTTTTCTTACTGCTCTATCAGCTCGGCCACTTCAGAAAGAATGTGTAATAAGAATCTCTTAGTCCTAGCTAGCTTTTAACAGACTTTTCAAGGATTTTAAGAAACAGTTTAGATGAGTATTAGGATCATTACTGGTAATAAAACAACAATCTTGTTGAAGCACCAACCATTTTAACTGAAAGAAGTTATCTTAGGAAGATTTGCAACAGTAGATATTTTAAAAAACACACAGAGATTTTCACTGTACCAAGGAAAGCGATAAGGAAGAGATTTTTTACAATAAGGGTGGTGAAACACTGGAACAGGTTGCCCAGAGAAGCAGCGGAGGCCCCACCCCTGGAAACATTCAAGGCCAGGTTGGACGGTGCTCTGAGAAACCTGCTCTAGTTGAAGATGTTCACAGAAGTTGAAGATGTTCTAGCTGAAGATGCTCACTTACAGGGGTTTGGGCTGAATGACCTCTAAAGGTCCCTTCCAACCCAAAGCATTCTATGAGTCTACGAAAGTATTTGACTCTGCCTTGGTGTTTCCCATGCTCATTGTCCAGGTCTGAACAGTTAAATTGACTGGGAGAACAGAAGGAATAGAAATAACATACTTCACATTTTAAGAGACAGGCCAAAAAACAGTTTTCAGATGTTAGCCTGTTTCTTCACAAAACATTATTCTCTGTATTAATACTGGAAATGTTATTACACTATGTCAGAAGTAGAATGAATGTGTGATAGCAGAGAACTACGTACGACAGGAACTACAATGCCTACTCCTTTTACCTTTTCAATGATTAGTTTTACATGCTTCATTCATAAAAGCAACCCCAAACAGCTAAAGGAAAAACATTTAAATGTATATAACAGTAATTAAAACTTATGATAATATAAGCCACATAGAACTCAAGTAAGGAAAATGATAATAAGAGAAAAATACAAAAAGTTACAGAACCAGGCTTCTGCATTTTATTTAACAAACAGCATTTCTGAAATTAAGTAACTGTTTCTCAGTACAATGTGCATGGAACAAATCTATTCAAAAGAAGGCATCATACAAAGTCTGAACAGTGGAACAGAGCCTTTGGAATCAATTTCAGATGTTGCTTCAATACCAAAAGATCTATTTGGGGAAAAAATCTTGGACCTTTATGAAAAAAAATCACAGAAGTTAAACTGTCAGGAGGAAGCTAAAAGGAAGAGTCAAATACCTCAAGACTGATTGGAGAAGGAAAAAAAAAACATTTAGAAAAGGTTGGAGAAGTTACTAATCTGCAAAAGCAGAAATATGAATTTTTGAGGGGAAAACCCCTTTGGCTAGTGTACAGAGTCATAATTTCACTAACTTCAGCTGCATTTTGATAGTATGTACTAGTCACGAATCTGCTCACAACGTTTTGTGAAAGCCAAGTCCAATGGGTTGCAGATTGCTGTTAGGAGTAACATCATGGTTTTTCAGACGGCTTACAGGAAGATTGCTTATTGAAAGCATCCTTCAAGGTGAGGCGGCTGAGCCTAGATAAAATTGGTTGAGAACTACAGACATATGCCATTCAGCATTTCAAGAGACTGCAAACCCTTCCATGGCAGTTCAACTGCACAGCACAACTAGTGTCCTATCTGAATTCCAGCATGGCCTAAAAATGCTAAGAAACACCTGTCGTTTTCATCTGAACATCACACTGCTTGCTGGGTTCTTTAATCATCTAATTAAAGAGAGTCCCTAACATTTTTGATTTTCTACTTCACTTTGAACAAATGCAGTAATTGATGAGGAAAACACACTTGATCTCTGTGTACAGTATGTGAGAAAAACTTGCACTACTGCTCAAAGGAGTGAAGCAATTAATTTAAGCTTTAAGACAGTATGATTGTACTGGTTCAACAAGGAAAAAATTTTTGTGAAATTTTAAACAGGATTTTAAAATGGAAGCCTTTAACAATATTTGATAATTTTTGGAAATCCTTAATACTACAAAATAAGAAATCAGTGTTATGGTTATATAATTTATGTATCACATTTACAGTTTTAATAATACCAAACTGTTAAGGCTCTGTTTTCAACAAAAATAATTACATTCTGACAGATTCTGAAAGAAAATAATGACATTATATAACCAAGTAATTATAAAGGTTTCTATTACAGACATCGACATTTCATAGCTAAGCACATCAGTCAGATCCCCCTACGATATACCCATCCTCATTTCGTTAAACAACATACTACTGGCAACACAGACTCCCAGTCAATGAGCTTGTCTTAAAAAGAATACAGGTTTTCCCTTTTCTCCTCTGGACTGTTCATTCCTGCCATCTAGCCAATGTACTAATTTTCTGTTCACGTAACCACAGCCCCACCTATGAATCAGGTAGGAATGACATGCTCTTGACAGCCTACTGACACGTGTACTGTACCTTGTATACCACAGTGGCTCTGTCACCTAACATTACTAACAGCATCCATCTCATCTTCCTATTTTGTACAATGAGATGTGCTCTGTGAACGTAATATCCAGCTCTAACCCATTTGAGATAAATTATCAGCATAGTGCATTTCACACGACTCCGATTATATCCCACAGATCTGGTATGAGCTGCTTCCTAGCAACTGCAGCAAAAACCCCTTTAGGTGTTTTTCCCAGCTAAAGAAACCAACTTGTTATTTTATGAACTTCATATATAAAACAATCTTGGCTACCGTCAGCTCAAATTCTTCTGACTAATGGTCCTTAAGATGCATGTTTAGCCCTTTGCCTAGTTTGGGCTCTAATACTCAAGCCTCTCTCTCTCAAACCTCCCATCTCAATGATTTTAGCACCAAGCAAAAAAACAAATATTTTTCCAAACCAAGAAATATCTTCCTAATAAAACCTAACCATTTATACAAGAATCATAATCATGTCATGAGTTAAAAATCCATTTTATATGGGAAATGAAACTCCTAGCACACTGGCAAGAGTGGAGACACTGGATTTATTTTGTGGAACATGAGAAAGACAGTCTTTTGGTTGGACTTCATTCACATACTGAACGGGATTGCAAATATTTTCAAAGGACTACAAGCTTTTAAATAGACTATTGCTTCATACATTACCCCAAATCTACTTAAATGAACTTAGTTAATATTTGGAGAAAGCCAGAAATTATTACTCCTTGTTTAAAAACACCAGCCTCATGCTTACATCAAACCTAGTGAGTAAGAAGACGTGGATGTTGTGAGACTGGTATTCATTTAACACACCATAAAATATTTTAAAGGAAATAACTGAATAATAACAGCTAATTAATACTGCAATGAACTGCATCAAAATTTAGGAATTTCCCTTCTCTGCTAGGTGAAAGGGTGTCACAGCAGACAGTAACTTCTCCATATAAATACAGTCAAGCCTTCAAGTGTGATGTTATCCAGGCTGGTTAAGTTAGCACATTTAGGCATTGGCTAGTTTGGTGGTGGTGTTGTACTGCTGTGTAGGGCCCTACTGGTGAACCAAAACCATCACCAAAAAAATCGTGAGGGAATTGCTGAAAAGGGGAAGACTGGAGCAGATGATGCATCTTTGATACCTCCTGGTACCAGCGTTTGAAACTGGACCATTTATTTGGCTTCACAACATAAAGTGTCAAGCTAATTTTAAGCATCTTTGTACTATGGGTCTAGCTCTATGGTTGATTAGATTTTTATTAGACTGTTGTACCTAACATGGCAGTAGTCACTGCAGATAAGGATAGCCAGAGTATCACAGGGCTGGTCTTACATTATGCAAAGCATATTTCCTAGTGATTGAATCCCTCAGCATCTCAAAACCCAAAGACCTGTGATAACGAGACAGGCTCTCTGCAACAGTTTTGTAAAGTCACCCTCTTTTCTCTTATCTTCCAGCTTCGTTAAATGGTTAAACTGTATGAGTTCTCTTACTGCTAACTCACCAGTGATCAACACACCACCACAGTTCAGCATCTGCAATGATTAGATCTCGGCGTCTGTCTCGAATGATGCCTAAAGTTTAGCTTTCTTAACAGCGTAGTAATACTACTGTAAGATATATACATATATGTAAAATATACAAGATATACATTATACTTGAGACCGCCTCTTGAGCCTTAAAAGAAAGTTCTGTTGCTGCCAAACCGAATTATACCCACTTCATGCTACAGTGGTACATACAGAATCTATTAAATTCTACACGTTCAAAGGATAACTTCTACAGAACCATTTTACATTTGTATATAACTGCACTGATTTCCAACTTTTATTTAAGAGATGCCTCTAGAATGAACAAAGAAACCCCTGGCTAAAAGATGGTATATATACATATAGCGCTGCATACTACCAACTGCCATGAGGTGGTGGGTTTTTTGAAACTGAGTACACGGTTCACAACGTGAGAAAAGCAAGCGAATACATCACTGTTTTGGTTTTGGGTTTTTTTTGTGCAGTTTAAATGACATTAAGAACACAGAACAAATAATCTGGACAGTAAAAAAACAGACAAAAAACCCCCAACAAAACCCCAGAAACCCCGAAGCCCTACCAAATCACAATACCTTCTTTTAATGATGTGTAAGGTGAATATTCGACTTTTCCAAAAGGATAGAGAATGTTCCAAAACTAAATTCTGTCTTTTTCATTAGATTACAGCTCCATTATCTCTAATTATTTTTGCTGAACAGCGTATATTTCAGGGAACATTAATGAAACTTTTGTTCCAAATAACATTCATGAATGCATTTTCTCTCTTGCTGTCTTTGCACAATACCAGTATACAAGAAAGCAACGGACACTGAAGAAATCTTAATTAAGATTTTACAGGCAGTCCTGCTACCACAACTGTTGTTTTCTACTTCAACATAAAAATTACAAGATGCTTTACAGTCACGATTGACTTTGTGTTCAGTAAAGAGGTAGACAACTTAATTTAGGTGTTATACTACTCTTACACAGTTGTATTTTCTCAGCTGAGTCAATTAACATATAAGGAGCTTCATTCTTTTGTGATTATATTGCTTCTAGTACAGACGTCATTTAGGTATCTTTCCACATAGAAAGAGTAGAGTTTCAGTGTAGTTGTGTTCATTTAGAGTAGTTTACAACATCTTTTGTTCACACCAAAAATAAAAGCACTGTTACGGTCTCACTTGTTGGCAATTTAAAATCAACCCTGAAAAACCTTTAACTGAAGGCAGTAACTAAGCAAAAAATAAAGCATGTGTGTAAATTTGCTCACTGGGCATTGATACTAAATTATAAAAGACAAATAAAAAACCTTGGCACAGAGGAGATTAGTTTAAATTGCTCCTGCTTGTGCTGTGTTTGTTCTGTGGATAAAGAGATGAGCTCATGTTTTACAGATGTCAACAGTTGTCACCACTACCAAATTAAATTGAATAACTCCTACAGCACACTTTGAAAATCACCTCTTATGCAACATTATTTTCTAAAAGGCACGTAGACCTCATGTTTCCAAAACTGATGATCATGCCTAACCAGTTCTCCTGTACCCTTTCTATCATACTGTGAAACAGATGTGCTTCAGTTGCAAATGGTCTAAAAATAAGTAGATGCATGCAGTTTTATCAATTCAAAAGAGAACTCCTATAACGGCTTAAGAATTTAGGATCTACATCACCTTCCACTGGCATAGAGCCTTGTGGATGGTAAGAGACACCAGTTCTAGGACAGAAGAGAAAACAGCACCCATTAACTAGCCACAGACAACACCAATGCAAACAGCAAATAGCAAAAGCAGAGCAGACTTATCCTTTCCCTTTACGAAATTCTATCCATCTCTGCAACTGTTAGAGAGCTCTAGAGGGAATGAAATCTGTCCTTTCAGTAGGACGGGAAAACACATCTGTTGACAGATAGCTCTCTGATAAAAAGCATAGCATGTGTTGCATGTGGCTACGCTTGAAGCATCCTCCTTGACACCCTTTAGTGAAACTGACCCCGACAAAAAGTGCACATGAAATTCACATACAGGTTTCTGACAAGTTTGGCATGACCCTAGAACACAGTCCTGGAGACTGTCTGACTTCGTGAAGCAGACACAAGTTTTCTAAGAAGCCATATGTCACTGTCATCAGAAGTCAAATGCTACAAAGAAATTAGCATGTTTAATAAAATGCCATTGAAATGCATCCTAGATAGAACACTGCTAAATGACACACCAAATTCCTGAACCCAAGTAAAATACCTGGCAGCAAAAAATGGCATTTCCATTAGAGCCATGTATTCAACACTTCTATAACAGGTAAAAATTGGAGTTCAAACTGCATTTTCACGAGAGTTAAACATGGTGCATGGTATTATGAATTTAAGCTTGATGCGAAGTTTTATTAGCAGTAGAGTACAGTCTTTAGTTCCGCAAGATTCTCATTTCATGAACAAACATCTTATTGACTTTTCTATGAGCTTTATGTACTTCAGGTCTGCAAGGTCAGGTCTTCTGTATATATCTTAATGACCTAATCAAAAGAACAACTTTCATACCAATACAGTAGATGTAACATAGCAAGAAAGGGAAAGCTGTTTCCATTTTAAGCTAACAACAGGAACAAAAATTTCTAGATAACACCTTTTTGTACAGTTCAGTATTTCCTCATAACAAGAAATAACTTACTCCCCAAATGATCAAAGAGTTTTATATTTGAAAGGAACAAAGCACCATATGCATACGGCATGTCATCCTACGAAAGAATATCTGGTTGGATCACAAAAGGAAAAACTGAAAAACAGTTTTTCACAGTTTACACTCAGAGAAAACCAAAAAATAATATGCAAGTTTCCTAGGAATGCTCTCCCCTCAAACTATCCTTGTAAAACACAGCATACCATTTTTTATTCTACCTTCTTTGCCTTTTTTAAAATGCAAAGTTGTTTAACTTTTGTTAAATAAAAGAAGAAAAAGCAGCCTGGAAAAGAAAGAAGGTTTAACTGGTTCAAAAAGCCAAGAGCACTACAGGAGTTGCTGTGCAAAAGAGAGAGAAAAAAAAATCTCTAAAGATTTAAATACAAATATACCAATATGTGTCACAGTTTTACCCCTTACGTAAAGCCAGAAAAAATTTAACATAGGTTGAGAAAAATATTATTCATCTGGTCTTTTCCATCATCTTTTTCTTTTACTTTCTTGAATATCAAATTGTGCTGTCTCTTGGATATATATTAAAAACTCCCATTAATACCAACAAAAGTTCACTATCTGAAACAATGAATGGAAAAGAGACTACTGTAATTTTGCTTGGAAGGCACCATTTTCAGAAAAAAAAAAAAAAAATGACTGAATGAGCTGAAGAACAAAGTTCCCTTTCCTCTGAGAATTCAAAACTCCTTTAAAACCTTAAAACGCATGTCAATTTTAATATTAACTCTGCTGCCAACTTCAATTTCTAGCCCAAACTCACAGTTTTCACTGTTCTTACCTCTCTCTGTATTTCCAGAACAAATATAGCACACAAATTGAGCAAGGTGTTCCTGACAGTAAACAAACACTACAAAAGTAAAGTCCTCCTAAGCCCTGATAAAACAAACATTATGAAATAGTTCAGACAGTATCCTGATGAACCCACAGGCTGCAGTTTTTGAGGAAAAGGAAACTGTAAGTCTTCGCAACACCATGTTCAAGAGAAAGCTGTTAAACGCACTGAAGGTGCATTAACTACCTAAATCCTGCAAACCGGATGCACTGAAATTCAGGGAAGTTCTGGCTTTTCTCTCTCACAGCAGAGGGGAAAGGACTCAAGGTTGACTGAAATTAACTGAGGTCTTAGAAATCACTTTTAGTTAGTCTGGTGGGCTTTGGATAAGGACTTTAATCTGAAAGTCACTTGGCAATCAACTATTTTTACTTTTTTTTTAAATTCTATCTACATACTTGCATATTAGCCTACCTTTTGTGCATTTGTTAGCACTGAATACAGTCACTTCATTCTTACAGTTCTGTTTATTGTAACTGTTCTTTGTATAAAAGTTATTTATGCAGAATAATAATACTGTTTGAAGAATAACTCCAGAGGTTCTTCTCTAGAGGTGCACAAGGTTATTACAATATTTCATTACTACAAAACAATACATCTCCAGATAGAGGCAATATTAGCTTGTAATAGTCCTTGCTACCTTGGTACCAACTTTCCCTTGTAAAGCAATTTAATCACTTCCATACAGGTTATACATAAAATATTAGTGCTGTGCTTCATAGAGAACACCTCCCAAATTTTTATTACAATATGTTGTTATATTACTTATACAGTTAGAAAATCTATTTGTCTTTAAGCATGTCACTGCATCTCATTGAAAAATGTTTAGCCTAACTAAGTTTTACTAGTAAAAAAAAAAAAATATGTTTTTCCAGTTTTAAGTCCTCAATTCAACCAGTCTGGGGTTCATTACAGATTTTCTAAACCCCACATCACCTCCATGGTTTATTTTATTATCTTTCAGAATACCACGCATCAGAACTGTTCAAAGACTGTAACTTTTTCTCCTTCTAGACAGAGAAGAACAATCTCATAAGTTTTAATACTCCATGAGATAACTGGGTGCTGTAACTACATTCTCATCCATCTAGTATTAACTATATTCTTATCTAACTAGTATATAGCAAAAGAAACTAAGACTACAAAAGAAACTAAGATTACAACAAGTTGTATTGTTTTACATATGAAAGACACGATCATCATCTTCACAAGCTTAACAACTTTATTTTTCAACACTGAAAATATACGAAAGTCAACCAAACTATTTTCTTTTTCTCCACGGATATAGACCATCAGATAACAAAGCAGAATTACATTTATTAATACTATGCCCTTCTCAGCAAATCAGGCAAAAACATTATCCAGTGAGTTATGAAATCCTGAATAACATGTACAAAACTGAAGCAGTTACAGAATTCACAGGACATACACAAAACAACATAATGGATTAACAATTTAGGCATGCATGCCTAAGTATGTGCGCACTGCATATTTCAAAGGCTTTTGAACTGAGAAAAGATGAAACTAAAGTTCGGATCCGCATTTTTATCATCACTGTGGAAATGCTAGGCCAGGTCCTCAGATGCTTGAAATTTCCATTCTGCAAGAGAAGCAAGCTGTCGTCAGGAAGCCAGTTAACAGCTACTTGATTCTGTATTGTCTTCAGCACCAGCACAGATTTGGCTCAAGCCACCTGGCTAAGGCTCCTAGGCGACCAAACTGTAGTATCCTTGAGCTTCACCCATCCAAGCAAGTCCAAGTGCCACCAGGTATGCCCCCCCCCCCC
>Ga0065711_1000849_pt1 | contig 53791 bp, 35 predicted proteins | sample Hoacrofraction12_FD_59098 | JGI IMG/M metagenome (GOLD analysis project Ga0065711, IMG submission 59098) | Hoatzin crop microbial communities from Cojedes, Venezuela - Epithelial fraction 12 v2 (version 2) | ecosystem: Host-associated > Birds > Digestive system > Esophagus > Crop | place...
CCCCCCCAATACCTACAGCTAGAGTAAAAAATACTTCTAGTTCTGAAAAAAAGCAGGTTTGCTTACTGCAAAGTTTTAACACTTTGATTGCTTGGCTCGAGTGCTGAAGTTCATTTGACTTTACAAACTTCTTTCTGATGTAGCAGCCATGCGCTTTTCACAATTTGGAGCACTACATCAAAATAATGAATGCAGCTAAATTATCTTGTGGTATTAACCAACTAAGTCTGCCTTTTTCCCTTATGCTTAGAGGGGCAGTAGCACATGTGTGTGCAAACACCAGGGATATCAGTGGGTGTAACTGAACAGAGCTGTGACAACGTGTTCCTGGGGAAAGGCAAAGCCAGAAACATCATTCTGGAGTACTGGGATATGATCCTTCTGCTTCATGTTCGAGCTTGCGATCTAAAATGACAATGACAAATAGATTTGGGACCTTTTTCATGGTTCATTTTCATGTTAAACACCACACAAAGTAGACTAGTTAATGCTTGCATTTATATGTATTGGCAAGTATTTAAATGCGAAGTTGGGAGAGCTTTACTGTGAATGCTCTCCCCACATACCCAGCACAATCCCTTTTCCCCTCTATGCAAAAGTGGTGCCTTTATGCTCTATTCCACTTCTTTACATGTTCATCTTTCACCAAAAATCAGATAGTTTCAGATATGAGTAAAATCCTCAGATCAAAGATACATTTGATCTCTGGGAAGCACAAAGATATTCCTGCAGTTCGACAGCCATGCCAGGGAATTCACAGACAGTGGGAGTTTTCCACTGCTGAGAGGACACTCACTAAGCTTGAATGTACCTTCTTAATTGTGCCATCAGTAAAAGGTCAAGAGAAGTCCTTATAAGGCACAGTGTTGCTAGGAAAAATTACGTCTGACTCATTGGAGAGGAAAAGTCTGTAAGTGGATGCACCATATGCCTCCTCTTCAGCAGAATGTGAAGAATTATTAAAGAAAAACCCCAATTTTTATACTTCATGTTTATTCCATAAGAAAATCTTGAAGAGATTTTATGGGGGAGTCTATGAATCTGTATAGACCTTCTCGCTAAATGAAAATGAGAAGTAGGTAGATTACACAAGAACATACATACCTCAGTAAGCACTTGAGAGGCATTTTGGAAGTCTGAAATGGATGTACAAAATATCTTTTCCCTCACATGCAACAAATTCCTAGAAATGGCTTGTGGACGCTAAAGTGCATTGTGAACCTCACAAAGCGGAGACATGTCTGGGGCAATCTCCCCAGGAATCCAGGAAAGCATCTTCAAAGATACTAAGAACCGGCCCATGTAGAAGTCAGCAACAGCGACTGACTTCATGGGAGCAGAACTGCCCAGTACCTGACACACTGAAGAGTGCTAGGAAAAATATTGTCAGACAGTGTATATGTTATCACTTCATAAAAGTACTCCTATAATTCAAATAGCAGGTTCTAGACTGTACAGGTATTAGGACTATATGCAGTTTCCTGTCTGTGTAATAAAACAGATTCAATATGGCCCCCAGTACTGGCACACAGGAATCAAAAAAGCTGAAATCCTATTTGTGGCAAAGAAACAAGCACACACTTTATATGAAGAACTCTTTCCAGCATCCTTACTACACATGCACTTTGTGTTCTTGTTCATACTCAAATTACTAACAAGAGTCCTAATAATTTTGGGAAAAGCCTCAAATGTTTTGAGACTACAAACAGAAGCTGAAATTGGGAGTATGGTTATTAAACAAATAGGTTAGTCAGGAGGTCTGAAGAGGAAGATGTTAGCAATTCACATTCTTAATGAAAATGGAAGCCTTTCCATAATTTTGTTTTTATTCATGGCTCATTTGAACTCACTGCAATCCTACCCAGTTAAAAAAAAAAGTTCCATTAATGAGTTTGATAGGTATTAGACATGCAACTGTTTTGAGTGCTGAAGGTATGAGGTACAAGACTTATCTTTTAGTGTGAACATCTTTGTGTTCCAGTTCCTTGGTGTATGACGGGAAAGTTTCCAGCAGTATTGAATTTGCTTTTCTCCCACATGCCTTATAAAGATTTGCAACTATAACAAATAGTTGCTTTCATAACAAATATTTCAGCTTGTACTCTGCATAATCTGTGAAACACCTCAGCACAATGCTTTCCCTCAAGTCCACAGAACAGAGCAATAAAACAGTTAGAATCTTATACACTGTATGCAAAGATTGAATGTGCCAGAAGTTTTTTCTCAGATGTACACATTAAACCTTAAACCAAATACAGAGTAAAACTTACAAAAGATTTCAGGTATGTTAGGTTACATTTCTATTGATTTCTTTGAGCTTTGTTTTCCAGACTTTGGTAGCTCTAAAGCAGTGATAACAGTATGAGAGAAACTGATACCTGTGCTGTATCTTTTTGCTGTAAACTGTATTTGAAGGTTTTGTTAAATCTGGGTTCTTGTTTTATTTAAACCTATTTTTTTCTTTGTTTGACCTTTGAAAAGCATAGGAAGACTTAATGGTTTGTCTACGATAGCATGAGTAGGATTTTTCAGTTAGACACTGCTATTTCAGCAATATCCAACATTATTTACTGCTTAACAGAGAAGACACAGAGGCAAGGATCTCTGCTTTGGCTTGTTGACTGACTTGAACTTCCAAAGTTCTGACCTTTCTCTGTTCCGAAAAGTGCTGCAGTTACCTGTCTGTCTAGTCCACAAATTTTTAAAGCTAATTTACTACTGTGTTTGAACAGTCACACGGAAGTGCCAATTCTGCCTTAGTTATGATTTTGCTGGAAAGAAATACTGGCTAATCCCATTTACTTCAGCACGACTTTTTCTCTCACACACTCAATCTTGCTCTTAGTATCCCCAGACAGGATCAGGATATATGTGTTCTAGGTGTTTGTGAACGTTCCCACAGCACTGGAAAAGATACACTGCCCATTGCAGAAATCTATGTGTGATCCCACGTTATCACGGTCTGCTCTTCCTACACTCTCCCACATGCTGAAATGCTTCCTCTGCGTAGCTGGGAGGGTATATTTTTAGAGGTGATCTTCTGCTTTCAGAGGGAATGGCCCTCTGAGACCACATAGGATTGCTGTTCAGATGCCTAATTGGAAGTGGTTTGGCCTTGCTAATTACTTGCTTGGGTGTTTTGTTTCCAGCTGTATGTCCTCAACGTTCAACAGCGTCATCAGGGCATGGTTTTTGCAGCTACCTCAAATTTCCTTTCAAGTAATGTCTAAACTTCAAACTGTTTTCCTTGCAGGCAGGTCTACAGAGATACACTTGAATCCTGGGAACCACAACTAGTCAGCAAGTGAGAGGAAGAGGCCCCTCTATGGGCTCTGTTGGGAAAACTCCGCTCATAATTAAATTCTGTTTAAGATTTATGGATCCAGTGCAGTGGGCTTGATTGAGCTGCTTAACAGTTCAGGGGAACCTCATTATTTCAATTTTCAAGTGAAATCCGTTTCAAAACAGAGACATCTCAGCAGGACCCTTTATTGAAATATTTGGTCTGCTTAATAACGGGTGGCTACTTGTTAATTATCAGGGTGGGGAAACAAGGCTCATTATCAGGATGAGTAGTCACTTCATCCCAATATTTTTCACATCAGTTCTTTTAAGAAGTCATATAAGACAGGAGCAATAATAGAAAACTTTATGCAAGCTCTGAACTTTCACTTCAGAGTAAGAAAACCTTTGTTTTTTAAAGGAAAAATAAATTTAAATATTCTGTTTCCTTTTAATCCTTATAAGGTCACTAACACTTCTACCAGCTATACAAATAATAAAAATAGAATAGCAATTGTTTTACATTTGGAATCAATCTATTAAAACTTAAAAACACATCTCTGCTTACTTGTTAAGACAAATACAAGTAAAAGACTAGCCAATTTGAAAACACAATCGGATTTGGATGAAAAAAAGAGAAAAAGTGAACGTTACTGGAGTAAATCCCTGGTGTTTCTTGAGAGTCTTGTTAAGGTTTTGCAGCCAAATAGAAAGGAATATTAGGATGATTTCCTATCACTAAGGGAACCTAGATACTTGTTAAATTTGGTTATTTCTTTTCATCATCTTGTAGTTATATTGTCTAGTGACCAGTCCTTGTATAAAATCAAAACCAGAATTATTTCTATCTGAAAATACAGAGTGGTCTTGTGGTCTTTCTTAGTTACATGTTGCTCCACTCCGCTGGAAAGGACAGAATTGCTAATGCAGCAAGGTGGTGATCACTTCATTTAATGAAGAAGCTCTTCCCCTTCACTTAGCTAACTGTTGTTCTTGTCATATTTCAGAATATCAGGTTTATCCTTTCTCATGCTTTTTAATACGAAGCGTTTCCTGAGTTTGCCAATTTTTTGCAGACAGGTAACCTGCTGCTACCAACTCTAATATCACAAGTGAAACACCATTTTGTAAGTGCTCCAACTTTTTTTCTTTTTTTTTTTTTTACAGGAATGAAGTGAAGTATAAACATTTCCTGCAAAAGTACATATAATAGAGGTTTGTTTGCCAAGTGGTTTTGTTTTCCTCTTTGGCTGTGATTCTCAGAAAATGTTTAAACAGTAATGTAAAAAAAAAATGAATAGACTTTCTTTATTACTTATTTTCTTTCCCTGCAAGAATATGTGCCTCAGGGACACAAGGGTATAGAACAGATTAATTGGGAAATTTTGGTGGGAGCCCCTTGTTAAATATTGGCAGCACATCACTGTACTGGATTAAAATGAAAGTTGGTGCCCATGGAGTTAAGCCTGATAACTGATTGTAAGACGCCTTCAAGGCTGCAATTTATCTTCAAGAAATGCAATAATTAGATCTGTGTAAGCTTGGGCTGTCTCTATTTAGTGGAGAGGCAGATATGCTTTCATTATTCAATTCCTGTGAGGTCATTAGTGAACCTGGAAATCTATTCAGGCTGACTAGGTTAACTTGGCTTCCATGAATGAGAAGGAAGACCAAATCTATTTCTGACAATGTCAGAGAAGTACTGAAGACCTTCTGTTTATTTGAACACACTTACAAAAAAGAAAAACTTGCTTGGTACTGTCATGTCATCCTGCATGATGGTGGTGCCTACCAGAGCATCCTGCTGCCCACACCACTGCACTGGGTCTGTCTTCCTCCCTAAATCTGAACTCCTCTCCTACTTCCACAAGTAACTTGCAGAATCTTGCAAGTTCAGTGATATTAACGCATACCTCTTAACTCCTGGGCGCCATCAACACCTACACTGGCTAGGTATTTCCAAAGTATAAAACTGTAGTTGCCCAACATTTTCCAACCTAACTTTTACTGAGAAAAAAAGTCTTCCCATGAGGGGAGTGGGATAAAAACACACCGGGGGGTGTGGGGGGTGTGTGTTAAGTGTACATTTTTATGTAAAAGGTTATGATCTACCACTGTCTTGAAGCGTTAGCTCCTGCTTAATTAAACAAGGTATCACATAAGTCTTAAATCACTTCACCTGCCATGTGGATACGTGATCTATCCAAATTACTTCTCATCTGAGTAGTATTATACATAGGTAGCATGTAACACCTTCACCCAGCCACAGTGCAGCCAAGGAACACTACACACAATATCCAACAAGTTGTCTTTTTGAATTGCACTGTTACCAGGCATTGGAGGAGTCTTTTGTTAGACCCAGAAATATCCGTTAACAACTGATAACAAAAGGCAGGAGGATAATTAAGGACTGCAGCATCTCAAGGGGAATTAATTATGTATTTACAGGAGCACCTCTATTTCAGGGAAACCCAATCCAGCTCTCCTGGTTTCATTTTGAAAACGGCAACAGAGAAACAAACGTGTTTACACTGAAGATGGCAGTAGGAGAAATAGAGGAAGAACAGCAGGATGAGGTCCAAACCAAGCACAGAAAGGTCAGAGCAATGATAATGATAAAACAGTTAAAAAAGAATACAATAGCAGAGGAAAAGCAAAAGCAGGAGGAAAGCATGAGCATCACATTGGGGTTATCATAGCAGAATCTGAAGTTCTGTCCCTTCTCTGTTTTTCCTGGAGGTTGCACAGGCACTGAATAGGTAAGCACACCATTAATCCTATCTAAAAAATCCATTTGTCAGCTGTGAGTGGTAGGATTGCCTTCTATTATTTTTTCAGCTTGAACTGTTGCAAGTGTTAAAATTTACTTTTAAGTACATGTCACTTTTGTCCTTTCTCCCTCTCCTCTACCTATGTGCTCCCAAGTCTTGTATGTGTATATATATTTATTTGCATGTATACACAAATGTAATTGGTAACTCTGAATACGATTAGTTATTAATTACATTGCTAAAGGGAAATATTTCCTCTTGTCATCCCTTTCTCCATGTAAGTGCTGTGAAGGCTTTTCTTGCCAGCTGCATTGCAAATTGGAACAGCCAGAAGAACCGTTTACATGCCATTATTAGGTTGTGAAGTAAGTCTGTCAGCTGCCTTGTTCTCTAAAAAAGTCACGATGGCACTTAGTGCAATGTTAATGGACAAGCGGGTTTGGGCATGCCGTTCGAGGCAGCTCGAAAGCGAGTGGAGGGCTGCGCAGAGGGCAGCGTGAGGAGCGGCGCTTGCGGAGGCTCCCTGCTCCCCGGTTTGGATGAGGAGCGTGCTGCAAGGCCACGGGCTGAAACTCAGCAACGCTGCCTGTCTTTTGCCTAGGAGCTTGCTCTTGCACGGACAAACGTGCCAGCTTTCCAGCCTCCTTCATGGACGCTTATTTAAATCAGATGTCTGGGCTGTAGGTCCTGCAGCTTGCTTCCACAGGGGGAGGGATAAACCAGCAGCACTGAGGCACACAGGCACGGGCACCAGCCTCGGAAGGGCAGCAGATTTGGGAACGGAGCAGGAAACAGCCAGAGCGAGGAATTTTATGTTCAGATTGGGGAAGGTCCAGCTGGGAAATCCCGCTGTGGCAGCTGAAGAGGCTCTCGCCCCGAAGAGGCCGTCTCCCCTCCCGTGCACCCCAGGCCTCTGCCGTGCTGGTGGTCTGAGATGAGTTGTGCTGCTGGTGGTTGCAAAGCTGTGCTAGCCGAGCAACCACCCTTCTCTGCTGCAGCTAGTTTGCAGGTGTTGTACGTGTTTTATATCACTCACAGCTCCTTGAAAATGCTCTCCAGGTGTGAGGCTGGGTGCTACATAGCCTCTCTGAGAGCTGCTCTCGGTGTACCCCGCACCCGTTTGCTAGCCAGCCCACGGTGTGTCAGGGCCTCACTCGGCTGCGCCAGTGCTGAGCCAAATCCCCAGGACGGGAACGTCTACCACGCCCTGCTGTGAACAGGCTAGAATCCCTCGTGTGAACCCTTTGGATAAACTCTTGTATTTCCCTCAAGCACGTAAACTCTTCCTATGGAGAGAAACGCGCCGCGCTGGGGGTAGCTGGGAGGGGAGCTAACAAAGGTGTAAAATAGCACCGTTGGTCTGTGTCAAAGAGCTCACTGCATCAACCCAGATGCTGGAGCAGGCGATAACCACACATCGGCTGAAACGCTGTATTTCTGCACTAACCAGCAACTTTTATGTTATGACTGGCCACCAAACAACAGAGTGATCCAACTGTACATTTCTCTTAATCATCACAAGTGCTTACTTTGTATTAAAATGAAATGCCTTCAGGGCTAGATCACAACAGAGAAATGATAAATCTTGTCAGAAATCCTGCTTGCCCTGGCAGCACGTGGATTCTGCGGTTTTGGCTATAACGCATCCATGCCCCTCGCTATGCCGAGGGCATCACACATACCCATTTAAGGTTTGGGTTTGGCACTCTCCCAGCTGCTTGGGATCTTGCTTAGCTTTCTCTTTAGAGACTATAAAGTGTGTCCTGCTTCATTCGAAGATGATTTTCCAGGGGCAAAAACAGTTGCTCTAACAAGACTGTCTAATCTTCTGTTATTGTCAGCTGTGAACACCTTTGAGAGGCCAGTGCCTATCCCAGAGCATGTGCTGGGTGTGTGCCCAGTAGTGCCCTGTGGTCCTGCCTGCTACTGAAGGTCCAGCCCCAGCCCTGCAGCTCCCTCCCATCCAGGCGCCTCGGTTTTCTTCACAGGGAAAGTAAGACAAGGCTGAAGAAGAAATACCTGCACGCAAATCTCATCCTGACGTAGGTTCAGAGCCCACCTGGGCTGAGTGGAACTGCTTTCAGCCTGTATTTTTTTAACATGGCCTTGTGTGAAGCTTACCACCAAAGAATACTTCTGAAGCACTAAAAATGTTCCTGGGAAAATAAATTGTGTGGTAGTCTTGATGTTTTCTAGTTTTTAGCTTTTTTAGCAAACAGCCTTTTGGAGGCTTATGTCTCCTTGATATTTTATCAGGGGATTTCATAGTGTCCTTTCAGTTATTTTGGTTTACAGGGTAGAGAACAATAGGCGAATGATAACATCAATTGCTTCCTCATATTGTTTTTATTTATTTTTTTCCTCTCCTCTTTTGGGAAACAGTTGAATTTTACATGAGGCAGCACACTGAATAGTCATCTGTTGTACTGGGTCAGTTCGTGTCAGACAAATTACTCTGGGAAACAATTCTCTTCTGACCTTCATTTATATGTGTACTTGTAGTAGTCTCTTCTGTGGATTATGTGGAATAGTTTCGTAAACATATTCCTGCCCTGTGCTTTAGATTACATTTTTTGTGAAGTGCAGTAAAAGGGCAGCGTATCTTTGTATGTTATTTTGTTTGCATGATGAAATGGTAATGAATCTAAAAGTTAGATTAAGATTTGATGTGAATTTACCATAGTTGCAGTATAGGCTGTCTTCAAAATGTGAAATTTAACCCAGACTTTCTTTTACTGCTCATAGTATTTAACTGAGACTTTTCAGTAAATAAGAATGATAATTCCACAGCATTTCATAAAATTAGTTGTATTTCATTGATTGGTAAGAAACGCTGGCCACCAAATTCCGGATTTCAAACCTTACAAGCATAGAGAGAGCTCCAAACACACCTCTCCAGGGACTTGCATTTTTTTCCAGAGGAATAGCTATCTGCTCATCTCAGAAGGCTTGTGAAATCACAGTCTAGAAAAATACCATGAGAAGGTACAGAAAGACTTCTGATTATATCCACTTATACCCACATCCCACTCTTTTTTTTTCAGTTTTTAAGTAAGATAACAAAAATTTTGAAAGTTTATTAAACAATTGCACAATTTTTATTCATCCAGACCCACAGCCCAGCCATGGTTAAATGGGTCTTTTCTGGTCTTGTGGAAAAAACCTCAACAGATGTTTTTCATCACTGCTACAGTACCAGGAATGTGACCAGGAAAGAAGGTAGCATGGCCAGAGGATTTCTACTCCTTGGTCACCCTGGTTGCTGCACTGGCCCTGGGAGCACATAGAGCTCTCTGACAATACATAAAGGACTGTGTGACTGGCACCAGAATTACAGAGGAATTTAAGTGCCTTATCCTGATTTTGCACACTCTCTCTTGCACTGGTCTTTGTCCTTGCAGAGTAGAACAAACAATCTGGGCCATTGTGTTAGGAAAGTAAATCTCTTAGCAGGGATGTCCCTGGTTAGTCATTTTGTGGTTTGATAACTATTTTCTCCACTAATCCATCTTCCCTAAATAAACTGAGCTGCTTTGTTGTTTGGATTGAGATAGCCCAGACTTGCTGTGGGCCATTTATTTTTTCAATTAAGATATCTTTATGATTTTCTACATTTGTCTACTGGGGTATGAAGGCAGCTTCCTAGAGGGCCTTTGAGTTCACGTGGGAGAGAGACCAAGCAAGAGTATGATTCCTCCAGTATGCTGGTTTTGTTTTGATTATTTTTTTGGTTTTGGTTCGGGATTTTTGAGTTTGGGTTTCTGGTTTTTTAGTGGAATGCTATTCACAAGACACATTACAGAGATTCTCTTTGGCATCAAATGTCCTTTTCATCTTTTCAGCAGCAATGAGGCACGTCTTATCAGAGAACCAGTATACAGCGCCTTTGGTATGCAGCTCTGATGATCTTCGTGCTAGGTGAGGAATCACATGGTTTGCGACATGCATCTGTTCCAAAATGCTGCTGAAATTCTGCTTCTGTGCTTTACATCTGTGCAGTGGGCAGTCATAGCCTTTGCTGCTGCTATCCAACCAGCTGTGTTTGCTAGTGCTCATTACCTCAAAACGAATGCAATGAGCAGACTGTTCTGTATGTCAGTATTTTAAAGTCAAACCAGGTAAAATTGGTTTAAGTAACAGACCTTAAACACATGCCCATCCTGATTTTGTATCAGACTGAGGCTCAGAAGATCTGGTTTCAGCTTCCAGACCTGCCAAAGACTTTTTGTATAATATCCAGCAAGTTACTAAATCTTTTGGACATTAGTTCTTCAGCTATAAACTGGGGGATAATATCATCTTGCCTTGAAGAATCATTGTGGGGAAGAAATTGTTTGCTAGGGCTCTAAGGTAAGATGGCAAGGGCTATTGCTTGCAGTCTGATCTCACAGAAATGACCTCATTGCTTAGTGGTTTAGATTCCAAATCTGTCAAATGGGAACAGTAACTTTGCTACCTCTTCAGGTCTGTTATGAAACTTACTTCAATAATATTTGAAAAAACACTTGCCTTTACATCCTACCTTCTCTCAAGGGACTCCACAGTAAATCGGCAGCTTCCTTACACTCATCAGAGAGTTTTGTGCTAAAGGGGCTTGGCTCAAATATCTAAGCCAGCTAAGACTTTTCAATGTAAATCCTCAAATAAGGAGTCATTTAATGATTACCATCTTCATTTAGATTCCTGTTAGTCTTTTGCCTTGCATATTGTAACTCTGGATTGTAAGATCCCTGAGCAATCTTCTCATGTTGAATTTGTTATTCCAAGAGCAGAAGAACCGTATTCATTAGTTAAACTCCTGCATAGCAGGAAGAATGAAGCCAACAACAACTGATGGTTAGTGCTTTTCTCTTCCTGTCATTTGAGCACTAAACCACTTAAAAAGAAAGAGAAAACTGGTTCCCAATTAAAGAAATTATAAATAAATAAGATTATGATATCTTGCCTATTTTCTTCAAGCTAGAAGAGTGAAAATGGAAAGGTTCCCATAGGTTTGAAAGATGCAAACAGCTGGCTTTGATGCTCACTACAGGAATATTTCCTCTCCCAACATAAATTACACATACATGTATTTATAAACCCTCCCTCTTTCGTCTCAAGCCACATTTTGCTGCGTCTTTTGAATGTCCAACAGGTCTTCCTGAAATATTTAACCAAAACATAGTAATCTGGAGTATAATTTGCGTTTTAAGAGGCAAGACGGGAATCCTCACTTTTCGGAGTCTCCTGAAATTCTGAAGCCAGTTGTACTGTTATTGATAGTGATACGGAAATGTAGCTTTGGTGAAAAACCACCCCTGTATGGAGAATATGGCATTTTTCACAAAATTATATATAGTATTGATGGGTTTGTTTTCGTAGCCAGAATAGGTTCACTGCATACTAGAAACAGAGACACACATATTGCAATATGATTACCTGATACTTTGCCAAAAAAAAAAAAGAAACCTTTTATGAGCTATCTTGGTAGCAACAAACACATACACACTGTATTTCTTGATTAATAGCTGTTTAGAAATTACCTATGGTAAGTTTAGCTAGAAAAATGTTGTGTAATGAGCCTTCACATAGCTAGTCAGTGCCCAGTTTTGCTGTACTGACCTCTTATTTCTTAGTAAAACTCCTACAGAGGGAAATCCTGTTATTCTAGAACAAGCGAGGGTCAGCAGAACACACATTTGTTTCCATTTTTCTTTTGTATTTCCTAACCTTTCTTTCGTATTGGCATCTCTTTTCCTGTGTTTCTTAGTTTCTCCAATAAATAAAGATCTGTCCATTGCTGCTTCTAATCTGAGGGGTTTCCTAAACATGAGATTACTCTGCAAGGGGAAGAGGTAGCAAATTTCTTAAAGATTTTTGGAATGTGAGGATGTCAGCCAAGTCTCAGGGAACTTGCTGGGGATTAATGACAGCCCTAGCTGCGTTTTCTGATAAGATCTGTTTCAGAGGGATTTCTCTTCTAGAGACCTAAAGAGCTACTCATTAATCAGACCCTCCTTCTGGCCACATCAGGAAAACAGAAGAAAAAGGAGGCCCATCTGCTTAGCACTCCTCAGTCCCATCTCAAGACTAAACAATTTGCACAAACTTACAGTGGGAGGGCCAGTGTTACAAACAAATGCCAGTGGTCCACGTGCTCATAATGTTTCAAGAATGAAAAACTAGCACAAAAGAAACATCAGTCTCCAAAGCAAGCTGTGAAAATCTTTCATGTCTTCAAGAGAAAGAAGATAACAAGACTGAAATCTGCTTTGGTTTAACATGAGAAAAGTAAGACAGCAATGCTTCGCTGTCCAACCATTTTTGAAAGGAGAAGATATGGAAAAGGGGATCCCCAGAAGCTTCTAGGGTTGTTACAAAAGACCACAACTACTTGATTGAACTACAAGTTTTTCAGCAGTAAGTTTCTCTAGGCAATTAGCACTTAAAATTTTAGGAAGTTTCTAAGATTCTCCTCCTTTTTAGCAAAAATATTTACCTCAGTTTGTAAGTTAAATTTAAGCACAGAAATAACCAGGCTTAAAAGTTAGCAGAGGTGTGGAAGTTGGTGAGGTCTCCTTTGCAATTCTCTTAAAAAATAGCAGATAATTGGTGAAATTGATCACATTTGCTGAGACGGGGAAAAATGCTCTCTCTAAAAAACCTGTGCTCAATTTTTTTCAAAAGATGGAAACCGTCATGGAACAGTCTCAAGTTTTGAAAAATACTGACCAAATTAACTTTTTCCACTACCGAAAAAGCAATTATGAAGGCTATGTTTGTCAGTCCATGTAAAAAAAGACACAAAACATAATGCGATTTCTGTCAGAGATGCTTATGGTTTTGGCAGATGAATACTCACGTATTACACAAATCTCTCTGGCAAATAATGAGAAGAAGAGAAGTCCTTGCATTGCATCTGCATTAAAATATTCCAGTTCTGTTTCACATGCCAAAAGTTTACACTGCATTTAGATATTATTTCTTCTCCATGTACTTCTGACCTTGTCACTCTGAATAGCCAGAAAATACCTCCCTTTCCAGAATATAGCAATAATTCAGATTGGAGTAGAAGGAGCTGTTTTAAATTTCGGATCTTCATTATGGGTAATCCAAAACTGACCTCACCTAGACTGTCTGGTACGAGTGATCTTAGCTATTCCTTCAAATACTAGTTTATACTCCAGAGGTGTTATGACCCAAGTTTCATTAGGCCTTTAGGCTACATTGAGCAGGTCTGGTGAGCTGCTGGTGTGGCTGGCCCTCAGGGAATCGCTGGTGCATACCCTAACTCTCTCTGTTCAGGCTCTTATACCACTCTCCTTTGTCATGCATGCTTGGAGCTTTGTCCCACCACAGAGTTAGAAAGTGGCCTGGAGGTGTTCAAAAAAAGTGCATATATCGTATTTCAGGATGTGGTTTAGCAGGCATGGTGGGGTTAGGGTGATGGTTGGGCTTGAAGATCTTAGAAGTCTTTTCCAACCTTAAGGATTCTATGATTCTATGATACACCTTTGCACAAGAGATGAGAAATATTCTGGGTTCTACAACAGTGTCACAGCCCACAGGGGCTCCAGCAACAGGATCATGCTGCAACAAAAATCCAGTGCCCTTGTTTGAAAGCTCACTCTAAGACTGAAAACCAAAAATAGTCATTTGTACAAACACTTTTTCTTCCCCCTCAGAAAATATTGTGTTTCAGTCCTTTCTAATGCTGCTACTATCACAGAATGACAGAGTTTTGGCCCAGTTTTGGTTCTACAAGTACTAATCAAAGGGATGTCTTTCCCTCCTTTTTTTCTTCTTAAAATAAATTTTCCTTGTATGAAGCAACACTCAACTTTATCCTAAATAAATCCTGTTGAAAATAATGCAGCATGAAGTATTTCAATATATCTTTTGAAGTAGTCATTTAACCATAATGCCTCAGTCTTTTTGGTACATAAATAAGACATCAGTAATATGGAAACCGATCTTTAAACAGCTTTCTGAAGAATTTTACGGTATTTTATTAAACAACCCCTTCCCCAGGCCAGTATTGGAACCTGGAAGCAGAATACTGCCCTTACTTTTAAATAGTATTACATAAGACAAACCACACATTCTCTTTGCCCAGTTATCACTTACATGGACGTAGCCTTCTTCCTTGATTCCCTGGAAGAATTGACTTTTATCTGCCCTCTTTTAGAAGCTCTGCTAGTACTGAGTGTCTGGTTTAGTCACATTCAGATCATTCTAGCTGCTTGTTACCCTCTTGAAAACCTGGCAGGTAGTAATTTAGTGGATTACACAAGTGTTGCACTGTGTGTTTTCCCTTCCTTATTTAGATGTATGTATTTCTGTTCCTTATATATTCTTAGGGGTACTAAAAGCAACAGGTCATTTTGAAGTTAAAGTTACCTGAAGCTGCGTAGACTCCAGTCATCAAGGGCTGCAGATGACTCCCTATCATAGTGGCTCACTTCTGTTTCTTTGATGTGCGCTAATATGCATGACTTCTCTGAGTATATGTAAGGATAAGATTTAAATAGGCTCTCCTATTTAAGCAGTAGGTGAAGGAATTAAAAGAAAAATTTCTGTGATTATGACTGATAGTCTGTAGAATTGCAATTCAGCTCCTCATCTTGAGGTTCTCATTTCTGTGGTTAGTTGCCAGCTTCCTTGAGGTAAAGAGTTTAAAGTTTGGCCTTTAAGATATCTACAGCAGTAGACACAGTTATCTACAGCATAATATTAATACAAAAGTCAAACCAACATCATTTCCAAAGTCCTCTTCCTATTCTCTTTGGGGAGGCAGTATCCAAATACCGTTTTTTGTGACTTTGGGTGGATTTAGATAAGTTAAACTAGTAAACGGATCAAATCCCCTTACAAAATATGTCCTCCAAATTCCAGTGAAGTTAACTAGGAAAAAAAGACCTTGTGTCTCCTGGGGTAGCAGCTGCTAACACCCACAAGCAACACTAGCAAGGTATTGGGTTTAATGTCTTGCCTGCTGGGTTTTAACCATCGCTGCAAATGCCCTTTGAAAAGCTTAGTGACTTTTCTAAATAAAACCCTACTTTCCCTCTGTTGTTTGCTCTGAATTCCAGTGCTGCAGTGCCACAGATGTTAGGGCAAAATCCTTTCTACTTCAAATTACTATGATTACAAGCTGAAATCTCTATCTCCTCACTTATCTCCACAGATTATCTATGCTAGATAATCCTCAAGTAAAATAGTCTAATGATCACCTGATCAGTTTTTAAAGTCAGATTCATTTTTAGAAAGAAAGATACAGTGAATATGAGATGACAGGGGCACATTCAATAGTTCTTTCATGCTAAAGTCACATGCTGACGGCTTATGCACAATGCAAATATAAAGCCTGGGGACTTGCAAGAGCGTGTACTCGCATGTGTGCTCAGCATTTCTTAAAATGAGAGTGAGTTTGCACATAAAAAGATGGAACACATGGTCAGCAGCTGGAATTGATGAGGATCTCTATTTAATAAAAGCAGTAGTAACCACTTTGTGCTGCTGCTGCATTCTTTTTTTGGTGACAAAATGGTAGCACACCAGAAAAGCTGTGGTCTAAAGTAGAAAAAACATTTCCCAGAGGTTAAGGTGGTGGAGACAACAATGTAGTAGTAAAGGTCTTATCATTTCCTGAAAGTGCTCGTTTAGTTGTTGTGTATTTTTTGTTTTGGTTTGTTTTTTTTAAATCTTGTGGGTGATAGCTACTGTCTCCACTTGTGGCTGCTCAGACGAGCCTTGGACTTGCCTTCGTCTGAGGATTACAAGGCTTGGTTGGATAAAGCTGTGACTGACTCGATTTAAGGTTGGCTTTAGTCCTGTTACAGGCAGGAGATCGGTGTAGATGATAGCCAGAGTTCCTTCCAACCAACATTGCTGTAATTCATTACCTCTGTGCTAAATTTGAAAATTTGTATCAAGTAATAAGCAACTTGTCTATACAAAAAACTGCAATCAGACTTCTGCCACAGAAAAAAAATATTAACTAACCACTGTGCATTTTGCCAGATGTTTTTGAGGCTGCCTTCACAAGCACTGTCTTTCTCAACTCAGTTCTTTGTGGGAAATCATTTGTTTCAAATTCTGCTCCAGCTTGCACCCAGTACCATCCAAAAATATCCGTTTGGAGACGTGGAGTTAGACCACTTAAAATGGAGTAAGCAGCGCCAGCTCTTTTGTGTGCAACAGGCATGTTTAAACCGCTTGAAAGACATTTGTCATTCTTTCAGTATTGGTCTCATACTGAAGACCAATAAACTTTTAAAGTGATACAGTCATGCAGGCTGCATGGTTCAGGGAGGCCTTTTCTGACCGTGGCAGCAGAGAGGCAAAGAAGATCACTGCTCAAGTCTCACACAGATAGAAACATTCATGTTTGAAATAATGCATAGATTTATATTGGAACCTAAGAGTGCAGGCAATTTTGAAAAATCCCTGATTACCTAATCCCAGTATTATTTTCAACATACCGTATTTGCTCTATCTACATGATCATGTACAACAGAACAAACAATGTACAAGTTTGTAAAGAGTAAAGCAAAAATCTAATGCCAGGTTCTCAAAATGTAAATATGAAAAACTGTGTAAGGGATCCAGTAAGAAAAATAATAAAAATGACTGGATAGGAGAGTAATAATATAAAGCCAACGGTAGTCAATCTGAGAACACCTCTGGAAATTAAAGAAAAGTTATAAAGGTAGGTTTTAAAAGTTCGGAGGGAATAAATAAAATCAGTTTTTAGGGGGATTGTAGTGCCCCCTGCAGTTAAAAATACAGTCACCTGCCAATTTCAGAAGTGATAGCAGATTCTTGAAAGAGCAGGTATTATGTTACTTCGTGGGTAAAATTCAGCCAGGCCCAACACCTTAAAGGCTTTCAAAACTATTAATCCCAATTCAAAGCCAACCAGCCACGTTATAGTCAGTTGATGGGAAGAACATAAGGGAAGCACAATGTGGTTACAATAGCTCAGAGCAGTACTTGTCCACACAGATTGCACTCTGCGCAAGCCCCAGTCACTGATATATCCCCACCAAAGGTTTGGAAAGAGGAAAAATTCACTCAAATGGTACCTACACAACAAAAGAGCCAAGAGGAACAGTGGGAACTGATGAACTTTCCTCAGTATGTTTCTTAAAATCTCCCTGTGTGAAGGCTATTGCTGGTGTATTTTTCATCCCTAATATTTTGAGTAGATTGTTCTGTTTTGTTGTTGCTTTTAGCTAAGTCATGACAAATTTGTCTACTGGTGATGTAGACTGTGCCAGCTGATTGGTTACTGTTAGTGAGAACTGATTAATGACATAAAGTGGTATTTCTAATCTGGTCTTCTGCCGGCAACAGCTTTCACTGGAGAAACCATAGCTGTGATTCAAATACAAAGCTCAATTTACAGTTAAGTTGGTTGACTGGAGTTATGAAAATACAGAAAAAAAAATAGTTGCAATATTTAGTCAAACTCTTACTTCTGTTGTGCTTGTTTTCCTTTTCACACCTGTTTACCATTAATACACTAAAGAAAGAATTTAGAGACAGAAAAGATCACAGAAACAATTTCACCAAATACTGAAGAATTCATATAAGATACATTTTCTGCATGCGTGAATTAGTATTCATGACGAATCTTTCACTTGAAGAATATATCCACACTGCAGTGACAGAACTGACTTCCAATAATGCAGATAGCCAAGACAGATTTAAACCAGCTAGTTATGGAGTATACTAATTTATCTGTTTCTTGGCTATCTAGTAGAAATAAACTACACCAGACTGCAACCAGACCTACTCTGTATCCTATGCATATTTCTATAAAAATAAATATGCATGTATGCTGAGTGTAAGTTGCATGTATACCTATACATCTATGCATACTCTGTAAGGAAATGCAACTGTTTCATGAGATGAAAGCAAGCGCCAGCAGAATTGCCTGTGATAGTTATGTTTGCCAGGCCCATGAACTGTTTGACATTTCTCCAATGAAAAATGGTAACCACAGACACCACACTAACAGGACACAGCATTAAAGGCCACCACCAAGTCAATTGTCCAATATGCATTGCTTCTTCTCAGTAATATGTCACAGTTTGTGAGTTCTGTTTAAGATTTAACTGGTGAGTTAAATGGAAATGGTATTAATTATATACTAGAACTATGTCAGCCTTCAAAACAGCTGTAGGCTTTTAGTCCACGAGCAAAAAAACATAAAAGCATTGTAAGCTTTTTTTTTCAAAGGGATGGGGTTAAGATATGACCACAAGACCTTTATTTATCTCATGAGAAAAGCGTCCAAGAAGTCCATCTTCATCTCTTTTTTTTCACCTCTTCTCACAGGCCCCAGTTTCCCCCTCCAGAAGACAAAACCACACATGCCCAGGAAGAAAAAGGAACACAGGGAGTGAATTTGGGTCCAGATCCCTTCCCCTGCCTGCTCATGGCTTACTCCCCCCTCCCAGGTCTGATAAAAGCTGACAAGTTTCTTCTGGTCTTTTCTGAATTCTGGCTGTGTGCAGCTATTTGAGCTTCACCTGCTGGTAAAGTCGGCTGAAGTGTGTGTGCATACCCTGACTAAAAAGGACTCCATATGGCCAATGTTTAGATTTTGTGTTCTCTCTGGGGTTATCCTTGTGATATAATGAGGCACTTGAGGCCACTGGCACCGGCAGAGCCCTGTTTTTCTAATAATCTTTCAACCAGGAAGGAAAGTGTTGACAGCCAGGGACACAACCACAAAGACACTGCATTTGAGGAGTGGAAAGGGCTTTTTGTCTCCCCTTCCCTTTTTTAATATCACTGGTGGGCTGCTTTTTCAAGCCAAGGCACATATTTAGATGATGACTGCGTGATAATGAAAAAATTGTAACTATTTTACAGGCAACTGCATCGCTTCAGAACAACACACTTGATTTCTTGTCTGGTATTCTATTTTTTTAAGTCAGTGATATTTGGTCCAGCATTCAGATATCACCCAGAGTTTAGTCCTGTCCTGACACAGTTTTGAGGATACTCTTGTTAGCAGTTGGCTTTTTACTAAGCTCCCAGCCTCGTCTTGTTGCCACTAAGTGAGGCATAATCTGAATGAGCTACTAACACATTGAAGGTGATAAATATGAACCCAGTGCAAGATCTGAGCCATTACCTAATTACACTTCTGATTGAGAGGCCTCTGCAGTAATAGCAATGTACTAATTCCCTACATTTATCTCCCAGTCACTTCTTGTTCTGCCTTCTACCCTCATTCTCTACACATTTGAATAGTTCGAAACTTGCAACTCTATGTGCGTGCGTGGCATTGGTGACATGACACAAATACATTTGTGTGAATGTTCACTCTAACCAAATATGAACAGCATGGCCAATCACACAGTCAACATCTGCTGCAGATAATGTGTGGAAGTCTAGAGATGTTTTCAGAAATATGAATCAATATTTTATATCTTACTTTAAGGCAGGCATAGTTTGGTTCAATTAGCTGTAAAGATATATGGTTTTAAATTTTTCAAAATGATGGAGTATTTTGACCTAACTTCTTTATAAAAGTTTTATAAAACCCACACATCTTGGCCACATGCTTGTTAACCTTCTTCATGTGATATTTCTTCAAAAGAATATTACTGTGTTTCCTGCTGTTGAAAGATTTTAGTACTGTCCCATATTTATCCTTTTCAGTTTTTATCACTTCATGGAAAAAAAACCTCCACCAACTTTGATGCATCTATGGTCAAGCTTCTCAAGCTTCCCACCAAAAATAATTCAAAGATCTCTTCTATTGCTCAGAAGAACTACTGGTTTCAAAGAATTTTATAGTAATCTGCCAGTTGACTCAAGTTCATTTGGAAGATGCATAAATTCAGCAGGTTTTTTTCAGGACAGCTGTTCTTAGCTTCCATTATGAGTAAACTGTGAAAAAGCAAGATTTCTGCTACTTCCTATATCTGGTAAGTTTGACTTATAATAAACAGGAAGGTATACTAGAATTAATGTATAATTAGGATTTGGGTTTCAGATGAAGGGAAGAAACCCTTTTAGACACAATTTTCATCTCAGAAAAACAAATTTGCCCTTAGACTCAACCTGGAGTGTTGAATCTCAGTGCTACCTCCTAAAGGAAGATTCAAAATCCTGAATCACAACATCAATCTTTGGAACTAAAGAAGGGACATTAGATCCTTGTCTAGATCAGACTTTTTGATCTTATCTCCACACTTCCCTTTTGCCACTACCTGCATTAGAGGTTTTGCAGGATATCGCATACGCAGCCATAGCAATTCAGCAAATGTCAGTTTCGATGAGCATTGCATTAACACAGCTGTGCTATCCACCTTAAGTTAATTTATTTAGAGAGAGATCTCAGCTGTCTCTATGGGACAATATGTTACAGTGTGTAGCCAGACCATGAGCAAAGTCTGCAATGGAAAAAGAAAAAAAAATTATGTCATGTGTACTCTAAACTTACAAAACATGCAGAACGGTGCCTGTTGTAGTTTCTGAAAGTAGTAACATGTATATCATGTAATATGATATACAAGTTATAGTGGAAGCTGGTGTATTGATCCTGATATAATTAGTCAGTGAGGAGTCACTCCTCAGAAAAGTCATCAGGTGACCATTTCCAGTGTTACTTCTCAATCTGAACAAAGCTCTTTGGTGAAATCAAATCAATATCAAAATTGCTTTTCATTTCAGTGAGGTCTAGTCTGTAAATCTTGCATTTTGTTATGGGATGTTAAAAGCCAGGACAAGTACCCTTCCATATGGACAGGGTGCAACAGTCACTAGCTTCTAAAAACTCTTCAGTCACCTGAGTCTGGATAGCCTCCAGTCACCATTACTCCCTCTGACGGTACCCACACTCCTTCTCTTGGTACTCAACTCTTCCTTGAGCAAATGCCCTTGGTGTCACAGTAGCTCCTAAAATCGGTGTCTGGGATGCCATCAGGCCTTTCCACAAAGCACCACATATCATAGAATATCCCAAGTTGGAAGGGACCACAAAAGATCATCAGGTCCAACCATTTGTGAGAAAGGGAGCCTAGGTGAGATTATTCAGCATCCTGTCCAAAGGCGCCTTGAAAGCCTCCAGCACTGGGGACTCCACCATGTTCCTGGAGAGGTTATTGCAGTGAATGATTGTTCTTACTGTAAAAAATTTCTTACTTAGGTTAAAACAAAGGTCTCTCCCAGAACTTGTACCTGTTGCCTCTTGTGTTCTACATGTGGCAACTTGTGAAGAGACAGCTTCTGTCCTCTTTGTAGCTGGTAACCTACATTAGGTCTGTCTGGCTTCTAGTGAAAACTCTTTATGGACAGCCTGGCTGGAATGAACTTACAAAATGAAGATTTAGCCACATAAAATGTACATATTAAAAATGTGAGTTACTTACATATGCAAAGCAAAACCAAAATATCCTCCCTTCTGTGATACCAAGCTGTTATGGACTTTTAGGGAAGTAATTAAAGTAATGTCTTTTCTCTCTCACTGCATAGAAAGGATTTACTAGGGTGAATTGGTAAAGACTCATTAAAAAGCAATGGCACCCGACCAGGATCTCAGTCAGCTCTTCATGTGTACAGAGGTTTCAAACTTTTTTTCTGTACCCTCCCTGAAAGTCTCATAGTATGTTATCACTTGATAGGTAACCTTGGCTTGGGTCCCATAGCCAGCTCAAAGTAACCTTCTGATTTATACAGATACCCCTACTATGTAACAAGTAAAATGCTGAATCTGTTTTCCTTGCATATCTCAAGAATTACCGGCATCTGCAGATAAATGCAGGTAGCAGATCTTGTATTTCCTGTATTCTAAGTTAAAAACACTTCAGAGTAAACCACAATGATTTAATACTCTCTGCGCATTCGATAATTTAAATTATTGTGCAGATTTAAAGCCAGAAATCTTGGAAAGAAAGTGTAGAGTCCATTTCCATTTTACTTCCCTGATCTTCTCTTTCTCACTGAAAAACTCCCAGGGGTGGTGACTTCTTGTCTCTTACTGTAATTCATAGATATGGTTTGAAGTTGACAGATACACAGCTATTTAATGTAACTTTTGATCATGGGGTTGTTTTTTGTTTTTTTTTTTTAAAGAGTACTTTTCTCCATGAAGGCTAAAAGACCATTTGAGGCTTTTACTGCTGGTAAATATAACATGGTTTAGTTATGATATCCAGTAATAGCTTTTTAATGCTGTAGGACTAATCATTTCTTTTTCTTTTTAACCTGATGAAGTTCAACAAGGGCAAGTGCGGGGTCCTGCACCTGGGGAGGAACAACCCAATGCACCAGTACAGGCTCGGGGCGGACCTGCTGGAGAGCAGCTCTGCAGAGAGGGACCTGGGTGTCCTGGTGGACAACAAGCTAACCATGAGCCAGCAGTGTGCCCTGGCTGCCAAGAAAGCTGATGGCATCCTGGGATGCATTAAGAGGAGTGCGGCCAACAGATCGAGGGAGGTTCTCTTCCCCCTCTACTCTGCCCTAGTGAGGCCCCTTCTGGAGTACTGTGTCCAGTTCTGGGCTCCCCAGTTCAACAAAGATGAGGAGCTACTGGAGAGAGTCCAGCGGAGGGCTACGAGGATGACGAGGGGCCTGGAGCTTCTTTCCTGCAAGGAAAGGCTGAGAGAGCTGGGCTTGTTCATCCTGAAGAAGAGAAGGCCGAGAGGGGATCTTACAAATGCTTATAAATATCAAGAGGACGGGGCCAGACTGTTTTCAGTGCTGCCCAGCAACAGGACAAGGAGCAGCGGGCACAAATTCACAGAATCACAGAATCACAGAATAATAGGGGTTGGAAGGGACCTCTGTGGGTCATCTAGTCCAACCCTCCTGCCGAAGCAGGGTCACCTACAGTAGACTGCAGAGGACCTCGTCCAGGTGGGTCTTGAATATCTCCAGAGAAGGAGACTCCACAACCTCCCTGGGCAGCCTGTTCCAGTGCTCCGTCACCCTCAGAGGGAAGAAGTTCTTCGTCATGTTCAGATGGAACTTCCTGTGCTTCAGTTTGTGCCCATTGCCACTCGTCCTGTCGCTGGGCACTACTGAAAAGAGCTTGGCCCCATCCTTCTGACACAAACCCTTCAGATATTTGTAAGTATATATTAGGTCCCCTCGCAGCCTTCTCTTCTTCAGGCTGAACAAGTCCAGCTCCCTCAGCCTCTCCTCGTAGGAGAGATGCTCCAGTCCCCTCACCATCCTTGTAGCCCTCTGCTGGACTCTCTCCAGTAGCTCCTCATCTTTTCTTGAAATGGGGAGCCCAGAACTGGACAGAGTACTCTAGATGAGGCCTCACTAGGGCTGTGTAGAGGGGAAGGAGAACCTCCCTCAACCTGCTGGTCACACTCCTCCTAATGCACCCCAGGGTCCCATTAGCTTTCTTGGCAACCAGGGCGCACTGCTGGCTCATGGTTAACCTGTCGTCCACCAGGACACCCAGGTCCCTCTCCGCACAGCTGCTCTCCAGCAGGTCCACCCCAAGCCTGCACTGATGCATGGGGTTGCTCCTCCCCAGGTGCAGGACCCTGCATTTGCCTTTGTTGAACCTCATCAGGTTCCTCTGTGCCCAACTTTCCAGCCTGTCCAGGTCACGCTGAATGGCAGCACAGCCTTCCGGTGTATCTACCACACCTCCCAGTTTGTTGTCATCAGCAAACTTGCTGAGGGTACATTCTAACTCTTCATCCAGGTCATTCCACCTGAACTTGAGGAAAAATTTCTTCACTGTGAGGGTGACAGAGCACTGGAACAGGCTGCCTAGAGGGGTTGTGGATCCTCCTTCTCTGGAAATATTCAAGACCCATCTAGATGCGGTCCTGTGCAGCCTGCTGTAGGTGACCCTGCTTCAGCAGGGGGGCTGGACTAGACTATCCACAGAGGTCCCTTCCAACACCTACCATTCTGTGATTCTGTGTGATTTTTCCAAAGCTTCCCAAGTTGTCTTATTTGTTATGATTTTGGACCATGAATTAATGACTGTGTATCATTTACCGTATCTTTCTGAAGTTTACGGCAAACAAAAGCTTTGACAAAGATAGCCATATTTGGTGACTAGTTCAGATTGTTGGTTGTTCGGGTTTTTTTACCTCTTCTATATTTTTCCCTATTCCTGCTTTAGAATAAAACAAGTAGAGATAGCTTGTGAAGCTGAGCTGGAGAGATAAAGAAAGAAGAATGTAAACCTGGTCAGACACAGTTCAATAGATTTCAGTGATACAAATGGCCTCTGACTTTGAGACTTTCTATTTCTGCCAAGGCAGGGAGATTTGCATCTGTAAACTGAATCTTTCTGTATCACTTCTTAGAATGAAATTATAGCACTAGAAATTACGAAGAAAATCTGCTAGCCATACGCCATTTACCTAAGTCTCCTCCATCTGAATTACTGAAGAACTATTTCAACCAAAGTAGACAATTTGTATTTAAATGTTTCTTTGGTGATTGTAGTAGAGATAGTAGGCAAATGTATACGCTCATTGTAACCAGCAAATACAAGAATGAGAGAAGAAGCCATAGAAGGGGATATGTCTACATTTCTATTTTGAGAAGAAGAGACTGCTATACTCAGCTGAGGCCAGTGGTACCTTACATTCTCTCCCTTGTGCAAAATTTTGTTCATCTGCTCTGGAGGAGAGAAAGGAAAAGAATTCTTATGATTTTTTTTCTTTCTCCAAACTATTTTGATCTCGGTGATTTTGATCTCTGCTAGTAATTTGTTTTGTGCCTTAGGAGTACAACCATCAAAAGCTTTTATGGTTTACCATTTTTCCATTTCAACACAGATCAGAAAGAGAAAGGGGTCTGCTGCCTGTGGCTCCCATTGAATTCCCTTTCATTTCATGATATACAATACAATACTACAATAGCAAGTAGTAATGAAGTTATATGTACTTGGAGTGAAATTTATGTGGGAGAAACTGAGATTTGATAAAGATTATATCAAATAGTAACTGAAAGATCTCTCCCTTCAAGCAGAATGGTTTTAATTTTGGTACGTTCTGGAGCAGGTGATTTCAGAAATTGAAACCCACACCTACGAGTTTGACTAAAGGAATTTGTCATTCCTATGCCAGAAAAGGAAAAAAATAGCAGAGACCTTTTTTTCAGCTTCCTTAGTGTGGCCTAACAGCAATTCAGACTCTAGAGATAGAGGAGCAAAAAACAGGAGCAAAAAAGAACATGTGAAACGTTGATTTCTCTCTGACCAGACAGAGTGGCTTGATTGGGATCCTTATGAGAGAGCTTGACCTTGTAGTTTCATGAACATATGTCTGAGAAAGTTCGAGGTAATATCTAAGTTAACAATATTTAAGGGATTCTTTTAATGTCCAGCATATCTGCAGTTTATACCTGTTTGAAACAACTGTTCTCAGACAGGATACCCTAGGCTTAATCAAGTATTCAAAGCACTGCAGGAGCTGTCTTTTTCTTTATAACCTGATCTATATAAGAAATCCTAGGAGCCATTTCTCAGTTTGGCTGTATCTGCAAAACAAACATAGACTGCATATGTAGCATGGGTAGCATCAAGCATGAGGCAAAGAGTCATACCAGGATGACACATGTTTCTGTGCTTGCATATGTTTTCAGTGTGTTACTGTACCTAAGCACTGATTTGTTGGCAATACGTAATTTAAGTACAACATAAAGTTTGGCATGTGAGACACAGATCTAGAGCTTGCTTGGTTGACTCCTGTCTATGAAAGCTGATTTGCTAGAGGTTCTCAGATGCTCAAAGACATCGCTTATACTATTTTTCATGTGTGTGAAAGGAAAATGTGAAGAAGTGGTTATTTTTTAAAGTTCTCTAAAGTTAAAAAATTGTGAAGAAAGTTCCCCAACTAGTTTAAGCCTTGAAACTCAGGCTCTAGGTTCCTATGTCAAAAACACTATAGTAAAGCTAAGAAGGCATAGAGGAGATAACATGTATGACCATAAGACCAAAAATAACTTCCTCACGAGAATATCTCGTAAGGAAAGTAGGTTCTATACAAGATAGGTGAAATTCAGAGGAAACAGATGAAATGGAAATGAGCTGAGAAAAAGGAAACAAAGGAGGAAGGGGGGGTATGATAGAAGTCTATACAGTAATGAGTGCTATTAAGATGCTGAGCAGTTTCTGATTACTGGGAGATAATAGCTCATAACTGGCAACTGAGAAAACACTTAATGAAATTCTCTTGTGGAAAAGAACAGAGAAGAGGAAGTGTCTAGTTTTGCATGCTATATGAATAAAATGCAGAGCATAATGCCCAATGTCTATTACAGGTGCTAAAAGTAGAAGTAGGCAGGACTAGACAATGCAGGCAAGTCTTCTTTTGATGGCAGTCAATGGGGCAGGGCTGCCCTGGAGCAGGACAGAAACCTGGACTCCCCAGCATCTTGCCAGTCAAAGCTTGCTGGAAATAGAGGTTGAGCTTTCTCACAACTTCAGGTTGATACTTTTGCACAGATGAGACTCTATTTTCTGACGAAAATTTTTTCCAACAGTGAAAATAACCAATTAGCTTTACTGTAACTAGTGAATGAATGTTGCTTTCCCTTACCTGTGTATGTTTTTCTCATTACCTGAGCTGATGGTTGTCTCTTGGTGAGGCAGCAGAAAGTATCCCTTCAGTGGAGGATGTTGTATCTCCTCTAAACTTTTCTCACTTGCAAGGGTTCTTTACATATCCTGCACACTTGGCAGGGGTTTTGTCATTTTCCATGAAAACTGCACAACTTTTACTGTTCTGATTCCCACAAGGCACTATCAGCATAATGGGGGTTGAGGGGAGAACTTATCTTTAATTTCATTTTGAAAATTAGGCACAGCAGGAATTCTTTCTTTTTAATTTAACTAGAACATCAAATGCTGGGGGATAATAAAAATATATATTGTATGTGGTATACCAAAGCAACATTAGAAGGGAAAAAAAAAAAAAGAAATGAACTGCCTCAGTTAAATCAACAAAAATTCCTCCATATCATTAAAGAGTATGGTTAAAAAAGTGACTGCAGTGGCTGCCCTGGGATGCCCGCAGAAATCTCGAGAGGAGAGTTAGAGGAAATTCTGTATTTCTTCAATTTACATTCCAAGTAACTATTAGTTAGCTATTCAGCCTTTCTAGGCAACTGATAATAACACCTTCCTTTGAATCAAAAACTGAAAAGTCAGTAATATTTTTGATCATAATTTCATCTTTTTTTTCATTTTCAACATGCTGATTAAAAATCATAAAATTATATTCCCTGAATGATTTGCACACTAAATACATGAGAAAAAACCACAATGAAATAAGCTAATTTACCTAGAAATATGTGTTATTCTTTATACTTAGTGTTTATTTGCGATCTGCCACTGTTTCTGTTTTTTTTACCTTATTCTATATGTGTCAATAATAAATACTGGACACCTTGCCTAGAGATCACTTCTACCCATTTAAGCATATATATTCTCCCTCTCTCATTATTGTAGTATGAGAAAATGAACTTGATCTAAAGGAACACCTTAAAAGATGAAACATAGAAATAGGGGAATTCTTTCATGCCCCTTGAAAAAGACTTGTGTTTTCCATTACTTTTGTGTCTGTAATAGCACTGTCTACCAACAAACATGACAAGACATGTGACAGGAGCCAAAGGAAATGGCACAAATATTAACTACACGCTTGCAGAGTGTTAAGACCCTCCAAAATCAATTCAAAACAGTATGATTTGGCCAAGCATATCAGTGAATTTTGGATTAGTTCCATAATTGATAATATATCTGAGCTGATGGTATGCAGAGAAAGTAAAACGATTCTCTCATATGAAAAATGGGCAGAACTGTTGAAAACAATAAAGAGAAGTATAAAGCCTGATAAGATATACAAAATATTGCTGCTGTTTAGTCTGCAGCCTTAATGTTTGTTGGCTTCCGTAAAAATGAACCCATGTTGTGGAGGAGCTCCTCATTTCAGCCTCATTTCATGGGGAAATGAAGCTTATGGGAGAAACCTGTTTGTCTGCCTATCACCTACTTTTAGTTAAATGTGGTCGACAGTGCTCTCAAAGACACTCTGTTCCTGCAAATTTCATGGTCATGGGCAGCTGAGCAGAGGTGGTGGATGCTTTATTGAGAGGGTCTCCTGAAAGTAAGGATCCATGTGGGCAACCATGTATTTGGTACACAGGGAGATCACCCTCAAGATAGAAATCTCATTTAGACTAAGTTCTCAGAGTGGAATGTTTCTGGTAGGCAAAATATACCGAGTTAGGTGTTTCAGCACATCATCAAGCCCATCTTTCCCACTTTTGACTAACTTTAAAGAATATACTTGATTTTTTGGCAGTTTTCTATGCTGAAATACTGTTGGAATGGGCCTAAAATATCTAATATTTCCATACAGAAAACAGTAAGCATTTTAGGGATGAGATCATTTCTACACACAGTGAAGAAATGCAGAAAATTAAACAGAAACAGGAAGAAAAATCTAGTTTTTAAGGGTATCAGACTTAGTAAAGATTCCATCATTCATGTGTGTGCTTCAGTAGACACCAATTGCCAGATGATGCCATACTACCTAGCCTGGGTCCTTCCTTTGTGGAAAGTAAGTCTTCGTAGTATTCTCCATATAAAACATAGCTCAATAGCTTATATACCAAATTACTAGGGGAATACTCAAAAGTGTTTGAATGCCTCCTGAAGTAAATGGATAGATTTATACTATTCTTTGAGTGTGATCTGAAATCCACACTTGCTTCATGGTCAGACTGTTTGGATTAGAGCTTTAAGATGTGTTCTAGACCATGCCAGTGGAGAAAGTGTTGTCATGTGCTAGCCCTCAGCGTGGTTCTTTGCATGTTTATTCCCCGCAGTGCAAAGAATCCAAAGAAACCAGTTCTTCTCTACGTATCTCACATTGCCATGTGATGATGTCATTTGACCAACCTCCAAGAGACAAGTTAGCAAGATGCCTTCTCACCCCTCCACTCCAAGGCACAAAAGCATGTGGCAGCTGCTGCAGGGAACCACCTTTGCGCACATACTCTCTGCTTCAGTTTGCTTGCTGGTCAGTGCACCGATGGACGACAGAGTTATAATCTCTGCTGTGGCTCTCTGCATACAGATTGATCCAAGGTACCTCACTGAAACCCAGCTGGAGATTAGATGATAGAGGATTTGTGATCACAGGCTCTAACCTGCACCATGATCGCTATCAGAGCCCTTCCTCTATGAATAACTTCTGTTGGCGTTGTAGAGAAAGCAACCAGCAGAAACATCACCATGTGCTGTAACAGTGCAGTTACCAATCAGGCAATGAAGTTAAAAACATATTTCTGCTTTTTAAGAACATTTTCTTGTTCTTAAAAGAATAGATATAGTATCATAACTACAAATAGACTGTTAACAGTTTTAAACCACATCTCACCTAGATAGAGTGCAGCAGCTGCCTCATTTAGCAGTGGTATGTGAGACAGAATTACACTTTTGACTGTAGTATTTATCCATTGTTATCAGAATTATGTCACATTTAGGACTATTTTTATTTAGATGGACAACTGTGATTTTCATTGTAGATTCCAGTGAAAATGAAAACTGGCCCCCCGTGGGTCCCTCAGATTATTTCTTTTTCTTCTTTCTTTCACATAATTTGCCTGGTTCCTTGTTGTTGCTCTTCTCTCTCAAGGCTCTTCACAGTTCTTCACTCCTTTAGTAACGATAAAACACTCTCAATCTTGAAGTAAGTGAGCTTTTTATAAGTAGATACGTAACCTAACCCTAACCCTGTACAGCAGTAATAATCACAACAAAAGATCTTTTTTAGTCCCTCTTATGGCTTGGGATAAAATAAGCATAGCCAACATTTGGAAAAAATATATAGAGACCCAAGTTACTAAGTATATTTTCTTTTATCGCTGAATTTTCAAACTATTTCACTGAAATTTACAGTAGGCTTTTAGCCAGGGGAATGTAATTTTTTCTAACTTTAAGTCAAGTGGGATCTCAAAATTAGAATGAAGTGGTGATGAATTTGGTTGTCTCAGAAGTCTGTCTTCTTCCCTGTTCATATCAGCCCAAGCCAGGTGTAGAAGACAGGGAAACACTGTTACAGTTCTCAGTGACATCCAGGAAAGATTGTCTGTGAACAGAATTCAAGAACAACTACTGTAGAAAAGACACTGATATATGTCCTATATTTTGCCTAGAAATGTATTCACTGCATGTGGAAGTTTCCCAAAAAACATAGATAGAAATAAGAAAGAAATGTCATAAAATCATGTGATGTTCTTAGTTCTAACTTCAATTTGCTTAATGTTTTAGCATATTAAAAGTAGTGTTTAGAAAGTTTGAAAAGACTTTTCATTTATTATTTACTTGCAGTATTTTTTTCAAATGTAAAGTTCTCTTTGCAGATCACAAAACAAGCAACATTTTAGGTTTTATGACGAAGAACATTACTACAGGAGTTTGCATGGCAAAAAAGAACCATAAGACGATTGAATTAATAATCAACTATAAAACATGTGTTTAATGCATGTACAAGAAAAATGTGCTGAGTTGTAAAAGGAATATGCTCTGTGGTCTTCAGGAATTTTGTTAAGCTTCTGTATTTTATGCATGCCCTAATCCTTTCCCCACCAAAGTTTATGTCAACATTTCTGTTGACGTCAGCAGGAAGCGATCAGAACAAATGGGTAAAGCTGATGGTTTGTGTATCTTTAAATCGTCAGCTTTTAAAATATATGGCATTGTACCATTATTAGCTTCCTGGTTTTCCCCTCAAAATTATGTTTCATACATAATCTAATGAATACAAGTAACATAAGAAAGGGTTTGTATTTCAATGATCAGCTTTTCTGTCCTTTTAATTTTAAAGGCTTTAAAGCTTTTTTATTTCACTAATGTGGGATTTACATTTAAAAGTATTCAGTCTCACCCTTTATTTTACAGTTTGCCATGGAAAGTTTCTCTCAAACTCCAACTGCAATGAAGACTGTTCAGAAAAATGCTCATTCTAAGGAGTTATTTTATCTGATTTGCCAGTATTATTGTAGAATTACAATGGAGAGGAAACACTACAAATATATAGGTAAAATTGGAAAGCTATGCTGAAGTGTCTGATCTTTCTGCTGATACGTGGATGTATCTTTCAAGGTTCCAATTAACACATTTCAATATCTAAAATATTTCTGTTTCCAATGATGAGAATTTAATTTTTCTCCATATGTATGTTGTCCTTGTACTTCGTTCAGGTGTTGCTCACATTCTCTACCTTCTAACATACACATAAGCTATGTGTAAGCTTTTGGCTATGTGGCTAGCTCCACTATGAAATGGAGCAGTACTTCTGAAATACAAAATAAAAAAAAAATGGCCTCAGTTAAAACATACTTTTCTTTGAACAGTCTGGAAATTGTCCAAGGTTCAAAGGGGCTATTTTGAATGGCACTATGCACATAAGGCTGGTTATCACATTGACACTCTTATCTGTGATTAGTAACTCATGTATGAGTGCATACTCCAACAAATATAGAGACTGTATTATGGACTCCACTGATTTCATTCCTAGAAAAATAAACTGTTAGATCTTTATTTTCATTTGTATGTTTTTTCCCTAGCTCTTTTTGGTCCTATATGATCTCCAAAAAGTCCATGCATATGGGAGGTGTACACTCCTGCTGCTTTACAGCAAGGCTTCCCACTGGCATAGACAGCAGTAATTAGCCAAAGAAACAATGGTCACATTATAGCACAGACGTTTTTGTGAGGAGGGTTTTTTCAGTATAAAGGCTCAGTTAGAGCTGTTTGTTACATCCACTGCTTTGTCAAACAGTTTATTCAGTCTCTGAAATTTGCTTTAGTTTTAAACAGCTATTTAGAGCACTTGGGAAATTCTGTATGTTTGCTAAGTATTATCTTTTTATGCATTTTTACAATATGAGCAACACTCTCTAAACTTTGAAAATAAACTTGGAATTGATCAAATTCTGGTAATTAATAACCCAATTCAGCCTGACGTTTTACTATGAGGTCAGCTCACCCTTCAAATAGTAAACAAATTAACCAATGCAAGCCATAAAATTCCTCCAAACTTAACACCACCCATTAAAATTCTTCCAGTTCAGATTTTCATGACTTGTATTTTAATGGATTTCAAACTCTGTTTAAATTTACACTGCTCTTCTCTCCTCTCCTCTCTTATCTCCTCTTTCTATTCCCAGTGCAGTGGTAGACCAAATGTCCCTTAATTGTTCTTGACCTACTTTAGGTTTAATTAGCATGTAGAAAATGTTAGCAAAAATTTAAATATTTAAATTGTTTCTTTCCTTAAATTAGTCAAAACGCTCATAAAGCCATAGGTGACTTAAATTTATTTCCTTTCCCTCAGACTCCGAGTGAAACGGACTAAATTGGTTATGATTATGACAAACTACTGACTTTTATTAAACTCTCTTTCTGAGTAGATGTATATATCAGAGCTGTTTCAAGTTTTGGCAGTTTCATTTTGCAGAGGTTTGTGTCAATATTTCCTTAAGTTTTAGTCTGGATGGGTTCACACCCCTGAATTTAACTCTGGCTTGCAGGATTGAGCAAACTCAGACTCTCAGCTGAAATTTAAGGAAAATGACCTGCACTTGAGAGACATATGAAACCACTTACATTCAAAGCTTGAATTGTCCCAGGTTTGTTTAAAATTCAGGCTAAAGTTATGTATTAAAGCCACAAAGCTTACCTGTCTTTCATCAGATTGACCCAAGTTTCAACTAAAATCCAGGTCTATTTTCTTTGCAAGTATCGAAAATGTTGCCTGTAGTAATATCAGAACCTACATTCACTCTATAGCACCATGATGAAGCAATTCAAATCCCTTGTTTGCTGGATAGTCAAAGGAACAATTTTGGGGGAAGATTGCTTTCAGCTTCCTGTTGAAAATTATGAAATGAAAACCCAGCCCAAAACAGAAAATATTAACTGTAACAATAGTCTTAAGCTATGGTGAAAGAAAAATCATGAGATGTTTTTTGCCGGCTCGCTGTTTTAACTCTGAACAGTTAGTTGACTCAATTGGAATGAAATGTGGATTAGGAAAATATATATTGAATTCACAATCTCAATGAGATTGTCCTCAAGGACAACAAATCTCATTATCAAGCACTTGTCCTGTGGTATCTCTTGCCTTTCCCAAGTTTGGCCATAGACTGACTTCTACACACACATTCTCTCTTTTTCTGCTGTAACTGAGTGAATAAGCAAAGGACTAATCAGTACATCTGGCAGATGACACTGTGAGTTTCATTCCACTATCAATATTTCTTCCCAGAGGAGGCATGTGTTATCTTGAGTAAGTGGTGGACAAACCCTTTGGAGCCCATTCTGAGTTTTGGGTTAATACCTTTCTTCAGCAGAGAACTCACTAGTAGCGTGTGTTCGCCTTAAGAAAGACGAAGCTAATTTGTCTTGAGAAGCTCTTAGTCAAAATGTCTTCAGGTAGGGATTAGGTAACTACCCCACAAGGCACACATTTATCTTGCAGAAATCCCCAGAAATTAATTGTCAAGCACTTTGAAAGATTGCTTCATGAGAGATAGGAACTTGCCCGCTTTCTTCAAGATATGGATCCTGACCTAGAAATCTATGTGATTTTAAAGAATACGTGATAGGTTAGAACTGCTCCTTTTATTTCAGCAAATAATTCTCACATGTATCTCTCTCTCTCACAACTGGTACTTGGGAGCCCAGCATATCAAGTTGGTGTTTGCTCAACTCCACTCCCAAGTCCTAGCATTATTTGCTTTGTCTGTGCTTCGGTTCTTAGCTACTAGCTCAGAAAAGTAAAGCTTCGCAAATGTGCAGAGTGAGCAGCCAGAAAAAAAACTAATTAGTGTTCCTCTAGAGGAGCAGAGCCCTACACACACATGTATATCTTGGCGCACACCCACGCAGACAGGGAGAAGGTCGAACCATTGGGAGAAACAAGAAACATCTCACTGCTCTCATCACTGATCATATCATATGCATCAGAGTGGAGAAAGTGGATTTCCCTGACCCTGATTACCTCATATATCCACCTCCCTCCACACATACTGCAGTCACTGATCCTGTATGCGTCCAAGAATATCCTGGAGAAATATATTCTGTCAATCAAATTAAGTCAAGGCTAGAAGCCTGAAAAAATAGGATTTGCTGGTGGATGCTTGAATAATGCTGAGGGGGTCAGTGCATAAATTGGGCATGAAACTTCACAGGACTGACAGGTAAGGTACACTTAAATCTTCTTAAGATGCTTTTGCATGGCTGTTTTGCCATGTGTCTGATTTCCCAGTTAACCGTGAAGTTTTCTAAGAGTGAAAAGAGGGTCATGGAGAACTGGGGGGTGATTAGAGTATTTTTATTAAGTACTGTTTGACATCTACTCTAATACTGGCTACCATGAGCATTTGAGGAATTTGGTATATTTATGCCCATGCTAGAGAACTGAAGTAACAAATAGATCATGAGTTTTCACAGATATCAAGGGACAATTACATTGTATAATAGCTTGTTATAAAACTCTTTGCTGATGAATGAAGCATGTCAGTTGGTGTTAAAAAAGGTAACTCCACAGACTTCACCAAAAGAGAAACAGTGGCATTCCTCACTCATCCGTTCTTTAAGCTGCATTTGTGCAGCTACGTCGTGATGAATGTTCGCTTCACAACTCCTGTGCAATAGCAAAAACACGAGAAGTATCATTCATCCTCTGCCTGATAAAAATGGATCTTCATGCCCATTACCAGATCACTTATTGATGTGACAGCTGTTTGTAACTACTTTCTGGTGGAGTTTCAGGTTGTCTTCCCATGTGTCTAAAGGGGCAGCTATTCAACAAGAGCTATACATGCTGCAGCTAGGGAATGTTTACTGCACTGACAGGCCCCAGAGAACACACTGGGAAATACTGTATCTATTAAATGTTTTCAAGATCTGGGGTGAGATAATGGTTCTACTAAATCAGTGGCAAATTTCCCAGTGCATTTTTGGGGCCAGGATTCTGCACCTTCAGTTTTCCACAGAGCATTCAGACCTGCTCATGTCAGATTTGAACAGTGCTTAAACTGAAATAAGATCTGCCTGTGGCAGCTTTAATGTGCGTAATACCATAGTATCTTGCTGCCTAATTCTGGCTATTATACAAAGTTTGTGGACAGATAATCTGCAACCACTAAATTCTGCATTCCTTTTTGGTTTCCTACACACTGGGACTCTATTAAGTGCATGACATTGGCTGCTCTAGGACCAAGATAGATTCCATGTTGTACCTGCATGTGCTGCATGCAAATTAGAGGTTAGCACACCTCCCTGGCAATTCTTTTTGTTGTTGAAAAAGTTAATTCTGTGTCATCAGAGAGCCACAGAAGAGTTCTGAAAACTGTTATCTCGTGAGAGGCTGAATAGGTTTTAGGAAACTTTAAAGATAAGTTGGCTTCAAGTCCTAGAACAACTACAATAATGTTCCAAAGCTCTTTACTGCTTTTTTTTCTTCCTTTGAAAGCCTGAAAACCGATTCCATCCAAAAGCTCATTCTCAGCTATAGATACATGTCATCTATGTTTATATAGACAAACTGTACAGTTCTCAAATTCCTTTTTGATTTTCAGGTGGCTTCCATGTACATCTGCATCATGGTGTATAAAGTCTAGGCAATATTCTAGTGCTTACAGCAATTTTGTGCCCAGTACACATGCATAGGAGTCCTTCACAGTGTGTTCTTCAAGGACTTGAAGTACTCACTTGGAGTACTGCATCCAGCTCTGGAACCCCCAGCACAAGAAAGACATGGAGCTGTTGGAGCAGGTCCAGAGGAGGGCCACAAAGATGATCCAAGGGCTGGAGCACCTCTCCTACGAGGAAAGGCTGAGAGAGTTGGGGCTGTTCAGGCTAGAGAAGAGAAGGCTCCGGGGAGACTTTACAACAGCCTTTCATTACCTGAAGGGGGCCTATAGGAAAGAAGGGGAAAATCTTATCAGTAGAGCCTGTTGTGATAGGACAAGGAGTGATGGCTTTAAGGGCGGAGAGATTTAGACTAGATATAAGGAAGAGATTTTTTTACCTTGAGGGTGGTGAAACACTGGAACAGGTTGCCCAGAGAGGTAGTGGAGGCCCCATAAATGGAAACAATCAAGGCCAAATTGGATGGGGCTCTGAGCAACCTGGTCTAGTTGAAGATGTCCCTTCTCACTGCAGGGGGCTTGGGCTAGATGACCTCTAAAGATCTCTTCTAACCCAAAGCAGTCTAAGATTCCATGACTTAATTATGAGGATTTTTTTTTTTTTTTGGAGTTGATATAAAATGAACGTCTCTTCTTTTTCTCTCCTAAATATTTTATCATTTTAAGGTGGGGTTTTGGGGCACACTAGTGGATGTGCAGTATGAGAAACTGGTAGGATTTCTGCTGGCAACCTGGCTAGTTTAAGAAGGCTGGAAGATTTTTTTACAACCTTTTTGGCAGTCTAGCAAAAATGAGCAGCAAGTTGTTATTCTTTATTGCAGACCTTGTATGTTTGGACAGGAAGAAGAAAGGTTTAGAAGCTGGTAGCTTCTGTGAACTGAATTCAGAGCCTCTGCACTCAGTTTCTAAGTTACTTTTTCTGCCTGATGTAAGGTTGATTAAGACACTTTTTCGAGTTTTGAAGTAAGCGACTGTGCCATCAAAGCTCTAGTTAGTGATACACAGAGAACAGGGATAGCCACAACAGCTAGAAGGGCTAACAGAGTTAATCAATAAACTAATATATTGGCTTCAAGAGTAGTCGAGTACCAGAAGGGCCTTCTGGTAATAGCTTCAGAAAAAAAAATGTTGTTATCAATGTAATTTGATAGGATTATCAAAATACATCTATTTTACCTGTATGCCTCTGGTTACACAGTCTCACAACCTCAGTGCATTTATCTATGTCATACACATGAGAAAGAAGAAGAGGAAGAGGCTCAGAAGCAAAACAGCTTATGGCAGCTCAGAGATCAGTACTTGCTCATTTAATCCATTTATACGAGGGCAAATTACCATTACAGTGCTGAAGAACATGTTTACATGGTCTAAACTTCATTAAATGCTCCAGTCTTTCTTTATCTGTCAGCTTTCTGAGGGAAGACAGTTATCAAAGAACAGGACAAATCAGACCTTTGTTCAATTCTGTTCTGCTAATGAGCCCAACCCTTAGGACTAGTCCTCGTTGCATAATTCATTGATGCAAAAAGGTCATCTTCCAGTGCTGAAGATACATCACATGTGTCTTGTGGCACAGCAGTCACTTGTGTCCTGAGGCAGTATGACCACTTTCTCTCTGGGAAGTCTGACTTCCAAATGCCATGATGTAATTTGTTTCATTTTTGTAATCCAGAATGTTAATGAACTTTAAAACCATGCTCATTGTCACGCTTAGTATTGGTTAACCTATGCTTCCCACAATAGTGTGCTCCATAAGCCTCCAAAGGTGGTCTGTACAATGGTGGTCAACAGAAAACAAAGATACATATATTTATATGCTATAAGCACACGTTTAGTTCCACAGAGTGGTTGGGTACCTGCAGGCTTAGTTGGGAGCCAGCTCCTAATGGCTTCAAGGCTTGTCTAAAATTTTTGCAACTGCCTTTGTGACAGTTTAGCAGTTCAGTGCTAAATGCATTATTTATTCGTCACCCCAGTCCTCTAGCTCATCTACTGAGCAGAAGTAGTACATGGTAATATTATCTGTATTATTTCCCCCAAAAAGATTAGAGGGTTTTTTGTGTGAAAAAAGGTTGAGAAAGGCCATTTTATGGAATAGCCGTGTAGTCATATTCTTGTTAGTGCTGAAGATACTTTTCCTCTATATAGTTATCCAAGAGGAACAAAATAATTTTACAGCTGTAGAAGACAAGAAATATGATTTAAAAGACTTTTCCAAGTATTACAAGAACTTCTGGAGAAGTCAAAAAAAGACAGAGAAATGTGTCTTAGGGGTCCTTCACATGAATATTTTGCCTTAAATTTCAGTACCAAGATTAACTGTCTTCAGTCTTACTTCCAGTGCATCAGAGAACAGTCCAGGAGCAAACTCAGCATTTTTTTTGCCTTCTTAGCAGAGCACTAATCTGTAATTTTTGTGATTTAATAACATACTTAAAGAAGTTTTCTTGGCGAAAATCTGACACACAGTGCTGGTGACCTCCAATGCCCTTCCTTTCTCTGAACCAAAGGCCTTAATTGTTTGTGCTCTAATACATTCAGAGAGGGCACTTAAAAGGATGAAATCTTATATAAGTAAATGACATTTGGTGATGAGGTCAACTTTCCATTTAAGATTTATTTTACCCAGATGCCTGAAATCAGTGGCTAAACTATATTTCAAGGTTCAGGGAAAACATAATAGATATTTATTGGCGAATTGGAGTGACATGTTGCAAGCATCTGTACTACATTACATTTTAGGGAGGCTACTCTATCTTCAGACTCTTCAGGCCTTATGATGTCGTCTTTCACACTGAGAATTTCAAACCTGAGAAAGTGGATATCTGATAACTGAAAAGAAAAAACAGATTATGAGAGACAGGATCCAAGTCATATGTGTATATTTGGATTCTGCAAGATGCTAGGCCTATCAGGTAACTTATCTGCTCCTACTAATGTCAAAGGGATATATGCTGACAGTTTTGGTGGGAATGGACTCGGGTTCCCACTGAGTCTACCCTTAAGTGAACTCATTTAACATGAAGATCACGTTTATCATATGGCTTTATATCGTTCTCCCTCACATCCTTACATAATGTACAATCAGATGTAAAACAGTGTAAAACCAACTGGCCATCCAGCTGTGTGAGAGTTAAATGACAGTCAGACTAGATTTGTATAGCGACTGGGGGTTTTGGTCTTCCTTTTGTCATTAGATTCCCTTGTATTTCTGGCAAACATAAAAAATCCTTTCTTGTTCATAAACTATGTCAGAAATCCTATTAAAATCTAATTTACTTCATGCTACTTATGACGTTTATTTTCTGTAATTCACTTGGCTTTAGTACTCAGGAAAATACTCTAGTAAAGTTAATTTTGTTTTATTTCCAGTTCTTGTTGTAGAGATTTCATTCCAAAACTTCAGCAAAATGTTTACAGAAAACAACAAACAATCCAACTTTGCATTTAACATTTAAATGTATTGTTATACGTAACATAAAATGTCTAACTGTAGGTACGCAGATAATGCCCCTTTACAAATCCGTCTTTTCATTGCGGTCCTACAATAGGACCTGAGAATGTCTTTTTCGGGTGACTGGGATGCTACATCTTTACCAATGTCATATTTAAGCATTTGAACATCCTCAGGACACTGTGCTTACCCAGAACTGCCCTTCCCCATTAGCTTTCTAGTTGTCTTCTGTTCTGTCTCCCAAGGCAAATGGAACACTTGTTTTACCTTCTCCACATCCCACTTTGCTTGAGGAGGAACTGCCAATGCTCAGACATCTGTCTGCAAATACCTTGTTTGATATTTATCAGGCAGAATATCTTGACAAACCGATGACCAGATGAAATGCATTTTAATTGTTAGAGAAGCACTACAAAGAGTCAAAAGACTTTCCACAAGAGGAAAAAAGGAGCCACAGAGTTACTGAGAACATTTGAGGGTTTTTTCTGTAATCCCAGCGCTTTATTCTTTTTTAAGGATTACTGTCTGTATTAGGGCATATTTACAAAGTGTCTCATGCTATAGATCTGTTTGCACAAAACTGTCATTTATACCACTTCACTCAGAGAACAGATTGTAAAATTAATTAAGAATAACATAGAAGTTGCTGAACTCTATCCTACTTTGACTAACAGGCCTCAAGTATGATATTAGTTATTTCAACTGAGCTCAGATACTTCACAGCATATAGTGTCGATGTACACAATATCAGAGACCTTATTCACATCTGAAATCACTGAACCTTTTAACTGTGAGTTCTTTTGCCACAGGGTGCTGAAGCCTAATAATCAGAGTCTTGGTATTTTGGAATAGGTATTTCAGAGCATATGCCCTAAATTATCCCCTCTAATGTTGTTACTTCTGCAAGTCCAGCTTCTGAGAGCAAATTGAGAATAATGGGTCCTGTGAGAATAAATACACTGTGAAGCAACGACAAGTCCCATGATATAAATTCTGAGGAAATCAAGTGCTCTCTTAACTGTGTTTAAACAGCATTAGGGATGGGGGGACATGTGTTAAATAAAGTCCATACAGTGAAATATTGAACAACTGCACCAGTGAGGTCTGAGGTAACCGAGTAACCAACAGGACTACCAAAGCACATAAGTGGTCCGAAGTGAAGTTATACAGAGAATCTCCCTTCTGGCATTTCCCATATTCTGAGTACTTGACTTAGACAGATATTGTTCTTCTAACTTTGTTTAAAAAAGTAGTGTATCCACATGTCCTGTGTACAAAATATTACTACACATGGAGTGCTGTTTTATAAGGGTTTTCTTGTGAGAGCAACTCTTACTGCCATATGGAGAACTAGATGAGAAATCCCAATGCTCTTAAAGTCATTTCAGGTTTGCTACTGATTTCTACAGTGGATCAGAATTTCACCTCTAATATTGCTAAGGGTCAAAATACAACTGAAGGAAATGGAAGCAAACAGTAGTAAAACATCAGCAGTAAACCTGTCCCACAAATTTCTTGTGATTTTACAAGGATGCAGTTAATACATTGTCATTGTTACCTAATTAGGTGACTTTTATTGTGTCATCAAACAGAAAACTGATATCAAATGTCATGTCCATATGAAAGAATGAGAGAAAGGAGACAACGTTAGTGGAGCAGAAAATAGCCACTGCCTGAAGCATGATTTCAGTGTGGGAGCAGTGACCCTCCGAAAGAGAACACATTTGTATGGAGGGAATAAATAGTAGGAAGTTATTGGGTTTTTGTCTTTATAGAAATAAAGTGATCACAATCAACCTCATACTTGCAATACTGTTCTAAATAATACCTACATCAGCACCACAGCTTATGTCTCCTCTTTCTCCAAGAGTCACACCAAAACCACCACAAACCATCCCTTGAGGCTGCTGCATCTCTCACTCATTTTCATAGGGCGTATACTGGGGTGGATCTCTTGGGGGAAGGTGTCCTGTCATTGTCCATGTCCCCATTCCCATGGCAGTCACCAGGACTTCAGTGAAAAAAGGATTGGACACAGCTGTAAAGAAAAATATTAATCAGTTTAGTGAAGATGACAGAAGTGTGAGGTAAATGCTGAGCAGACCTTTAATGCAGTAAATGCTCTTTTTAATTCTCTGCTTCATTGTTAAAAGCTCTTACAATCATTAAAAAATGTACCACTATAAAATCAAGCATGCACAAACAGACTTAGTCTGTGACAGAGTGTGGGAATACATTAGACCCACTCTAATGATGAATGTCTGCAAAGTCAGCAAGAACTCAGTTAGACAACAGATGCAAGGACAGGCTCAGGAAAGACGGGTTACCTACCATGGCAAACCAAACTGAGCAATACTGGGCACCTGCTCAGATGCCTCCCTCTCCACTTGCAGGAGCCTGATCTCAGGAAAGCAGAGTTGCGTTTCCAGCCATGGCTGCAGCGGCTGTGACCTCAAGGAGACTCAGGCTGATATGGCCCCAGCAACTGAAAGGTGGATCCAGAAAAGCCGTAGGTACTGTTCCTAAGCCCTCCTCAGTACAGGGGAAGCCAAGCAAGCATTCTGCTCAGGGATATCCCACTGCCAAGGATAGGATCCATGTTAAACGCCGTTGGTTTAAAAATCAATCCACAGGAAAATATGAGCATTCACTATTCTCTCAACCACCCTGCCCAAAGGACACACGGACGAGAGCAGAGCTCGGTAACCAAGTGCAGACACCACTTGCTGACAGAAGCCTTGCTGCTCTGAGCTCCCTTGCCTGCTGCTGCCTGGTACCTGAAACAGATGTTGGTCTAAATTTTAGGTGCCCAAACCCATCTCCTCAGGCTGAATCCTGTACTTCTCCCGTAGTAGCTCTGCTTCTGTACGAGCTGCACATTTCAGCGCAAAGGCTGCCCTCCGTGAAACAAGAGACTGCCTGTGCCCTGGCTGACAGGCCGTCCATCATCGGAGCGGCAGGAGAGCCTGTTTATACTAACGGGCTGTCGTGGGAGAGGGCTCAGCTTTGTGCCTCGGCAGATTAATGCTACTTACAGGTGGCTACAACAAATCACAGGAGGGGATTTTAATGTCATAACAGCTCTGGAAGCAGCAGCTATTTTGCACTGGCAGGGCGGCTGTGCCAGATGGGATGGTGGAAGCACAGGCGCAGTTGTGGCAGGAAAGCATCCTGAGCCGACGTTTCCAAGCCTTGGAAGCTCTCTTTAATTTGAATGAAAATTTCGCAATAGCGCTTGGTTATTATTGCTATTCACAAAACAACCCAGAAATGCCACAGGGGTTGCTCTAGTGATTTGAACCACTTCTTTGCACAGGCCAATTTTAGAAGACCTCTGCTTTTTCTTCATTTGGAGCTGAGCTTTTTCTACAGTGGAAAAAAATCTCAGTAGTTGCCTACTGTTGGGTTTCTACTGTAACAGCAGAAAAGAACAAAAAACAGCCACTTGATTTTTCAGAAAAAATCAGTGCAAAACATGAAAGGAAGCTTTCCACATGCATACTTAAAAGTTGGACCAAAAGTCTTCTTTGCCTTGTAGGTTGTAAAAATCAGATATAAACTATTTCTTATGCTGCAATGATTTTTCTAGGAGACATTTACAAGGAAGAATAAATCCAAACTCTCAAATAAAAATTTGTACTTACAGCAATTTATCAATCTTTAATAGTTGCCCTGCTATTTAATATCATGTTCTAGGAGACTCATCATGGTTTTGTGGAAAAACTTTTGTTAAATGCAGGCTGCTGGTTTTTTCAAATAATCAGGTTTCAAATACACACAGAGAGTTTCATTATCCAAGAAGCATTTCCATTTGTTTTTAGAATGATTCACTTCTCTAGCCTATTTCTGCATATTCTTAAAATAAAATGCTTTTTTTTTTCCTTTTTTTTTTAGTTATAGGAATGACATTACATAGAAGGGAACTGTGGTGACAATTTATCTCTGATTATGGTACTTCACATGCTTCAACCCTTCATTTTTTAATTTCTAACAACAGAAATGGACCCTAAGCATTATGTCATACAGTTAAGTAGAATAGACTTAATAGCCAGTTAAAAGTTTGTGTGAGCAAATTTTCAGTCAATTACTGCTATTTATGGTTCCCATTTTAAAAAAACACCAAACTGTCACAAAGAAGATAGCAATAGCATAATTTAACCATGTTTTTCAGAAAAGTGCATAAGAAATCGGGGAGAGGTAGATGTTATTAGATGAACTAACATACATTTGAGAAAAGAGACAAGCAATTGGGTGGATGACTGATTTTTGTCTTCATATATAGATATACATTATCAATTTTATAAAAAAAAATTTGTAAAAAATATTTTGTTAAAGAAATCTTTTATTACAGCTGTCTTCAGGCACATGAAGAAAGATCCTTTGCCCCTCAATTAAATCATAAATGTAATGCAGAATATACACTTTAATAGGAAGGAGTGAACTGTTGCATACATGAAGAAAACTGCTGTTGAAAAAGGTGCTAAATGTTGCAATATATGTTTATTTTTGAATTTCCTTGAGCACATAAGAAACTCTTCTCAAAGCAAAATAATCCGTAATTCCTGTTGGGCATGGGATTTATGTTAGGGGCTACATAAAGGGCAAGTGCATTAGTTTGTAAATGTCACACCACAGCAGACTTGGAAAAAGAGAATTAAACTCTAAGAACAAAGCTTTCTTAATGCCACATGACACAAAGCTCAACAAAGAATATCTTGACAGGTAGGGGGTGGAGAAGGAAAAAAATCCCATAGCCTGTCTATCTCAGCAGGAGCACTGAAGTAATGTGGTATGAGGTTTACAGCAAAAAATACTGAGAGTCTGAAAAAAAGTGCACTACACAAATTATATTGCTTTTTAACACACGTTGTTTGTGTTAATTCTTTAGATCCATTAGTAAAGTATGTTGTATTAGTGATACCCTGAGAAATATTTTCTAGTTTATAATAGTATCTGACATGCAGAAGTGCTAGACTGGATGAAGATAATTCAATCAGTCAGGAAATCCTGTTGTCTCTCAGTTTGTAAATTCAGGTGATAATTCTGCATTCATCTAATGTCAATCTGTGGCAAAAGGCCCAAAATAAGTATTATAGCAGAGGAATTTTGTATGTGAGAGGAGAGAGAAGGAACTTTGATTTGCAAAGACTCCTCTCAGAGTTGTGTTTTGGGAAAAAAATATGCATTAGTTTTCTCCCTCATATTGCTTTTAAAAATCCTTTCTTTGTGGGTTTAAAATAATGTTAATGTAGACATTGCGTCAATGGTTGATTAACTGAGTCTTTTCCTTCTGTCATTTCAGCCTGCACAAAGCTGTAGTGCTGTAACCAAAGATTATATATACTTGTTCTGTTATCTACTCCAACTGCTCAGACATTGCGCCCTTTTAAGCTTAGTTACGTTGGAATAATCAGTTTTGAAATTGTATGAAAGCAGCCACACAGCACTTTAACTATTGTAGTTCTATCTGTTGAATTTCAACTACCGCGAGTACGGATATAAAGAAACCTAAAAAGCTAGGACTTTTGGGTTAGTTCAAATGGTAAAGGACTTCTTACATTTTTTACATCTGCCAGCATGTTTCTGTCACTCTTTGCAGAAATGTGTATTTTTCTGTTGTGAATATAAAATGCCACAGATGTATTTACAGTATCTTTAGAAAAATTAAAATCAAATCAGTACTTTTATCTGTCTGTGTGTGTAAGAATTTAGCTTCAAAAACTCCCAGGCATGAGTTTTGCCTTTCCTTTCTTTGTATTCCCGATTGCACTCCATAAACATAGTCTGGAGCATTAGTCTCTTTGCTACAAAGAAAGTATGGGTCTTAAATTGGCTCTTGTAAGTGTGTAAACAGAGTAAGTTTGGGAAGGTGAGTGAGTTGCTATGCAGTCTATCATGAACTTCAGTGACTAAGAGCTGGAAGAACCACAACACTCTTCAGACATTTTCACACTTATCGAGACAAACCACTGGAAAACATGATAATGAACGGATAATCAGCTGCAGCTTCGCAAGTAAAAACTTGCCTGTTGCCCAGATATTCCCTATGTCACTTCCTTGTAGAACAAGTCTAACTTCACAGTCTATAAAAATATTTCTATTTGTTTGAGCAGCCTCTATTAGTCTGAGAGGCAGGCAGCGTGAGAGAAAACCAGCCTTATTATAAAAGTGTTTTTGAGTCTCGGAGGAGCAGTTCACAGCTTTCTGAACTTTCCCTTCTCCTGCTGTCACACTGCAGAGAGTGGTGGCCAAGGCAGCCCCACAGGTGGATTCTACCTCCCACTAAAAAGTCTGCTGAACTACAATTCATACCTCATAGAAGTCTAAGGCAGTAGATACCATCCCGCCATGTACTCTACCAACTTCTGGCGTCCTGGCTTCTCAGGTGAAGCATGTGGGAAATAGAGCATAGTCCAGATTAAATACAGCTGAGGTATTTCCACCCAGCTGACCTGCATTTTGCACTGAAGCACTGGACCTCTGCCATCCTGCATCTTGTCCAAGGGCAGCGACCAGGGCGATAGTCGTTCTTCTCCTAAAGTACCACCGAAAAGCCAATGAGCAGGATGTGCAAACGCTGAGACACAATGCACGGCCACAGATTAGCTTTCTCTTTTTGCATCAAAGAGGATGTTGTCACTCATGAGGTCTTTTTTAGTTTTAAATTTCCAGTGGGAATATTGTTTGGAAACTGAGAACTTCTGCTATAGCCAGAAGACACTGGATTTCCAATGGAAATTTCATTCCATTTGAGGATGAAGAGATGTCCAATTGTCTTTCTGAAAATGTGACAATGAAAGAATTTCAGTCCTATGATGCTCTTTCCACTAGCTCCCCACACACATGTACTGTGCAGGGGAGTTTCTATTACAATTATTTACAGAAAAATAGTCTGATATATGAACGATACAGACAGCTTCATATTTTCATGTTAGTGAAAGAAATTCTTGTTGCTGTTGTGTTATGATGCTGTAGTTAAGCAGTCCTCTGTGCTGCTGCTGCTGTTTTATAGGTAGTGGCATAGAAATAGAATATAAGTTGTAGGAGAGATTAAACTTAGCATAGTTCTCCTGCAGATATATACTGGCAACTTTTCCATCATACTTTATTTACACAGAACTACCACTACTGGATAAGACAGTGTGTCACTGTACAATCTGCTTGAAAACTTTCTGTGCTCCACATCTGTAGCATTCACTCTTTTGTCCCTGAAACCTGGGTTTTGTGCATCTATAAAAGAATGCTTACAAATTCGCATCCTTTTCCTTAGAGAGACTTTTGTACAGGACTGTTGGTTTCTAATTGTCATTGGGCAGCTTCCAGAGCATGTAATACCCAAATACAGGAATCATGGTAGTGATTTAACTGAGGGTTGCTAGTAAGTGAGCTTATTTTGAACAGAAAATAGTTCCTCATGGCCTTGACACTTGTAAACCAGGGGAAACATTGTCTATTTTGAAACCGTTCATGGCAAAATATCTCCCATCTTTGTGTGTGCACACACACAGATTTAATTTGTTGTGATCGGATTAGTGGATAATTCGTTATCTGGTATCCAGTCAGTGACTGATGTTGTACCCACGGGTTATCAAAAGTCACTGCTGCAGCTATCTCAAGCAGACATTTTTCCTGACTAAGCACTTCAACAGAGTTCCTCATGGCTGAATTACTTTTCAGAATGAGTCAGACATCATGAAATTAGGTCTGTTCAATGCAAGTTGTTTTGACCTTGGTATGGTCTGATTATGTTCTTCCAACTTAGTTTATTCTGGTTCATACTCTAATCTTGAATTAGTTCCTGTTCTGCCAGCTACGTACCATTTCAGCATAAACAAAATGGCAGCAATAAGCAAGAATGGGGTTGGTTTAGACTAACATCTCTGAACTTCTTTACCAGTCAACAGCAAGTAAGATGGACTTCAGAGACTAAGATCAGCTGCCTAACTGGAGTTAGGTGAGTACTCCACAACATAAAGCAAGACAAGGAATATCTTGTAGGTCTTCACAATGTCAGATTATGTAACCTGGGAGACAAATGCACTCTAGTTTAATGTCATGAGCAGCACCACTCTGATTAATTCTAGCTGCATTTGTTACATTAAAGCAATAGAAATAAACTTATTCAAAATACAAGTAGACATTGTAAGAGTTCTATTGAAAGTAGTTAAGGAAAATCACGTTCTTCAAATACGAAAAAAATAATTAAAATCTTAGTCTGGTTCTTTGGCCTAAAATATACTTCTAGGTGGTGAGTTGTTTTGGGTTTTTTTATTTCCTTCAAAGACTTTATTCAAAAGGAAAGTGATCCATTAACTAGCAGAGGAACTCGATAATAGCTTTGCACTCTCTTGCTCTCACAATACATGTCTGAAATGACCTCCTACATCCTTATTTGTGTTGTCAGTGGCACAGATTTTTCCTAATTCATCCTATCACTTTATCACTTTGTGTCCTATTTTAAAATCCCTTATTTGTTATTGTAGTCTACTCATTCTTAGAACCCAGAACAAAGAGGGACATTTGGTGATGTTGGGCTTATTTAGAAAACAGATATGATCTCAAAAAACATAACTCTGGTTTTAAGAGAAAAACAATCCAAGAGTGAACAAAAGCAAACTATTCATAAAGGAATGTGTAACTGAGAGAACCATTTGGTAATCTTCAGAGTATTTAGGAAATAGAGTGTTACAGTCTGTTTCAAACTCAACATCCAATGGCTACCACCTCTATACAAAAGCAGAGTTATTAGATATTGACAGAAAAACATTGCTATTTATTTATGTTTATTGCTTTTCATCTCATTATTAAAGTGCCATTTGGAAGGCTGACTGAGGATAGCAAAGGCTTCAAAACAGTGGGTACTGAATGCATTAACTACCTAGATGAGGTCTTCTAAGTAACTACACAGCGACAGCCAAAAAATAATTATTCAAATCTCATTACTTTTACAAAATATCTTACTCAATAGCAAGCACTGCATATTTCTGAGAATGGAAGTATTTTGCATTAATTAAGAGTGCTCAGAAAGTGTATCATGAAATACAAAACACATGCTATTAATATTTGCTTGGGCTAAAGAACAACTCTGATAATATCTGTACTTATTAAACTTTTCATTCCAAGTACTATTTATCATACAGAGCTCTTGCATCATGAGATCTCTTGTTTCAGATGAACACACAGAAAACTTTCTTCTCCAAGGAACAACTCTCCAACTATTATTCTGTTTTTTCATGCAGTGGAGAGACAAAAAGGAGAAACAAGATGTTCCATGTGCTTGAAAGAAGTTTCTAACATACCAGGATGCCAAAAGAAAATGTACCTATTTGAGTAAATAGTATGAAGTGCAACTTTCTACAGATGACAATATGAGAAAAGCATTTTTTTTTGTCTTGTAGCTGATGAGTGATAGCAATTGGTTCTATACTGAAGTAATCTTTTATATTCTGTGTTCTATATTACTTTAAAGCTCTAAACAAAGGAACAGTACTCATATGATTAATGCAATGCAAGTTTTTTTTAGAATAAACCTTTCCTACAGTACCCTGTTTCTTCCTAAAAGTCAGTTGTATTGAACAGATGGTAAGTGAATCCATGACAAGGTTTTCATGACTATTGCAGGAGTATTTTCTATAATCTCCTAAAAGAAATAAGCTCCAGTATAAATCCTCAAGGCAATGCGTATATACACACATACACAAATATACACATAAACATATAAATATATGTATAAATATGTATAAAAGCAGATATCCATTACCAAGAAGTTTCTATAGAATGTAATTGGAATAAAGTCTGTAGAGTTACGTAGAAATCTTTCTAAACTGTGCAAATAGTAATAAGCGTGATTACACCTAAGCAAATAATTGGAAACATTAATCACAAATTATTGTTTCAATAGCTTCTTGAATGAGTCATTGTCACAGCCCTGCCTGTAATCATCCATGCTAATTCAATTTGTTTGCATGAACTCTGGAAACTGACTGCTTTTCAGACAAATCATTCATGTATACAGATCATTTCAGCTTCAACTATATTCTTCCTGTGGTTCAGGTATTTTCATAATTTTTGTTGGAGCTGCTGATTCTCCGCTTTTCAGGTTTCAGATACCACTAATGCACTCCACGACTTGCAAAACCAATCATGAAACATGACAAACAAGGAAGGAAGACCTATCAAAGTTCGCAAACATCCCAATTCGTTGCTGAATCTCCTTTTGAGTTTCTCCTCTCGATGTTTCATTAAGCAACTCCAGCCAGAGCTGTCCTGGTTTTAGGGTATGGATTGCCTGGTGAGCCCTTCACCTACTTGGAGCTGGAAGTATCTGCGGACATTAGTATTCACATGGCTTAGACATAGCAGTGCTCATCAAACCAGTATTTAGATAATTACGGGTGGGGAGTTCCTTGGGGAGTTCCTTGGAGAGTCCTGGCAGACACAGATGCCTGCATTTTTAGATATGTAAGTGCTAATAAATGTTTATGCCTGCATTGCTACATCTTCCTTGAACTGGTGTAGTCAGTGCTATGTTTTGAAATGACACAGTTATCATGCTTTTCAATGCTATATTTTTCCAAGCTATCTATTTAATGAAATAAAGATCTACATCTTCATTTGCTGTAACATAGTAACAAGTAACAAGTAATGAGAAGAGCTGTAGCAATTTCTGCAAGCACAAGCAAATTGCAGCTTTAGATTTCAACATCACTTCCCTGACGCCAAAAGGACTGCTTCTTAACACAGGTTTTAAAACATCTGATATAAAATCACTACTGTGAAACTTATCTACTTTTAAAAGAATAGAATTGAAAATGTAGTACTTGTTTCTGTTTGGAAAATTGCAAGGGATTTCCTTCAGGGTGCAGTTTTGTAACTGAAACACAAGTGTTGCATTAAAGATACAAGCAAGGATAATTTTGAAACAATTTAGCTTTAAAACAATTCCACCATCTTTTGTGTTAATCTTCTTGCATAATGAGTTTGACTAAACTTGCCCAAGAATCTGTATTGGTTTTATTACTACTGTTTTTCTAAGAGCAATTATTAATAGTGCAAACTCCTATCCTTTTAAACAGAAGTGAAGGAAGAAAGCATCAGTCAGAAGCTATTAAAAAGAAACATTTAAATTGTTTGAGCATAAAAACTTAGAGGGTCCTTGTTTTACTGACTGGTCTGTGTTACAATCATGTTTGCAATGATACATTAAATCTGTTCACAGGCATTGTGGAAGTAGTTGTTACAGATTTTTGATTCTAAAAAGGTCATTATTTTATGTTTTATTGAAGATGATTTAGTTCAAAGTTGTCTTATAGAACTCTATATTATGGATTCATGAAATAGCAGTAAAAACATTCTTCTTGACGTAATTTGATAAACTGTAAAAATTTTTAACCTACAAGTTATTTTTAATGCTTGGAGTGGGGGTCTTAGTGAAAAAATAATCACAGACATCTTTTATTGCTAGGATTCTGCTAGAACATTCTACTGTATGTTCAGCACTTAAGGTACCCAAAGGCTAAAGAACACTGAAAATATACCGTAATGAGCTATCCTATATGCAGACACAGTATGTCTAGTTCATTTGTAGAATTTTTCATTTATAATTTGAATAATTTTTTACCTCTTTCTCTTTAAAGGGAAGTACAGAGATTTCTGGTAAATAGTGGTTTCAGGAATTTTCCTTTTCATGGCATATTTTTCTTGCAAACACACAGATCAGGGGTGGGAGGCTGGCAAGTCTTTTTTTATAATACACAACTGGATAGGAAGTTAGGAAGGCAGAGAGCAATCCTCCTGCATAAACAGTATTATTGTACAAATATAGGGTACCAATGATATTTCAGTTTGTTAATTTTCAAGAATTACACAACTTTATATCTAATTAACAGCTTTAGGTTTTAAAGAAATATGTGCAAGTGATCTTCTGACTCCTGTTTGCAACATACTTTTTTCAGCCTAAAAAAGTAAGTTGCCAAGCTAGTTTTAGACAATGTCTTTTAAGTCTTTTCCTAAGCACAGGTTCACTTTTGCTAGACTTAGCAGGATTCCTGGAAATTGGATGTTGTGCTGTGTTAGAAATGTAAATATAAAATAATATTATGAAAGTATAAATGCCTGCTAGATGTATAGGTACATACATACATGTGCATGTCTCAGTGTCCATGATTTACTACAATAAACTCTATATACCAGGGTAGTAAGAGCAATATGATAGTAGTCTGTTACTGTTATATACATTTTACCGTTACAATAATTCAGACTCAATTAATTTTAAGGATATTTTAAGGATTTCAAGAAGATAATTCAAGATATACTATAATTCAATATTCTTAAAAACATTATTTACCTCTTTTTTTCCTGGCTTATTACTTATTAGTGTTTCACAAAATTAATTAACTCCATCTTTGACTAAATTTGGGGTTATTTTTTGATAGTGTAATACTACCATTCTCTTCTTTTAAAAAAAAAAAAAAGAAAAAAGGCATTTCCTGCCAAAGGATTTTTCTTTTAATTTTTCCCTTTTCTTCATAAAGCCTGTTATTACAGATGTGAGAATTACTATCAGTACACATTCACATCTGAAGAGGGACATTGATGGTGATAGTAATAACAAGACTAATGAAAGAAAAACTAAAGATGGAAAGAATCAGTACTGAGAAAATATTTTACAGTCTGAAAATATTGTTCAGATGTTGAAGTAGTTTCATCTCTGAAATAACTTTTCTTTTTTCACTGTTATTACATCAGGGAACTTTATCCCTGATGCAATCCTTTTATGTCTTAGTTAATAAAGCTTCACAGCTTTCCTTTTATGTATCTATAGCAGCTTCTTCCTATAGACATAAATGATCTCCAACCTTATATCCTCTTTTATTTATAACTGCAGGAACAATTATTCTGCAATTTTGCAGTGTCACTTCAAATACTGTACTGTGGCTTTAAAGGAGCAAGTAGCAACAAAACCCTCCGTTTCTGAATGTTAGGTATGAAGTTGTTCATATGAAGAACTTACATCTTTTTTTCTTGGCTCTCACATACTACTGGTTTCTTAGGAACAGTGGATGTTGAGGAGACAAGGGGACAGATGAGGCAGTGTTTCAGAGTTTTATGTGCAACTTAGGACCTTCATAATGCCTGAGCAATTGTGGTCTCTGAAAGGACCCCAGATTTTGACAGACCAATATCACCTTCTCTGAAAGCAGTGCACCCTTGCTGCAAACAAAGCCAGCAGCTCCCTGGACTGAATTAGGCAGCGTGTTGCCAGGGTCGCCACCAGGTCAAGACAGGGTTGAGCCTTCCTCTCTACTCAACCCTAGTGAGACACATTGGCAGTGCGGGGTCCACTGCTGGGATCCCCAGTGCAGGAGAAAGGACATACTGGAGCAAGTCCCACACAGAGCCACAGATGTGATGAAGGGACTGGAGCATCTTCCCCATGAGAGGTTGAGAGAGCTGGGACTGTTTAGCCTGAAGAAGAGAAGGCTCGGGGGATCTTGTCAATGTGTTTAAATACCTAATAGAGTAAAGAAGACAGACCCAGGAGCCAATGGGCACAAACTGAAACACAGGAGGTTCTGTTCCCTCTCCTCTGAATGTAAGAGAAAACTTTTACTGTCAGCGTGATCAAATAGTGGCACAGGTTTTCCATCAAGGTGGTAGGGTGTCCATCTCTGTAGATATTCAAAACCCAACTGGACATGGTCCCGAGCAACCTCCTCTATCTGACCTTGCCTGCAGTGCCTGTCAACCTCAGGCACTGGATGATTCTGCCTTTCTATGAAAGAAACCACTGCAGAGGCCGCAAATATTTCGCAGAGGTGGTGCCACACATCATTTGGCTTCGTCAGTTCTTCCCAGCCCTGATGGAAAGGGACCGTCTCTCAGAACAGAGAGAAGAAGTCTCTTTTTCTCCTTGATCATGGCTTCTTGGGCTGCTTCCTCTTGGAAATAACTAACTGAAGCCTTCATCCTGCAAGCACTTATGCATGCAATAAACTATCATGGGAGATATTCAATTAAAGCTAGCAATGTTACTAATGCAGTTAGAGCTTGGACATATGCAAATATGTCAAGATGACCAGGCCTCTAAATAGCTTTTTCTTTGAGTTGTGTATGTGTTTTTGAAGGTAGAAATATTTGACTGCTGGAACGCAGGAATTACCCTCTCTTCTCACTGTTCAGCAGCCATCAGATGATGACAACACTATCACTCCAGTGAATCCAGCACCATTTCAAGCTTCTGTAACTTCAGCTATTTGAAAGTTTAAAGTTTCAGATCAGCTGTAAATCTCCAGTTAAACAATCACCATCAGGTGTTGAAGAAACAGGAGAAGTTTTCAAAGGCCCTCTGCTGCCAGGGTATCCGGCATACTGAAAGGAAAGGAGTACATAGAAAACTCCGGACTTCCTGCCGTTCAACTGTCAAGAATGAAAGAAGTAAGCCATTGTAATAGCCAGCACTCTCCCCTCCCAGGGGGAAGAAATATTTTAAAGCTTCTTTACATCTCCAGATATACAATTAGCTAAGCCCCCCACTAAAATACCTGCTTTTCTTAATTTAATCCTTCGAAGCAGTCAAAGCTGAAAAGTATACCACTGCTTCTTGCTAAAAAAAAAAAAAAAAAAAAAA
>Ga0065711_1000850_pt1 | contig 53770 bp, 20 predicted proteins | sample Hoacrofraction12_FD_59098 | JGI IMG/M metagenome (GOLD analysis project Ga0065711, IMG submission 59098) | Hoatzin crop microbial communities from Cojedes, Venezuela - Epithelial fraction 12 v2 (version 2) | ecosystem: Host-associated > Birds > Digestive system > Esophagus > Crop | place...
CTCTCGGGGGTTTCTGTCCAACTCCCAGTTTATGCTCCCAGAGATAGAAATGGTTCAGTTGTTTTCTCAGGTAAAATGCTAATAGTGCTTAATTATCCATGTTCAGAAAACTCTTACTTTAACAACATGGGGCCCTTAGCAAAATGAAGTAGTCCTTGCAAGGTTGGGTTCTGTGTTGGTGTGTAAAATACAAAAACTCCTTTCTGTTTGAATTTGCAGGCCGCATACAGCGGGAGAAAATTGCTAGAAAACGTGAGCACTTTGGGCTGAGTTATGTGGATAAGCTGCGTGTGATTAAGGAACGTGAGACTATATGCATGGAGTCTTGGTGGGATAGTCTGAAGATCAAACAAGCGATAGTTACTGCTCCTAGAAATGTGAGCATTTAGTCCTTATTGGAAGATTTAACACCAGGTCAGTCGTGTCAGTTAAGAACATTATCCTCTGCAGAGGTCAAAGTGTCCACATAAGCCCATCATGACTATAAATAAAATTATTCCTAATTAATTCATAGGGTGTTCCAATGTTCACAGAAAGTAGGGATATCCTCTGAAGTAAGAGACATGAAAAAACAAACTCCTGATCTCAGGGTGATGACCCAAACAAATAAATCTGTGGAAGATGACAGTGTCGACAAAAATCAGAGAATCGGCTCTGAAAAAGTTAGCAGAGCAAATGCCACTTGTAGTCATGAAAGTACAGTTGTAAAACTGCCAGTAATAGCATCGTTTGCAGGTACCACTAAAAAAATTGTAATGGTCAAGCACCTAGCACCACCTCAGAAGCCAAGTTACTGCAGGTCTAAATTTCATGTTAATAGCTCCCCTATCTCATTAGAAAAGACAAAAGCTGTTAGTAAAGTAAAGGATAGAGTGAGTATGCTACAGATGGATCCTCAGAATTTTAGAAAAGACAAAACTGACGAAACACACTGTGATTAAAGATAGTGGTGAATTTAGCTCTACAGATTCTGATGCAAGTAAAAGCATTGCAAGAAAGGGAAAAATAAGCAGGGAAAGCTGTAAGAAGAGAAGCAGAGTGATTTCAAAAGTAAAGCAACAAGGTTTAGATGTTAAATCAGGAAGAGTGCTGGGAAAAGGAAGCAAGCAGCCAAGTGTGAGGTCTGCTCGAGAACAGTTGGAAGAGGCAAGAGATGTGACTAGACCAGACAGTTCAAAAATACACGAGAAGAACTTCCAGCAGAGCAAACCTGAAGAGCCTACTTCCACACCAGCACTGCCTGTGAAAGTGGTTGCAAGGTCTATTGATGAAATAATTGCTTCCCTGCAGTCTACTTCTCCATCTCCCTCAGACCAGACGATCAAAGAACTCCTGGAGAGTGTTCTTGGCCAGAACTACAACATAAAAATTGAAGTAGATGAACCAGAACAAGAGCAATATTTTTCTCTTGTGTAAATATTACTTTCATAAGAGTTGTATATTTTTTTTCCAGCTCCTACAATGTGTTACAACACAGAAGCCAGACAAAACAAATGGATAAAGACACTAATCTATCATAGAATATTCCTCACTGTTCCTTCTGCCAGTTTTTTTGATGTCCCTTAAAAATGAAAATGAGCCAATATAAAAATATATTAAAACACAAGCTCTTTTGGGGTGTTCTTTTTATTATACTACTTATAGTTTAATGCATCTTTTTCTTGACTCTCTTGTCCCTTTTTTAAGGTGATGTATTCCTGTCTGACACATGAAAAAGTGCATTAAATGCATTTGGGATGTTGTTGGAAGTATTGTTCTTTTAGTTATTGTTTAGCTTGTGAAGTCTCCGTAAGACAAATCATTTATTATCACAGTTAGGTAGATTGTGTAAGCAGCTGTAAGAGAGTCCCTTCAACTAATTACAGCAGGAGATACCAGTAATACTAGGCATCAGGTAGATGCTATAGAAAACTTTCCTAGATTTTCACCAGAGGGCTGCAGATTCATTTGTTAGCTAGGCTAGTAACTTACTATAAGATGGCTCTTTGTCCTTTCTTAGCCAGACTGATAGTTTTGTTCTGTTTCTAAGAGGGCTGAAATTTATGTCACAAAAATCGTTGTCACACTTGGTATTCATGCAGCACTTGGGGATGCCATGGAATGAGTAGACCCATGGAAGGCGACCTGCTGCTTTTCAGCAGAAACTACCTCTGCAAGGAAGTGTGGAAGACTGATGAAAAGCAAGTGAACCTGTGTTTTAGGAGATGATCAAGAACATTGTTTCACACAGCTATCACAATGATACCTTTTAAGATCATCGAGTATCTCTCATGGAATGTAAGTGTAGTACCTTACGTTCCCTTAATGTGAGATTGACTGTCTTTTGATTAAACACAAATGTTGGGAGAACAAAGAATCCTGAACTGAGTTAATTTCAAGGTGTAAGTCCCTGAGTAGCAATAGTCTGAAACTGGGTTTCCAAAAGGTTTATGGCCTCTGATCTGGTTTTCTTCTGTTCTCTTCTTCTGAGAGCTGTTGGTGTGGTTGAGGCACAGTGTCTGCCACTCTCTGTATATTTTCTGGTGTATTTCAATGGGGGTTGCAATTAGAGAAGACTTTCCTCAGTGTGGCAGCATTGAGATGATCCTTCTTCATTGCTTGACTTGTATTTTAGGAATGAAATAATTTGGGACTGTCATTTTTGGTTGAAATTTACCAGCTGGATACAAAAATACTTCAGGGCAGATGGGAAGAGGGCTGAAGAAGATCCTGGATCTGGAAAATGGTTTCTTGTTCAACTTACCCAAACTAATTAGTAGTGATTAGTAACATGTGCTGCATTGTGTGTTTTGTCTTACTCTTTTATAAGTATGGCTTGTGTTCTAGGTAAGATTTTAGAAGTTTAGCTTCTAGAAAGTCCTAATGTTCTTAATCTGAAGTGAAGAAAATTGATTTTCTGTTGTTTGTGGTGGGAGCTACTGGGCTCTCAGCTTTGAAAATCTCACCTCTGGAGTACTGTGATGCTTAATTCTTTATTTGTAAAACTTACATCAATCAGATTCAAAGTAAAATGAAAAATTGAACTTGGTGATGACTTTCTGGTCCAGTTGTTTGCGGTTTAATGTTTTTTTATGTATAGACATATGGACATTCACAAGGGTGAATGACACCCTTGCTGATTATATTTTCTTTAAAATCAAAGGCATTTGCAGCAGGTGTCTTTTGAACTTAAGTGACCTTATAAATGGGATGAAGAGTCTAGCAATTCTTTTTACTATTATGCATAGTTTATTTACTTTACACTGAGTTTCAATGCTTGCCTTCTCTAATGAAGTAAGAAATGTATTCTTTTAAAATAAACACCTAGGAAAAGAACAGAACCAGTAAAATGAAAACAAGCTCTCAGTATTAAATGTGTTTTTCATTTCTCTCAAAAAAAATTCTGTTCTCTTGATATTATTCTTGATCTTGCATTAATGACTGGTTTGCATTGATAGCTTATGATATTGCTGTGGGGGCTGAGTGCTGTTTTTCCCCCAGCATCAAAAAAAGTGTTGTCTAGGGAATGGAATGCCAGCTCAGTGGGACATTAGCACTTAACCCTGTTTCCTTCGAGAGAAATCAGTTATGAATAATGCTTCCTATCATATTGTCTGTTAAAAAGCAGAATATTTATTATGAGCATAATGTAATTTCCAATGTCTGGAGTAAATTTGTTGCCTTGATACTTGTTGCTATCCCTGAATTATATTGAGTTATTAAGTTATATGTTGGATTTAGTATCTATAGGAGGGTGTTTATATTAGAAATGCATTTTCTTGGTGTTCAGCTTTCTTGGTGATGAACCTGCACAGCTCATCATTAGTTGTCGTTGTTTTCAGCAGATCAGTTCTTTGGTACCTTAGATGAGCTTGTGAGGGTGGTAACTAAATGAACACCATTTTTATTCTTCAAAAATTACATCAAATTTTAATGCTTCTATTATACAAGGACTATACAGTGCACCATACTAGCAGGAAGCCAACAGAAAATATACTTCAGTTTTTAAAAAACGTCTCTGTCTCTTGTCTGCTAATCTCAATAGTGAGGCTTTGAGAAGATTTTCCCTGTAATGCATAAATACTCTCCCAAAAGTGGTTTGATGGGGACTAATTATTGTTAAAATTCAAGAAGAGAGAGACTTGTATTTGCTTTGCATCTGTAAGCACATACAAACAAGTATTTGCTCATAACTTTACACTATCTCACTTATTGTTCTATGTGTTCTTGGTTTCATCTGACATGAAAATTATGCAACAGATCATATATTGTTTTCTGATAAAACAGTATTTTTAAGAGGCTTATTGAAAATATTTTTTTCCCTTTAGGTGCTATAAATTGTATTCTAAGTGTCATGGAAATGAGTAAGAGGCTTCCATTTGTTTCATTTAGTTTTCTTTAAGTGGGAAAACCCTAGCTCTTGCTATTGGTTTTCTTATTTTCTGCTTACAGGTGGCTTATGGAATGTTCTTCTCGTGGTCTTAGCATCCGTTAAAATGTAGCTATGTCAAGACAGTGATGCTTTTTATTATGAGTTTGCTATTATGTTATCAATTCAGGAAGCACACATTGTTGACTATGCTCAATAAGGTCAGTCATGGCAAAGGCTGTGGCACTTCCTGCCACTTGCTGAAGGGAGCTGCTTAGTCTTCAGGGATGGACACTACCGCTCCTGGGTACATGAGATTTTTTTTTTTTTAACACTTAACTCATATTACTTTAGTTTTTTTTTGAAAAAAAATGTTTTATTTTCATAACTTTGCAAGAAACTGCCTAGGGAGAGATGTTGGGTAGATGGTTTGCATGTGTGGACTTCTGAAATCTATCTATTTATTTCTTCAAATTTACCAGTGCAAGTAACTCATTAAAAACAACCCAGTTGTGCAGTTTGTTACATTTTATCAACAATCACTTTCCAGTTCTGTACGGTCATTAGGCCCACATCATTTACGCTTGTCTTAAAGACATTATAGGCTTTGTGGGGCAAGGACTATCTTTTTACCCTGAAGTCTAACAAAATGAGAGACTAATCCTCATTAGGTCAGTAAGCTGCTGTTATAATATAAGAACAAATAGTTTTTAATCAGGTAGACTCTAATCTCTCAGAGTTTCAAGCTTTGTCATAGGGGTACAGGGTGATTAACTATCCTTGTGTATAAATAATTTCTATAAATTTACCATGTTAAAAGAATGTTTTAATATGTTTGTATGTTCGCACATGTAGATTGACTTTGTTTTGTCATTTATCAGAGGCTTTTCTGCACTGCTGATAGAGACTTTTCTTGTCAAAACAGAGAGGAAAATCATTTATTTTAACAGAATGTAACTATCAAATGAGGAATCAAACAAATACCAGATGAAAATATTTAAGTAAGATAAATTTAGAGGTAATTATAAAAAAAACCCAAAATCCGCCAACAAAAAAATTCTTAATGTTCTATATGTCAGGACCCACAATGAGTCTTTTCAGCTACAAAAGATACCACAGACATACCAAAGTGACTGAAAATGATAAAATGGTTTCTAATGAATTGTCAAGGTGCTCGGGTACCTAAACAGTTTTCTACATCCACAGGAAGGCTATGGCTAATAAAGCTGGTTTTTAAAGGTCCAGTAGAAGTTTCCATCACGAGGTTAAAATATCAGTGCGGGAAACAGCTTCCTCAGGAATAGGCAGAACACTTAAAAACAGATTCCCACTGGAATTAAGAGTTGTCACTGTTAACACTTTTATTTCCCAAAGTTAGATCACACTTCTTTGGCCTTGTTTTTGTTAATGCAAACACACGGCCTATTGTACGTATATAGACAGTACACATAATTTTATTAAAATAACAAAGTAGCATTGTGCCTGTGATTCTCCCATGGGGAGTGGACAAAAGAGAAGACACCACACCCCACAAAGGAAAGCAATCACATCACAAGTACAAGTGTTCAAAATGAAATTAAGATAATATTTCCTCATATAATTCTGTTGGTTTTGACAGAACAGGAAAATTAGTATGTAAAATTGTAATTTACCTATTATGCAATAGTTTAGAAATGCAGGTTGGTCCAGTTGGGTTGAATGAAAGACTTTGTGAAAATTTCTCTTTGATTCCGTGACCTGGATAATAAAATGCATGGGGAAAGAATTACAGTCAGCACAGAAGGACTGTAATAATTAATAGTCCATGGTAATCACCATGTTTGAAAGTATTCGTGTTGCAAAGAAGAAGGAGGTTGTTTGGTATAGCTTGAGAAGATAATGCTGAATCTGTTCCTTTTAGTTGGAGTTGTTGCTGTGTTCCTCTATCTTAGTTCCTTGCTCTCATGGTGATGAAAAAAAATGTAATATGAATTGTTTTTTTCTTAAGCTGTCTTTCCTGTCAAAGGTAGATAAATTACCGAGGCTTTGGTTAAAAGTGAAACACCAATGTGTACAATCTTCTGCGAGGCCATAGCTTTTATTGCTTTATAGTTTACATTTTTGGCATAGTACATGCATCTATCACTTTGTGTTGGCCTGAAGGCTCCTCCTTTTTTCCTTTCAATTTCTAATTTGCAAGGAAAAAATGTTGCAACTCAGAATATGCTTCTTACGTGGTATTAAAGGTAAATGCAACAATTCCTAGGCATTAAAAAATTAATACTTTTAGATTGCTAGATGGAGAATACACTCAATGCAATAAAAATTCTACTGTGTGGAAGATTCTTACGTTAAAAGAGCAAATGGACATTTGCAGTGCCAGCAAAGGATTTTTTTTTAATGACATGACACTTTCTAACACATATTCAACTGATTGCTTTAATGCCTTCTTGCGTCAGCTTGTGGCTCTGAAATTTTTTCCCCAGAAATATTAAACATTTCTGTAGCAGTTTTAAAGAACTGTATTCTAAAATAATATGTAGTTTAGATGTGATGCTTCTGTTTGTTACTGTTATCTTTAAAGCTTGGTTCCTCAAGGCAGTATATGGCACAAAGGGTGAAGTACATGTGTGCTGAGTTACATATGTGTTTGCTAGCCAGGTGCTTAGAAAGCACACTGTCCTTAAAACTACCATCTGTTTTGAGAGTTGTTCCTGTGTTTTGTTTCTGCTTTTTTTCATATGGATATTCTTTAACCAAAAGTGGACTTGCTGAACCGTTCCTTTGACAAGAAAGAATAGTATATTGGGGAGCTAAGAACAACTTCAGACTTTGCAGTAACTTTTCTGCTAGTGGAGCAATTATAATTTTCTCCTGTGGAGAAAATGATTATCCGAAAATTGTGCTCAGCTTTTAAACTTTTCTGCTATAAGCAGTTCCGTGGAGAAGTTATTTATAGTAAAGAGTTAAGCATGTGTGTAAATATTTGCAAAAGATGAGCCTAAGATTATTTGTCTTTGAATGTACTTGTTGCTTTCAAACTAATTTGTGTAATGAAGACCTAGTCTTTAATTTATGCATATATATTGTTTTGATGTTGTTATGTTCTGTAAGATAGTATGAATAACATGGTTTTTTTTTAGTATTCTTGTTTGATGTTAGTTTTCTTCTCTTGCTTATACAACAGGCACCAATTGAACATGAGGAAATAAAAACTGAATCTCAGGTCCTGCCAAATTTTCACCAAGCGAGCCTGGTAACATTCTGCATTATCTAGGAATGTTAAAATATAATAAGTTAATAGTGCTTCTGTTTGCTTGCAGAGTTGTCAAGATAGGTAGCTCATATTCTCAACCAATAAAACTGTGAAGGAAATGAAATAGTCCTTGAAAACATCTTGGTACTTCATAAATCACAAATATACATTTATTTTTCTCTCGTTTCCTTTTGTGTCTCTTGTTCATTCCTTCTCTTATGAAGTTTGATTCTTGAACTACTGGATAAAAAGAATTTCGCTTTTATTAAGTAGCGTGCTGATTAAGGGAATGGCATCGTAAGATACTCATCTATATTCATATATATTAGTGCCCATCATTCTATGCCTTTCATTCAAACGGTTTTAAAGATTTAGGTATTTAAACTTAGATAGGTTTGGAGGTTTGCTCAATGTTTAGGGGCTTTAATGATTTATTTGCTTTAAAGGATAGTAGATCTCTTGGTATAAATTTCTGATGTATGTCTTTTCTTACGTTTTGCAATTTCTTCTTACAAGCAGAACTTGCAGAAGCAGCAGACCAGATCTTTGATAAGAAATCTCTGTAAATATTATTATTTAGTTTTAATCATTGTAGGTCCTTTGCCTATTGCTATATTTATTTTTGGAAATCTAGTGAGATCTTGAGGAAATATATGGCTTAAGATAAAATTGATACAATGTTCTAGGTGCTTCATAAAATGCATGGATGATGAAAGAATAATTGCATATAATAAATATTGTACTGAATTACCTGTCAGGTAGCACAAAAGTGTTTTTTTTTTAAAATCGTACTTTCATCTCTTACACTGATTTTTTTTTTTTTTTCTCCCCCTCCCTCTTTCCCTCAGAAGACACCAGTAGTTCAGAAAGAGTCTCAAGCAGCAGAAAATGGATCTTGGCCGAAAGATGAGCTGTTAACATATAAAAAGCAGGTGAAGCAGGTAAGCAGGTTTAGTACTATTGTGAGATAGTATTAGTTTTCCCATGCTTAAGGTTTTGATACTTTAGAGCATACAGAGGTCTGCAAGCTGTTTCCTTACTCACCTGCCCTTTAAAAGATTTTCTATAAAACAGGTCTTCATACTGGTCTTGCAGCTTAATGTTAGAGGAAAAAACAAATTAAGGTTCATTCGGTCAGATGTTGGGTTAGGCTTTTCTTTATGAGATTGGAAAGAAGATTACAAATGAAACAATGTATAAATAGAATCCTAATCTACATTTAACAAGTGGATGCCTTCCTGGAAAATGGCATAATGCTAAATATCCTTTTGGTTTTGCGATATTTCACACGACAAATACTGTCATTAGGCTATCAGCTCTGTAAAGCTTAGATTTTTAGTAGAGAACACGTATCAAATTTATAGAGACAGTACCACAGAGGACAAATTTATTGCTAAGACCAAATAATGTTGTCAGTTTCTAGCATTCTGGTAGTTCAAGGCTATAACCAGATACTAAAATAAACCCCCTAACATTCGTTGGAAATTATCATTTTGCCTTAAAGTTATTATATATGCTTATTATAAAACAGAATAACACCATATATTATGTTTACAATGGTATAATGAGAAGGATGACCAAGAATGAGACACATTTCCACTAGGCAGTGTTATATGCAGAGATACCAGATAGCCTTGCCCTAAACTTAAATAAATAAGAACAAAGGGTTGGATAAGGTACATGGGAAGACAGATACAGATGTTGAAAACAAGGAGATAAAGGCACCAAAATTAAAAGAGGATGAGACAGACACATGTGGGATGCTTGTTGATTGCCCAGTATTTGTGAGTATGTTGTTTCAAGATCTAGTCATCATAAGGCAGAGGCCTAGTCAAAATGAGAAACCTTCTGAATGTCTAAGGGCCTTGCTTCAGCAGCTTCCTCAGCTCCTCCCACTGACTCTAGAGTAGCCCTTACTGTGTCTCTTCAAGCTGCATGGAGAAAGGGATAGAGAGGTAGGCACGCACATAGAAATCCAGAGCATTAGCAACCAACTTTCCTGATTAATTTTAGGATAGCCAAGAACCAAAGATACACACAGCTTGCCCTGAAAAGCTAAGGGACAGGGGAGCTCTGGGAGTGAGTCACAGGCAGACGACAGAAGTTACCCATCAGTCCTGGCACTGCATTCTGCAGTGGGGATTGAGTGGACATGAAGTAGAGCCCTAAGTGACCTGGTGATGCTGACCTGAGCAGTTCCAGTTCGCAGACATTCTTCTGCAGCTAAGGATTCATATTTCCTAGCAACTTCTGTGGTAGCAAAATTATTTCTGTCAGATGGGTTAGAGTTGTGTTGAAGGAAAGGGGTGAAAATGAAATTATGTTGCGTTTTAAAAATTCTGTGGAATTAGAGAAATATTGAAATCTTCCTTACAGTATTTGTCTGTCTATAGGTCATAAATGTTTCTAATCCTTCAGTAACTGAAATTTCATGTGCCATCTGTGTAGATTGCAGGGTATACTCTGCAACATTAGTTGATCTGTTGGTTATTAAACCAAATATGCCAAATTGACATATAAACAATCAACAGTACAATGCCACTGATGGTAATTTTTATATTAAAGAATATAGTACAATTATTTATTACTTCTGAATTATATGCTGTTTGCCAACAGAACAGTTTCCCAGTTATTTAAACAGTACTGGGGTACTCTGCTGATGGTTTTTAGACAGTATTATTTTCGGCAACATGCCATTTCTGTAATGCACTGATGGTATTGTTGCAACAACACCCATCAGTGTGTGTTCAGTGATCTTACAACACAAAGCAGTTTACAAGATTGGCGCCTGAAAACATAACATACGTTTGGTTCTATTTAACTCAAGTATTACGTAATTTAAATATATTATTTAATTTGAAAGTGTGTGCTTTCACTTTTACACACAGAAAAAATAATGGAGACAAAATTTTAGAAAAAGAGAGAGAAATGGTTTTAAGACCATATGTATTAGCTAAATGCTGCATCGCATCCTTAGCAGAGCTATTGCTATGCAAAAGTAATGGCAATGTGCTCTGTGTTAGTATTTCTATAGAACACTACTCATTGGCATGTTTTTGTGACATCTTATTTTTGAAATTATTTTGCATTGCTTAGTGGGCTTTAGGGCCCATGCAATTTCAAGATGATTGATTGTACAGATGAACCTGCAAATCTGGATATATGCAAAGCAGTCAGATGAAAAAGTGCACATATTTGCTTTAGTTATTGTAATTTTATGTTACATTTGTAACTGAATTACATAAATCTTTTGATTTAAAAGTTGTGTGTTCACTGGTATTTCTACAAAGAAAACGAAATAAAATATGAGATTATATACATTTAAAATGTCCATCTAATAGTAAGTGTGTTGGCTCATGTTGTCTGACTTTATGCTTAAAGGAACTCCCCTCTGCTTAGTGTAGTCTCCATAATTCATTAGAAAGCATGTGTTGAAATCCCCCTTCGTGATCTGTTTCTCAAAAATCGGTGAGATCGCAGAACTGTGGTGTATGATTTTAAAATAGTAGCTGCTGTAATTTTAGTTTTGAAGGTTTTGATTTGCCATATTGGTGTCTAAGACATCAACAAATGTTGTTGAGTATCTTCTGTTACTTTGGATATCACTTACATGCCTTTTTTTTTTTCAAATTATTTGAGTATCTGGGCATTCCAAAAGCTAGTAATGGCAATGCATGCAATTTCTTTAAATTTGACAAGAGATCATGACAGAAACATTTACCTGACATTCAAGAGCAAAAACCATAGTCTTATATTTGGCTCATCTTAATGATACATTTTCAGGTAGACATATTATTTTCAAACTTTTCTGTATTCCTTATTTTTATTAGCCTATTTTCTCTATGTAAAATTTTTATTGGCTTCTAGTTTCTCTGATAAATATCAAATACCTGACTTCAGTGCTTTATATTTTTTCATGTATGTGCTGATATAAACAGTGGTGTTGGTTTAAAAAAATTAACAATATATGAAACCATTTATAATTTTAATAAGCCTTTTCAGAAGGTAGTGACTCATTCAGGTATCTACAGTTCTCAGTGTCTTTTACTTGGTGATTAATATTACTTGTTTATGAACTATAAACTTCCATAATTTTTTCATGCAGTGATTTCGTTGAAGAACTGCAGTACTGCTGAAGTGATCAGTGGACATAAACATTGTGCCCAGTTATATTCTGGGATAAATAAAGCATGTGAGTGGACAAAGAAGACTAAAATCCTGTGCTTTTGTCATTCATTTACCCAGATATGTGACTGAAAATCTTAATTAGAAAGGCATTTGGTCACAACAGTTGTATTCTTTCGGTTCCTATAAATTAAGCTAGCCAGCCTTACAGTAGTTACCATGGTGTATCAGGAAGAGCTGGGCAAAAAATTACACTTAGTTTTCATAATGAGAGAGAAAATTTTTTCAAAACAAAGCACTTCAAAATTTTTTTTCCCCACTGTGGTGTTCTGTTTCTGTCTGTTATGTTATTATTATACTTCTTTATTTTCTTGAACCTGCTTTGTTGTGTTGTGTATGCAAGCTTTTAAGTGGAGTTCGGAAGAATCCTTTTTACTGATGCTTTTTATTGACTGCTAATCTGTTTTAAGAAGATGGTTAACAGTTTGCAGGAAACAGAATTGTGGAACAGTTGAGGTTGGAAGTGACTTCTGGAGGTCATCACGATACGGAAAAAGGAGCACAAGGATGTAGATTCTGAAGCTGTGTTTTATGAAACAGAAGCAGACACTTTGGCAGCAAGGATGACTTCAGTAGTTCCTTTTCCTTGCTGTTTGCTCTTGCTCCTGGATTACAGTGAGCTGCCCCTGACAAAATTTCCATGTGGGGACACTCTGCAAAGCAAATCAGAGATCTAGATTAATTTCTGCCTTCCCTCCACGCCTTTTTTTTCACTATTTTCTTAAAAATAGTAAAATTATCTGATCCATTGTGCAGTGTGAAAAAAACAGGTTTTTGGCCCAACTAAGCAGGCAGTTCTCTAATAAATAGGAATGAGCAGCTGTGGGTGGAAACAGTAGGAAATCCTTACATCAATGTTCCTGCTGAAGTTCCTGTAGTTAATAAACATAACCTTCAAGAAAGTTTTCTAAAAATGTCATCCTTTAAAATACGTGTATCTGTTTGAATTTGCTTAAAAATAGTATGCAATTTTTAGATGTGTTCATGCTCTTCCAAGTTTGATAGTTCTAAATAGTAAAATTATGGTTTTGATACTTTTTTGATTATTCTCTTTGCAATATATTGAAATGCGCTCATCTTATACACCATTCAGAAATGCAATTTAGCTAGGGCACATTGGAAATTTTTTTTTATTACACTTGGCTTATTCTATATCCTGAATAGATGTGGGCACTGCTGTGATCTGCGTTAGTGGCAGCAGTTCTAAACTGTACTAGTTTAATTGAATTGTGTTTTCTGATAGTCAGAGTTGCTTGTGTGCCATTGCTTCTTGTTCTACTCCAGAGTGGGTGTGATAATATCCATATAACTTATCAGTCTGTAACAATGTGTCTACCTTCTGTTCATGAACATTTTAGGCTCCATCCTCGGATGTGCTACAGGTGGAAGGAAAAGCAATATCAAAAATTTAAACAGATGAAGTTCAGAAAGAGCTACAAGAGGAACACAACTTGCAACAATCTTTGCCTTCTCAGGCTTCAAAGGTCAAGTAATTTTTTAATCTTATTTCATTGTTATAAGAAAAATACAGAAAATATATTAAATTAGTGCATAGCATGATAGATAAGTATGGAGAAGAAATAACGCCATCCCCCTCCAGATTTGGATCTGAACACTTGCAATTTCTGATCTAAATGATCAAATTTAGTTTGGTGTATCTAGTTTTAATTTTCTATTTGTCTCCTTGAAATAGTTCTCATTTACGGTTTTTAAAATCCAGAGGGCCTAGTTAGTCCTGCTGTATGCAGATGAAACTTTTCTTACTGCAGCAGAAACTGAAGTTGCTTATGCGGGGGCTGAATTTGTCCATACAATTCCGAGCATAATCTAATCAAAATAATTAAAAACAAACAATGGAAAATACCACAAATTTAATATAAGCAATGCCAGCTGTAAGTCATCATCTTTAAATAGAGAAGATGTATTAAAAATTCATTAACTTGAATTTGTATTACACTCAGTGCTTGTCTGAAATTCAGGAGATTTTACATGGAGAGCTGTAATTTTAAGGACAACTGCTTGTTACCTTGCGCTTGTCATAGGTTGTATCTGTCATTTTGTAGTAGGAGTGCAGATTACAAAAGTAGTACACGCAGTGTCCTAATTTAACTGATCCTGTCCATCCCATGTCAAGTGAGACTCTTCAGTTTTATTGTCTTCACTGCTAATAAGATCTTTGTAGATAGCTTTGTTTAGATGTACCATAGGTTGCTTCTTCACTTCTCTATTGAGAAAAGGGTGGGGGGGGGGAAGAAGAAGCAGCTTTAATTATTAGCTTTTGTTGTTCTTAGTGTCCTGAAAGGTCTATTGGATACAGAAGAGAGCCTTTTTATGGCAGGCCTAAAGTTTGTAAATGGATAATACTTTCAATTAAGTAGCTGAGAATAGTCATGGGAAAAGAATGCTTAAGTTTATGAAACAGTCAAATTGGCATTTAAGTGACCCTTTGCATGCCATTGCTTATCTGCATTGCTTAAAGATCATTTGGTTAGCAAGATTATATATTAAAACAAATAGTGTCAACAGACAATGAGTGTTTTACCTTCAATAAATACTTACTGTCAGATTATCAATGGTGCAGAAACGGCACAATTTTCTAAAAAACCTGTATTTAGTGCATTAAGTGAAGGTAATGTAGGCCACACACATAGTATTGTTTTTTCATGTCCCCTTTTTCAAAGAATGATAAATAGTCTGTTTCAGCAGAGTGTATGCTGTAAAAACATTCACCTTTACCTGCAGCATGCCCCAGATATTTCAGTTTATGTTGATAAAGCATTCAGTTAGTCCATTCAATGAAATTATAAGCTTCTATAAAAGAGCAGTAATGATAATGCAATTAAAATAACATTCAAATTGTTTTTAGTTAAATTAAGTGACAAAAATTAGAGAAAAAGTTCATAGGGGATTTTAAAATGATTTTGCCTGCCGTTGTTTGCAGAAATTACTCCAAATGTTGTAAGTTTGCCATCTATTTTTTTATTTTTTTGATTGAATAATAATTGCATTACAGAGAAAGTGAACTGTGTTAGAGCATCCTGATGTAAACTACTATAAACATTTATGAAGATTATATACTCTCTATCAAGTTGAAAAAACAGTATGAAATATTTCTTTCTAATTTTAAAGTGTTCTCCTTATTAAAACACCGGTCTCTGATTTCATGCCCCAAAACAGTTACTTATTTCCATTTATGCTGTAAATGTATTCAATTAGTTTTAAAAAAATATTGTTAAATAGGGTTGCTGTAAGCATGCCTTAAATCCTAATCAGTCTCATGTATTGTGTGACTGAGTTGCTTTTCAGACTGGAAAGTTCATTTTTATGTTTAACTTTCACATTTCATTTCGTAATCTTGACCCTGTTCTCATTCGGGGAAAAAATGCCACTGATTTCAGTAGAGGCTTTAGATTGTAAGATCTGGTGAAACTGTTTTGTTGAAGCATAAAGTGTCTAGGGTCTTTTCTGTATACTGACGTTGTATGGCTTGAAGAAAATTATTTTGAGCAGTTTTAGTTAAAATAAATTTAATTAAAGTAAAAAATATTTTAATTAAAGTAAAATTGAGAATCTTTCTTGTTGGGTTGTCACATGCCTATAAACTTAGGGACTCAAACTATATTAATGTAAAGGAGATACATTTGGTATATACTTGGTGTGATAATTTCTTGATTGTGAGTCAAATTTCTGTTAATACACAGATTTTTGTGGGTGTTTTTCTTTACATGTGTGATTTTTCTTTTACTTTCTTGCTGTCATTATTTTTCAGAAGAAGTAAGCAAATATAAAATATTACTTTTGTAACTTGAATATGTACTGCATGATAAATTAGTCTTGTGTTTTTCGTTATTTCATTCTGTAGTTCTTGCTGATTTCCCCTTTATAACATCTGTTTATAACATACAGCATAGTTCTCAGTAAAACAAAAATCCAAGTTGCTGAAAGCGTCGTTGTCTCAGGAAAACCTCAGAAAAATAGTTAAACCTGAAAACTGTTCAGTGTAATTTCAAAGTGGAATTTTAACCATTTTCATTCGGGATTTTCTCTTAAAGTATGAAGACACTTACGGACTTTTAATTAAAAGTAGCATGCATTTGGGGGGCCATTTCTGAGTTTTTTACATTTCAGGCATTTTCCCTATACTGCTCTTCACATTGTAACTGTCTGCAGGTTAGACATTTATTAACTTTGTAGAGTTCGTACTGTAGCTGAAGACTGTTTTCAGAATTTGATCCATGGCCTGTTGAAGTCAATAGACTTTCATCACCTTCAGTATAACTTAGATTGGAGGGTTAAATGGCAGAATTTTTTAGTTATTAACTTTTCAAAGACAGTCAAAGACCTGGTGTTTCCTCTAAAATCAGCACCTGAATTGAAAAGCTAGGAAGAAGTTCAAGTGATAGCATATCATAAAAATAATTCAAAATTTTAAGGGTATTTGCCAGGTACTTCTATCATGGGAGAGAATTTGCAGATAAATGTATAAGTAACATTTTAACGTAACATTTATTCACATACCTAATTTAAGCTGTAAATCTGCATTACTTGGTAGAAGTTTTCCGTGCAGCAAGTGAAAACTCTACTGAATTTGGGAAAGTAAAATTGTGACTCCTGCACAGTTTACTTTAAAATTATTACCAACATTTAAGCTTTTATCTGTTTTTCTTTTCTGAATAATGTGATCTCTACTTTTAGTAGGAATTACCAGGGACTTTATGCCAAGTATTTATGTTAGTAACTTATATCCTGCGGTCTGATGTATGTCATGATGTAGTATGTGATACACTATGTACTTTTGAATATAGAGAACAGATTATTGATTTCTTTGCTTTCCTTTCTAGAGGTCAAAATTATCCAGGCATTCATCAGCTATGTACTGCTTTTCCTAGCTGTATATTGCCTCATTGTTTACAAATGGTTTCTAGAATTTATCATACTTTAGACAGAAGAGGTCACAATATCTTATTTGTAACAGAGGACACAGACAATAAGGAGGAAGAACCAATGTGTTCCAAAGATGTTTATTTGAAAGAGCAAGCTGAAAGCAAAAGGTTTGAACATACTTATTTTCAGAGTTACTATGATTTAATTAATTTTGTAAGTTAAGGGATTATATCTTGAGAAATAACTTTCATGGTGTTTCAGTATTTAGTAGTTTCAAAGAAGTGGCAAAGAAAAAGATTTGAAAAAAATGTCTTGTTTTGGTAGATGTGTATTAGAATAAGGTTACTAAAAGGCTTTTATTTTGCTTAGAATGTAAAATGTATTGTTCGTTTTTAAAAATAAATTGCGTTTTAAGTTATATGTCACGATTTAGGTTACAAATATAAACATTTTTATACTTTATCCTGCTCACGAGAGGTCCCATTGAAATAACAAGAAATACTGAGCAAATAGAATAGGCTTTCTGTGAATGTAAAATTTTGCAATAGTAAAAGGTTTAAAGTGCACACCCACTAGCCCTTTATCACAGAGACAATCTTACCTCAATCCTGATTCTACGAGCACTTGGGAACAAGCATAACTTTAAGTTATTCAGTGTAGTTCTGTTGAGCTTAACGCATGCAGAAATCTAAGCACATACAGAACTTGGACCTATATAAGCGTGTAGTCAGAAGTGTTTGTTGCGTATATAAAAGGTAGTCATGTGATAACTGCAGGATTTTGCATCTTTAATGAATGAGGAGTTGAAGTGGACCAAAATGCCTAATAATTAGTTTTTTCTAAGGTTGATGCAGCAGGTAAAAAGAGATCTGTCAAAGAATTTGTTCTATAAGAAGTAGTGAGGAAATGTAAATGGATTTTGGAATAAGCCTACTGAGTTTTATCGTGTTATCAGTTACCAATTTTTATATATGATAGTAGTGAATTCCTAAATCTTTGGTTTTTTTGGTTTTTTTTTGAAGTGTTTTGCACTAAGATAATGTGCATACAAATGAATATGAAACATACTATTTTTAACTGCTTTTTTGCACCTTTCTAGTTTATGTAGTAACTTCAAAAAATTCAGAATTGGGGCCTTAATACTCTCAAGTTTTTCCTGATGGTTTTTCAGACTGGCAGTTTGCTACTTACAGTTTCTGTGTATCACCAGCTCCAGAAATATAAAATTATTGCTTGTAAAGTCTGTAGTGATCTAAAGAATGGTGGAGTGGTAAATAAGGATAATACCAGGTCAGTTTTATGGGGCAATTTGTGTTGCTTGTTAACTTGGGCTCACTTGAAAAACATGTGTTTTAGTGCAGCCAAATGCAAGGTCATAAGGATAAGAATAGGGAATCAGGGTCATCCTTTGTAGGAGGGGAGACTGTATCCTGAAAAGTATTAACTCTGAAAGGAGCTTTACAGTTTTGAGAGATAAGCAACAGAAGATGGCTGTGTAATACTCTCTGAACTCTATAAGAAACAAGTTTACCTTAAAGTAAAGGAGGTGAGACATTAGCAATAATATAGAAAAAAGTTTTGGGATTAGAAAAACTATACAGAGCTTTTCTGTTCCAGGTAAGTGCTCTAACAACTGAGATAGTCATGTCACCACTTGTTCTCTCTCTTGGCTGCGTGACTTTTGCATTCTTTTCTGCTCAACAGCACAACTTCCTGTACCCAGAATGGTCAAATAATCTAATGGTGAGTGAGGTTTGAATCCTCAGATAAGCAACAAATTCTCATTTCCTGGCTCTGTGCTTCAATAATGAATTATCATAAAGAGATGGAAATCACATTCTGCCTTTTTTCCTGTCTTGTAAAAGGAAAAAAAACAATGACCTTGCCCTTCCTTGAAAGAATGGATGCATCCAGCTTTAGAAGAGGGCTCCATGTTCTGGATTGGAAATGGAGGGAAATTTCTGCCTGCAGCCCCTGAACAATCTAGGTTCCAAAGAGGGGCAGCAGATTTCCTGTTGGCTAATTCGGTGTCTTTTTCCATGTGAAGGTTCATAGGAACGTCGTGCACTTCATGCACTTAACGAAGTGTTCCAAATAGCATTGCAGGGGAGCAAGCAGAACTGTTGATTCCTGTATGCGATGTCTCTTTTTCTTGAATATCAGTTCTGTATTAAGGCATTTTAAAAGATCATTATGTTGGTTTTACACAAGAGAGGAAGAGTTGGTTTGAATATATTACCTGCATGGTATAGTTTCTGATGCAAGAGGATTTGCTAAACGAAAACACAACAGACCCAGTAGTCGAGGCTTCAGTCTAGACAGATTGAGAGTAGCTGTAAGATTTCAATGTATAGCAATTAAAGTAGTAGCTTCTGAAATGATCCATTACTTATAGCATTTAAACCAAAACTGGATTTCTTTCTGAGGCATATCCTAAGTTTCACCCAGCAAATTGTGAGCTTGATGCCAGAATACTGATGGAATTTTATTATCTGTATTATTTAGAAGGTCAGGTTGGGTCAACATGGTGCTTTTCTCTGACCGTAAAGTATGAATCCATAAATTGCTTTATGAAAGTTTTTAGCAATTGAATTATTTTGATATAGTCATTATTACCCTGACTATCAACAACATTATTTCAGGATACAGGATTAGGCCCTGATGTTTCCCTTTTTGTGAACTTCTGCTTATGTCGGGAATTTGGGTAGCATATGAATATAATTCATGATGATAATTGGAGTGTTTGCTTTTGATTCAGTGGCATTTTCTGTCTGTTGGTGGATAGATACAGACAGAGAATATAAGGACTCAACGAGAATAAGGACACTAAACAGCATTCTGAGTGGTGGTTTCAGCATACCAGTAGACCAGCCATTAAGTGTTTTGCAGGTCATGGTGGAAGAAGATTTAAGGAAATTCTGAGAGAATAAATTGATGGCTGTAGTGAGCTTTTCTTAGATGAGAGGCAGCATGAAGGTGGGCAAAAGAGATATTCAGAAAGTAAAAACCCCCAACCTTAGGAAGGCAGTGATGAAGTCAGAAGTCACAAAAACAGAAGTTGTTATCGTTTGCTGGTCTAGAGATGACAAAAGGAAAGGCTGTGAAGGCTTTGAAAGCAAAGGAACATCTTATATTTGAATGAGCTTCTCTTTTTCTGTTACTTGAAAGAATGGGATAACGTTCAAACCAAGCAACTAGGATCTTTGCAGTAGCGCTTTGAATGAGTGTGACCAGAACAAGATAATGCTTGTCTTGGCTAAAGAAATGGATGCTGCAGCAAGCGAGATACGAAATTAGATACCAGACTTTCGCTTTGTAGAGAGATTAGAAAAAGATTTTAATTTTAGAATGTTGTGAATGACACCTGTATTCTGAATCTGTGTGAATGATGGAATGCTAGCAAAAGTGATGAAGAAAGTAAGTAGTGGGGAGGCCATGAAGATTGAAAAGGGAAAGGCTCATAAGATCCTTACCTTTCAGTCTTGCCAAGCTAGCACTGGCAGCTTGACATCCCTAAGAGGAAGACCATCTGATATTTCTGTTGGTGAAAAACAGAGTGATGAATCATGCTCTGATTCATTACCATGGAGAGGGAACCTCTATATGGTCTTTGACTGGAACATTGCTGGAAACAGGGTAGAGGAAGCAGAGCAGAGAGTAGAGGACAGAATCCCTTGAAATACCCCATAAGCTGAAGGAGTTGGATGGGAAGTGAACTCTGAGAGGTGAAATGTAGAAGCTGTAGGAGGACGGGGTTTGAAGAGAATGGTTTGTTTTTCAAGAAGTGTCCAACAGACTGAGGAAATTGACAGTGAGTTTGAGCTTTATGAATCAGTAGAAATTTTTTTGGGGAAGAAATTTTTACCTTGAGAGCTACATTCTCCGGAGATGAAGAGAATTAAAATTTAAAAAGAAGCCCATACCAAAATTCCTTGCTGAATTCGTTTAATCAAGATCTAGAGAACTAAGTTCTTTGGAGTACTGCCATCTAGTGGCACCGTCTACCATCGTCTTCTGTTTTTAATTTTTAAAACTGGTTGCCTTATGTGAGCCTTGAAGGTCGAAAGTCTAATCTACCTGACACTAATTTATGTCCGTTTAAGCTGTTCACATTTCATTACTGACAATTCCCCATCTTTAGCTCGTTTCACAAATGCAAATGATCTATGTAGGGGTAAGCATGATTTTTATTTAGTGGACAGTGAAATTCAAATGACTTTGTCAGCTGTTTAAATAGCAATAGAACTATCTTTATTTCTTTTGTACTAGTTCTCTGTTCTTCTGTGAAAGAATCTTGTCTGACTGTAACAAAGTCTAAAGAAGCCTGCTGTGGTAGGATATTATGGTAGATCAGATCAAGAAAGCAATAATTTTCTTGTTTTGAAGTCTTGTCTTCACTATGAAAAATATCCACTGGCTTAAAAATATATATAACTTTTCACATCTGCAAAAAATGTCTTGCAGAGCAAAGTGTATCAATTCATCAAGATGTAAACTTCCCAAGGTCAGCTACAACTCTTTCCTGGGATTGACTGTATTAAGTTTATTTCATCAGATAGCAGAGGTGCCTTGCTTTTGCTGTCCTGTTTAGTCTTGGCATACTCAGCAGGCATCAGTTATCTGGAAGTTAAAATCTGATTTTTTTAGCCATGAAGACAACTATTAAGGTAAATAGATTTTTATGAACATTATATATGGATAGTCAAACCTGTTCCTGGCAGATATGCTACATAAAATTTAACGGGATTTGTAGCTTGAAAACTATTTATGACAAAAGTGCCCTAAAAGAGGTACAGCTCTTTTTACATTGTTCACTTTAAACACTTTTAACTGCCAAATGCTAAGGAATATTTTGATTGTTTTATACCTTTTTGTATCTTGTATAACTTCACTTGACATTCCTTTTATGCAGACAGCCACCTTGAAAAGTCAGAACCACCAAATACTTAGATGTAAAGCAAGCTAGGAAGGCCAAACACTTGTCAAAAGCTAGGTTTTGAGTTCTTGTTTTTCCTCTCTTTAAGAAATAGGTATTTTGTCAAAGCTTCACTTGAAGAAAGGAACATTCCAGAAAGAGTTCAAGAACTACTCCCAGATCTATAATCTTTCTCTCTGTGTAAGAACTATAACTTCTGGGCTAGTGCTATATTTTAAGGATTCCTTTTCAACATCCAAATGTACTTCAGAAGGCATTTTGTTTGCTGAATCAAATGGCTGGTTCTCAGTTATGTTGAGATGCCCCCTTTACACAGTATTCTGATAATTTAAATAGGTCTTAACATGGAAATACATTGCAATTAGAATAAATGAGGATCAAGTCCACTATAGCACATATACATCTGGCAGTGAAGTTGCAAGTAACAGAAGTTACACACGTTACTTCCATGAATGGACAAAGAAACTTCATCATTTAGTGCCTACAGAAAAACTACCCCAAACCTGACTAACACCATTAGATGTCAGTGTTGGCATATGCCAAGGTGTTGAGTAAAGTCGTGTTCCATCTAATGTGCATTTTAATTTACATACATATATGGATACCTCAATGTATGAAATCGAGTGTTTTTCTTATTCTTTTCTATACATATTACACATTTTACCATTTATTGCATTCTGTGCTTGTAATTGCTAGTCCAATGAGAACTATGTGAGAACTTTGTTATTGTACTATAAAACAAGCTACAAGAATAGCAAAAAATATAAATGTAATTTCTGCTCTCCGTTAAATAAAAAGATTCATTATAAGTTTATATATAAATCTTGTATAATATCTGTTTAATTGATAAATATTAATAGTTGCTACTAATCTCTAAAATAATTTTACCAGCTTGGTAGATGTAATAGATTCTTCAAACTTGAATTTCCCTTTAGAGGTGCCAGGAACAAAGGAAACAGAAATAGAAAAGTTATTACAGGATTTTATATATATGTATACACATGCATGCTTATGAGTTACTGTGTTGTGTAAAAGTGTTCACTGTTTTTCGAAATTGAAACTGTAGATAGATAGGAAGTTGGGATATATAATTACGTCAATCTACAACTTTCTAAAGTGATATATTTCTTTTGCGAGGTGTGTGTCATAGGTAGATTTACTTTTAAAAATGGCAAACAAATAATAAAATCAGAATCCAGTCCCCAAGTAATCACATAAGGTGCTGTTCAAAACCAGCCAGCATTCCTGCTGAAATCAGTTCTCTTTGGCATTTAAGTATACCTGACTGTAAGCACAGCACTTGAGATGTGTATTTGCCATGCAGGAAGTTACGCGTGTAATGCATTTCATACTAATTTAAAGCTCAGTGTTACGTTTTTCTGGTGACTGCTATAATATACACCATGGACCTAATCATGAAAGTAGTCTTAAAATTATTTGGTGTATAACTATGAAAATGAGAAGTTTGGCACCAGATTTCCATTGTATATTAAGTAATTTCAATCTTTAGCTTAGAAAAAAAATTTATTCATAGTTTGTTTCTAGTGTGATTTAAATTTTGCCTAAGAGTCTTTAACAACAAAGCTATTTTTATGCTGTTAATACCTGACATAACAATAGTATTTTATTCATATTTTATGTTGCTGCAGAATTTGTTATGAAGGAGTTCATATTTCAGAGCAATTCCAGAATAATCGGACAGATGAGATTCACTTTCTTCCCCCTCATACATCAAAAAGTCTAACTGAATGCAAAAAAGTAGCTGAATGTTGTCTTAAAAAGCCACAATTGCAACTGTTAGGAGAGAAAGTAAGAAGTAATTTTAATAAATGTGTGCTGTATATGTAGGAATGGTGGTGTTGGGGTGATGGTTGGACTCGATGATCTTAGAGGTCTTTTCCAACCTATGATTCTATGATACAATCCTACAAATGAAGACACAAAATCCGTGGGCAAAAAAAAAGGTGCTTTGTTTCTTTTTAAATTGTGTCATGTAACAAAGACACAGAAGAGCAGAACACCTTGGAAATAAAGTTCTGCTGTTTTTTTGACATTTGACAGTATGCAATATAAAAATGTATGGGGAGTTTTTCATCAATGGGGAGTGTTGTTCTTCAACCTCATATCTCAGTTCTTAATTCCTTCTCTGAACTAACAAGATATGCTAATATGCTAGTTAATAACAAGCAAAAACACTAAAAGAGCAAAACAGGTGGTTCGTTCAGGCTGTGGCACCCTATACCTCTCAGGAATTCATTGCGTTTTGTGCGATTATTTTTGACAAAATCATGTTCAGCAGAAAATGGCATTTTATCACCTAATAGTTCAGATTCAGTACAGACATTTATAAACTGGATTTATGTTAGTTGATAACTGAATTGTGTTGGTTTTGAAGGTTTCCATTTATCCAGAAGCTTTAAAAATGTTTTGGGCTCCAGCTCCACCAAAATCGTCTGCTCTATGCCTGTTCTATGCATGTATTTGTAGCACTCTTCACCTTCATATGGCAAAGGTTACAGAGAAACTAGCATTTCATGACCAGATCACACTCCTGTGCAAGAGATAAAGCATATTTATGCATGGATTAATCGACAGCAGAAATAAACCTCACATAGTTCCCCATCCCCCCATCAATTTGGCCTTACTATGCCCAAATTGAGAGCTGTGTTCTTGTTACTATAGGGACTGCTGCAACCCGATGTAAATTACCAAAGCTAAAGGTAAAAACTTTAGAGAATCGGGTAGCAGTAATCAGTTTCCTCAGGTCTCTACTCCTTTTGCACCATGTGATTCTTGATCACATTAAAGAATGTGCTCCATCAGAAGTCTAGGATAAATGGCTTCTGTGATGTTGATCATCATAAATCTTTAACTCAAATGCATGATAGTCTTAATCTGTTACTATGTTTTCTATGGATGACTAAAATAATAGTATTGTACATATTCAAATATGCAAATATATTAATATTTCAGAGCAGCATTATTGAGGATGTTGTATTTGAAGACTTTTTCACTGATCATGAAGAAGAGTTAGAAGCTGAGCAAGATGATAATGATTTCTGTGATTATGGACTGGTGTGTATAGTGGTACAATTTTTTTCATGTAACAAGATTAGCAAAACAATTCATAGTTTGAAGATCTAGTCATAAGACAAAATATTTCTATAGAGTTGACTTTTAGAAACAATTTTCTGTTAGATATTTGTTCATTTTTAATAGAAAATGCTAAATCTCACTTCTTGAAACTTGATACTGTGCTTGGAAAGAGTCATTACATATTTTAAGATGCTTTTTATTTTGCATTATTATAACACTAGGTGATGCTCTGGGAGGGGCTTGTGATAAATAAACAGCAGGTTTTAAGTAACATGACATAGTGGAGCAGCTTACTGGAAGTTCAGCTATGCCCAGACATCTAAAAAACTGCAAGAATCAAGAAGTGGAATAGGGGAAAATAAATGTTTCCAAGTGTGTGAGTTTTTTAACCTAGAATTTCCCTGAATTTTGTATTAAAGGATGGGCAAACAATTCTATGCAGGTGGTTTGCAAGTAGAACGTTGAAGTGTGGCTCTTTCAAGTTACAGAATTCTGACTATCTCAAACACCATTGATGTAGTTCATGGAGGCGATGTGGGATATGAGAGCTGTAGGCTCCAGAGAGAACCTGAAGTGCCTAAGGATGGTATTCAGCTATATGTGCTTACATAGGGTTAGCTATTTCAAGTTAATAGATCCGAGAGGTGGAAGTGGGTAAAACCTTACCCACGTCCCACGGGAAGTAGGCTGAATATATTTCTTTACCAGAAAATTTTAGGTACAACTGAGTGTTCTGGTAGCTCAAACACAGCTGAAACCTTGGAACTGGCTGGCGATGTTGCTGAGACTCAAGTGGAACTAAGGAAAACTAATGCATGAGTGGAAGTATTTGCAGCTAAAAACGTGCAGACTGAGGCTAGCATATTATTACTGCAGCTGAGCTCCCAGGTGTACTTTAGAGTTTGGAGGCACTGTTTTATATCAAAATTTAGGACTTCATCTGCAAGTTTGGACTATTAGAGCAGTTAAGATCTGTTGGGTAATGAGTTTCCTATTCAAAGGTGAAATATGCTGGGCAAGACACGCTTTTGTCCTTGAAAGAAGCTTTTTCATAGTGACTATGGCTATCTGAGAATAAGTCATTCAATAGTATGCAATTTTTAGATGACATGGAAGTGGAACAAAAAGATGAATTCGATTATGATAAAGGAACACTTGCTGGTTTGAACATTTCTTCAGGAGCTGGCTAGAAATAATCAGAAGAATCTTATTTAGTACGTCAACAAGGAAGAATTCTGCGATCCGCTTTACGCATCTACATCCTCTGGCAGCAGCAACTTCAAATAGTTATTCTGTGCTTGGCTAAAGACTGTTTTGAATTTCATATCATGTTTGGCTTCAGGTGCAAAAAGGTTATGGCCGTATATGTAACTATAAACCGATTTGGAATTGTCCAGCAGAGATGAAAAGTGCTGGCAGTCCTTTGCCTACAGGTTGACTCGGCCATAAGATATAATAATTGGAAGTAATAAAGTCTGCAATTACTAAAGTATTGTATTTTATTTCACATTTACTTGTGAATCTTTTTGGAACATCTCTTTTACTGAAAAAGAAAACTGTTACTCTGGTACAAGTATGTCTATTAACAACAACAATTAAAAACAGATGAAGCATGTACAGATTCTCAGGAAGAAGTAATAATCTCATTGGAAATTATGGTTGGTGATGTTATGTGGCCATTTTTTTTGTCTGGGATTCCCAAGATAGGAATGTATGTGTGACTAATGCCATTTAATGTGGAGTGAATATGGCACATTTAAGGAGTGTCTGGCTTAAAACATGTTCATTGGAAAGACATCTCCGGACGTTGCAGTAAATTCACTAGGTGATCAACAATATGGCATATTCACAGTGTCTTTTGAGACTGGAGCATCTACAGCACATATATAAAGTATGTCCACTGACTGTGCTTGCTCTTTAGCCTTAATCTAAATGAGTACGTTGAATGTGTCTCAGCTTTTTGGACATCTGGCAGTGGAATGGGCTTAAGACATCCAGAAGTCCAGACAAAAGCAGTCCTTACTTCACTCTAGCAAAGGTGTGTTTGTTTTTTTTTGCTGAAAATATAGATTTCTTTGGACGTTAGATCTGTGTTTGGCAGTCTCTGCTTTTAAAAGAAGAATTTATCTGAAAGCTCGATTTGTGTTAGGCTCAGACTAATTCAAACTTATTTTGCTATATGTTTGATCTACAGACAAAAAGTTTGCTGAGAAGATGCCAATCCTTGCCTGATTTTTCTGACAGTGAGAGCTCAGAGGTATCCTTTCATATTTACTTGTATTTTTTCCTGAACACTGATTTTGTGGAAGAAATTCTTCCACTGAACTGAATTGTACTTAGTATTTTCCTATTAGATGCAAAAGTAAGAATTCTCAAAGGTTGTTTTCAAGTGGGTTGGTTACATCAATTAGGAAAGCATAGCTCTACAGTGAGAACACCTGTTAACTTTACAGGCATTTGAACAGAGATAAGTGTGAGTAGTCTGTAGTCTAGCTAACCTGAAATGAGTGGAACAACATCTCTGAGTAAAGATTTGCGGTATCAGGCCCTTGGGTTTCAGACCTATCAGGGCATCAATGTTGTCAAGTTTCCAATCTGTGAAGTGCTATGTACTTTTATGGCTATTGAAGTTATGTTAGCTGTTTCACAAAATGCATAAAGCAGCATAAATCATGCAAATTTTACAGTTGTGCAAAGAAGACCTTGATAGCATTAGACAACTAATATTTTATTAACAAATCTGATTTTGAGTAAGAATTTGAGGAGTATGTCTTTATTTCAAACTTCTGTATAGTCCATAGAGACCTGCTTAATATGTGACCCTGTTATTTTAAAGACAAACATGAAGCATAGCAGCAGTTTGTATGAAATAATAAATAAAATAATTTAAACACCAGGTTTGCAATTTGAACTAAGAATTGATGCTTGATTTTTAAAGGATAGTTTCATGTTCAAATAGAAGTAGACTTGTTGAATTCAACTAGCAATACATTAGCAAAACTATGCATAGTTCATTAAAAGAATTTATCAAGTAACAATTCAATGTTTATGCAATATGCAGTCAAACTATTTGATATGGTGATAAGTGACAGCTAATGATAGATATATATAGTGATAAATGATAGCTTTACATTGGGTTTCAGGTTTTTAATGAATTAATATGAAGCTTAGATTTTTAAAAAATATAATTTTCCTAAAGAAAAGTGGCTCACTTGTGACATTGAGGGTTTTTTTATCTTTTCTAAACTTCACAGGCTATAATGTATTACAACAAATAAAGAATGGAAGGTACTTAGTTACTTAATTGGAGTGCTTTAAATTATTGTTAAAATAAACTAAAGGCTGATGCAGTATCTTTCTAATAAGTACATACATTAAATAATTCTTAGCAAATGTCTGTAAGCATTGAAAAAGTGCTTCTTTAAGTCTAATTAAGTCCAATTATTCAAAATTATTCAATGTTTCATTTATTTTTTCATTTATCTTATTATTAACAAGTGTTTCCCTCTGTAAATTTCAGGCAGTGGACATGAAATGGCATTTTAATTTCTTTGATGAAGATGTGTTATGCCTACTATAGTAGTGCAAGTTAGTGAACTGGAATTAACAAAAAGAGTGAGAAGCAATACAATTGTTATTGCAAATAGTACTAGCTTCATAGTTAATAACAATTAAACACCAGAGGATAACAGTTATCCTTGTAGATTTGATTTGTCAGGTGATTCAGGGATAGGGGCACAAAGCATGAGGGTGCATACATCCTTTCAGATATTAACTGTATTTCCATAGAATGCAATTGTACTTCCAAATGGTTTACACAGTCCTCCTGTCTTTTCTTCTGAGTTCTATCTCAGTTCATCTTTTTGTAAATTTAACTTTCCTACAAGGACTGGGGGTATTTAATTGAAATTTGTTGTGATGCTTTTTAGAGAAGGTTGATTTTAGCCATTTATGAGCTTCAAATAACTTTGAATTAATGTTTCCGATCTCTTTGCTTTGACATATATCCTGAGGTATGCAGATCTTTTTTCCCATTAAATACTGTAATTTTTTTTCAGCAGTATAGTCCCCATGTCTGTTTTTTTCTTTACAATTTTATATAAAATAGAATCCAGTCCATTAAAACTAAGGAAATGTGATATATAAATCTTATTTCAAATGAACATCTAAATAATTTAAGTTTCCTTTTTAAAACAGACAAGTTTGATTAAAAGATCAGTCTCAGCACTGGAGATGACTGCTTTCAAAGATGAAACCACATTAAACATGTCAGCTAATTTAAAAGTCAGCATGAAGGAGTTGAAGGTTATGAAGCAACGGATAGCTGAGCCAGAGATCAGGAAAAGCTCCCCTACCAAGCATCTATTGAATCAAATCTGTGATGATTCACAGTCAGTGCAGACACACCAGTAGAAAAAATGCCTACTTTGACTGGACAAGAGGATATTGAGAATGACATTGTTCTTGTGGAGCGACCTCAAAAGGCTGGGATTAAACGCACTGTTTTCCCAAGAAGAAAGAAAACAAAGAAATCAAAGAAAATAATAAACCCTAGAAAACTAGAATCTGTGATTAAGAAATTAAGTCAACCCCCACAGATTCTTAAAAGGTGTTCCGTAATTACTGTGCATTGCCTTTTTAAAGAATGTATTTTAATTTGTAGCTGTATTATCTAATTACAATTGTCTTTTTAATATTAAATATTGCTCTGAAATTAAGTAATAATAGTTTAGTTATTTAGGAATAATATATATTTTTTAATGCAAAGAAAAAATACATACTACTCAGGTATTTTAGGATGGTTAGTATGTACTGCACTTCAAATGGAAACAGTTTTGCTTCAAGTAACAACATAAAAAAATTTATCTAAGTATAAATGCATGATTAAAATGGCGAAACTTCTTTCTTCTGAAAGACAAGGGTGAAATTCTAAGTTCTAAGGAAACTGAAATACTAGGCTGAACTAAACTCCTTTGTACCATGAACTCTCTAGATTACATCAAACAAGCAGTTTGCTTTTTACCTTTTGTTTTCCTGTATCACTCTAAATATTTTTCTAGTGAATATTATTTATGTACTTCAGATATGGAGTGCCTTAGAAAATATTCAGATATTAAAAAAAAAGAAAAGAAATTAATATCTTGCTAGTTTTTTGATCTTTCTTAAATACTTATGGTTGATGTGTGACTTGCAAAAAAACCCCAGCTGTTGTCTATTTTTGTGTACAGTCATATGTGTCCACATTGTAGTTACACTGATGCTCAGACCTGGTCCTTCGGGCCAGTTTTCCATTCAGCTTCTGCTTTTTTCTGCCTTTTAGGCACCTTTCAGTCGGTTTATTCTTAAGAAAATCAAAGATACTTAAATGGTGTGATATAATGGTATAGTGAGCTGTGACTAAGGGAGAAGGTGGTTGTTTTTGAAAGTCTTGTTTTAGACAGCGGTACTGTATGTTCTTTGCTATCTAAGGCTTTTGTATCAGTTTTGCTAAACTGAGAGGACTTCATCTTTGTATTATTCTGCGTGTCATCCATGCATGTACCTGTTACATTTTTTATTTAATTTCCCTTTTATACATAAGGATCCTACTAGAAAAAAGTATTATAAATATTAGATACATAGTAATATGAATATATATATGTATCTAATATTTTCTCTCTGTTCACTTCTGGAATTCCCTTCTGTGTTAGCAAGGCTAGTATTGATTGTGATAAAGTGTTTCTGTTAAAGACTTCTGTTTCTTTCACTGTGATATCTCAGAGCAGATGTTATTATTGAACATCTGTGAAGGTTCTCATCTTGGAAGCTATGAATTTTCACAGATTATAATTTTGGGAATGTCCTTGTAAATTTGAGTGCTTTTTTTCACCTCTGGGTGGTGCTTCTTCTGGTTATATTCTTGTGGCCTCTTCCTAATATGTTTGGGATCGATCATCGATATATTCATCCATCTAGGATTTATCATCATTTAGCCATGCTGGTAATTGTCCAGTCTGAAATATCATCCTTGCTTAAGATTTAGTATTGTCCGTGTAAACCTAAATTAGAAGCTTTTGGAGGAAATAAGCATGCAACTGCCAATAAGTGCTGAACATTCTGGGGACATGAATCATTTAGAACAGTTCTGCTTACCTGAGGCTTCAATAATGGTTTTTGATAAATGACTGATAAATTAAAAAAATATCATTAACAAGAGTGCTAACAATAGGTTTTTGAATAGTTGTTGACTGGCAGATTGCAATTTGATATCATTAATGTATCTGGGAACCTTTAGTTAATTCTAATCTTTTTTTCCCTAGGTCTGTGTCTCTAGAAAGGCTTCCTGTTCATGATAGATTCAGTATCAAGGTGTCTTCAGCAATCAAACAACATCAGAGCCCCAGCATGCCTTGTTCGTTAGATTTTGAAAAGTTTGCAAAAGTGCGGGGCGGAATTCCAGAAGAAACTTCTGCTCACATGTGGGTCAGTGGAATATGGAACTGCTGGTTTGATGAAACTTTCCCTCCTAGTGGGACTGCTTCTGAGGAGAAGGATGCTGAATTACTAAAAGGAACTGAGGTGGTAGACTCTCAAGAAGCAAATCTACAAATAGAACTGATTGACTCAATGCATCCTGTCCTTCTTGAAGGTGCAACAGTTACTATTGAAGATTTAGAAAAAGAAGTAAGAAGACTGACTGAGCTAATAGAAAAGGAAGAGCATCCTTCAGCTTTTCACTACTGCAGGCGCGGAGCAATACAAAGAAAGTTAGGGAACTTAAAGTCAGCTATGGATGACTTGGAAAAAGTAAGTTTAATGCCAAATTTTACTTCTATCAAACACTTTTTTTTTTTTGACTGAGTGCTTGAGTTCTTCAATAAGTGAAGAACTAGAAGCAGGAGAGCTGATAACTAGCTGAACGCTACCACCTTTTACCTTTGTATGACAGCACGATCCAAGTTTAGTCCAGCAAGAATGAAGATACATGCTCTGTACATAATACCTTCCAAACCTGATAAACTATCTGACCAGAAAAATTACTATATTCGTAGAAACTCAATGATTATCGTGTAGCTTTTTTATTCACCCCAAACTTCAGAAACAGACTGTCAAGGATCTGGAAGGCTAAAAATTCCACACCCCGGCAAAGTGTTTCACTGACCAATAGGCCGATATCAATAGTCAAAAATTCTTGCAATTGCTGTTGCATATTTTAGTGAAAACATTATTGACTTTTCTCTTTAAGATATATGAACACAATTCCTAAGTACTTTGTGGGTCCTGGAAATAGTTTGTAGGCCAAAGTTTGAGAACAACTGTTGTAGCAGAACAGTCTCACATTTGGTAGTTAAGTGTGTGTTATATGCATAGTGAACGTATGTGAATATGTTATATGAATATATATAATATAATGCAAATATATATAATATGAATATGTTATATGCATAATGAACATATCTTCTTTGACTGATTATATCTGTCCAGTGATTTTGTTAGGGTATGTTGAGTACTTTTTATAGGAATCATAACAACATGGTTTGAAAAGCTAATCCCTTTTTCATAGGGACAGGTTAATTATTTCTTACTTTCAAACAGAAGTATTCTGACTTCTAGAAATAGTTCAGATAACTATTTTAAAGAAATCATCAAACATGGCAATATCCCAGCTGATTAATATTTTGTATTGAATATGGTGGTAGCTTGGACTCTGATTCTGCATATGTGTAAATACATGATGCTTTTAAATAAACAAGTGACATTAGTAAAATTTTTCAGATTTTTAGGTTAAATAAAAGTCTGTCAGTCTAGAAATTTTATTTAAAAAAATTAATAATTTCGGTGCAAAAATTTTCAAATTTCCTATGTACTATTGTTAGCACATTTGAGTAGTTCCTTCTGCAGTACAAATAAGTTACTTACTTGTCTTGTTTACAGGCTACAAGCTCAGAACCACGACTACATAATGCTTACTGGCATAGACATTTGATTCACCTCTTTCAAGACAGAATTTCTGCTGCTTTGGATGACCTGAATTTTATAATTAAATGGAGCAAAACCAAAGCAGGTAAGTATCTATTGAAATATAACTTAACAGTTAATTTTCTCTAGTTGCCTTTGGCCCTAGTTCTGCAAATGGTTTTGCATGTATTTAACCTTACATCAGCTGTTTTATCCATATTATAAAAAGACTATAAATCAGACATGAATCTTCAAAGGCTTGGGACAGAAGTTGGGTTTTGAAGGCAAAATTAAGTACTTCATTTTAAAGTGTTTTTAAAAAATCCAAAAAAATAAATGAAGAAAAGAAAAAAGGAGGACTGATGGAAATTGTACCCATTAATTTAATGGGGAAAGTTGATAACAATCCTGTAATGGGAACAGTGTGCTATTGTGCTTCAGTCAGCCCTGTTCTGCCATTCTCTTTAAACTGGGAAAGAGGAGCTTAAAAGGGAAAGATACCTGGTTGACAGTTCAGGCCCTGCAGGTCAGGGAAAGTGGTTCCCCCCTACCTGGTTGTGATGCTGCACCTCCAATACTGCTTCCAGTTTTGGAACCCCTGATATGAGAGAGACAAGCTAGAGAGAGTCCATTGGAAAGCCATTAAGATGGTCAGAGGTTTGGAGCCTAAATTGCATGAGGAAAGACGGAGGGAGATGAGCAGCCCTACAGATGATGACATTTATTTTAGGAGAGCTGAGCTGTATTTTGAGGAAAATCAATTGTTATTGTTATTGGCCATGGATGATTACACCAAAGTAAGTTCACTTTTTGGTATTGTTACAATAACGTAGTAACTTTGTGTGACTTCAACTTCATAAAAGTAAACTGTGTTTGAAGATACCTGGTAAATAGCTTGGAGAACAGATATCCTGTCAATTAAATAATGTGTAAAAAAAAATCAATGCCATGGAAATAAGTAATTTCTGTTACTCCTGGCAGCTAGTTCAATAAATTACTGAATGTCTACAGTCTATCAGCTGCTAATAAGCTTTCTTCACTACTTTTTTATTTCACTTTACAGTTAATGGAAATTACAACAGACATTAAAGAGCAAGGGAATAAAAAAGAAAGTCTGAGAATAAAAGACTATATTGTTTTTGTGCTTGGTTAAGACTTTTAATCATTAGAAATAATAAGAATGAGGAATAATATCATGCACTTCTTTACTTTTTCATTATAGTGCTTTCAATATAACCCAAAAAGAACAGATGCGCTTATGAAACACGGAATATATTTCTTTGATCATTCAATTTTGACTACAGCTATTCAGGATTTTACAGCTGTGATCAAGAGAGACCCCAGCAATGCTCAGGCGAGGTAAAATATATAGTTTGACAAAAGTATTTGAATTTTAAGTGGATTATTAAAATAATGTTAATATGTAGAAGACTGAATATGCGTTAAACAATAATAAAGCAATTGCATTTCCACAGAGGTGTCTAATAGAAATAGAATAAGACTTCTAGGCCATGATATCCATTTGGGAATCTCTGTATTGCTTTAATGACTTTGAATTAGTCCCTAGACCTTAATTAAGCAAAGCCCAGAACCGTGTGCTCAGATCCCGCTGGAGTAATGCAAATGTAGAGTCAGTTGGACTTATGCATGTACATATGTGCTTTGCTCTAAAGAGCTGGATTTAAATACATGCTCAAAGTGATATTGCTCTGTGGGACTAGAACATACATAGTTCTATGCCCAATTTCCATTGGTTGCCTTGACACTTCTAGTTTTAACATTATGCTGAATTAATGTTTTCTGTGGAAAATTTGAATTATGAATGAGAAGCATCTTTATTTTTGAATTATAACCATGATTTTGAGGTTTGGCTTACAAAGACTGAAAAAAAATTGTATGATTTCCCTACTAGAAAACATTACTTCTTTTAAATATCATCCCTGTAATGATTTACATTCTTATTATACTCCATTCTGGATTCAAGAAAATAGCGGTAAAATAAAAATAAGAGCGGATATTCAATACCAGATTATGATACCTGAATTTAGGTGTCAGCTTGCTGTATCCAAGGGATGTAGATGTCTGAGCAGCCATTATCACCAAGGATTTTAATCAGTACAGATATCAGACTGTAGATGGACTGAATATAGACTCTTCTATAAAACCTAGAAAGCTGTTCAGCTAAACAGCCAATAATTGTATATTTTTGGATGAACTGAACTGCTTTCATCTCTTTGGATTATATTAACTAGATCTTCATCAACCATAATGGAAAGTCAGACATCTAACATGTTGTAGACATCTGGGAACATACATCTGAGTTCAAATGTCCTGTTCTGGAACTGATTCCCATTGAAAGTGAATAGAAATGGCTAGGGAGGGACTCCCCTACATGTGTCTTCTACCTGTCAGTCCATCTCCTTCATCACAGGGAATCACAGAATCATGCAAAGCTTCCTTATGACATTAGGTTCCCATGCTACTAAAGTAATTTACAGATGCTCCTTAAAACTCCGACTTTGAAATAAAATCTTGAAGCAATGTAAAGCCATATTTGGCTTCCTGAAATCCACCAGTTCATTGAGGCTCATATGTTGATGAGCGGGCTCTGTGAATAGTCCTAGTGAGTATGATTAGTATCCGTGCCTTGTGTTTGTGTAGTTAAGCACATGATTTAAATTCTTGAGGAACTGACTTAATTGTGTTAGATTTTGAAAAAGACTAGTATACATTTAGCATGATAACTCTGCATAGAAGTGGGATGTGGCATAAGAGCTGCTTAGTAGGTGAAAGCTATCTTCAGTAATACAAAAATATGTTTTATATATTACATTTTTCATTCATAAAATAATTTTACAGCCATTCTGTCTAGTCACACTTTTTCACCTGTGCTTGTGATTTACCTTGTCTAAATATATTGGTAGCCTCTTGAATTTGAGGGAGGAATAGTGTAAAATAGTAGGATCTTATTTTGTCTGTTTGAAAGAAATACTGAAGAACAGAATGGATGTTTTCAGAAAGATTTAATAGTAATGAGGGCAGTTTTATATTTTTTCTTCTAAATCAGATTTAACAAAATCTGATATTTCCTGTAGAGAAACTGCTGCACCAATAAACTGTGGAACTTGGAAAGAGTTCTATTCAAATCTGTGATACTTGAAGAAGATACAGAATGCTAGTATCTTGAACTTGATTTATGCAAGTGATTTGAGCTTGATTTATGCAAGATCTACCTATATGATATAGATTACAGGACTTTGTTCCTTCAGACTTGCTTTATTAAATTCAGAAATAAAATTGAATGTTTATTCTGTTTTTCAACATTTTTTTTCTGAATAATTACGTCAAGGTTCCATGACAAAAACAATGGAAGAACTCTTGATATTAAGTTGACTCAACCTGTTAATATTATAAATAATAGCCTAGACTTCACATTATGACTTCATTCTGTAGGTATCATTTTCTAAGGGAAATAATATTTAAAGAGAAACTTTCTTCCTTGTTAGGCTGTATCAAGGAAGAGCATATGCTATGCAGCAGCAGTATAGAAATGCAATGCAAGACTTCGCAGCAGCAATTCATCTAGACTCTTCTTATTGGTTAGCATTCTACTATCGAGGCTGCCTACTACGACAAATAGATCCAAAAAGAGCTGTGCAGGACTTCAGTGTTTCTGTTTTTTTTTTTTTTTAAATGGTGTATAAATTTACCATTAAAAAGAGGAATGACCACTCATCAGTAATTACTATACTGCAATATAACACAGGTATTGCATGTTGCAAATATTTAAATGTATGGTTGTCATTCAGTGTTTGGCCATAACTTCCTGCTTTTCATTTCTATTATTTGCTATTAGACATTGACTCTTGCTGCTGTTGTTACTCTTCAATTATTTTGCTTCTGCTTCCTAACCTTTTCTGCTTCACTTTGAACAATTTCAGTGGGTATAAATGAGAATGATAAATGTGTCTTGAAGGTATTTCATGCCACATTGAACCATTTCTGTTATGATCTATTAAGTTATGCTATGGTTTATCTATGATAATATATAAAGCTCTAAGAAAACTAGAGTAAAAAGTAATGTGCAAAGAAGTCATTGAAGCATGGAGTCATTGAAACATATGTGAATATCTGAACAGTTGGTTTTTGTTCTCTCTCTCCCACAGTACTCATCAATGACACTCAGGAAAATTACTGTTCTTTTCTTCATCATGGGATTGTTTACTCAGAACAGTGTCGATGGTTACTTGCAATCTGTGACTTTGAAAGTGTTCTAGCATTGGACAGGTGATTTTAATATTTTTTATATTCTGATTGCTGGGGGGCTTAAAAGTGCTAATAAAGTAGAATCTGAAATGTTATTCAGCAAATAGACTGAAATTAAGCCACACAAAAACATAAAGTTGTCTTATTTTGTTATCTTTTGCCTCATTTACTATATTCTGAATGTCATAAAAATAATTATTAATGTATTTAAAAATTAAATTTTAATTTTCCTTGTATGGCAACTTGGCATGCAAATTATTCAAGTTGGCAGACAAAAGGTGAAACTGAAGTCCTAATTAAAGTTGACTACTCATGCCATAATAATTTGATTGTTCTTTCGGGATAGAGTCTGTCAACAATGCAGGTAAAAGGACAAACTTTTTTTTTTTTTTTAACCAAAAGAAAATGTCACCGTGTTTTCTTTAGCAAAAGCCAGTAAATGGTGTCCCTGAAAAAAAAAGCAAACCACCAAACAGTTTGTGATCCTTGATAGTTGATGGCTGAAGCTGATGTGGTTCCTCTGAATTGCATTTCTTCCTACCACTTAAAAATACTTCAGAAACATATTATATCTGTATCAGACCTGCTGTGCAAGTGGTCTTGCAATATGCAACAAGTCTCCCATACCAGTTGGCTGCATTAATTGACTTATTCCAAAGGCACTGAGTTCTTGTTCAGACTCGGGCAACCTCAACCATTCTGTTGTTAGCAAAGGCCTCCATTCCAATCTGTGGCAGGCCTAAAGGCCCCTCAGCTCTTCCTTTGTCTTGGCTTGCTATAGGAAGTCTTAAAGTTTGCCTAGAAACAGTCTGTAGGAGCAGGCTGCACAACATCTTGCAGATCTTGGAAACCCAGGTCTCCCTAGCAGCCAGCCAAGGACAGAAAATAAGTAAGCATGATAGATGGAAAACGTGTAAGCTCTGTCAGTCTTTTAAAACTACAATGTGTTTTTAACATTGAAGGATTCAGTATTTCTTGGTGTATTTAGCATATATAAAATTACCAGGTATTTCTATTTCTAGTCCAGTTTCTACGATAGAGACTTGTATCATTGTTTCACAGTTCACATTTGGAGTGCTGTTTCTGGTGGTCAGAGAGCCTCTGGTATGCAGCCAAACGTCGCAAGCTACTGAAACGGTGGTGTTTTGTAATGAGCTGTCTCCTCTGCTGGCAATTACAGTTCTTTAGCTCAGTGTGATCACAAAATAGATGTGTGGTAGATGTCATAAAAGCAGATGAAGCCTGTAGAAGTTGTGGTTAATACAGTGACATATTTCATGCCATAACAAAAGGAAAAAATTTCTGGTTTTAGCTCTGTCATCTTTGCTTACCTAAATATTGGTTTGATACTGCTGTTGCATCTTCATCAATACTATGAAGCTATTCAACATTTTACTAATGCCCTTGAAATTGATCCTCTTAATGTTCGAACCCATGTATGTAGAGCACAAGCATATCATAAGGTGAAAAATTCCTTTCATTTTTGTTTGCCAGTTAATATAGCTTTATTTATATTTATAGTTGTTGTGAGTATTTTAATACTTGTGCCTTGGTGTTATACAGATGTTAGAACCTACTTATAGCTATACATTTCAAGTAGTCCTTGTCACTATAATATAATTACATACAATGTCATCCAATGAAACAAAATATTTCAAGTGTCATTTTCTGTTCTACATCAGTGGACATCTAATCTGAGCGTTAATAAAATTTTTAAAAATATATTTCAAAAATATTTTTTGAAGATACGGATTTTTTTAAAGTATAAACCCCCTCTTTTTTAAATACAGTGTTTTCTAAACAGAATTTTCTTGACAATACTAATTTTTCCGGGAACTCAAATTTTCTTCCCCACAAACAGGAGTGACAACATTTTCAATATTTTAATTTCCTGTGAAAAAGAATCTGTTCTATTTCTGCATGGGATTTGAGAATAGTATCTGCTAGCAGTTTATTTCCGAGACCCTCACAGGAGTATAAGCAGTGTGACCTAATTGCTGTAGATTTCATTGGCAGAATTGAAACAACAATTGTGTCTCGCAGTGCTTACTTTGTTTTCAAAATGTTTTGAGAAATTACTTACACTGTTCATTTTCATCCACAACTAAAGGAAATGGCTTTTAACTCGGAGTCCATCTAAGCGGATTGATTATGGTTTTTCTTTTTGATACTGTCTTTAAGAACTTGTCTGATAGTTTATATTGAATGTCATCCACTATTGCTCAGGTTGCTTTTGTAGTGGGTTTTTTTGCTGTTGTTTTTTGAGGGCATTTTTTCATGATTTTTTTTTAATTTTATGTAAAGCAGTGAAATAAAGCTCAGTACATGCATATGAACAATGGTCTTCTTCAGTGGGAATTCCAGTTAGCAGCTATCCCAGCTGGATGAACCAGTCCTTGGGATCTTCATTCTAATGATTTCCTTTCTCATCAGCATCTGAAACAGTGAATGCGGCCACTTACACAGACACTTGAAAAATAAATGCAAATTTATTACAGCAATAAAGATTCATCAGGATATAAGTGCATGTGGATCTCATGACCTAATCTCCTTCCCAATAGCCCAGAGTCGTCTTTGGATTTTGGAAAAGTAAATAACTGTCCAGAGTTTGGATCTGCCCCATGGGAGAGTATGGAAATATGTGGGCTAAATGTTTCAGACCTTTGTTAAAAACACGTTGAGCTCCTTTGCAGAGGAAGTATGTGCCTTGTGAATTGTTGCAATGTGGGCATTACATCCTGCAGAACCACATCTACATAAACAGCAATAGTGTCTCCAAATTGTGTTCATATTAACAATTAAATTGCTGTTTTTTCTTTATGGATTACAGAGTCATAATTTACCAAATGCTGTGAAGGATATAAACCGAGCCATTCATCTTTACCCAGATAAATCACAACTTTATATATTAAGGTAGAAATGTGATTAATTGAGAACTTCGCAGATATCTCACTTTAAAAAAAAAAAAAATTGATTTGGAATGCTGTAGGTAGATACCCTTGTATTCTTTGGAACCTGCTCTGAATGGGCTTTAAAAAAATGCAGTGTTTTCATAACATTTTCAAACCTGAAGAACTTTTTCTGCATAGCATCGCCCAGCTATTGTAATCTTTACCTTGGAGGGAGGAATCTTGTTTCATATCATAGAATCATAGAATCATAGAAAGTTTTGGGTCGGAAGGGACCCCTAGAGGTCATCTAGTCCAACCCCCCTGCAGCGAGCAGGGTCACCGCTAACTAGATCACGTTTCTCAGAGCCCTGTCCAACCTGGTCTTCAATGCTTCCAAGGATGGGACCTCCACTACCTCTCTGGGCAACCCGTTCCAGTGTTTCACTACCCTCATTGTAAAGAATTTCTTCCTTATATCTAGCCTAAACCTACTCTGTTTTAGTTTTTTTAGTTTTTAAGTTTTTTTACTGGGTTCTGCTCTTGGAGGTACATGTGGTTTCTGGGGAAAAAGAAGTAGATGTCATGACAAAAAAAGCACATCTGAACTTTTAAAAAATTAATAATTTTAAGTTTTTTCCCAAGGTGGGTGTGTGTTTTACTGATTTGTCTGCAGAATCCACATAATGCAAAGAACGTGAAGCACTGAGTCCAGGCCAATTTAGATTTGAACTATTCTTCTTCCCCATCTTCAGCCCAATGAGAAGTAGTGACCGTTAGCAAGACTAAAAAATAAATTTTTAGATAAAGCTGTTTCCTCCCCTGAAAAGCTGTAATAACTAAGGAGGAATTGCTAGGATATTGTTCCTCATGTGTATTAAGAGAAATATTTATGATGTTCCAGTCAATTATATTGTATTTTCCCAGTTTTAAGAGTGGGTTTACTCAGCTTGTCTCTTAGAGCATGGTTTGGCTAGCATGACCTCTTATACTGATGCCCATATCAGGAGAGGCAAAAAATTGTCCTTGAAAACAGAATGTATCTATAAGCTATCAATCTGTGGTGGATATTAGAAATACTATTATTAAGATTATTATTGCAGTTCTTGAGATTGTAAGGTTTGCTATCTGTGGAGTCCAAAGAAAATATATTTTTGTAACTTCTACAGTCTGAAGAGAGGTAAGCATATAATTTCTTGGTACTGTGATGTGGGAGGAAAAATTAAAAATTCCACAGATAATTTCTGAAGAAAAAAAGGAAAAACTTCATATGTTTTTATTGGAAGGCAGTATTTTTCCTTTTTCTTTTGTACTAATGAAAACATATTTCAATAATATTTGCACTTTGAAAGACATGCCTGGAAATAGTTTTACTAATTACATCCAACAAATAATTCATTAAAGGGGACAATATTTAATGGACTTGAAGAAATATGAGCTGGCAAGTTTATGTATTCACCAACTTGCAGAAATGGATGAAGGTAACATCAGTTGCCATCAGTTTTCCTAGATAGCTGTGAACCATGGCAGCAGTCTGTAGCCAAGTAATTGTTCAAAAAAATTAAATTCAAGCATGCAAATAGGTTAGTTACCATGAATCAGCTAAAATATAGAAACTTATTATGCAGGGTATTTTGTTTGCATGTCTGAAGCCTTTAAAGGTAAGAATGGTGTACAGTATTGCCTGTACAATCACCTGTAATTTCAGAATTTCCTTTATCTTTCCAGTTGTTGTTGTTTTTCATTTCTACCTTTCCGTATTGGTAAGTTCTGCTTTAAAGAAATATCGACTAAGGATTCTGTTTGTACTTACATACAACCTTTCCTAATAAAACACCAAATAGCTTTAGAACTGAACCTTCCCAATGCGTTTGAACAGTAAAAATGTGGCAGGATAGTAGTTCCTTGTTACATGCTGGGCATAAAATGCCAGTCCTGAAGCTCTTGATGAATCCATATGAATAGCCACACTGTATGAGATTAATTTCCTGTCTCTGGTAGTGACCAAGAGTAGATACACAGGGCACAAGAATATAAAAACAAAGCAGTCATATGGTGATACTTCCACAGAGCAAAACCTTCTTACATGTGGGGAGAGGAAGGTAAATATTTGCAGATGCTTAGCAATCAAGCTACAGACATTGATAAATAACTATTCAACTTCAGACTTTTGTAGGAATTGAGTTTACATTTGTATTTTTATGGATGTTAAAACACACTTTGATACTTCAAATATTTTAATAGAATTTTAATGTTTGCATCTCAATTAAAGGTATTTTATACTGGAAAACATACATGTTGAAGTAAAAGAGATTACTGTTTTTCATGGTGGTTTCCTTCCAGAATCCTTTACGACTCAGCCTGTTCAGCGAGCTCTCATTCAGTCATTTTGTCAAAATCACGATAAGGCCATAGAGTGCTTACGTGAAGCTACTGCAACTCAGCCTGAGCCTTCAATGTTTGTTGTTTTAGGAGAAATACAAATGAAAGCCAAGAAAACTAAGGTTAGAAAAGTTTACATTATATAGATGCCAAGAAAGACAATGTTTTTCTTTCTGTATTCTTTTAATATTTTATGAAATCTAGGAGTATATAAATAAACCTTCAGAGTACCTCATTGTTTAAATTATAAGAAGACCTGATTAAGAATTTTCAACAACAGCAGCACTAATAGTTCAGCATAAATTAGGCAATTTTAGTTTCAAGACATCAAAGATTGTCAATTAAAAGACATAATTATATAGACTGAGGTCCTTTGTATGTCAGAATTCTACTTCTTTCAAAATAAAATGATACAGAAGTATGTCTAGGATTTTTTGTCTAATAAAATGCAGTACAAAAGTTTAATTCATGTATGTGAACTGAATATAGAATGTATGTTACAGGTATTTTCTCAGCTTTGAAAATATTCAAATGTCATAGGATTTAACCAGTATTGTCACTTCTTGAGTCCTGCAGTTAACCAGTATTTGAGACCTGCAGAATTGTTGAAAATGGCAGTATGGATTAGCTGTTTCTTTTTGTACGCTCCTATTTGTTTACACAAAATGTACAGAGTCTTTTTCCCTAAACACAATACCAGCAAGCAACAGGTAGATTCATAAGACCTTGAATCTACATATCTATTGAGTTCTATGCTTGAAATGCACAGTCTTTTTGTTTCCTTTTAGCCTCATGTTTGCAGGTTCTTTTTAAATGAAAAAGGAGCACTTTACAAAAAAATTATACTCCTGCTCCCTGGGCTTTTTTGTTAGGCTTGGATGTTTTATTTATCTCAAGCTATAATGGGACATTACTAGTTCTGCTGTCTTTGAAAGAACGCTAAGCCAAAGACGGTGATTATTAGTACCCTCCAATTCAACGCGTTTCTCCTGTCATGGTTAAGAATATAAGTATTAGAGTCATTCCCTGATTTCTTAGAGTGCTTCACCCAGAGGTAAGAACTTGCGCTGCCACCTCTCCTGGAGAGGAATGGCACAGTACTCTGAATATGGGAAAATGATCAGACTTCAGGCAATAGTGCCCTGAGAATCATCTGTGCCTTTAGAATTATATGTGAGTGAGTTCAGATATCTACAGTTTTTTTCCTCTCAAAATAAGAGTATTTTTGAACTTGAAGAACAGAGAAAAAATATTTTTAAATAGCAGTAAATGCAGACCTGTTTAATTTAAAACTTCTACTACCTTGACAACTTAGGGAGGCAGGTGTAGTATTTGCAGACAGCCCTATGGGCATCGATTTTTCAAACTGATTTTTCTAAACAAATACTACTTTATGTTGAAAGACTCACTTAAGAAAAAAATGCTATAATTCTTTTACTCTTCTTGATATTGAAACTTTCAACTGTGATCCCTTCATAATCCTCAAAGGCTGAGGAGTGGCTTATCTTGAAGTGTTCTTAATTTTTTGGTTATTGTCCTTACACTCTCCTTTAAACCAAAGTATTATTAAATATGCATTAATTATTGGCCAGATCTGAGAGACATGGTAAGATTCAGAGAGGCTATTCATTTAAGTTCCTTCAATGCCTATACCAGATTGATCCTTTCAGTATATTTCTTAATGGTCATTAAATTTATGTAAGTTGTCTGTGGAATAAATAGTTTGTCATTATTTACATAAAGAAACTGTAATAAGTACTTAATTATCATCATACTTCATCAAAAGCTATACCTTTCCTTCCCAAGCAAATAAATATAAGTAAAATTATATTTAACCATGTACCTAAATAACAGTATAAATGAACTGTATGTTATTTCTAGATCATGTGCATTAGCTACTTTGTCATATATAAATAATATGCAGGAATATTTCCCTGTTTTTCTAATCAGTTATTGATATGAACCATTCAGATATCAGGAGTGTGTCTAACTCCAGCAACATCAAGGAACTCTAGACTTGTAATTTTTACTGTAATATTCTAAAGACTAAGAAAAAAACCACTGAAAAATAATTTAAAATATCTAACAGATTTTGCAGATTTTTGGTTAAGTGTTTTACGACTCTTAATATTCTCTATATTTCAGGATGCCATGAGAAGCTTTAAAAAAGCTATGAAGCTCCTGATGACCTCAGCAAAAATCCTGCCTAATACATTTGAGGCTGCAGAAATGTATTATCTCACAGGCCTGTGTTACATGGAGCAAAAAAGTTTATTATGGGTTGGTATTAATTGTATAGAAGATATTAGCCTCTGACTCCACTGCTTGTACACAACAACTATGATAACTGAGCAAATTATTTCAGTATTTAAAATAGACTCCACTGGCTTTAGCAATTGTCATTTGAATTTGCGATGTACATTGGACAGTCTTGCAAGTTTGTGAGTCATTTTTTGAGGTGCTAATGTTATGATTTTTTTTTAATGTATGTCATTAATTGCCATTCTGAAGGAATAAAAAATGACATTAATTTATCTGTTTATCAATGTCTTCACAGATCTTACAGACAAACAACACTCACGTAGAGGTATCTGTGGCTTAGTGAATTGGTAATCAACTTGGTCAGAGGAATTCCTAGATTATTGTATTATGGAGTTGGTTGTAATTTTTAAACTTTTTTCTATATTACTGTAGCTCACAACACCCCTAGCTGATTCTCTTTGGCATTTGTGTATGATACTTAAGAAATAAACTGCATTACCTAAGAAAAATATATTTCCCTTCTTTCAACAAAGTCAATACTTTTAGGTATATTAGAGACTTCTTTGTTCAAAACTGTTGAAAGCCTATCAGTGAGCTTTGTGGCAGATGTAGTGTGAGTGCAAAGGAGCGTCAGTCGTGCAGAGGTTTTCTATGTCAGTGTTTTAGTAAATATGTTTCAGCTGTTGATTTGCTCAAAGGCTCAAGGTGGAAACTGGGAACACTTCAACTATCAGAATTTCACAGGGAAGAGAAAAATTTCTTGCCTTGTCTGCTTCTGTAGTGGGTTGACCCTGGATGGATTCCAGGTACCCACCAAAGCCGCTCTATCACTCCCCCTCCTCAGCTGGTCGGGGGAGATAAAATATAATGAAAGGCTTGTGGGTCAAAATAAGGACAGGGACATCACTCAGCAATTACCATATCGGGCTAAACAGAATGGACTTCGGGAAAATTAATTCTTTTGGACGAAGGCTGTCAAAATTGTCTGAAGCATCTAATGTGGTAATACACGACAATTGCAAAAGGTGACTTTCTGTGTCAATGTACATGTGATAGTACAGCTGCAGATCCTGGAAAAGCCTGTGAGTTTGTAAGATACTGTACAATGTAGAGGAAAAAGCTATCCGCATGGATTTTAAAGGAGTTGCATAGTAGCCATGTTAATCCATTGTCTGCTGTAATAAACAGCTTCACTGTGTTAGCTCGTATAGACAGAAGACCATGTGCTTGGTTAAACTTTGCAGTCTGACTGAAGAAACGAGATTATTAAATGAATTGGGTTGTGTCTCCTTGTGGTTATGATTGCATTAGGTAGGGTGTTAAACATTACAAAATTTTAAGTATTGGTAAATGGATGAAAGCGATAAAAAGCAGTGCAGGTACATGGTGTGCTCCATCTGCAAAAAATAGGTCTTACCTAGCTGTACAAAACAGTCAGTTAGCCTATGATTTCAGCTGGACAGACAGACCCTATTTAACCCAGATGATGTGTCATTCTTTTAGGCCCGTGATGCTTTTAGTATGGCTATCAGACTACATTCAAGTTACCCTGATGCTTTTTATCAGCGAGGGCTGTGTAGAATGCAGCTCAGACAAGCTAAGTGCATCCAAGATTTCAATCGAGCACTTGCCCTTTGTCCATCACATTTCCAGATAATAGAAAGACTCCTCATAGTTTGTTTCTGTGAGGCATTTTTGCATGGGTTCAAAGACTGACAAGTTCTGCGTTTATGAGTGTATTACCTTGTAATCTACCAGGAAGCAAGTGGCAAACATTAAATAAAAGAAATGACAGGCCTCATAAGATGTATGTTTTGATAAAGCTCGTAATTTCTGGCTTCTATTTAACCCTTGTTTTATAATGCTAAACAAAGCTGTTTTCTTACCATGTCATCATTCTGTCTTCATATCTACAGGCATGTATGAGTCGTGCTGCTTACTATGGAAGTAAAGACAGACACTCTAAGGCAATTCTGAACTGCAATGAGGCAATCAAAGTTCTTCCTAACAGCACGCGAGCTTATTTTTACAGAGGAACTTTAAAGTATCAAAATAAGGTGGGTCTGTCTTTGTTGTACTTCTGCATTTTCCCTTAAAACTGAATATATCTTACCTGATACTTTGTAATGGTGAAATGATAAAAGTGTTGCTGATGGAAACCAGGAATTCCACTTGATTATTATACTTTCCATTCCTCATTGAAGCTACTCTGTGGTTGTTTTATGTAACTGAAAATGATTGGTGAGTTGGAGGAGCTACTGACCACCTATCTGGTTATGCTGCTCGTAAGCTCCACGGAATAGATTCTTACCTAGTCATAGACACAAGTACCAGAACTCCATGAAAGACACCTTCTGTGTTAGGTTAAGATATAAAATGTAAGCTAGTAAAATTAAGGATTGATTATGTATTGTAGTATATGGAAGTGAAGTAAGAAAACACTAGGAATGTTTGTTTGCCCGGTCTTTGCACAAATAGAGCTTCTGAAGAGTGCTCCCACTGCAGTACGGACTGCAGGAAGTAGTCCATAGAGGACATAGTGAAATGGTTGAATGCCTTCCAGTACTGAGGAAGAAACAAAATTTAAAACCATGAAATAAAATTTTGCAATAGGCTATTATTTGAGGAAGAATATGTAGTGCCATGAACTCTGAATTACAATTTGTACATAGTGTTGTGTCATTTGCAGGCATTTAAAGCTGCAATTGAAGATCTTTCAAAAACTATCGACCTCAACAGGACCTGCATTTTGGCATATTATAACAGACCTGTCTGTTATCATCAAATACAGGACTTCAGAAAGTTAAGGCATTAATTTTTTTTCAACATCACATGACCACTCAGTTGTTCATATTAGCTGGTAACCTGTTATTGACAATTAGTAAAAATTTCTGGCCTCTTGCAATATCTTAATGAATGACTGTGCTCTTCAGGAAATTATTTTTAAAAATGGCTTTTCGGTCTGTGCTATCATATTAATTACATTTCATATCACTTGGAAAATGTAAGAACTATATCCAGCAGAAGACTACATCAAAACAGGGATTTGGACGACATCTAACCCTTATTGACAGCCCTGTTTTTCTGGATGTGTTTATACTTCTGAAAGTTTGCCTATGACCTGCCTCTAAGTGTTTCTGCTTGCTGCCTTCGCTATAAGCAAAGGCACAACAGGGCACACAAGGGCACTATGCAGCTTCAGACTGGGAACACAATCGTGTTGAACTGTATTTTTGATGACACCTGTGTTCTGAGACAGGGCTAGTTCCTATGCATTTGAGTTCAGGATTTCACAAGTCAAATCAGCCTTGGGCAAAGGCCATTTGTGCTTAGAGGTTAAATGGCCGAGAATGATACAGATGAGTAAAGAAAAACAGGTCATTACAGTTACTGAAAGTGAAAGTTTAAGATGTGAAAATAATAGTTCCTTCATAAATAAGGTATTTTAAAAGTTATTCTTTGTTATCACTCTCCAGAAAAGCCACTTAAATTATAAGAGAAGTTGCAGAAAAAATGTGGTATATCGTTGACCGAAGATATTTACTAGATTTAACCAGAATTGGATTGTTTTCTTTAAAGCTGTTTCTAATGTCTAGCTTAGTTTAGAAGTGACAAAGAATGGAACTTCTCTTAAGTGGCTAGTATATGTAATACTGCAATCAAGGACATTTTTGTCACATTAGCTCCAAACAGTCTATCTGTTCTTTTGTATACTATGCAAGTTCATTCTTCACGTGAAAAGAGTTGGGCTAGAACTGCTTCAGATCAAGCATTGTTGAAATACTGGTCAGTTTTGATAAAGTTGAGAATTGAGACCTCTTCAGTCTGTCTAGTTGTGTCATTATTTGCCCTTTTACAAAATTTACACCCAAATTTAGTTAATACAACTAGTGCTTAGATTTTTTCAATAATAATAAATTATATTTGAAGATACTTAATTTTAAATGTACCGTAATTTGACATTAATTCGTGACTGATTTTTTTTAATAAGAGTTTTGTACATAAAATTTAGCAGTAGAAGTAGTGAAGACTTATTTATATAATGACAAGAAAAGTTTTAATTATGTCTGTTAAATAAATTTACATTATCTTTGCTTCTGTAGTCTAGACATGGATATCTCTAATTACAGAAGGCTCCAAATTCAGTTGAATTCAGTCTGAAAACAATGGAACGCTGGAATAGACACACACTGAAGTCTGTGTGTATGCACATGATTTGTAGGAATCTGGAAGCATGTCTTTTAAATTTTGATGTATCTTTGTATCCCTCTGAGTAAATTATGGATTAAAATACATTTTATGTTTTTGCAGGCTTTGAAAGATTATGGAATTCTTCTTCTACTTGAACTGAGTGAGGAAATAGCTTTTCAAGTGTTAATTAATCGTGGACTACTCTACATGGAACTTGGTGATTATGCTAATGCATGTGAGGTACAAAATCCTTCTTTGAGTAAAGGAAATTTAGAGTTTTCTGTTAAATATAAACCATTGCTGATATAAACATCAGCTTGACAGTTTTTATATTCTTCTGAAATAATTTGTGCCCAGTTCTTATTTGCTCAACACATAATACCAGTCTTGCAGTGAAGATGAAAATAAAATTCTGTTTTACTTGTTTTACAGTTTTATGCTGCTAGAGTTAAACATGGGAGTTGCACAAAATTTAGTAAGCAAGAGCCTGATTTTTCCTTCTTTTTTAATTTTGAAATAATTTATGTTGGGTCCAAATGAGTACTAATTCATTGCAAAATCCTAAGTAAATGGAGGTTCTGATTGAGTAGGCTTGTTCTATTACTCTGTGTGTGTGTAATGACCGTTTTTGTTAGAAGGGCAGGAAAGGTCAGACCTCAAGATAATTTCCTTGAATGTAAGAAAATAGTATGTGTTTCTGACACTGACTCACAGTGCAGATGACTCACTCATTCCATGGGACTCCCACCTGCTACAGCAACAGCAGGTTTGACATCTAAGTGTTAAACATTGCTCTTTCACACACAAGGGGTTTTATTTTTTAATTTTAAATAGCTCTGAAGTTTTCTAAAAGTTTTAGTTTTTCTTGCCTTAAAAGCAGAGGTATTTGTTTTCTGTAAGACTCGTGTATTCAGTGCTTCCAATGTGGGCTAGTGACTTCAAAATGTGTTATCCTCTTTATGTGATAGTAAAAATTTCAGCATAGGCATTCTAAAAATTGAGTAATATTTCTTACTTGTAAATAAAGAATGAAGAATGAATATGAATCCCATTCCAATGACCCAGAAATGTCCTATTGGAAGTCCCCAACAGAAGCTTTTTACAGTTGGTAGACCTTGCATAGAAATACATTAAGTAGCAATATTGTGTTATTTGTCTTAAGCTTCAAGATGCAGTTGAGCAGAACAGTTCAGAAAAGAGGCTGAGGTGGTACAAACTGATATGTAAAGCCAGTAGAAAGAGACTGGGGCAGAACCAGCAGGATGAGCAAAATGTTCTTTGAATGGATTGTAGCGAAGACAAGTTTACAAAAGGGTAATTGAACAACAGATACAAAAATATAACAGCTAGTTGAAGAAAAATATCAGTGATTATAAATATGCTTGAGACCTTATGTATCAGTTCTGACAGTGTATTACAAGGAGTATATCTGTATACATATATAGTGCAAGTTGAATTAGGATATAATTGCTTAAGCACAGATATATACTGCTTGAAGTGAGTGTATTCCTGAATTAAGTACACTGCAAGAAAAAGGAAAAGTTACAATTCAGTCTGTATGATTTGAATTGCTGTATAGAGGTGTCTTTTCCTGTTGTTTCTGTGAAGTGTGGGTTTACCTATGAGGACAGCACTTTTGGCTTAAAAAAACCCAAAACTGGTCCTTGGAAATTTGATCCTACTTTTGCTCTGCTACATACACAGAGCAGGGTGTATACTCCAAATTGTGCACATGAAGAATCCTGTTAGCTTTGCTGGGTATTCTTTGAAAGGCTTTGCTGGATGGGGACAGTGTGTCTCAGTAGTTTTTTAAAAACAGACCTATGATTTTATGGTATAGCATGTTCACCAGAGGGAGGTTTTATTTTAACAAAAGTATATATATCTGCACATCATTATTCTGCCACTTTATTAATTCCAACAGTACTAAAATCTCCCAAATATTTTTATTTTTACAATTTGAACAAGTAAAAAAATGCTTTTGAAGTTGTAGTTCAGTGGATGCATTGGCTAAACCACTACTACTACACACTGATTGCTTTCCCATGCAGAAGCCTAAAGTATTTCCTCACATCATAATTGAAATGATTGTATTTGATTTTAAAAGCACCTATACAGTCTTTACAATTGAACCACATATATCAAAACCGCAAGCATTTTGAAAAATGTTCTGAATCTCAGTAAAAGGCAGAAGTCAAAAGTCCTATGAAGTCTTTCAATGGAATATTGTGCACAGAGTTTCCCAATGCAAATATGAGTTTGGGTTACTTCATTTGTCAAAGTAATAAAGAAATAACTAGATAATTTTACTACTGGAAGAATTCTACAGAAATTGCTTATAGCATAATATGTTTTATATATATATTTAATAATAATGGCTGAGGTACAATATTTCTGTTAAAAACACACAAAAAATACTTTTCTAGAAAGTTTTGTTTCTGGAAATGTTGCCTCCAGCTTTGTAGGAAACACCATGATACCATGTAACTTTGAAGATTTTATTCTATAAAAGTCTGGGACAAGAAGTATGAAAACAGTTAAATACGTCTCCAGTACTTCTGAATGTATAATGCCTTTGTCAGAAGTCATCTCCCTTTTTATATAGAAGTATAAAATTTTTTAGCTAAAACCACAGTTGTAGGTGAAGTGAAACAATAGCAATTTGCATTGTTCAATGTCTGTTCCTTTCAGAATTATTTAGGATGCAATTTCTGTTTAAATATGCACTTTGTCCTTTAAACAAAAGCAAAAGTCTCAGTGGTCGTCTTTGCCTGAATTTTTTATTTTGAAGTTCTGAAGTGTAGTTTTATCAAGATGAGGTTTATTTAGAAAGACTAAGTTAAATCTGTTAATCACTTCAAATAGATATAAATTGGAAGAAATAAGATGTACATTAGTATCTTAGTCTACTCATCATAGTGACACTTTGAGTTGATAGCTCCTATTTCATACAAATATCACCAATGCTAAAAAAGGAAATTTGAATAGCTATCTGCCTATTAGTTTAGTCTAATCTTTTTTATTCCACAGTTACTCTGCTTAACCTTGTTGCTGCTGAGGCAGTGTGAAGGGAGACATATTCAGGACTGTAGCATCAAAACTTCTTGCATTGCTATGCTTGTAGTTAGGGCATAGCTGGCTCCATCTTTCAGAGTGTCTGGATGATGTAGAACTCACACAGGAATGCTGAATCCTGCTTGTAAGAACTAAGAATATGATTTTGGGGCCCATGTCTGTATTCAGCTGTCAAAAGGAGTCACTAGTAACCATATAATTGAGCTGTATAACCTGTTTTAAGAGGCATTTGGGATCCATCTTGCAGTCTCTGACCTCATGACTGCGTATCAACAGCATTGGGATGAAGCCCTAATTTGTTTTTGCAACAAGTGTGCTTTTAAAAAGCTTTTGGTTTACAACCCTTTAAGGTATTTGTTAGCTAAATATATTTAATCTTTCCTCTTTTGATAAAGAAGTCAGTCAGACACAGGTAGCTTGTATTCAAACAATATCTTACCTTTCAGTATCATTTTGGTAAAAGAATTTTGTCCTTTGACACATTAAAATTTTTGCTTTATGTGCAAAGAGACTAGCATTTGTTGACATTTCAGGTATTTAATCCTTTTTATTCCTCTCGGTATACCTCAGATGCATCAAGTTTTGTCTAAGGATGGAGTTCCATATTTGGGTTACTCTTAGACTAGAAAGGTCTGTGCTTAGAATCCTGAACATTGTCTCTTTATACCCTGCAAATTTAGCATAGTTTGGATAAGGCTTGTGTTAAAAGTAAAGTATTTCTGGTTGAAACATCTGTGCCTGAACAGACTACCAAAACTGTGTTTGGTCATGACATTCGGACACCATGAATGACTCTGATAAAGTACCTCTGTTGAGTACAGCTGTTGAAAATGAGAAATCTTGGCCCTGCAAAAGTTAATGAGAGTTTTCTGTTTTCTTCCTCAGGCCAAGGAATTCAAACTGAAGTCTGCAAGCTCTCACACTGACTACCTTCCCTGTTATAACCATCAGGGAGCACATGCAGAAAGCAAACTTAAGGGGAAAAAACAAAAGTGTCCCTTTCAGTCAGAACTGAACTACTTTCAATGGGCATTGTGGGGTAGTATTTGCTGATCATTCAAAAACTGAGAATTTTATTCATAGAATTTTTAAACAGCAAACATGAAAATCTCTATTTTTAGACTTCATGAGTTTGAAGAAGCTGTGAAATCATTTGACCAGGTTCTCAAACTAGATCCTGTTTCTGTGGATGCCTATGTTGGACGAGGAAATTCGTACATGGAAAATGGACATGAAACTGGTTGTAAACTAGCCCAGAAAGATTTCTTGAGAGCAATTCACCTGAATCCAAAGTGTATAAAAGCCAGAATTTGCTTAGGATACAACCTGCGGGTAATACAAAAAAATTCATTGTCAATGCTGTGTTTAATCAAACATAATAACATCAATCTTATATGCATACATTTATATAATACCTAAAATGATCCTATTAAACATAAAATAATCCATGTACTTAAGACAAGCCTTACTGCGTCTTCTTTCTAAGTAAATGGACAGACCATTATTTTCTTGTTACATTTGTGCCCAGTCTTGTTGGAGTTCTGCTCCTGAATAATGGAACATCAAGTAACCTTACACTCCTTTGATTTGCATATGTTGTTCTCTGATAAACTAACATTAAGAACTGCCATGTTTTGTGGGTATGAGCTGTTTACTGAAGTAAAAAGCAGCCAAAGTGTTGACAAACCTGTGTAAAACAAAATCTTGTATGTCTTAATTATCCAAACTACACTGTTATCAAATTTGCTAAAATCCCTAGGTAAAGGCTTTATATATAACGATCTCTGAAAACTACCGAACTACATAGAAAATTAACTTCTATATTAGCAAAGTGATATATGATATGACTTGACAGTTTTTATCTGTGTCTAATTTCTGTCATTTAGTTACTGTGCTTTATTATATCCAGTTGTCTGAAATGTCTTCATTTGTCATGAATCTTATTGCAAATTATTTTTTGACAACATAAACAAGGGACTAATGTTAGGAGCCTGTCAGATGGTCTTGCATAGTGTTTTGGTTTCGGCTGCCGCCGGCAACAAAAGCGCCACGCGGCCGCCCCTCCCCCCGCCGGCGTGCGGGGG